>OGFF01000034.1_pt1 | contig 182617 bp, 156 predicted proteins | sample 1570751 | NCBI WGS metagenome assembly OGFF01 (sample SAMEA2581951, study PRJEB24529) | metagenome | biome: Human gut stool | place: China | collected 2011 | reverse complement strand
TCATTCGATATACTTTTAATTTTCCTGCAACCTTTAAGTTAGCTATACGCTTTTTAATCTTTTCCATGATAGTTTTCCCTTTCTTTGTAAATTATTGATCTTTTATCACATTTGTTTATCCATAAACTGCTATAAGATAGCATACTTTATTGGAAAAATCTATAAAAAAAGTATTAAATTATTTTCTACTACATATTAGTGGTTCTATTGCTAGAAACTGGTGAAAATTAATCTAAATTCTGTCTCCTGGATGAACACTTTTCACAATGCTGCTTCAAATGTTCAGAACAATGCTTTCAGACTTCCTACTATGATGAAAATACGACTGAAGGCTGCATAAAGACTGAACATTGACAACTGAATAACTGCCAGATATTGAATTTTCAAGGTGCATAGCTAAAATTTATGTGCGAAGTTTGAGTTTATAATTAAAATTGTACTTTAAAAAGCACAATCACAACAAAGCCCGTGTTCAACTAGCTGAAAAGCTGATAAACACTGGTTTTATAACCTTTTCAGTAGAATTGTAAAGTTCTAATACAATCAAAGTATTGCTTGTTTTGTTATAATCCGTGTGTTATATTAGACATGTAAATGATTTTTGCTCAAATCATTGCAGGGCTTACCCTCTTCCTTGGGTAGGCCTTTTTTATTTCTCGTCATTTTAGGGTGTATTTACACCTCTTACCCTTGTAGATACTACAGCTCCTAAAGGAACCATATTTACAGTCACCTGACCATCAGCTTTTCGCGTAATCAGTGTACCACCTCTCTGTATATAACTCTTATCAATATCTTTATATCCAAGATAATCTATCGACATTCCATATGTCATCTGGATTCCCTTATATATAAGTGAAAGTGTATTCAGATGATCATGTCCGCAAAACATCCATTTAATAACACCATTCTCCACTGCTTTTTTAAAAAATGTTCCTTCAAACTTTGAAATTCCAAAATGCTCATTCTTCTCAGCAATACTGCCATGCTGATATATTACGCTTTTATCACCAAGCTTCATCTTACGGTATGCTTCCTTAAATTCCGCAGGCGGCATGTGGAAAAATGCCATCGCCTTAATATCCGGATTACATTTTTTCAAGTCATTAAGCCTGTTCATGCACCACTCAACCTGATCATCATGTATCCGGTCAAATCCGCTGTAAAACCAGCCTCCTTCACCATACATATTAGAATCAAGCATAACAAGTGGCAATAAAGCATTGCCATCTGAATCGGTAAGATTAATAAAGAAGTTTCCTACACCTGTAAGTTCTTTCCTGCCTTCAGTAAATATGCAATATTTCCCTTTCTTATAAATTTGCGCAAGTTCTTCCTTATTACAAGTCGAACCCATCTCGCAGTCGTGATTACCAAAAACAAGTGTATACGGAATTGCAAAGCTGTCCATGAATTTCATCAGCTTGTACGCCTGCTTTCTGTTATTAAGCGTACCCACCTTCGGCAGAAATGGAAATATAGAATCTCCAGTTAGCACTATCATATCAGGCTTTGCTTTATGAATAATCTTTGTTACTGCATTTAGCGCCAGCTTATCCTTCTTTCTTGATATAAAACCAAATCCCAGATGAAGGTCTGTAAGCTGCAATATCTTAAAATCTTTATTCTTATCAATTGTATATGTAAATGTTTCATTGTCTGTCTGCTTTAAATTGTCCGATTTATACATACTTTCATGCCTTTCTTTCTGGCACTAAAGTTAATGCCGGTGATATATTTAGCTGAGCGGAATTAATGCGCCGATAGCTGAAACTATCGTCGATACTACCATAAGAATCTGAAATGGCAGCGTTCCTATCACTCCACATATAGGACTGGCTCCTGCTTTCTTTCTTGATTTACCATATGTCAGAACGAGCATTATGCTCACCAGTACAACTACACCACTCATAATTCTTGTAAGTATTATAAAACTGCTTACTCCGAATATTGCAAATAATATACATGGAACTGTCGCTATAAGCCAGCTTACACGGTTGCCGATTCCAACCTGCTCATGCACGACATCTCTTAAAGCAAGTGTGTTACTCCAGAATGTTGTAAGCAGTGCAAAAAGCGAAAAGATACCTGCAAGAATAACTGCCCATTTTCCGATGCTCTCTCCAAGCTGCATATAAGCAAGTTCCTTATCTATTGTTCCCTTAGTTCCAAGAAGAACGGTAAGTGTTACAACAAGCACGAACGCTGACGACAGACCAAATCCTATGAATATTGATTTTCTTATCTTGCCCGGATTGCCGTCAAGCCCTTTAACGACCTGAATAACCGCCTGATTAGCTGATGTCGCAAATACAACCATACTATACAGCGCAAGCAGATTATTCCAATGGAAAGGTGCTGTATAGAATCCATTAACTGGATGTGTAAATGTTCCTACTGTCATAACTGCAACTATTCCCATAAGAAGTATTACAGCGTATTTCTGTGCAATTCCTACCGCCTTCATTCCCATAAATACAACAATTCCGGCAATTACATAATATATTATCTGCGCTGCCCACAGTGGAAGTCCGAACCAGTTCACAAATATCTGTGCCCCACCGTTAATATTGCCGCTCACTCCTATCATAATCGCAAGCCCATACACCACAAAAACAATCCAGCTGAATACCTTCTTCATAACTCCGTGGAACAATTCCCCCTCAAAGCTTTTTACAAGCTGTACACCACCGTTGTTATACGAAAGTTCCGCAATTATAAGATGTAGAATTACATTAATGATGTAAGCCGCTCCTACCATCCAGATGACATCAATCATACTATTCTTCGTTGCAAGATACGGAACTGCTATTATTCCCGTTCCTATACTGTTTCCCACAATCATGCTTATTGCCTCAAATGTGGTGAGCTTTGCTTCTGATTTTATTGCCATGTGTGCCTCCTTTTTACTTAGAATATAATGCATCATTTCTAGAAAGAAGATATACACAATATTGATTCATACTTATTCCTTCTTTCTTAGAATGTTCTACAAGAGAACGATGCAGACTTCGAGGTATTCTAAGTTTAAACTGCCCTGAATATTCGTCTAAGCTATCCGGTTCATGTATCTCTATTCCTTCTTCCAAAGCTGCCTCTAACCATGCCTTTTTGGCATCAATAGCATTTGCTACTGCTGACTCAATAGTTTCACCACATGTAAGACATCCCGGAAGTTCTGGATACGAAACTACATATCCGCCTTCTTCTCTATCCTCTATAATTTCCATACGATAATTCATTGCCATATAATCGTTAAGCGTTTTCATTATTCATTGCCTCACTTTCAACAATCTCTTTTACCATCTCTACATATACTTTTTTAATTGGTTCGTGTCTGGGTATTGTAATTGGCTGACAGCCTGGTTTCCTAAATGTATAATGACTGCTTCCACTCCTCGGCGCATTCATTTTATAACCATAGCTTTCCATTACTTTTCTTAATTCATCAAAACGAATATCCTTTGATAAATTAGATATTCTCATTAATAATTTATCCCATTTGGACATTACAAATACCCCCTATCTATATTATATATGGTGTCATATACGGTGTCAATCTATTTCGAAATTATCTCATGTAATTGTATATGTATATTATCATTATTTTATATCATATTCAATATATCATATATAAACATTTTATTAAGTATAGTATCCATCCGTATTTGACCACAACCGCCCCCAGTGCTATATTATGTACAAAAAACGCGCATACAGAAAAGGAACAAACGCAATGAGCAGAAATGATGAAAACAATTATACACTGCGTCCTCTTACTATAGATGACGCTGAAGAATACAATGCACTCTTAAGATATGCCTTTCAGGTAACAGAACAGGAGCTTGCTGAGACAGGCTGGAAGGATGATGAGATTACCCAGTCCAAATTCCCAGTTCTTCAAAGAGCTGATGTACTTGGCTGCTTCAATGGTAATGATCTGATTGCACAGTTTGCGGTGTATCCACTTGATATGAACATTTACGGTGTTAAATACAGCGTAGGCTTCGTTACAAGCGTATGTACTTATCCTGAATACACAGGACATGGAATTATGAAAAGACTGATGATTCAGAGCCTTATACGAATGAGAGATGCTCACAAATCATTTGCTTTGCTGTATCCTTATTCAATTCCATTATACCGTGGTCTTGGCTGGGAAATTATCTCTAACAAGATGACTTATACAATCAAGGATACACAGATTCCAAGAAAGCTTAATGAGCCCGGTTATGTCAGACGAGTTTCATGGGACGACAAAGAATTTAAAGAACTTCATACCAAATTTGCTGAAAAGACTCATGGCTGTCTATATAGAAATAACCTTGCATGGGAAGAATACTGGCGCTGGGACGAGGACGACACTTCTGTTGCCATCTATTATTCTAAGGACGATGTTCCTTACGGATATATGGTATACATGATAAGTTCTGATGTCATGCATGTTAAAGAAATGATTTATCTTAACCGCGAGGCACAGCTTGGCTTGTGGGAATTCATACACGCCCATGATTCAATGATTGACGAAGTGCGTGGAAACAACTACTACAGTGAGCCAATCGCATTTGAACTCGATGACAGCGATATTAAAGAGACAATCCGCCCATACACAATGGGTCGAATTATTGATATCAGACAATTCTTTGCCAAATATGCATGCGACCCGGACGAGCCTTCTGTATGTATACGCTTCTACATTGAAGATGACCTCCTTGCATGGAACAACGGTTACTTTACATACCTTTTTGATAATGGAAAATGTATTGAAACCGAACAGCAGCCTGATTACGAAGTATCCATGTCAATCGGCACATTAACTACATTAATGCTTGGTTACAAGACTGCTGAAAAGCTTCACGTCATGGACAAGATACAGGCATCAGATGAAGCTGTTGAACATCTGGATGACATACTTTTCCATAGAATTCCGTATGTGTCGGATTATATCTGATTATGATGCTGATATGATTTTTTAACACAAAAGCCCATAGAATCTGCTTCTATGGGCTTTCCTATCAATTATTATTCAATTTCTCATTCCTTATAACCAATATTATTGTTACCAAAACATTTGTAATATGAAATACCTGTTAATTTCTCAATTACATTTCTTGTTTCCTCAGAAACGTCCTCTTTTCTACCACCTGCATGGACTCTGTCAAGCTCGTCAATGACAATCTTACACCTGTATAGAAGAATGGCAGTGGTGAATCCTTGCCAAGCATTCCGATGAAGAAGCATAAGCGGAATACCTGTAAGTATAAAGAATCTTCTTCGTCCAAACTTCCTTCCAAGCTTAGTTCTGTAAAAGCTGTCTGTAATAAATCCCATCAAAGGATTAAGAATTACATCAAGATATGTTGCAATTGAAAATATAAGTGTAGCCTTAACAACCGACATATTACAAAATATCAAGTGTTAAAAAATAGAAAGTTTAATAAAAATGTGCTATAAAATATATATCATTAACATTTGGGGGTATTTATGTTAAATATTACAGAAAAATCAGAAGATGAAGCTGCTAAAGACTATGTACTCAGACAGCTTATTGACAACATTGTCCACACCAACCTGCTGCCGGGTCAGAAGCTTGAAGCACCTGAACTCTGCTCACTTATGCATGTCAGCAATAATCCTTTACGCGAGGCAGAATTAGAGCTTGCCCAGTCAAAGCTGATAGAGATAAAACCTAAGATTGGCGCATATGTATCATATGTCAATACAGATATCGTAGAACAGCTCCGCGACTTGCGCTGTGTACTTGAGACGCAGCTTGCTGTTGAAGCATGCGATATACTGACAAAGAACCAGCTTGATTCCTTATATGAAAATGTAGCTTTATGGGAAATGTATATCAAACGAGGTGATGAAGAAAAGATTTTCACACTTGATAAAGAATTTCACGGAAGCCTGTATAAAATGTGTGGCAAAACAGTTTGGTATAACCTTGTCGAAAGCATGGCACCACATTTTGACAGAACTACAGTCTTAAGTTTCAGATGCAAGGAAACAGGAAGAATCTTAAAAGACCATGGTGAACTTGTAGCTGCCATCGAGAAGAAAGACAAAGAAAAAGCTGCCCATATATCACAGCGACATATGAGCAGATATTCTGAAAATATTGATGCAATCAGGAAAATGTTCCCTGAGTACTTTAATGATTAAATACGTGTTGTCCACTTTCCACAGTCCCACACATCAGTCGCAAGACCATCGTAGAACTCCGGTTCGTGGCACACCATAAGTATACTGCCCTTATATGCCATAAGGGCTCTTTTTAATTCATCCTTGGCATCCACATCAAGGTGGTTAGTAGGCTCATCAAGCACAAGAATGTTGCTCTCCCGGTTAATCAGCTTGCACAGACGCACCTTTGCCTGCTCTCCACCAGAAAGAACCTTAACCTTGCTCTCGATATGCTTGGTTGTAAGACCACATTTGGCAAGGGCTGAACGAACCTCATACTGTGTATATCCTGGAAATTCCTGCCATATCTCCTCAAGACATGTAGTTTCAATTCCAGCCGGAGTCTCCTGTTCGAAATATCCTATCTCAAGATAATCGCCCTGCTCAACATCACCTGACAGAGGCTTGATAAGTCCTAATATACTCTTCAATAATGTAGATTTACCTATACCGTTAGCACCAGTAAGCACAATCTTCTGGCCTCGCTCCATCTCTAAGTTAAGCGGACTTGAAAGCGGCTCATCATAACCGATAACAAGGTCGTGTGTCTGGAAAATATATCTTCCCGGTGTTCTCGCAGTCTTGAAATTAAACTCTGGCTTTGGCTTCTCTGCTGCCAGCTCTATAATATCCATATTATCAAGCTTCTTCTGTCTCGACATCGCCATATTTCTTGTGGCAACCCTCGCCTTATTTCTTGCAACGAAATCCTTAAGCTCCGCAATCTCCTGCTGCTGCTTATTGTAAGCCGCCTCAAGCTGTGCCTTCTTCACGGCATACACCTTCTGGAAATTATCATAATCGCCTGTATAACGGTTCAGCTCCTGATTATCCATATGATAAATAACATTTATAACACTGTTAAGGAATGGAATATCGTGCGATATCAGTATAAATGCGTTCTCATAGTCCTGCAGATATCTCTTAAGCCACTCAATATGCTCCTTATCAAGATAGTTAGTAGGCTCATCAAGAAGAAGGATGTCCGGTTTTTCAAGAAGCAGCTTGCCTAGCAGTACCTTAGTTCTCTGTCCGCCTGAAAGCTCAGTTACATCTTTATCAAGTCCAAGCTCAGATAGTCCCAATGCTCTTGCAACTTCCTCAACCTTCGCATCTATCATATAGAAATCATGCATTGTAAGAAGGTCCTGAATAGTTCCCGCTTCCGCCATCAGCTTGTCCATCTCTTCTGGTGATGCGTCGCCAAGCCCGGCATATATCTCATTCATCTGATTCTCCATGTCATACAGAAAGTCAAATGCTGATGCAAGCACTGACTGGATTGTCATGCCCTTCTCAAGCACAGCATGCTGGTCGAGATATCCAACTCTGACATTCTTTGCCCACTCAACCTTTCCCTCGTCAGGCATAAGCTTGCCTGTTATTATATTCATAAATGTGGATTTACCTTCGCCGTTGGCTCCCACTAATCCAATCTTATCAAGCCTGTTAAGCTGGAAAGACACATTATTAAAAATCGCTCTGTCGCCAAATCCGTGTGTAAGTCCGGTTACTGTAAGTAAACTCATATGGTGTTTCCTTTTCTTTTTTATATAAACTTAAGAGAGGCTATCAATTAATAACCTCTCAATGATTTTTAATTACAGTATCATACATTTAAAATATTAGCAATGCTTATTTGACATCAAGTTCTTTATTATTGGTTCCTGACTTTTGTATATTGAATTAATAAATATATAAAACTATTTGAGTATAATTAACATATTCTAATTATTAATTATATAAATATGCATCTGATACTATGCAATGTCCCGAATTACCACTAATTTCAATCTTGAGAGATGAACAGTTATTTATATCTACATCAGTAATCTGCATCGGTTCTGATAACTTAGATATTTCTTGAACATACAATACATTATTATCCTGATCCTTTAGCGAAACTTTAACTGAACTGCTATTATATGCATCCTTTTCAATTGATAAGATGAAACTAATATATTTGTATTTTTTATTTGTATTATAAATTATATAACTACTATCATATTCCAAATATAAAGAATTAGCATGAATATTTCCCCTTGAATCAGTTTTTGTGACATTGTTATAAGAATTTCTTTTTTCTATAACCCATATTTTATCTGAAAAAAGACTAACTTTATCCGCCACTACTTTTCCAATATATACATTTTCATTATCCATAGAAACCTTCTTATCACTCCCTGCCAATGCAGAAATAATACCTTTAGAAAAGTAAGATACACCATCTACATTAATTACTGATTTATCCGTGGCTACCTGCTGCTGAACGCTATCTATATATAATCCGCAGTTCTTATATGTAACTGCTGTTTTTCCATCTGCTTCTTTACTTATTTCTTCATATTTTTTCTTTAAATCATTATAATCAGCAAAATATGTGTCATTCTTTTCTGTCAAAGAGGCTATTGTTTTTAGAGAATCATTATATTTATTGACCAAATCTTCCACATTGTTTATGCTAACATTATTATTATCACCACTTATATTACTTACAATGCTAGAATTTATATTTTTAATCACCGCATTTTTACCAATACTCATACCACCTAATAAAGATATAATAATAGATAGTATTCCTAAAATAATTTTAATTATTGCTTTCTTTAATTTTTTTGTACTTTTTTCTCCCTGATTTAATCCTTTGTCTCCCATCTCTCTTCTCTCCTTCAAAATATAATATATTACATATCAAGATTATTAGTTAAACATGCTTTAATTTATGCAAAAAGCCATCCAATAATTTACATTTTATAGGACTTCTTTTTAATATTTTCTTGTAATTTTCACGAAACATTTATTTAACTACTATCTTCATCTAATATTAACATAAGAATATTATTTAATCAATAAAAACATTCTTATGCTCAACTTTTAATTTATTAAAAGTCTAGCCATATCTCGTCAAATTTTTTTCTATTATTACACATACTTTTACAAAACAAATGCAGCTACCACTCTACTGTGATAACTGCATCTGCAATAACTACTTATTTTGTTCTTCCAATAGTTTCTTTAACCTTGCTATTTCAGCATCTTTCTTATCTGATGAAGCTTTCAGTTCATCATTCTGCTCCCTCAAATCCACTATCTCATCCTTCATTCTGTCGACCATCAACTCTGCAGTATTCCTATCCAATATTCTCAACGCCTCCGAAAACATACTGAGCACCTCCCCAGGTCTTTCCAAATACTCATTAATATCTCGGCACACAGATTCCAGATCAGGAAATATTTCTATCAGTCTGTCTATCTCCTGTGGTGTCTCGGCTACGAATAATGACAAGAATTTTAATCTGTCTCTTTTCATTTTCTCAGATACTAATGCATCATTATACTGACTACTGTCATAATCGTAATCCGTTATTTCTGTACGCCCTTCTTTAATATCAGAATATCGGTATTTTCTGAATGTGTCAAGGCTTACCAGAACAAAATCCTGCAAAAGTTCTATCTTTATTCCTGTATTAAATTTCGTCTTTCCAACATGAAAATACAGTGCCTTGTCCATATCACTGATAAGGCTTTTATTGCTGTCTTCAAAAAGAATTATTGTATGAACCTTTCTCATATCTTTATATGACGGTTTTGAAGAACCATTCATTGATGGCTCATGCTTTCCCACCTGATTCTTGCCCGTAATCATTTTATACTGGCGAAGTACAAGATCTGCCGAATAACATGATATTCTCTCTGCCGGAAAGTCATATGAAATCTTCTGGATTTCTATATTGGCGATACTTCCGTCAGCCATCAGCACAACCATGTCCATAATAATCATCACACCAAGAAATTGTGAATCCTAATTAGGAAACACCTCAAGCACAGTAACCTTCTGTCCTAACAGACAGCTCACAAGCTCTGAAAGCCTGTCCCTTCGCTCTGTTGGATTGAATATCTTCTTAAAAATGGATCATACAATAAAGGTAGCGATTTCTTTCCCTTTAGAAAATCCTCATACCTTCCAGCCCACTCCTCATTCTTCTTAAGATACTGATATGTACTTAAACATAACGAATCTTCATTAATCTGACACATGGCTGCATCATAATAATTTTTTTCTTCTTTAATCTCCATAAAATATACGACACTAGTATTCTGCCTCCCCTGAATTAATAAATATGCATATTTGTATAATCACAGTATCATACATGAATGCTGTTGTAAATATACATGTCGTAATCTGTCGGTTTTTTGTCGTAATCGGTTGATTTTATGTCGCGAACGGTAAATATTATGATTAAGCACAACAGATCTAAGCCTTTATTTCAGCCTTTCCCTTTCGCCTTATCAACCATCATTGACATAATTGTCATGCTCATAGATATTGATAACAATGGAACACATACTGTTAATACAATTAAGGACAGTAACATCCGCATCCAGGCTGATTATAATATATTGTCTAAATATCTTAAGGGTTGTTTTAAGGGAATTCCTTGGAATAACTTCTGCCATATCTATAATCACTACACCAATTTTGTCATCTGTCCTTTTTTTATTTTATCGGCTATCTCTAAAACCTTATTCTTATCAATAGAAAACTCTTTCAAAATATCTTCATATAACCTCAATCGTTTTTCATAAATACCATTACTATTTAATCCCAAAACAGCCACTGCCACACAGTTCATATCCCATCTTCTCATATCATATTTGTCAAATGCATCCACAAAAGTCTTAAATACTTTATTATTTATATTTGTCTGTACAATGTGGATATACCGGTACATTATATAATCCTTATAGCATCCTTCTTTTGCATAATTATATGTTTTATAATATGATCTTACACTTGCAAAAAATATTTCAGAATATAATATTTCAAATAATTTCCTTCTTAAAACATATTTCTTAAAGTCAGATGAAATACCAAGCACTCGTATCATTTGCATTTCAATAGTTGAATACCCCCTCTTTAATTTTCCGACTTTATCTCCTAAATGCTCTTTAAATATAAAAAAAGTATTTAATGGATTTTTTATATAACCCCAAATGTTTCGTTTTGTTTCCTGATAACTCTTTTTTCTCTTATTTATTTTTCTTTGTTTCTTACGGTATTTAATAAACTCCGTTGACATCCAATTATACGAATTAGTACGAATAAAAAAAGATTTATCTTCAATTGCTGCAATAAACTTAAATATTTTATTAACTTTAGGATCAGATAAATTAAGAGCTTCATAGACATTTTTGTTAAATTCTTTATACATGTCAGTTATCAAATTCAACTTAAACTTCTGAGCATATAATTTGTGAAAACATATCAAAAGTGGAACAACCGAACCATATACCGAACATATGTAGAATTCCTCCAATAAGCATTGAGCCGTATATGAATTCATAAAAAGCACCAACACTATCCATAACACATGGTCTTTAAAAATACTAATATATACACAATCAATGATTTTATATATTGGATTAATTATAATTGTATTTTTATCTTGATCTTCTGTTTGTAAAAACTCCTCATATAAATACAGAATGACAATTAATAGTAACAACGAATATCCTGCCCCAATTAATCCAACATACACCATTCCAATATTCGTAATATAAATCAATGATATTTTCTGTTTGAAATTAAAATTACTATAATTTATTATTGCTATACATGAGAAGACATATATGAAGAATATACTTCCTGCAAATATTGTTGTCATATGTTTATTTCCTAATTTACTTGTAGTATTACATATTATTATAATCTTAGTATGATTTTTTGCAATTTCAAATCAACTTATAATACTATCAAGCATTATTTTTAGCTAAAGCCTCGTAATCATTTCTTGTCAACTCCGATGTTAACAAATCATCATTCAGTAATTTGATAAATGCATTCTTTGATTTTTTAGTATCTAACAAAAACTTATCTTTACTTTCATTTAACTTCAATGGATTATTTAAAAAATATGAATGATGCTGTGAAAATTCAATAATTTGGTCATTCTTTACTTTTCCAATCACCTTAGAATCTTTATACACTTTTGTTAGTTTTCTAGCAAATGTAATATTATCCAATTCATCAGATAATACTTCTACATTATCTAAAATATTCATATGTTCTATAGCTTCTATACTTTTTCTTGCTTCATTGACAATAATATTATGAAATGAACATATTTTTTCCATTTTATCAATATCTGATATATATATGATATCTTTCCAAAGGAAAAATTGATAATTAAAATCCACTCGTAAAATGTCTTTTTCAAATTTTTTTAATCTGTTCTGATGTGGTATAGGTGTAAGCATATAGCGATCTCGTTTCAACAGACTAATTGAATATTGTTGTTTAAACATTACAATTTGTTCTTCTGCATTGCCAACAACTATTATAAATGCTGATATATCTTCCAGACTATCTACCTGAAAATTGAATGTTTCAATATCTCCATTTGTTGCTGTATCAGATACCTTTTTTAAAGCTTCCATTTCCTCTGGAAATTTTTCTAAGTCATAATAATATAATCCATTTTTTCTTTCATCGGCAGATGAAAGTTTAATAATTTCATCATCCTCATCATAACCGGAAAACTTATTATTTATAGCTTCAACAAATCCATTTAATAGTCCTTGTGAAGTATTATCTTCGGGATCCCGTTCATCAGCAATATTTATTTTTTTTATAATTTCTTTGTCTTCTTCTTTTATCAAGGCATACATAGTAATACCGTTTTTTTCTTGTAGCATCTCTAGTATTTCTCGCTCCAACTCTTTTGTCTTCACACTTATATCCTCCTTGCAAAATACACATTGTCACTTAAAGACATATACTTTATATTATCCTTTACATTAAGTTTCCCTTTTATTATTACTATTCCAGTTCCAAACGCATTCCCTGATTTACATCTTACTTTATAAACGTTGAATCCCAATAATACCAATGAGGGATTAGTGTAATACAAATTTGTTTTAACAAAAATACATCCTATAACAATAATTACAGAAAACATTACAAATATTTGTCTTTCTGTTTCCATCGGAAAACAAACCAATGGAATAATATACGTTGCTAAAAAAGACAAATTTTCATAATTAACACTTTCGCACTTCTCAATTTCAACTGGTAAATTCTTAGCATTATTTAAAGAATCCAAAAAGAAAATATATCCTATTATTCCTAGAAATATCAATGACAAACAAAATAAAGACATTACATTTTTCTGAATTAATTGTTTAAAAAGAAGTTTTGTCATAGGCCATTGAATATTCGTTACATCAGCTTTTAAAATAATCAGCATAAATAACAACATCCATAAGGATATCAAATATAAACTCAATTTCAAAATAACAATTTTATTATCTTTTTTATCAGCACGTTCTTTCAACTTTTTATCCTTTCATAATTTTTATACACATTATCAACTTTTTTAGCTTTATGTAAAAATTAACCTACTATTTTAAGCATTAATAATGTTACTTTTCCTGTCTCTTGTATCATATTACCAGATATATTCTGAAAAATAATATTTTACAGTTGAATTATATTAGTATATGCATTTGGGGTTGTTTCAAATTCAACTGTAATTCTTAATTCTAATCTTGCTTCTACTCTTCCTCAATAGTTCCTTCTTCCAATTGCCAATCTATATCATATGTTAGCTTAGACAATGGTCTGTTCCCCCAAGAGTCTTTCTGTATATTAGTCATATATAGCAGGCTTTTAACATCTTCATACGAATCGAATAATGTAGGAAATAAGTTCAATAATTCGTCAATACGCTCTGACGAATTTACATATTTTGACTTAATAATATCCATAACATATTCTTTATGTTCATTGTATAAACTATTCAAATGTAATTTTTCCATTTGATTTTGAATTTCTAACTTATTTTTTGAATTTGAAGCATTTAAGTCAATAACAAATTCATTAGATACTCCCTGGAGCATTCTCACAAAATTCCCACTCTTTTTCCGTTTTATTTCAAATTTTGCTTCACTTCCCATTTCTTCATCAAACGGATATAAAATAGGTTCTTTAAATGTATCCAACGATGACTTAGCCATATTACATATACTGCAACTCGGTATCATGTTATATAATGATAGTGCAAGATATGGATATCGATTTTTCGGATAATAATGATCAAACTGCGGACGAACACATCCTTTTGATAATGTAAAAATGTACTGCCTATTACAATATGGACAAACCGTCACTTTCATTTTTTTTAGTATTTCAACAGCTGCTACTCTTTGGGAATAGTTATCATATCTAAATATTTTATTCTGAAGTTCATGTGATAGTTTTTTATTAGAAGAATAATCCCCAAATATTCTTATATATTCTTTTAATTCTTGCCGATCTGCTAATAATAATTTTTTTACTTCTGCTAAATTTAAATTGCCTGTCGATTTTTCATATAGCACATTATATATCTCTTTATGATTTTTCTTTAAAATATTCTTCGCCTTAGTGGTATTCAATACTTTAATTAATCCTGTAGTGTTTGAATTAGCATCTTTCCATAACTTCTTTTCAATTTCTTTTTTTGTTATCTCATCAATATTAATTTTTATCATTAATAGTTTCCTCAAGATTATATATCATCTGTTCTAAATGTTTTTTCTGGTTTTTTAGCTGTAAAACTGTTTTTTGTATTATATCTTTATCAGTCTCATCCAATACATTCTTTTCTTTTTTATGTTTTTCACACAATGCAGCTTTTAATTTATCCTTTATTACGCCCTCGCCTATATAGTTAATTGATTTTTCAACCTCTAACAAACTTTCTTGTTCAATTTGTCCTGTATTTATTTTTTCTGCAATTTCATTAATTTTCTCTTCTGCTAACGCCCCAATAGTTCCATATTTTTCAAGAAAAAAAGAATTTAAAAATAGAGAATGTATATTGCATCCAAATGTATTTTTTCGTTCTGAACTGCAAAAAAATATTTTATTTTCATATTTCTTTATATAAAGAACACTGTTTCCCGGAAAATCTGATAATAATATTGGAGAGTGTGTTGTAACAATAATTTTTATTGAAATATCTGTAAATATATTTTCACAGAAATTTGTCAACCATTTCATAAACATTCTTTGCCATTTGGGATGCAAAGACAAATCTGCTTCGTCAAAAATCAATAACATACTATCGACATTTTTATTAGATTTATTACAATCATATACATTAATATCATTGCTCTTGAAATTTATCATCGAATACAAATTAGAAAATATAGACAAGAAATAATACTCACCTGTACTTATGCCAAAATCAAAATTATAAAAAGGAAAAGCAAAATTCACCTTTGAATATAGAGAAAGCAATTGTTTTACAAACTCTTGCGTATTATCATCAACATCTATATCCAATTGAAATCCCCCCTTATTTTCAAGTTCTACTATCTGAGCTTTATTTTTTTCTAGCCACTGGACATACATTTCAAAATTATCAATGCAATTGCTTCTTTCCGCTAATCTACCACGCAAATTTTTAATAACTTTGTATGCACATTGATACACACTCATATCAGATAACTTGTTAGTATTACTCAAAAAACTACATGCTTCAAAGAAATCCTGATGACTGTATGTTATATTTGATGGAGTTGTTGCTGGAATACACATCTCTTTAAAAACATTGTAAATCAGATTTTTAATTGTATAATTAATCCACGTTCCTCCATAAACTTGAATAATATTATTAACCCCACTACTAAAGTTATGTATATCTTCACTAAGTTTATTTTCTTCGCCCCGATCAACTCGTACTCCCTTTGCTTGTCCTAAAATGTATTGCTCGCTATAGTAAGCATCTGCTATACCTATGGATATGTATCGGGGAACAGGAAATTCAATTTTCAAATCATTATGCAATGCATAATCATATAAGAATGAAATAATCCGAAATGTCTCATTTCCATAAAAATTCATAACAACATCTTTATTCAAATCATCATAATGCATTTCATATGTTGTAGAACGATGTCTATATATCTGATTACCTAAAGAAAAATCATATTTACAACGTGCTTTTGCTAAATAATCATTAAGATTTAGCGCATTGTGGAAATATGCCACTTCATAATTTCTTAAAATCTTATTATAATTAGTTTCAAATTGATAGATAATATTCTCTTGTGCATCAATCTTCCAAGTCTTAAAACTCTCGGTACAAATAAAATATAATACTCTCAAGTTTTCATCCTCATAAATCAAAAAAAACTCTCTCCGATCTTTTTCACAAAGCTTTGCATCTCTAATAGTATACATGATATTATTAACCAGCATCGTTTTACCAGCACCATTTTCACCCACTATTGCAAAGCAATCCTGAATATTTTTACCCCAGAAATTCCTCACATACTCTTGGTTCCTTTTTATTGCAATACTTTTCTTCGCCAAATTAAACGACACGTCATACTTTCCACTTAATATAACTCCATTATTTTGTACACTATTTAACTCTGAACTCCATAAAAAAATAATATCCATATGCTAATTCTTCCCTTCTAAATATAATATGTTCATTTAACATATATTTGTAATGTTTCTTCTAACTGTAGACATAAATATTCCTGAAACAGACTCGATGTAGCAACAATTACAAACAATAGATTTCCTTTTTTCTTCAGGATTTTGCAGATTCTTCCGAGGATGCAATCCATACAACTGATAGTCTTACTGAATTACATGATAATTATTTGATACTTTAACAAAGAGGCATCATGCCAGTGTTCTTAAAGTATTTACATATTTGAAATCCAATTCCATCATTGATATTCATAACCCCCTACACTTTCATTTCAATTATCAAACTTCGTATTATTCATCAAATTATGCATTTATAATTACTTAAACGTTATAATTAAGTTGGTGCGTTATTAATTTTCTGAAAATATTCCTCCAATAAATCCTTATGCTCAAAAAAATTGTTCAATACAAAAAATATAAAAGGTACTTCTATTTCTTTATTTTCGTCATTCATCTTACAAGCATAATCCATTGGTATATTTGAGTGGTCAATCTTAAATGTTTTAACTCTCTTCTTCTCCTCCCCTTTAATTTTAGGATTATATTTTCTTTCTTCATATTTATCTAAATCATAAAATATGTATTCATGGTCTATATGTGTAATATTCTTTTTATTATGCTGCAAATGAATCACCTGCGTAACTAAATATTCTCCTTCTTCATGAAGGTACTGACATAATTCTTCAAAAGTTATGTCTTCCCCTTCAGATTTAATCCACAGACAATCTTCGTAATGTTCTCCATTATAAAGTCTTGTAACAGCTGGAAGTTCCTCAAGATTCCAGGAAAAAACACTGCCTCTTTCAACAGCCTCCTGCAAAACATCAACATGATTTTCACCGTCAAGTATTGGGAAATCTTCAGGGTGAATTGCCAAATTATTTATATAATGCTTGTCATATAATTCTTTAAACACTTTAGCAAGTGGACTTGATATCTGTACTAATATAGTTTTATTTAGATTTGAATCATAAATTCGTACGGGATAGGCATTTGTATACAACTTTCGCACCTCATCCACTGGTAACAATCCCCATTTTTTAAATTCTGATGACTTATTAAAAACTTTCTCATATAATTCTTTTATTTCTGATTGCTCACTTGAACACAAATTATTTTTTCTCTTTAAACTATACTTCAGATATATATACACATAGGATAAAACTCTTTCTGGAAAAGGATTTGTCAGCACACTCTCTTTAGAATTACACATGGGACACGCAAGAAAGTAATTATAATCTGCTATCCATTTAATTAATGGTTCTTCTACTTCCTTATGTATTGTTTTAATCCCCTTCTGTCTTGCATAATGCCAAAATTTAGTATTTTCATTTTCTTTAATATTTCTATTAAGTAATTCGATAAGTTCCTCATGTTCACATGGTTGTGCTATCAGTTCCATAAGCAGTTCATTTTGTTGAATATATAATTCAGACATAATATCAAATCGAAATATACTTCCTTTATGTGCAATTCTTTCAGAATGATTAAATAATGCAGAAACTTTTTTCTTAGATTCCTTATCACAATATTCCAAAAATTCTTTTAGCTTTTCTCTGTCCATGTTTCCCCCACCTTGCATTTATTAAAAAACTTTTATATATAATATAATGCTCATTTGTATTGTAATTGTAAAAATAATAACATCATATTGTATATTATAATCATTTAAGTTTTGACATTAACACCAAATATTATCATTAATATATTAAATAGGATGTATTTCATGAAGAAAAGACATTACATTTAAAACATCTATAACCATTGATTCCTTTATTAAATCCGGACAATTCGAATATTCAACCTCACGCCCTTTGGTAAGATATTTAACCTTTATATATGTATTTTTAATATATTTAAAATCTTTATATATTTTTTGCGGCCAAAAACTTCCTGCGAAATAAAATATAGCTATTGGTATTGATTTATTCCAATTAATTACCTGCTCTGTTAGAGCTGGTATTTTACAATTTTCTGTCAATACTTGTTCATAAAACCATCTTTCCTTTAATTCCGAAAGGGAATTTAAAATATGCATATAATCGCGCATAGAAATATTAATTTCTAAATTGTGTAATGCTAATTGAATTTCATCAACTTCTTTGTCCGTAAACTTATATTCATCTTTTGCTATCGATTTCACATATTTATCATGTGTATTTATACTTTCTAAATCCACCTTCAGATCAACATACTTTTTTAGATAATTATTAGGATTATGAATACCCGAATTTTTTATTGCATTTAAGACAATTTCAGAATCAATAGCATATATAATCTTTATATTTTTATAATTCTCCAACAATTGTACCGCTTCCAAAAAAGTCATAATATTTTTATTGTTACATCTATCCAATTCATCTACTAAAAATATAAATCGATAATTCCCCCATATTTCTACTATTTCATCTATATATTCTTTTATTATAATTTTATAACCAAATTTTTCATTAACATTTCTATTAACTAACGAATTTATATTACTTTGAGCAACTTCTATAGTATTTACAATTTTGTCCGAAAGCGGAAAAATCCATTTTAATACAATAAATATAGCTACAAATAAATTCGTTCCAGAATCAAAAACTTTTGCAACATTCTTATCCACACCCATTAGCACACAAAATGTACTAAGAAATTTAAATTTAAACAAAACAACAATCATCATAATTATTAAGCATATTTTTATTATTGGAATAACACATTTACTTATATTCTTTCTAATGCGTAATAATAAATAAAGAAATCTCAATTTATAATCTTTTTTTACAGATTTTTTCATTTTTGCAAAAAAATATGTCCATATTTTTTCCTGATCGCTATACTCTGTAGCTTTTATATCAATTACCTTTGCTCTTTCTTTTGGAAGGCTCTCTTTTAAGTATTCTAAAAAAGTTGATTTTCCAGTCCCCCATTCTCCAAAAACTCCAATCGTCTTAACATCTTCTTTGAAAATAACTTTTGCCAATTTATCAGCTTTTTCTTTTCTATCAAGTTTATCATTCACAGGCTTACTTGTTTGGCTTTTTACTATCCTAAAATATCCTTCAGGGTAATCCTTTTTAACCGATTCACATTGTTCTATTTTTTCATATATATCTTCCATTTTATAAATCAAATGATTTATATTGGCAAGATCTTCTGCAGCCATTTCCTCATCTGTTTTGGCTGATTCATAATCTTCATCGTTTCCATAATACTCCAATTCAGTCAGCTTATCAGCTTGTTCAATTTCTTCTAATACCTCTTCCTGTTTTTTTCTTTCAGCATATAAATTATCTAATCCTTTTTTTATATTTTCTAAATCTAAAATTTTTGAGTCCTTTTCCATATTAAATCTCCCGTTCCTTCCTCATAGCCCCAAGCAGCATAACCACCGAAGCCACTGCCGACGGAGTCATCTTGTATTTCTTTTTCAGCCCCGAAATAAAGATTTCATCTTGTGTAATATAAGCCTGTTTCAACTGGTCTATCGTAAGGAATGCATACTTTGTACCGTCTATCATAGCAGTACTTTTATCTTGCTTCAGGCAACTCTCATAACCATCCTTATTAAATTTAACATCTAATTTCTTATTTCCAAATTTATAATATAATAAAAATTGTGGTTTGCCACCCTCAACCAAGTCTCTGTAAAAAGCAAATATACTTCCTTTAATCTGATTTCCTTTGACATCAATTGACTTTCCATTAACTGTGAAATACTTCAATTCCCTATTAATACTTTCAGCTATAGAATCATAGAATCTATCAAGTGTAAAATGTTCTCCCTTTTTATAATCAAATTTTGGATTTAATTTTGCTGATACACTTGTTCCCCATGTTTTCTTGCCAACAGACAGCTTATTACTTCTTCCGACAAAAAGAATTCCTATTTCAGGGAATTCAATAAATGCATTAAATCCAATATGATTAGCCATTAACGAAGATTCCAGGGGACTGATGAATGGTCCCGGCTCATAAACATTCCTATTCGTCTTGCCATTCTCCCATTCATAATCCATAACCCTATTTGTTCTTAGCAAATCCCAATATGTCGTATTAGAATATGTTAATATTACCTTGTTATCCTTATATGTTAAATTATCAAGTCTTACTGTCCTACTGTCATAATCATACGAACACCTGTGAGCGTCTAGTAACCATTCTGATCGATTTTCTATCTGTTCTGGAAGACTATACACATTAGCAGCATTCTTATGATCCATAATAATATCAAATGGTTTATCTTTTAATTTTCTTTTAACCGAAACAATTATTGGAAATTTCACATTTCTATTATAAGTTAACAATGGTTCTTCCTTATATCTTTTGCAAATTCCATCATAATCCGTAGACAACTTTATTGAATCTTCTTTATTGTTAGAATATAAATTATATATCAGTCTTCCTAAAATATTGCAGACAAACAATGTAAAAACGGATACGAATAACGATACATCTAAAGTATCTACTTTTATAAACTTATATGCAATAAATAAAACTATACTAGCTGCAATAAATCCTGGAAAATCTTTGTCAAACAATATTTTATATAACAAAGTCTTTTTATTATTTTTCCTCATTGGAATCTCCCTTTTGCATTCTTTTTTATGTATAAATAGTTCATTTTTATCGTTTATATTTAAACATTTAACAAATCATTAGATTATTTTAATTATGTTAATCATTTATTATTTGCTTTATTAGTTATTTTTGATAATTTATATCTTATTGGTATCCATGGTAGAAGATTACCCATGAATAATCACCTTATTATTAGTAATTTTACAAGAATACCTTTAACTTTTTGTTTTAATATTATTTTAGGTAAAACCATAAATGTTGTAACCTTAAAACTTACTCCTTTTTTCATAAATTTAAAAAATCTAGCTCTCTTAGATGATTTAACTGATGGATGGGAAAGTTGATGATTATATGCTATAGCATTATCCAAATCAACATCTTTTAATTCCATTTTTGACATTGATAATAATTCTTTTCCCTTTTGACTTTGAATCAATATTAAAGAAATCCCATTCTTTTCTTGATCTTTATACTCACTTCCCCAAGAATCACCTAATGTCATATCAGATGCTCTCTCTAATGACGCAAACTCGAATTCATAATAATTCTCTGTATAATCTATAGCTTCTAAGAAAGCACATGTGTAATGATCTGTAACCCTTCAGTCTGTCACACCGTTTCCCACAAAACAGGAACAAAGAATTGCTATAAGGATCAAGCTCATATGCATCTCTTACTATTGCCATCAGACCATCTATGCTACGCCTCATATCGGTATATCATGAAACAAGATAAATCTTTGCCACTCCGGACAACTCGCCTAACATATCTGTTGCAGCACATTAAGCGTTGCTGCAATAATTCTGCTGACAGCAGAATTATTTATAGCAATTAAATACCCATTGAATTCAATCCTAATATCTGATTTATCATCAGAACAATTAGGAATAGAGTAGTTATTATCTTTTAATTCATTGTAGTGAATTGGTACAACTTCCTGTTTTTCATGTACAGGAACTGCAACAGCTACATTATTGCATGCTGCCATTCTTAATCTCTTAACATTATAATAAAAAGAACTTGTTGAGATATGGTTCATTCTGCACCATTCATAATCTGACAGACCGCTTACTCTGCAGGTCTGTATAATTTCAGTCCAATATTTGTCACTCTCAGATTTATTCATATCCGAATCCTCCATAAATTTATTTGGAGTAAAATGATACAAAAGTCTTATGATAATTTGAAGTGAAATGCTACAACTTTTGCAATCCAGATCAGGATTTAGAGTATAATGCTCCAACTGTCCTAATCTTACGCCTAAATTTGAAGGATTTCTCTACGGTGGGTTATGTAGCGCTTACCAAATATCGTGAAATCCTAAGATTATCCAACTTGGGATTTCACGATATTTGGTCATAATGGTGACCTCCTTCATAATAGATTTACACAACGATTGTGTATTATTCTATTATAAAACAAGTGGCTCATTGGGGTGCAGATTATTCAATTAGCTGCCTTTATTTCTACGATTGCTAAATCATTCTTTACCATTCTTTCCACTAATTCCTGGAATGATATTTCTCTTTCCCATCCAAGTTCCTTTTCTGCCTTTGCAGGGTTTCCGATAAGAAGTTCTACTTCTGCCGGTCTGAAGAAATCAGGGTTGACCCTAAGAACTACCTTGCCTGTCTTCTTATCCTTTGCTACCTCATTAACGCCTTCGCCTTCAAATTCAACTTCAATTCCTGCTGCTGCAAATGCTGTCTGTGCAAATTCTCTTACTGTTCTTGTCTCATTTGTTGCAATTACATAATCGTCCGGCTTATCCTGCTGTAATAATAACCACATGGCTCTTACATAATCCTTTGAATGTCCCCAGTCACGCTTTGCATCTAAGTTACCAAGTTCTACATGATCCTGTACACCAAGCTTGATTCTTGCTACTGCATTAGTAATCTTTCTTGTTACGAACTCAAGTCCTCTTCTCTCACTTTCATGGTTGAAAAGAATACCTGAACATGCATACATGTCATAGCTTTCTCTGTAATTCTTAGTAATCCAGTGTCCGTAAAGCTTAGCTACACCATATGGGCTTCTTGGGTAGAATGGTGTCTCCTCTGTCTGTGGAATTGCCTGTACCTTACCAAACATCTCTGATGTTGAGGCCTGATAGAATCTGCACTCTGGCTTAACAGTTCTTATAGCTTCAAGCATGTTAGTTACACCGATGGCATCAATATCTGCTGTTGTACATGGTGTATCCCATGATGTTGCAACAAATGACTGTGCTGCAAGGTTATATACTTCATCAGCCTGTGATATTCTCATTGCTGTTATAAGTGAAACAATATCCTGCATATCTGCATAGATGAACTTAATCTTGTCCTTAATATGGTCAACATTACCATAATCTACAACACTCTTTCTTCTCATAAGACCATATACATTATAGCCCTTTTCAAGAAGAAGCTCAGCTAAATATGAACCATCCTGACCTGTTATTCCTGTGATTAATGCATTTTTCATTTTTATTTTCTCCATTATATAAATTATAAATAAACTATTTTAATCTACTAATAATTATTTTAATACTATCCACTAAATACATAGGTAATATTTTTTTAATACATTTTTTTATCCTTGTATTAAATTTTAAATTCATATGTTTAACTGCATATGTTATCCCCTTTTCATCCAAATTACTTATGAACTTGTTATAATCATTCTTATAATGCCTACATTTATAATATGGTTCATTATATCTCAATGCTAATTCTGTATCAGCTTTTTCTAAATGAAAATCATCTTTTAAACCCTTTAATAATTCATGCCCTTTATCAGTCTGTACAAATATTATTGAAACACCATTTTTATTCCATGCACTCATATTCGGCTTTAACCCCCAATAATCACCAAGAGTAATGTCACCTTTATGGTTTTTTCCTTTAAAACGACAATTATAACAAGCCTTTCTTGCATAATTAGAAAATATCACCCCATATTCTGTTTCATAAAAAGGATATTCATATACTTTTCCATTTTTAAACTCCGCATGTAAATATGGTGGTGTCCATCCACGTTTTTTATAACGTAAATTCAATTTAATAATTTGAGAACCATATTTATTTTCCAATTTTTCAACATATTGTTTATGAACTTTCGCCAAAGTTGCTCCATGACATAAAATTTCTATGCAATATAAATTATCAATTACAAGATTTTTATTTTGGCAATAACTTAGCACTGCTCCAACATCACATCCCAAACCTATAAATAATACGGTCTTTCCCATTATCAAATATTCTTCTATTTGATTAAATACACTTTTCTTTGTCCCTTTTATTGAAATTGTTTTACTAGTCTCACAATATTTTGAACCTTTTATTTTATATAAATCTTCAACATTTGTTATACAGGCATATTCTACACTTTTAAAATCACATGAATATGTAGCTCCAAAAACAACACCACCCTTACATATAATTTCTTCTGATATTGCAGTTGCAGCCCCACCTGAGGCTGAAGCTAACAATTTGTCTGTATTTACAAAATATCCACAATAAGTATCTAGTTTTCTTAAATTATTTATATCATTATCATTATTTATCATAATATTCTCCATCTACAATAATTATTTATATATAATTATATATCTTTTAATTTATCATGATATTATCTAAATAACAGTCTTAATTTTTCCTGCTCATAATTTACTGATGTTTTTCTTCTCCTTATGTACTTTGCAGGATTTCCTCCATAAATACCACGTTCATTGTAAATTCCTTTTCTTATTAATGATTTAGCAGAAAATACACAGCCATTTTCTATTTTGGAACCTCCTAATACAACGCAATCTGAAAATACAGCAACATTATTACTTATATTTATTGGACTAGCAACATATGAAAAGCTATCATCATCTATATTATGAGAACCTGTAATCAATTTACTATATGTTGCTATTGTAACATTATCTCCAATATTAATATTCCCTCTACCATCTAAATAACAATTTTCATTTATAATAGTATTTTGACCAATTTTAATTTTATGTGGCATCCATACTATTGTTTTCATCATAATTCTAGACCCTTTACCAATTTTCATTCCTAAAATAATATATATAACTTTTCTTATTGCCCATAAAGGTATATAACATACAATATTATTTAAAAAAACATATTCTATTTCTAATAACAACTTATATACTATTCTTAATAATTTTTTCATTTATTCTAATTCCTTATAATAATTTCTCTATTATTTTTCTAAATTTGATTTCTTGATATTATTATAAAATTTGTAATAAATAATTATTTATTCTTTACAAATTAAATACTTTTTCAAGACCAACTTCTTTTCTATGTGTAAAAATATCGTTAAAATACTTTCGGATATTGCTGAACCAATACTAACAGCATATAACGCCTTTTCACCATCAAACAATATAAACACTAATAAATAAATACTTCCCATAAATATTGCTGCTCTAGAAAATGCTCTACTATAATTTTTTTGATTTCCAGAAGCTACTAATGTCTGAACTCCTAAAAAATTATTATATATAGCAAATATTGTCTGAATTAATAAAAAAAATACTATACTTGAATATAATACATATTCTGACCCAAATGCAATTTTAACAATTATATCTTTTAATAAAATAATAACTATAGAAATTGTAGTAAAAAGAGCCACTATAGGTAATGTTATTTTTTCTACAAATTTTACCCCTTCATTAAAAGAGCTTTTATATTTTTTACTTATACTTGGATATAATGCTTGACTAATTGGAGAAAATGCCATTACTAAAATATATGGAATTTTATATATAGCAGAATATACTCCAATATAATAATTTGAAGAAACAATAGTTAATATTGATAATGCTATTCCACTAAATACTTTAATTAAAGCTGAAGATAAAAAAATATACCATGCTTCTTTTAATACTGTAAAAATACTACCTATCCCAACATGAATATATCTAATATTATATTTTTTCTTAGCTACCTTTATAGTCAATAATGCCGATATAATATATGTAATACTATAAAAAAATGTATATGCATATATATCGGATTTATTTTTAACAAATATAAATATTAATAAAACTGAAATAATTCTAGATATTATATTTATAATGGTTATAGGTTTCATATTTTCTTTACCTTGAAATAACCAAATTAACTGCAACATACTCCCAATTATCATTGCATAAAGTATTATTTGGCATATAAACCTATCAATACTTATATTAGCAATTGCTGATATAGTACACATTAGTATAAAAGACAATATACATAATATAATTCTTGCATTTAATATTTCACTAAATATTTCACTAATTTCTTCTGTATCATCATCTTTAATTAACGCAACCTTTCTTGCTCCCCATAACCCAAAACCATATTCTACTATAACTTGTAAATAAAAAATCCAATTTTGCGCAGCTGAAAAAATTCCATATCCCTCTGCTCCTAGTATTCTTGTAATATATGGAATTGTAATCATTGGTAATATCGTATTAACGCCTTGAAGTATCATTAACCATAAGCCATTATATACTACTGAATTATTTACTATTTTTTTTATATATTCATTCATACAATATCTCTCACTAAAATAATAATATCGTCATTCAAGACACACCTGTTTATTATCTGCTTTCATTTCAATATCTCTATAAGACTAAAACTAACTCATTAATAATTTCATATAATCATTCTATATTTCTTTAAATTTTTTTAACACTATATTAAAATTATTTATATATTTTTCTGCTACTTTTTCATCTGTAAAATTATTTAATTTAAATTCATTAACATTATTTACTAATTTATTATATATTTTATAATGATTATTCAATATATATATCATTGTCTTTGTTAAATCTTCAACATCAGCTGGATTAATTAAAAACCCTGTTTTCTTATCTTTTATATATTCTTCAAATGCTGGCAATTTAGAAGCAATAATTGGCATATCGTAATTAATTGCAATAATTGCCGAACCACTCTGTGCAATATCTTGATATGGTAAAACAAAATAGTCGCTTTTTTCAAAAATTTTAGCTACATCATTATCATCAATTCTTTTAATCATTAATTCAAATAACTCTGGATATTTAATTTTGTTCTGATACTTTTCCCAATCATTGCAACTTCCTGCTATTATTACTTTAAACATTTTCCCTGTAATCTCATATGCTCTTTGTGCTGCATTAATTAAGACATCTATTCTTTTATAATCTCTTATAATCCCAAAATTTAAAAACGTAATAACATCTTTATTTTCCTTTACTGACTTATCAATCTCTCCATAATCCATTGATACAAATGGAACTGAAGTACAATGTTTATTGGGAGCTATTTTTAATAATAGTTCCTTTTGATCCTTTGAAAATGTTTGAAAATATTTAAAACTTTTTATACAAAAAGAAACATATAATTTATTTATCCAATAATTACTTCCACCCTGCGGAATTTTGACATTATGAATTCCTATTAAAACATTTTTGCATCCTAAATAAATCCTAAATAATGGCATATAAAATGGCATTCCTATCATTACCTGGTAAATAAGATCATATTTTTCCCCTTTTATATTTTTTAAGAATTTTATAAACCAAATAATAATCCCAAAATCACAATTTCTTTCTTTATGGCGTAATATCTTGCAATTAATCTTTCCTAATTTAATTAATTTTTCCAATTGTTCTTCAAAATCTAACACCTCATTTTCCTTTGCAATTATATACCATGTAACATCCATATACTTAGATACTTCTGGTACTATAAATTTATCAACACATATAAAGGCGGGGGCTGATATCCAAGCAACTCTGACTTTATTTTTCATTTTTTCTTTTCCTTATATAATAAACTTACTTTATACCTACAATTTAACACATAAAGCTTATAAAAATATTACCATACTTATTACATAACTAATCTTATATTTTAAAACTCTTTATAATTTTTCTCTATTACATCTTCAATAAATAAATTACCATTTTTTATCATTGATATAATTTTCTCATTGCTTTTTTCATAATCAATTTTATAAATCAAATTTTTAGAATATCCTAAAATCAACCTATCTCTTAGTCCAACTTCATCTAATAAATATGATTTTCTTAAATCTTTTTTATCAACATTTTTATCAAAAACATAAAAATCTTTTTTAAACACTATTGAAAAAGCTGTTCCATGAAATGAATCAGTACATATAAAATTTGCATGATACATATAATTTATAAATTCTATTGGTCCAGCATCTAAATTTGAACTTTTACTTAAACTATCTAATGAAAAACTTGGATTTAAACGTACAATTTTTAATCCTAGTTCTTTAGCGATTTTTTTTGCTTCTATATAATTAGCATGTGCATTTTTTTTATTCATAAAATAGCACAATAAATATGGTTCTTTATTTTTTATTTGATTTTCTTTAATCAATGATCCCCATTGTTTTTTAGAAATAAGAAATACTGGATCTGGAACAATCTTTATTGCATTATTTATTTGACTTATTTGTTCTTTAAACTTATTTTCCCTTAATGACACTCTATCAAAATCTTTAATATATTTTTTATATGGTTCTAATTGTTTCCATGTTGCATCACCAAAACATGCAGCATATGATATTTTTTTTGCTTTTATTTCAAAAGGTAAAAAATATTCACACGTAAAATCTTTAATATTAGGATTCCATACCTGATCACTTCCTACAAATATAAAATCATATTTATTATCTTCAATATGTTTAATTAATTGTTGCTCACAATCAATTCGTTCAGTAATGTTCAAATAATCTTTTACAAACAATTTAAATCTATTAAATTTTCTTTTTCTATAAAAATGAAATGGCAAAAACATCATATTGTATAATATTCTTTTAATTCCTTTACCATGATTATACATTGAACTATTTTTATGTTGATTTTCATCTTCATAATTAATCACAAATACCTCATTATTATTTTTTTCTAATATACTCTTTAACGCATAACATTGAAGCACTGCGCCATAATTTAATGCATAATGATAAGTTATTATACCTATTTTCATTTTAACGCTCCTTATCTTACTCTTATCACAATAGTCCGCCTGCCTATAACAAATTTCCATAACATAGTTATCATAATTATTGCAATATAAATAATACAACCATCAATACTTTGTGTTAATAATGCAATAATCATCATCAAACTGATAGATTTTAATTCTATTGATTTAATACTGTCTGTAATTTTACATAAAACAGATACCAACAAAGCTCCTATTAAAAATCCAAATTCCTTAAAATTGGCAAGTGCCATTTCATACCAAGAGGGTGTCATTCCTGGCCCATGATTTTGTACTTCAACTCCTTTTATTGATGCTGTCAAATATTCAAAATGTTGATATGGCTTATTTTTCCATATAGATCTTGGTACCCAAACAAAAACGGCTGATAAAAAGGATTCTAATGGATAATCCAAAAAAGAGTCTTCATCAATAAATTCTTTTTTTATTACATATTTTGTAACATCATCTCTTCCAAAATCTGCTCTTAATGTTTCATATACAGCCTCTGTATTTTGTTTAGAAATTAAAGTTGAATTTTTGAATGATATTAAATAATATATAGAGAATAATACAATTACCACCGCTGTTAAAGGTAAAATATAATATAATTTCTTTTCAATTTTTTTTGTATAATTTTTTGACTGAACAAAGAAAAATAAATACATAAAAATCATATCTGCTATAATATATCTTTTTCCACAAATCCATGCAATCATAAATGAATATATAATTAAGATTGCTATATCTCTTTTCTTTAATTTTTTTCTAAAAAACATCATACAAAATGCTACCATACTTAATAATAACAAATTATTCATGCTGAATAATGAAAATGCTTCTGTTACACCTCTTGTCTCAGTCATTCCATAAAACAAATATACTCTCCAATTGCCCTTTATTAATATTGAAATAACTGGAGAAAATATACAAACTAATAATATAAATTTATTGTCAAATATCTTATTTATATAAATCGTTCCATTTAATCCTTTTTTATCATCATCTTTATCTATATAATTTGTATTTTTTAGTTTTATATTTTTACGTATATTTAAAAAATGTATTAATGTCATAGCAAATAACATATATATATCATATATAATACATACCACATCATTATCCATTGCTTGTCCCATAGATCTCCACCAATATAAAACCTCATATGACGGTATTCCAATCAAATAATCCAGCAATATTGGAAAACAGTTAAAAAGATATATTACCAATTGTACAAAACATGCAGTTCTATTAAAAGTATTTTTACATTTAAAAGCATTATTATATGCATACAATAAATAAATTGTTCCAATTATAATATAAGTCCAATCAAATATAATTCGCATTAATATTATATCTCCCTTTATTTCTGTGTATAACTATTAATTGTTTTTTCCTCTATATTTAGAATATTTACAAATCATATTTGGAATTTAAAATTTTTTCATATACATTAACCAATCTACTTATATGTGTGTTTTTTGTATATTTTTCTCTATCAAATTCTTTTTTACAATTAATCGTTAATTTTTCAACAAATTTATCATCTTTCAACTTAACAATACAATTTACTAATGAATCTATATCTCCACTTTTAAAGATTAATCCATTTTTTTCATCACATATATAATCAACAGCACCACTTGGAGTTGGAACAATACATGGTAACGAATATCCACCTTGAATTTCTGGGATTGTAAGAGGTGCACCTTCATACCATATAGAACTCATAATCAAACAACGGCATTTTGGAATTATTGTTGACATTTCTTTTGCTGTTTTCCAACCTGAAAATTCAATATTTGTATATTGTTTTCGTAATTTCTCATACTCTATTCCTTCTCCAATAACTATACCTTTAACATTTGCTCTAGTAATTGCTTCACAAAACAATTCACATCCCTTTTCTGGATTTAATCTACCTATAAATAAATATAATTCATTTTGTTTCGTATTTACATTTACATATTCCGGTATTTCTACCAAATTCGGCACGATATACCCTTTTGTAGTTAATCTTTTTTCTCGTTCAATTATATTCTTATTAAACTCTGAAAGGTAAATTAAAGATAAATCACATTTTCTTGCATATCTATAAAAGATTCGTTCTCGTATAACTCTATATACCTTTTGTATATAACTACGTTTATCACAATTACACATGATGCAACTTAATGACATTCCATTTTTATCACACATTTTATTCAGCTTATAATTAAAATAAGTTCTAACTGGACAGTTAATTTCATAATCATGGCACGTTATAGCCACTTTAAATCCATTTTCATATATTGCTTTAAATATATATGGTGATAATGCTAATGACCAACCATGTATATGAACTATAGTATTCTTATTGTCAAACTTTTTTAAAAGTTCATTTAATTTTTTATACGCTTCCCTATTATAAAGTCCTCTTAGTGCTCCTTTTATTTTTTCATATTTTCCATTTAAAGCATCTTTCAACTCATTTTGCCCCAAAATTTCAACTTTAACATTACTATTTAATAAAGCAGGATCTATTGGACCAACAGCGGCAAAATATATAACTTTATACCCCTGCTCTGATAATGCTACAGCTTCAGTAATAGCAACTTTTTGTGCACCTCCTGTTATCATTGCATTATCATGTATTATAATAACATTCATATTTTTGTAAGTATGATAAATTAATTAATTATCATAATCCCTTTCTTTTTTAATTTATACTTAAGTATTGTAATTATATATTGAATTTATCTTTTAAATAATTTAGGAGCTATATTCTTAAATCCTTTTATATTTCTTATTAATTCGTCTTTGTTTTTTAATGATTGAATACCTTTTCTTAATATATACTTAGGTCTTAAATAATATTTTTTACGTGCATAATCACAGAAATCCACTAATTCCTTTGCTGATATATTATCTAAGTTAATAACACAATTATGAGTGCCATCTTCTTTTATCCAGTTTTCAAAATTATCATTTTTTAAATATCCCGCATCAACAGCCCAATTATATGCTTCTGTTCCCGGATATGGATGTAATGTGTAGAACTGTGCCGTATCTGTATCAAGTTTAATTGCAAACTTAAGCGTTTGTTCCATTGTTTCCCTTGTTTCACCCTTATTTCCAACCATATAACATGCATGAATTAATAATCCCGCTTTTTTTGCATTTTTCACGTATTCTTCTATTTGGCTTATCTTAGTTCCTTTTTTCATATTATTTAATAATTCTTGAGAACCACTTTCGATTCCAGGTATAATAAGACTACAACCTGCCTTTTTCATATAAACCATTGTTTCATAATCTAATGTAACTCTTGCATTACATAACCATTTAATCTTTTTGTTTAATCCTTTTTCAATTAACAACTTACATATTTCTTGTGTTCTCTCTTTGTTAATCGTAAAAGTATCATCCTCAATTACAATCTCTTTTACATCTGGAAAATTATTAACAATATATTCAAATTCTCCAACTACATTTTGAGCACTTCTTACTCTATACTTATGTCCATGTATTGTTTGTGGAAACACACAAAAATAACATCTTGCCGGACATCCTCTACCTGTAAATATCTGTATTTCTGGAAATGCTGCTGCTGCAAAGAAATAATCCTTAGGATCTAAAAATTGCTTAATTAATTTTGCTGCCCAAGGTATAGCATCTACATCCGTAATCAATGGCATTTCTTCATTTATTTTTATTTCACCATCTTTTCTATACACTAAACCTTTAACTGTTTCTAAAGATTCCCCTTTATTTAAAGCTATAGCTAAGTCTCTTATAATATAATCCGCCTCGCCTTTTGCAATTCCATCTATATTATCATTTAATTTTAATGTTTCTTCTGGTAATGCTGTAGGATGTGTTCCCATTAATACAACGAATGCTTTAGGAAATAGTTCCTTTAACTTAGCTCCAAATTTTACATCATTATATATTGATGGTGTACTTGTATCAAGTACTATTAAACCATAGTCATTATTTTTTTCCTTTATCCACTTTATGCTTTTCTCAAAATTCATTTGTTTAGCTGGTGCATCTAAAAAATCTACTTCAAAGCCAGCCTCCTGTGTAACACCAGCTGCATACAAGAGCCATAACGGATAATATATTACTCCACTATTAGTAATCATTGCACTTCTTGCTTCTCTTGAATATTTTCCATATTCTGCTTTAAAAGGCGGGTTCACAAATAATACTTTCATAATCATAATTCTCCTATAATATATTTAAGTTCAAACATAATAAAATGCTGCAATTATCCTACATACTTCTATCAAAATTAAAATCTTCTTTTTAATTTTGATGTAGAAAAAAGGAACTTATGTTTTTTAAACATATATGCTAATCCTTTTAGATGTTCCCAATTTATTTTACTAATAAATTTTTTCTTACTTAATCTTTGCCATTCATGTATTATACTTACCTTTGGGCAATATGCTACTTTATAACCTTTTTCCCACACCTGTATACAATATTCAGCATCTTCTGGTGCATAAAAAATTTTTTCATCTAGTAAACCAACTATTTGAACAATTTCCTTTTTTATTAACCAACATGCACTCATTAAATAATCTACAGTATAGCTATTTTTCCAGCCATCAGAAGGAGTCTGCCTTTCCATTTTCTCACCTTTTATCTGCAATGCTTTTATCGGTATGGCCTTATACACTTTTTCTAATAATGTAGGAAACGCTCTCGCAGACATCTGCTCCAATCCACTAGAAGTAATTAATTTAGGACCAATAATTCCATATTCATCATGTTTTTCAAGTTCATCTATTAATATTTTAAATGCTACCTCGTTTATGATAGTATCACTATCTAATATGCAATAATAGTCTAGTTCATCAGCATTATGTTCTTTTATGCCTTTATTTCTTGTAACTGTTGTCCCTTTATTTTCAGAATATTTGATAATTTTTACAATCTGTGGATACTCCAATATAAATTTATTTACTATATCACATGTCAAATCACTACTACCATTATCTACAATAACTACTTTTGGCATTATATCCTTTAAACTCACTATAGAATTCAAACAATTTTCTATTACATTTTCTGAGTTCCATGTCAATATTACAAATCCAATTCTATTTTTCATTATTGTGCCCCGCTTCCCTTCAACACTGAACTAAATGTCTTAAATATAATCTTAATATCCAGCCACAGGCTCTGATGCTCAACATAATACATTTCCATCTTCTGTCTCTCGCCACTTTCATATGTAGCATTATTTCTCGCATATGCCTGCCAGTATCCTGTTAGCCCCGGCTGTACACTTAGAAGCTTGGCTGTATCCTTTCCATATATTTCAATTTCCCTTTCTACAATGGGACGGGGTCCTACTATAGATATATCACCTTTAAGAATATTGATAAGCTGTGGCAGCTCATCGAGGCTTGACTTCCTTAAGAAATTCCCCACCTTTGTTATTCTCGGATCATTGTCTATCTTAAATTCTGTTCTGTATTGTAACAGCTGCTCCGGTGTCAATATTTTTTCTATATCAGCATCAATATTTTTCATACTTCTGAATTTATATACGCATATTTTCTTTCCGTTTTTTCCTATTCTTATATGACCATAAAAAGGATTACTTCCATCCTCAGCAATTACACATATCATAATAATTAAAAATACTGGTGATAATATAATCAATCCTATTGCAGATAACACAACATCAAATGTTCTTTTTATTATAAGATATATATGCCTGCCAAATGTTTTTTCTACTTTATATACGCTTTCATCATACTGATAAGGAATTTTGTTCTCAAGTATTTCACTAATAGCACCTATCTGTTCATCAATTTCTAATTGTTTCATAATATGCTTCGGATGATATACTACACATCTTCCCATTGCCATAACAAAACGCTTTATATCTCCTTTCATACTTTTGTCATATGGCATATCATAACTCTCTGAAGTTGCTGCTATCTGCTCATATTCTTTAGGACGAAAACTCCATTCTCCTATCAAGCCTGGTTTTATAGTAAGTTTTCTTTTTTGTAAAGGAATATAGTCCATGTATTCCACTACCGATGGTGATTGTGGTCCTATAATCCCTATATCCCCACACAATAAATTATAAGCCACTGGAAGTTTATCTAAGTGCAGCCTGAACAATATTCTACCAGTTACCATATATGGATTCTTACCGTTATTAATACAATCCTGTGCATTCATTTTCATGGTACGGAATCTATATTGCAGATACTTTCGTCCATTTCTGCCGATTCTGACACTTGAAATAATTATCTTACCTGGCGATTCAATTAACATTCCCATTCCAACGAATGGAATTAATATTAATGTCAGCACACATCCTATAAGACCTGCAATAACCTCAATAGTTCTCCTTATAACCACCTGATAAAACATCATATTCTTAGATGACATATAGCTTATTGTAGCATAGGAACCTATCTTTTTAAATTGTTTATACCCATCACACAATTCATATTCTCTTAATCTGACATGAACATTTTTACCTATGCTCTGTAATGTTGATATAATCTCTGAACACAGCTGCTCATCTACATCATTTGCAGATAATAATACTGAGTCAGCCTCTCTTTCCTCAATAGCCTGAATATATGTATCTTTATCTGCTATAACATCTACACCATAATAATCATCGCCTATTTGATTACTATCAGTTAGTACAATGCCGACTATTTTATAGTTATCATCATTTTTCAGTCCTGACATTGTCTCTTCAATGTGCCATGAATCGCTTATTACTACAACCCGTTCCTGATATCTGTCACTTGCATATGCAACTCGTAATATTCTCTTTAGCACCAGTCTTCCCATTAACATGACCGGGCATGATACAACTATAAATATAAGCATCATAGACCTCGAATAATTAGCGCTGTTTTTCAAAAAGAACAACACAACCATAACGAGAACTGCTATGTAAACAATTGTTTTTACAGTTTCGATTACCTCTTTTGTTATATTTCTATTTATAAAATCAATATTCTTCATAAAAATCAGATTAATCAGAATATACATTATCGAAATCAATAAAAATAATATTATATAATCACTCCTGTGAATATTATTTTCTCCTTCTATCCAGTTAAACTTAACTAAATATGCCATGCAAAACGATATTATCAGTGTTACCACATCCACAATGTACATAAAATACATGGCTGTTTTCTTTGAACTATTCATAATTCATCCTTTATGTAATTATCTATTAAATATGTTTATTCCTCATATCAATATACACAACTACGGAGCCAAAATTCTCCAAGAAGAAAGGTATCTATCTCTCTCCCCCTCCCAACGAAATTCAGCTCCGTACAGGTTATTCCTCGCTCTTAACTTTCTTCACCGTATTTTCCATAATATTTGCCGTAATACTTGCCATAGTATCTGCCGTAATATGAATTACCAGCCATATCAACCTTATTAAGAACGCATCCAAGAATCTTGCAGCCTACAAGGTCAAGCTGTTCTTTGGATTTCCTTGCGAACTTGTAGCTTACATCTCCTGCACCTATTACAAGTATTCCGCCATCACAGAACTTAGACATAACAGCGGCATCGATAACACTTCCTATTGGTGGTGTATCAACTATTATCATGTCAAATGTTTCTCTTGCACTCTCTATCATCTTGGCAAATCTGTCGTTACCAACAAGTTCACTTGGATTAGGTGGTACAGGACCAGCGAATATCATGCAGAAATTAGGCTCATCACTTACGCTTATAACATCTGTAAGTTCATTTTTCCCTGAAAGGTAATGAGTAAGACCATATTTAATCTTACCTTTTCTCCATCTGTTCTTCATAACTGATTTTCTTGTATCAGCATCTATAAGAAGTGTCTTCATTCCGTTCTGCGCAAATGACATTGCTAACTCAAATGATACTGTACTCTTACCTTCTCCTGGTGTTGTACTTGTTATGAATATTACCTTATTATTATCTCCTGAGAACTCTATGTTTGTTCGTAACATTTTATATGCTTCCCTTGTTCTGAAATCAAGATAACTTTTCTTTACTGAAAACTCCTGCATTTTTATTCCTCCACGCTTTCTTTAGCACCATTACTTTTCTTCTTATTCTCAAGTTCAGATGCCTTAAAGCTTCTTCCCTTATCATCATTCATAGTGATATCGGTTTTTGAACCACCTTTTGAAGGTACTGGTACTCTTCTCTTACCCTGATTACTATTCTGTCCTTCATTAACAGGGATAAGTGCCAGTGTACTGAGTCCAAGGTATCTCTCAATATCTTCAGAAGTCTTGATTGTATCATCAAGAAGATGCTGTATGATAATAACTGCTGCTGATATTACAATACCCACAAGAACACCTATTATAGTCCACTTAGGAATTGAAGGTGATACTGGTTCATCAGGAAGATTAGCCTGATCAACAACATTTACCGCTTCAATATCCATAACTTCTGTTATATGCTTGGCTGCCAGATCTCTGACTGAATTGGCTATCTTCTGTGCCTGTTCAGGTTCAGGATCTGTAACTGTAATTGCTATAATTCTTGTATCTGTAGCATTAGATGCTGATACTCTTTTAACAAGACTTTCGTATGTTTCATCAAGCTTAAGATCGTTAATAACACCTTCTATAACATATCTGCTTGTAACAAGCTGCTCATAATCTTTTGAAAGTGTTGATGATAACTGTACATCACTATAAGTAACTGATCCGCTTGCATTCTGCTTGTTAAGAATATATACCTTTGTTGTTGACTCATACTGTGGTGTAATAACAAAGAAGCTGTACATAAACGCAACCGCTCCACACACTAAAGCTGCCACAACAATAATCCATAATCTGTGAAATAATACTCCAAATATTTCACGGAGGTCTATTTCAATGTTCTCTGTCTCTTTACTTTTTTCCTGCATTATATAATCTCCTTAATCTTATTCTGACATTCTATAAAAGCCTGTCCATGGCATTGCCATATAATATATCATCAACATACTGTTCATTATATTTTTTATACAGCATGTCGGCACATTCCTGAATCTTAGGTGTACGGCTGCCTTCACATCGGTGTGAATCAGTTCCGACATAATCAACTATCTGCTCACTAAGCAGTTTCTGTAGAAATTTCTTTATATCCTTGCCTATATCACCAAGTATGCTTGATGCATTAACCTGAATTTCTACACCCATATTCTTGATTTCACGCACATTTTCAATATCATCTACCATACATCCATACCGCTCAACATGCGCAATAATTGGCTGATAGCCTTCACTCATTATCTCATCTAATGAATTACGTATATACTGATATGGATCAGATGGCATAAATTCAACAAGTACATAATCTGTCCCATTCATCCTGCTGATGCGTCCGCTGTCAACACCTTCACATAATTCATCATGATACAGGATTTCATTTCCCTGATATAACTTTATTCCTAAATTACATTCATCTGCTGCTTCCTGTACCTCATCAATAAGCGCACTTACCTTCTCTGGTGAAGCATTGTGATGTCCGCTTTTAAAATGTGGTGTCGCAATAATATGCGTTATCCCCTCATTATGTGCGATTTCCAGCATCTTTAATGTCTCAGACATATCCCTTGAGCCGTCATCTATTCCCGGTAGAATATGACAATGGACATCTACAATATAATCCGCAGCTTTTTTCTTTTTTCCAAATAACATACTATACCCTGTACTTTGTCCAATTCTTCTTATTTATAACAACTTAACTTTAAATAAACCTTAAATATTTTAGCAATGCAATATCATACTGTCAACCAAAGTGTGAAAAAATCAAGATTTTTGTCAAAAAAAGGCACCCAGAGGACAAATGGTGTCTCTGTCCTCCGGGTGTTCTTACCCAATCATCTCATAACTCTCATTAATTTCCCCAGCCTTAATCTGAGCCATTCTTTCCGCAATCCTGCTCTTAACAAACTCGGCAACCTCTTTTTTCTTAAGCTCACCATACTCAGAATAAAGAATAGGCTTTAAGAAATGTACTTGTGTGTCAACTCTTTCAAATGTATTGCTGTTCATAGATTTATATGAATCAAAAAGTGCTACAGGAACAATAGGTGTCTTGGACTGTAAGCTGCATGAAAAACAGCCAGCCTGAAATTCCTGAAGCTCATTTTTATTATCAGTATAACCACCCTCTGGGAATATAAGGAAATTTCTTCCGGATTTCACCTGTTTGGTAACATCCATTATAGCCCTTACCTTGTCTCGGTTATTATCAAGATCAATAACAACAGCGTCTATAAGACCGCATACCTGACGACTCATAAGTCTTTCAGCCTGCTTCTTTCCCCAGAGAACACCACATGGTTTTTCCTGTGCAAGAATAATTCCCAATGCATCATATTTACCCTGATGATTAGGATACATTATGTAATTGCTGTCAGTCGGAATATTCTCTCTGCCATACACCTTAGTTCTTGTTCTGGCATGTTTTCTCATGTAGTTAATAATCCACTTTGCATACTCAAACCTTTCCTTTTCCGAATAACGGCTCTTGTTGGCAATCATCTTATTAGCTTTAGGTACAGCATGAAGTACCATGTGCCAGCTTGATATAACAGTACATTTGAAACGCAGATTAAACATTCTTCTTCCTCATCTTTCTATATAATCCCCGATACAATCACAGCGCCAAAAATCTGACGCCATACATACAAAAATCTCCGCATGTGCGTATTACTGCACATGCGAAGCAAAATATTTTTCAAAATCATCATGAATAAGTGCATATCCTGCCTCATTCGGATGCATTCCATCTTTACTATAATATGCCTTCATGTCATCAAGTGCAAGAAAACTTTCACGAAGACTTAATATTTCACAGCCGTTTTCATTTGCAACGGCTCGCATTATTTCACCATATTCAGCAAATTCATCCCTCATCTGCTGAACTGAGTTCACATATTCTGACATAATATCTTTACCCACTCCACTTTCAAGCAGATGTGAAAGATACACTTCAATTGCAATTGGAGGTGCAATTACAGCTGTTACTGCTGCTCCCTTTTCCTGCAACAAATGTATCATATCCTCATAATTCTTCTTAAAATCCTGAGGGGCAACTCTATGCCTATGTTCATAGTCACATCTGCGCTCACATATCGATTTCCAGTCATAGTCACAGTCGTTACCGCCACATTCAAGAAGTGCCACATCAGGTACCGGATGACTTGACATTACCTGTGTAAGCCACATTTTTACTCTCTCTGATGTGAATGTCGGCATCGCGTAATTGACAAACTTCATATTATATTGTGCCTGCATTTTCTCAAAACCGATTGCATCTGAACTGTGATAATTCCATGCTTCATCCGGCATAACCCCGCGCATAAGCGAGTCACCAAACATATAATATGTTTTCATAAGCCGCCTCTTATCTTAAGTTAGGAGCCGGAAGAGGATTCTCTGGTGTAACAGCGTCCCAGTAATTGTTCATAAGCTTCTCCAACGCTCTCTGTGGAATCATTGGCTGTGAAGCAAAATCAATCATTTCCTGAGGAATATCCTCACCTTTTCCCATAACCTTACCAATCTCAGTATATCTCTTAAGATATTCATTAATCTGGTTTACCATTGGCGGAATCGCAAACATTTCGCTCTGTGGACAGAGAAGAGCCTGATATCTGCCCTTGCCATAGATAAAATTAAATTCCTTGATAAGTGCGTCATATATCTCCTGAGTTCTTCCGTATCCGCATGATGATATAACATAGAACTTCTTGCCGCTTACATCATAACGGAATTCGTGGAATGCGTTATCTCCGATATCTCTGACCTTGCCCTTGTAAGTCTCCATAAGTGGCATGATTCTGTCAACAAATGTTTTCATTGGACCCGGCATACCGAAGAAATACAGTGGGAAGCTGTATATAATTACATCTGCATTCATGAATTTCACATGAACGTCCTGCATAACATCATTGATAACACACTGGCCTGCTGTCTTTCCCCAGCAGCTCATGCATCCCATACATGGCTTGATATCCATGTCTCTGACTGTCAGAAGCTCTATCTCAGCTTCTGGATTAGTCTCCTTAAGTCCCTTAAGAACCGCATTTGTCATTTGCATAGTATTACTCTTAGGTCCTTTAGGACTACCGTTTACTACTAAAACTTTCATTATTAATCCTCCATGTTTTTTGCAGAAAAATCCAATGTGCTTTTAAAGCACATTTCCTCATGACGAGGAGAGGTTTAGTTCTCCATAAACTTCTCAAATGCTTTAAACTGTTTTCTCATCGTGTCATATCCATACTGATAGCACTGAAGAAGTTTTTCATTATTATTCTCGAAGTGTCTTATCATCTGCTCCTCCGGACGGATAACAAGGACCTTCCCCTCTTCCACAAGCTTTTTCATGAACTTATCCTGCCTGTCATAAGCCTGCCTTCTGTGTGCCATAGCATCACAAAGCTCCGGATATTTCTTGTAACTCCACTCTATAAGCTTCTTTACCTTAGAATAATCTGTAGGCTTAGAGCCCTCTGGCTTGGTAAGTACAACAACAATCTTATCGCACCCCTTCTCAACTGCTCTCTCAACCGGTATCGAATCAATAATGCTTCCATCAAGATAATGATAACCATCAATTTCAACAGGTTCGCATATAAATGGCACAGAGCAGCTTGCCATCTGACACTTCAAGAATTCGTCTTTAGTCTTAAAATTGCCCTTATACTCAGCCTTTCCGGTCTCACAATTCACAACAACGCTCTCGCACTCTGTCTTGGATGCGAAAAATGTGTCAAAATCATAAGGAATATCCTTAAGTGCATACTCAGCTACCAGCATTTCAAGATTAAGAATCTTCTTATTCTCAAAAAGCTGTCCGACACCATAATAGGCTTCCGCATTTTCATGGGTAATTATCTTTTTAGTTCTTCCTTCCTGTCTGGAAACATAGTTCACCGCATTACCTGCTCCGGCAGACACTCCGATAACATAATCATAATAAATGTCTTTCTTAAGCATGTAATCAAGAACTCCGGCTGAGAAAATGCCTCTCATAGCCCCGCCTTCCAGCACAAGTCCTGTCTTTACTTCACTCATAAGTGACCTCTTATTTAGCTTTAGCTTCTACATAATCAACAATATCTTTAACAGTTTCAAGTTTTGCATCAGAACTGAATCTGATTTTGAACTCATCCTCAACAGTGATAGCAAGTAACATCATATTAAGAGAATCAACTCCTAAATCTGTTGTAAGAACGCTGTCCATTGTAATAGTTGATGGGTCGCACTGTGGCATAACCCTTGCAAAAATATCCTTTAACTTCTCAAATACCATGATAAAATCTCCTTTTTTACTTTATTGAAATCCGGTTGGGTGTGTTGGCAATCAGACGGTACGCAGTTTTGAAAAAGCTTGCTCCAAAAACACGCTTCCGCTCGGCTCCGGACGCAGCGGACACTAAGCTCGTTCAGGCTTTTGTGCGTGATGCAGCGAGCTTTGCTCGCACATCTCGCACAAAAATCCCGAACTCCCTAAGTGCCGGCGTCCTCCGACGGTTTTTTCCGCAAGCCTTTTTAAAACCGCGTACCTGCGACTGACACCTCCCGGATTTTAATCAACTAAAATTTGGGGTCGCCAGCCAACGGCTGGCTGCCCACCCGTGGTCTGCACCCCTCCGTGTGCCACCATCCACGCTTTCAAAAACCACCGGGCGGACCCTCCGCAGGAGGCAGCCCGGAAGGCTGTGGCGAACGCAGGGGCTGCGAGCTGGGTGGGATGCGGACGGCGTGTGGGTGTGTAGTAGTTTGAAACCGTTGGAGGACGCCGGCACTTGGTAAGCTGGAGCAGTTGGCACTTCGTGCCAACAAACTCCAGCGAACCTAGTACCGCTGCGTCCGGATACGAGCGAAAGCGTGTTTCAAAATGCTACACACCCACACAACGCCCGCGTCACACCCAGCCGCAGCCCCGTCCGTCCTGTCACTACCTTCCGGGCACCACCACAACCTTATGCCTGATTCCTCAAAATCTTCATCGCACCAGATCTCTTGAAATCCTCTGTTCTCACCTTAAGCTTAAGCACTCTCTTAAACGGTGGCAGTTCCTTATTAACCTCATTAACGGCATCCTGTAATCTATTCTGGATTTCTTCCTCAGATGCACCTTCTAATTCTGGCATGTATGGAATAATCTCAACACCTATAACAGTATTTCCATTCATTTCCATCTCCTGTACAAGACAATCCTTTACAAGTGGCTGCTTGTAGAATAACTCTTCAATCTCCTCTGGTGATACATTTTCACCATTAGGAAGAATGATAAGATTCTTAATACGGCCTGTGATATATATCCAGTCGTCATCGTCAAATTCTACGATATCGCCAGTCTTGAACCAGCCATCCTCAAATACTTCAGCTGTATGCTCAGGGTCTTTGTAATATTCCTTCATTACATTGTCGCCCTTAATCCAGAGTTCTCCGTCAACAACCTTAACCTGCTGTTCTGGATAAATGTGTCCCATAGACTCAGGCTTCTTGTCTGTATCGCAGTTACCTGATGTCAGGTTGGCACACTCAGTAAGTCCATAACCTGCACATAAAGTAATTCCAAACTCACGGCACTCTGCCATCTGTCTAGGTGGAACAGGTGCTGCACCGCACATAATAAGCTCAAGATCACCGAGGAAAGCTCTGCCCTTAGCCTTTGCAATGTTAAGAATAATCTCAACAAGTCCCGGAACAAGCACAAGAGTTGTAGGTCTTACAACAGGAATGTCACCGATACCGGCTCTCATGTCAGTACATGTGAATGTAAGCGAACCTGTATACAATTTAGCCATATATCCCATGATTGCACCAAAAATATGTGAAAGTGGAAGCATGGCAATATATCTCTTATGGAGAATACTTCCCGGTCCAAATACACCGTTAAATGAACCTCTCATAATAGAACCGTGGCTGTGAACTGCGCCCTTCGGTGCTCCTGTAGTTCCTCCCGTAAAGAAGATAGCTGCTGTAGTATCTTTTTCTACATCTGCAAATGCGCTTTCTGTCTCACCAATAGAAGTGCTTGGCCATGTCTTACAAGGCACATTTGCTGTAACCTCAGTAAATTCCTTGCCAACAAACATACCAGCAAGATCGAACTTCATGCTGATTCCTGCAAGTGCCTTATCGTTAAGTGCATTAGGAAGCATGATAAGTACATGTCCGGCTGCTGGAATTGCAAGAAAAAGTTCCATTGCATCAAGGTCATTCTTTGCAAGAACGGCAATATTAGAACCTTTTTCAAGTCCTAATGAATTAATAAATGTAACTCTCTTAGCAACCCTTGAAACAAGTTCTTCATATGTATATGTTGTAACTTTGTCACTTATGGCTGGATAATCAGAATATTGTTTTCTAATAAAATCCAAAAACTTTGGAATAGTTGGAATATATTCCAGAGTCTCCATTTCATCAGGGTTTACCATGTTATAAAAATAATGATTCATGATTTGCTCCTTTTTTATTTTATTTAAATCCGAGGGAGTGTGTAGTAGTTTGAAACCGTGGGAGGACGCCGGCACTTGGTGAATTCGAAGTTATGTGGGGGATGCGGGAGCAAAGCTCACAGCATCACACATACGAACGCGAATGAACCTAGTACCGCTGCGTCCGGATACGAGCGGGAGCGTGTTTCAAAATGCTACACACCCACACAACGCCCGCGTCTCACCCAGCCGCAGCCCCGTCCGTCCTGTCACTACCTTCCGAGCGTCTTCACAACCTCCCGGAATCTCGCGCACTCTCTGGCAAGATACTCTGCATTAAGCCCCTTACCTTCTTTGGTAAGTTCCATCGGCTCACCAACATACAGCCTGAGTCTCTTCCCAAACAGCTTATGATACTCGCCGTTATTATATACCGGAACAATCTTTGCTCCTGACATAACTGCCAGCATTACAAAGCCCGGCTTGAATTCATCCATAACACCAGTCTTTGAAGTATGTCCTTCAGGGAAAATTATCATGTTGTCTCCTGCACGAAGATGCTCTGATGCTCCCCTTATCCATGTAATATCAGTTCCAAAACGGTCAACAGAAATAAATTTTCCGCCACTTGTAAGCCACTTAAGAATCTTCTTATCAGCCCAGTCTTTGGCTATTATGAGGACGCTGTTCTTAAACAGCATATAAAACATCTGGCCATCATTGTGCCCCACATGGTTGCCAATGAATATGACACCGCCCTTTTCTATTTCTTCTTTTGCCTTTCTGCTCTGATAACATATCTTCGGTCTGAACATAATATACAAGTAAGCATATAAAAGACCTCTTCCCATACTGGCTGTTACATTAATAAATGTATTTTTCTTTTTCATTAAACCTACCCTCTTAATGACTTTAACATTTATCTGCATACTAAATATTTAATACACAAATGTTCCATTATCACACAATATGTTTCCAACCAACATTGTATGTTTTTTAACAAAATTTTTCAAAGGTCAATTACTTCCTTTTTGGCACTTATGTAACATTTTGTCGTATTTTGTTTACTATTGGCAGCATATGTTGTACAATATATTTGACATGAAAATACAGTTTTTATTAAATCTTTATGCGTTATTTATACACATTTTATAATCTGGTTACAGGGAAGCAAAATCCTCTGCTCCTGCAAGGGCAGTCGCATTTTGCTTCGCAAAACAAGGAGGCTTATATGGGAAAATCTGAAGAAGTTAATACTACATCTGCACCAGAAATTAAAGCTGACCGCAGAATTCTAAAGACAAAAAAAGCAATTTATGAAGCACTCGTTGAGCTTATGCAGAAGAAAAAGCTTAATTCAATAACAGTTACTGAACTTGCCGCACAGGCTAACATTAACCGAAAAACATTTTACACTTACTACTCTACAGTAAATGATGTACTTGATGAGGGAATTTGTGAACTTATAACATCACTTAAAGACCTTATGTATGCTATGTCCGAAGATTACAACATGCTGTCACCGCAGACACTTTTTGCTTTTCTTAATACAATAATGTCTGATGCTGACATCGTAAGAAATTTATTTGCATCTGATAACGGAATCCTGCTTTTTAACAGACTCCAGAAAACTTTGCAGGAAACTCTTCTTAAGGAAATGCTTGATAATGATATTAAAATGAGTGTTCCACCTGAACAGTATCCTCTTATTTCTAACTTTATCGCCGGAGGAATGGTTTCCGTGTACTATGAGTGGATAACTAATCCTAATGGAATTACACTTGATGATATGGCACGTACTCTTACAACACTTATTATTTCGGGCGTACACGCATTTGCATAAGGAGACACTATGACTTTTAACGACAAATTCAAGTTTCTGATGGACATAACCAATACAAGTAACACAACGCTTGCTAGCGCTGTCGGTATTGATAACTCGGCGGTCAGCCTGTACCGTAACGGTAAAAGAAAATGTCCACGGAACAAAGAAGTTCTTAAAAAAATGGCTGATTACTTCGCCGGTTCAATCAAGCTTAACTATCAAAGAAAGGCTCTTGCCCTTGCTGCCGATTATTCGCGATTTAACCACTCAAGACCTGTATCTGAATACTCGCAAATGCTTTATCTGTGGCTTACTGATGAACTGCCTGTCCAGAATGATTTAGTTGACAGTATTCTTAATGAAAACGTCTCTTCATCATCTACTGATTATATACAGGGAATCCGTACAATTGATGTTGTTCCTAATGCAACGAGCGTTTTATACAGATCAGAGGGAAAAAGACAGGCAATTCTCAGTTTTGTCAATTATCTTCTGACTCTTGACAATCCAAAGACAATCTATGTATGGGTAGATGATGATGTTTACAGCATATTTGATAACAAGGAAATTATTGCCTCACTTCATGAGCTTATTATAAGATTACTTGATTACGGATATGAAATATGTCAGATATCCCCCTCTCCTGTGAATACAACCCAGTTTTTCGAAGAATTTTTCTACTGGGTTCCGGCATACCTTACAGGCCGTGTGAAATCATATTATTACCCAAGAATGAGAGATAATCTATTTTCCAAAATCAGCATAGTATATCCAGGGTATGCCGCAGTATATTCTGACAGTCTCTCTTCAATTCCAGATAAAACATTTACTGTACTCACAGCAGAATCTGCAATTGTTTCTATTAAAGAAATTGAATTCAAAACATTTTTATCATACTGCCGCCCGACAATGAACATTTACGAAAGTGCTGAAGATGTTTCAACCTGTTTTCACAGATTCCTGAGTACTCCTGTCGCACATATACAGAAAGGCTTAAGCCTCCCTCCTGCCACCATGCCAGATGAACTTGTAACTCAATTTCTTAATGACAATCCAGACAGTCTTGGAGTGAGCATGAGAATCGCATATCAAAGAGACAAAATGTACGATAATCTCCGTAATGTAGATATATGTCCGCTTGCAACAGTTAATCAGGTTTTATCAGGCAGAGTTCCTGTAATATTCCCTGTAGTAAAGCAGGAAGTTCCTATATATTACACACCTCGTACATATGCACTTCATCTTAAAAATATCCTTGAAATAATGGACACTTACCCGGATTATTTCTTTGTTCCTATAGAATATAATCCAGACGATAATGTATGTATTATCGTCAATGAAGGCTCTGAGGCACTTCTCGTTCGTACTGCCCTGCCAAGCATGGTTCTTGACTTCAACCATCCGCAGCTGGTGCAGAACTTTCAGGAATATCTGTACCGCATTGCCAATGAGATTGGTTATGCTGATATCAACCGCAGGAAAATACGCGCACAGATTAAAGAATTAATAAATGCTCTTGAAAAAGTATAAAAATAAGCACCTGTTTGTTGTGTACCTTTAACACAATAAGCAGGTGCTTACTTAATTATATTATACTTATAAATTACATTTTAAAGAACTTCATATCTTCATTAAGCTGGTCTGATACTTCCTTAACCTTAGCTGCTGTTTCTGCCAGAATATTAATAGTTGCATTAAGCTCCTGCATAGAAGATGTTGTCTGCTGTGTTGAAGCAGCATTCTCTTCTGATATAGCAGAAAGATTAGATATTACATCAACAACAGTAACTCTTGAACTGTCGCATACTTCGGCATTGCCTTTAATAACATCTGTTCCATGCTTTGAAACATTAATGCCATTACCAACTTCCTTGAATCTTTCCTTAGTTGCTGCAAGCTTTTCATACTGCTCTCTTACAAGAACTTCTGTACTTCTCATAACCTCAAGTGTCTCTTTCGAATCATTCTGGAGATCTGTGATAATCTCCTGAATCTTACTTGCTGTGCTGTCAGACTGTGATGAAAGCTTCTGAATCTCTGATGCAACAACTGCAAATCCTTTTCCTGCTTCTCCTGCTCTTGCAGATTCAATAGAAGCATTAAGTGATAACAGGCTTGTCTGGCTTGCAATATCTGCAATAAGTGAAGCAGCATTGCCAATCTTATCTACCGATTCATTAGTTGTCTCTATCTGTTTTGCAATTCTTGCAACTGCATCAGTAGTTCTCTGGACTGCGTCACTTAATTCAATCATTGTATCCTGTGAAGCATTTTCGGCTTCTTCCATGTTCTTAGATGTCTTTGTAAGGTCAGCAATATTATTAACTATCTGAGTAATCTGTTCACCCATTGTCATAATTTCATTAGTTGCTGTCTCAATATCTTCTGCCTGTGATACTGCACCCTTAGATATCTCTTCTACTGCTGTACTGATTTCTCCTGCAGCAACACTTGACTGTGAAGCCATAGAGTCAATTGAATTACCTGACTCACCAAGATCTGTTGCAGACTTTGCAAGGCTTCCAACAATTTCTCTTAACTTAAATATAAGAGTTTCAAGGGCTCTGCCCATGTCTCCGATTTCATCCTGTCTCTTAAGTACAGTCTTATCAACCTCTACTGTAAGATCTCCTCCGGCAACTTTCGTTACAGATACACTTGCTCTCTTAATCGACTTTGAAATACTCTGTGCTATAAATGTTGCCACAATTCCTACTAACATAAGTACTACTGCAGAAACTATAAGCATTGTTCCAACCTTCTGCATTATATAGTTTGTAATATCTGATGTAGGCTGTCCTGCAAATACACATCCTACAACCTGATTATTATCCTTTAGTGGCACATATACTGCACAGTATCTCTTTCCATCTACCTTATAATTAGTATCTCTATATGTCTTTCCCGTCTTAACTACATCCCACACTTCACTTGCTATATCTGTTCCCGTTAATCTTGCTCCCTTATTATCAGTAAGCGTTGTAAGAACTCTCTTGGTTCCGTATGTAAGTGTAACCTGGACATCATTCTTGGAGTTCTTGACATATATATCAAGTGCAGCCGGTTTAATCGTCAATTCTTCGCCACCCTTGAATAATCTACCGTTCTTATATTCATAGTTGCCATTAATATCCTCATAAGAACTCTGTACTGCCCCACTTAACAGTTCAAGTCCATCCATGGCCTCTTCTTCCAGTCCTGACTTAAGACTGAATATTGTAGTTGCAATAAGCCCCAGTACCATAACAATTACCGGTACAATAGCAAGCATAACCAGTCTGAATGTAATACCTGCTCTTCTCTTCTTTCCGTCAGCAGCAACCTGTTTAGCTTTCTTCTTAACCTCTGCATCAAGCTCTTTCTTCTTTGCCCTGACCTCTTTTACCTTCTTCTCGTTCTTAGCCTTAATCTCTTTAACCTTTTCAGTTCTTTCGGCCTTAGTATGCATTATCCCCATTATAAGACCTCCCTTTCCTCTTATTAAATTATTCACCAGAACAATTTCTTGTTCATATTGTTCTTTAAATTATACACTATTACACCAATTTTAAAAACCTTTTTCTTGTCAAAATATTAAAGTTTCACCAAAAAATTGCTATAATCCGCCTTTTTTCTTTTTCTTAAGCACATTTGCTTTTATATATGCAAATGTATACTCTTCCCCTTTATCAGCAAGCATCTTCAAAAGATTGTGAAGAAGCGCATCTGTTTCCGGATGCATAATATAATGCCCAAGCCCCTTAATATAGTAATCCAATGGATCCGAATCTTTGTACTTGTCTTTATTATATATCCTGCTCGCTGCAACTCTGTCGCAAAACATCTCAGCAACATATTTCACAGGCATTTTCATCCCTGCAAGAATAGTGCTGTTACCATCGACATCGTAATCTATCCAGTATTCAAAATGATGTTTGTTCCTACCCTTATGATGCAGCCATGCCTTTGAAACACCTTCATCTTCACGCTGGGCATTATTAGGACTTCTGTGTCCATCCTGATAGTATTTAACTCCTGGTATGAACTCCGATGGCGAATATTTTGACAAATCATGCATCATTCCCTGCCTGTATAACCCAAGCTTAAAGCAGTATTTTCTCACCAGCCTTCTGTGGGAATTAACCGTGTGCAGATGCCCATTGAAATTATGCAGCAACTTCTTCAATGTCATACAGACTCATCCTCCATCATCATTCTTCTACATATCCATCAGCGGTTCTGTCTATAACCTCACCTGTATCAGGATTAACTGAAATCCCATTAACCTCAAGTCTCTCGTCAATCTGAATTACAAGGCACTGTCTTCCATCAATTACCTGTGTACTCACAATATCTGTCTTATCTGAATTAATCTTTATGACAACATCCGGCGTTTTCACTTCAAATTTCTTACCAGATGAAACATTTGATGCAACAAGCTTTCCATGTTCACCGGCAGCCATCTCAAAGTGCTCCTCGAAATTCTCAAGCTTTTCTTCTTTAACACCACTTTTTTCCAACAGATCCTTCATCTCAGTTTTATCAAGCATAACCGGTGCCGGACTTTCCTGCTTCTTCTCTTCTATAATCTGCTCAAGATTCTCATGAATATTCTTAACAACCTCAAGGTCAGCCTCTTCACCAAGTGCCTCACTTACAAGCGATGTAAATGTTTCCTTCTGCTGCTTGGCAGGAAGCGGAACGGCGCAGTCGAGCAGACAGTCAATAAGCCCGTCCTCAAACTCACTTACATCTTTAGTATAAAACAGTGTCATATCCTCATCTGCGCTTCTTTTATTAAATGCAGGGAATAAAAATCCAACATCCGGCACATCAACCATGTGGTTCTGCTTCTTATCGTGAAAATTATTATCCTCCTCATCATAGCCAAGTCCCGGCTTGGAAAGATTTACATGACAAATGCTGCATAAAATGTAGCTGTAAACCTCATCCGATGCGTCTTCCATCTCAATATTATCAGTAGTAACCGCTGGGATATCATACATCTGATTAATAAGAAGAATCAGATAATTGCCAACATAACTGTAATTATTGATAATCCTGTCATAGAATTCATCAAGAAGTCTGTCATCTTTAAGTCCGCTGTCTCTCAGATTCATTAAAAATGTTCTTGCACCTTCATCAGCATAGGCATCAACATTAAACTTCATATCGACAAGATTCTTTCCCGGTGTACCTGAAAGAGTTTTCTTAAAAATGTCAAAATATTTGTGTTTTTCCTCTTCTGGAAGATTAAGGAAATTCTCGTTGAACTGTGTTATCTTGTTACGCTCACCATCAACATAACAGCCACATAATCTTAAAATTCCACAGTCCTCTAATGTATATTGTGATTTAATTTCATTAAGTTCTTTTCGTGTCATAACTAACTCCATCCTCTGATATTTTATTCACTGATAAATTGTCTTATCTGAATAATAAGAGATTTTGTAATTATAACATATCCTGATATTCATATGTAGAAAAATGTTTTATTTTATTTGGGGGATAATCTGAATCGCTACCCACGTTCTCGCAACCTGCGCTCGCTGCTCATGCTCCAGAACTGCGTTCTGTCGCTGTTGCGGTGCTCCTCAAACACAAACAAATATGCTGCTATTCATGCAAGCATGATTACAACATATTTGTTTGTATTTTCATCGCTACTTTCGCACATAAAAAACTTCCCCGGTTCTGGGGGAACCGGGGATGAGTAGAGGGGATAGAAATATAGTCAAATATAAGGAATTATGGAGTTATCCTTATATTCGTGTGTAATGTTACTTGCAAAAGCATTCAAACTCAATCAAACAAATTCAATCTCTCTTGCAATCATCTATATTATAGCATATTATTTTCGTCAATCAACAGATTTTTTGCCAAATTTTCAATAAAATCAGTATTTTTTGTCGAATTTTTGTCATTTTTTGTGACATTAGTTGTCAATATTATTTAACTTTTCTTTATATACTTTCGCTGTAGGTGTTATTGCCAGTCCGCCTTCACCTGTTTCTTTCAGACATACCGGCATATCATTACCTATTCTTCTCATTGAATCTATGACTTCATCCGCAGGAATTACACTTTTTATTCCAGCCATTGTCATCTGTGCTGCAGTAATGGCATTGACTGCCCCTGAAACATTTCTCTTGATGCACGGAACTTCTACCAGACCACATACCGGATCACAGGTTAATCCTAACATGCTCTTTAATGCAAGCGCAAGCGCATTTGCACATCCTTCGATGTCCGCTCCCTGCATATATGCAAGTCCCGCTGCCGCCATGGCACTTGCCGAACCAATCTCTGCCTGACATCCGCCTGCAGCTCCGGCAATAGATGCATTTTCAGCAATTACCGCCCCAATTCCTGCCGCAATTAATAAGGCTTTTACACATTCATCCTCTGGTACACCAAAACATTTTTCATAAGACAGAAATACCGCCGGAATAACACCGCACGAACCTGCTGTAGGAGCTGCCACAATTCTCTTCATGCACGCGTTCGATTCTCCCATCTTTAATGCCTTTTCCATAACCACACCAATAAAATCACCGCATATATTTCTGCCAGACTCATTATAAATGTACATTTTATATCCATCTCCGCCTGCCATTTTGCTTGGTGACTTTAGCTGCTGGTCATAAAGCTCATCTGCGCTTTTCATTGCCTGATACATCTTTTTCATCTGTGCAAATACATCTCTTTCAGACATAAGCTTATCATGTGCCTGTCCTGTAAGAACAACCTGCCATAATTCCTGATTATTATCTGTACTTAACTTTACAAGATCACTGATTGAATGATATTCTGCCATAAAGCCTCCTGTTTCTGGTAATTTTTATTTCTATAACCAATCACGATGTCCAATCTCATTGTTTAATTATAACATTTATCCTCAATTAAAATGTGATATCCTTCACTTACTCCATGCCAAGATATGTTACCTTAACAACACCTTCTGCATGTCTTAACCAGTTGATTCCTTCCTCCGGCACTTCCTGGTCACACTCAAGCACCATAACTGAATTGCCACCTCTGCTTGCCCTGTACAACTGCATAGTCGCAATATTAACAGACTTATGTGCAAGCATTGATGTAACTTCCGCAACATGTCCCGGCTGATCCATATTGTGAACAACAAGTGTAGGATAATCCCCTGAGAAATTCGTTGAAATCCCGTCAATCTGTGCAATATTAATTCTTGAACCGCCAAGCGACTCCCCGACAACTTCAAGCTTCTTCCCGGTTACCGATGTGAGCAGAATCTGCGCCGTATTAGGATGCGCATCTCTTAATGCTGATTCTCCAAATGTGACTTCAATTCCATGTTTCTTTGCTATCTCAAAGCTGTCAGGAATCCTCATATCGTCCGGCTTCATTCCAAGAAGCCCGGCAACAAGTGCCTTTCTTGTTCCATGCCCCTTTCCGGTTGCAAGAAAAGAGCCATATAAAAATATCTCAGCTTTCGCTATTGGTTCTCCCATAAGCTTTCCGGCAATGTATCCAATCCGCACAGCCCCAGCCGTATGTGAGCTTGACGGACCAACCATTACAGGACCTATTATATCAAATATATCCATACAATATCCTTCTTTCCATTAATCCATAACATTTTAAATGTGTGGTACATTTTAAAAAAGCCACCGCTCCCCGTATGGAAGCGATGGCATCTTTGCTATCTTTGTCTTTAGAATACTATTCCGGCAGTTTTTTGTAAAGCGTAAAATACATTGTTGTAAAGCTAGCCAGACCTCCTATTGCATTAGATATCGGTTCAGCGATAAATACGCCTTCAACGCCAAGTCCAAGCATAGGAAGTATAATTGTAAGCGGTACAACAATAATCACTTTCCTGAATATTGAGAAAAATACTGCTCTCTTGGCACATCCTAACGCTGTAAATGTTGATTGTCCCACAAACTGGAATGACATAAAGAAGAATCCAAAGAAATACAGCTTCAATGCATGTTCTCCTGAGCTGATCATAGCCTTATCGGTCGTGAATACCGACAGAATCTCCTTCGGAAATATAATTACAGCGAGCCATGCAATGAGCATGTATAAAAATCCTATTGCCGCCGTGAATCTTATTGCTTTTCTGACTCTCTCATACTGCTTTGCACCATAATTGTAGCCAAGAACAGGCTGCGCGCCGCTTCCCAGTGTACTTCCGGGAACAGAAAGAATCTCCCTGACAGAGTTAATTACAGTCATGATTCCGACATACATATCTCCGCCGTACATAAAAAGCATTTTATTGCACACAATCTGAACAAGACAGTTTGTTCCCTGCATAACAAATCCTGATATTCCAAGAGATGTAATCTTTCCAACCATTCCTGCCCTTAGAATCAGATTTTCCCTCTTAACACGGTAAAATGTTTTCTTTCCTGCAAAAAAGCTTAATACCCATGCAAATGATACTCCCTGACTTATAACAGTGGCTATTGCTGCGCCATAAACTCCCATATGTAATCCGTATATAAATATCGGATCAAGAATGAGATTAATAATCGCGCCAAGCATAACAGTCATCATGCCCTTTTTCGGATATCCCTGTGCATTAATAAAGCCGTTCAGACCTGTTGAAAGTACTGAAAACACTGTACCCAGAAGATATATTTTAAGATACTGGTCAGCGTATACATATGTTTCCTCACTCGCTCCAAAAAGGAAAAGCACTGGTCTTTTAAAAATGTAACACAATACCATAAGCACCAGTGATGTAATCGTAAGTAAGGAAACGACCTGTCCTAATATAAGCTCAGCTTTTTCCTCTTCTTTTGCTCCTCTTGCCATTGAAAAAAGCGGCACACCGCCTGTAGAAATCAGATTAGTAAATGCCGCAACAAGTGTTGTAATAGGAAAAACAAGCCCTATTCCCGTTAAAGCATTGCTCCCGATAACAGAAAGATGCCCGATGTATATCCGGTCAACAACATTATACAGAATCTGTATAAGCTGTGCGACCATAAGCGGAATAGCCTGATTAATAACATTTTTCCAGACTTTTCCCTGTGAAAAATCGCTTTGCATTACTATTCCTCATCACTTGAATGTTCTGTAACATCTTTGGCATCAACAACAATATCAGGTGCTGTGTTTCCTGTTGAAGATGTACCCGAAGCCTTAGCAGAAGCTCCGCCAGCCTTGCTCTTGTAACCTGCAACAATCTCTCCGGCAACCTCTCCAATCTTATTTCCTGCCATTTTAATACCTTTTTCGGCAGTTTTCGCAGCTTTCATAGCCTTCTTGTCAATTTCCTTTTCCTTAACAAATGTAGACGCTTTATCCGCCATGCTATTAGTAGCATCCACAGCCTTTCCAACTCCGTTTAAAACCTTTTCTTTATTAATGAGACTCATAATTATTCTCCTTTCCATGTACCTGACAATATATTCAGGCTTATATCCTTATTTTTACAACAATTATTCTTAATATTTCAGCGTAATTACTGAATTTATCTTATCCGTATTTAAAGATATTATACATCCGTTGTCAATTTTATAAAAATGTGTTTTTACATCATCATTTTTTAGCAATTCTTTACGGTATTCAATGCTTACAAAGTTAAATTGCGGACCATTAAAGTATTCCTCCGGCATAACATCATAAGCAGCATCCAGATAACTTATATTATGCATGTGTCCAAGATTATCCACATCTCTTCTTAAAATATTGTATGCAATTTCAATATAGTCTGTATCAGGAATATCTGTTTTCGTTATTTTCTCAGTAAATACGCGGTTTTCCGGCTCTGATTCATATCTGTCCATAATTTTCGGTGTTATTCTTACTGGTCTTCTCCTGTTAATATCCATATAAATCCAGCGTGATGTGGCAATAACAATTGTATCACCATTCTTGTCAGTAATTCTGAAATCTCTTTCTGCAAACAGCTTATCGACTGATGTTGACCATGTATAAGCAGTTAATTCATCATTATATGCAGGACGCTTAATAATCTGCATCTGCCAGTTTAAAACGACCCATGCACAGCCTGTCTCACTTATTTCATTAAGACCAAGTCCCACTGTTGCTGAATGTAAGCCTGCAATATCCTCCAAAATAGTGAGAATTGCCTTGTTCGTAGCCTTACTTTCTCTTCCACAGTCCTCAAGACCAATCCTGTAAATGTGTTTAAATACCATAATAACCTCACTTACTCACAAAAAATAATTTGTTTGTTAATTATACAGTCAGATTCTGGATAACTCAAGATATGTATTAAAGAATTATGTCTATTAACTATCTAAAGCACAATATATTGTGAAAATGTTTCACATGAAACATAATAAACATATGTTCTTTTCAATGTAATATTGCGATTATTATTATTCCGTTGTCAAAAAAGTGAACTCAGTTCATAAATACTCCATATAAATATTAATCCATAAAAACTGAACTCAGTTCAATTTTCATGTTCCTAAATTTAAAATAATTAAACATATATAATAATTATCTGGCATATAATCATATATAGACAGTAATTATTATAATATTGAATTTTTCTTAACTATACAATTTTTGAACTGAGTTCACTGTCTACTCCATTAAATCATTTAAAATTATGAGCCATCTTATATATAATACTTATTTATCCTCAATATGTTAATTTTGAACTGAGTTCAACTTTTTTTAACATTGCATTTTTTGTCAAAAAAATGAACTCAGTTCAAAGTTTTTATAAAAATGAATTGAAAAGAATTGTAAATGATGTATAATTATTACATATCATTACAAGAAAGGAAATACAATGGCAGAAGTAATTAGTTTAATTAATGAAAAAGGTGGAGTAGGAAAATCTACATCTGCAATTACAATTGCACAGATTCTGGCTATATCAGAATACAAAGTATTATTGATTGATCTTGATCCACAGATGAATACAACTAAGATGTTTGGTCAGTCTGAAGCTAATCCAGAAATAGATTATGAACACTTGTTCTGTGTTAAACAGAAGAGTAAGGATGCCGTAATGAATTTTATAACTGAGACAGACTACGATAACATATCAATTCTTACAGCTTCCAGAGAACTTAACAGTCTTATATATAAAATATATGACAAAATGAAAGAAACTAATGTTGAGCTTTATCTCAGATATAATCTTAATCTTATTAAAGACGAATTTGATTACATAATAATAGATAATTCACCTTTTAAATCTTATCTTACATCCTGCGCCATGTGTGCAAGTGACAAAATTATCACACCAATATGTGTAGATAATTTTTCATATGATGGACTTATGTCTCTTTTAGATACAATTGAAGAACTTAATGATAAATATGCCTTAAGCATTGAATTTGCAGGTATTTTTATGACTCGTGTAGCTGGAAGAACAACTCTTTTCCGTCAGATGTACGAAAGCTATGAAAATATGTTCGGTGACAGATTTCTTCCTATTTCCATAAGGAATTGTATAGCCGTTAATGAATCCAACACTACATTTGAACCACTATTAACATATGATAAGAAGTGTCCTGCATCTCTTGATTATGTAGAACTGGTCAATTATCTTGGATTAATGGATACACCACATTACCGTAAACTCGCTAAATATCTGAAAGGAGAGAAGTAGTAATGGCTAAGAAATCATTTAGTGCCGGAACAACCAAATCCGGTGTACTTAATAACGATGGCGGAGAGAAGCTCCGTGAAATACAGGCTAAAGCACAATATAATTTCAAATACATACCTAAAGAAAAGATTATTCCTAACCCTAAGAATGAACAATATTCTCAGGATGGAATAGAAGCTCTTAAAGAAAGTATCCTTGTAAATGGCCTGCGCCACAATTTATCAGTATTGTATGATGCAGAGACTGACCTTTACCGTCTTATTTCCGGTGAAAGAAGATATCATGCTATATGCCAGATGACTGATAAAGAATATCGTGATAATTTCCCGGCAGGAATCCCTTGCAAGGTTGAAAAATCTGATGTCAACGCAATTGATGAAGAGATTATGCTCATTTCAGCCAACCATGATGTCAGAGAATCCAGCATGGAGGTAAAAAGATGGGAAGTAAGCCGTTTATTGGAGCTTTATGAAGCAAAGAAATTAAAAGGTGAAATCAAGAATATACATGCAGAAATTGCCAGCCAGCTTAATATCTCAGAAAGACAGGCAAGAAAATATACAACAGCCGAAAAGCTTATCCCTGAACTTTCTGAATTACTTAATTCTAATGGCATTGATCTTAATCAGGCTGATAAATTCGGAAAGCTTGATGAAGACGCACAGAAAACAATCCTTTCTATTATCCAGAAGAATGGTACAATTGAAAATGCTGAATTCCAGTCAATAAAAAAACTTTCTGAAGAAAGGGCAGATGAAGCAAGAGAGTACAAGAAACAGCTTGATTCTGCAACTAAAGAGATAGAAGATAAGGAGCAGACAATCAGATTACTGGAACAGAAAATTAATTCTATCCAGCAAAATGATAATACTTCTAATTCTGAACAGAATAAAGATGATATGGTTAAATTTGCAATGCAAGCAAAAGAAAAGGCTGAAAAAGAAAAAGCTAAAATGGAAGCCCAGGTTGAAAAGCTTAAGCAGCAACAAAAAGAAAAAGAGCAGCGACAGACATCTATCTCTGATTCAGAATTAAAGAGAATTAATTCAATAGCCAAGCTTGAACAGTCTCTTAATTTATTAGAAAACAATTTTGATGTATTAAAGAATAACAAAGCAATTATTAAAAATGATGCTGAATTGAAAATCAGAGTCGAAATTTTAAAGGACAGACTGGTTGATCTTATAGATAACCTTTAATTTCTTTATATCCGAAGTTTTGACATATATATACATATTTCATCAATGATGCAATAAAAAATGATATATGGGCATTTTACAAGGTCAATATTTTGACGGACAGTATTCAATTTTATTATTTATGAATATTTGTCCGTCATTTCTATATTTATTATTATTTATCTATGTTCTTATTTTCTCAATTTATACATATATATTATTATCATTTAAACATATATTGATAACACACAATAGCGTAAAGCCGCAGAATATCTCATTTTCCACATTTTTTGTATGTTTCTTTTTTTCCAGGATATTGTCTGATTTTATTCGGCTTCAGTTTTTTTCCTGCACAAAATGTATTTTATTTTCACAATATGTTTTTTTCTTTCAGGATAAGTTTTTTATTTTCTTTTGTCGTCTTTTTAAAGATATTTAAGGTCGAAATCTTTCAAAAGAAGTTTATAACAGTAAATATATAGCAAAATATTTGTAATATAGTAAATAAATATTAAATACAATTAATATACATTTCAAACATTTTAGAGGTAAGATTTTGCCAATTTATGAATTTTAATAAAATCAAATTGGGGAGTAACAAAAAAAGACACGAAAAAAAGACTGTTTTTTAAGCAGCCTTTTTCAAATTATTAAATTCTGATCGAATAATTGTAGACACCAGACCACCCAGATTATTAACGGTCTTCTGATACATATAGTATTCTCTATATACAACAGACAGGGCATTAACTACAATATCGTAAGAATAGTGGAGTGACAGACTTGCCAGATCATCAATTTCAATATCTGTAAGCATCATTGGTTTAAATGAAGCTGCGGACTGCCGGTTTTTCATAGTAAAGAAATCACTAAGACAAGCAGGACTTATGCCGCCAGAATTAACATAGGCAACATTCTGGTTAAATTCCCATATGAATTTTTCAAGGGATTCCGCATACTCATCATGAACTCTGGTTTTCTCATTTTTAGGAATAAATTCTTTATCTATCTGGAATCTTACTACGTCATCTTTAAACGATATTGTAAATATATCGGATTCAACACTAAGCTTTTCTCTTATCACCGATGGTTTACAATATGCAGGGAGCAGGTTTCTCAGTTCCCGGATATTCTTATAATCAATACTTGCCTGACCTTTCAGTTCAGGTGCATCAAGGCTTAACAGTTCTCGTATAAATATTCTTAACGAAACCAGGGATTTGATATTACAAAGTTTTTTGTATAATTCTTTGGACACAACAAGAAAACCTCGCCCGCCTTTATTGGCAGGAAGGTAGTAGTTCTCATATTCATTAAGTAAAATACTTATTAAGCCATATTCATTTTTAGAATATGAAATGTATGTATATTCCTGAAGTGTTTTTAAATTATTCCATATTGTACGGACATTGCATCCTACATTTACCGCAAGTTCATTAGCATCAAGATTTCTGATAATTCCGTTAGAATCCGGATGATAAAAATGCAACAACAATAATACCTTTATTGCATTAGCCTTAAGCATAGGTCTGTAACCATAACGATTTTTTTCATTATGGTAAATCTTTTTATACACGTTCTTCTGGGTTAGTGCTTTATGCGGACAATGCTCACAGGTGCTGCATGCATCAGCATAAGGTCTACTGTCTTTATCAAATGTTTCAATGACAGCTTTATATTTACAATTAATGCAGGCAGCATTATTATAATCAATGGCATCAACAGTGGATTCTATTACTTCTGTATAATTCTTCTGTATACCAAGCGACTGGATTATAACTGCTTTACCTATGTTTGCAAAATTATCCAAGCATTTCACCCCCTTTTAGACCATAATTTAACAGTATTTTAGCGGAAAATCAAATTCTCCGATTTACTCCATTTTTGTCCACATCACTTGTATTTTTCAATATTTTTACTCTGTTTTTATCTACATTTTTTTGAAAATACCTCAATTTACTCCGAATTTGTCTACGAAATTTCTATGAATTTTTTTTTGTAGACCAAAAAATGCATATATTGTGTAATTTACTCCAAATTTATCTACATTTAGGTTATATGATGCTTATATTAAAACCATGAAATAAAAGAAATCTAGTATTTAAGCCAAAAATGTAGACATCAACCAAAATTTTTTGATAAAAAAATGTAGAAAAACAATTCTAAGACGATACAATATATTGAATCATGCACAGTTTTTGGCTGTTTTTTTATAAAAAAACGCATAATTTACTCCAAAATCGTCTACATTTCATTAATTTACTCCGATTTTATCTACATTATATAAGCCATCTGATATTAATTTACTCCAAAAATGTCTACATTTTTTCTCCGTAGTTTTGAGAAAAATGTAAAAATATTAGTTACAAAAATTAAAATGGCTTAAATAGGGTAGTAGAGGGTATTTTTTATACTAAATTTCAAAAATAAACGACAAAATGCAATGAAAATCCCTATTTAAGCCAAATAAAAAAAGGATAATTGAAATTCATCAATTATCCTTCATTATTCTACATCACATTTTTGAATTAGAAAATGTAGACTATCATTCAATATCAGGTTATATACAGATCAGATATCAAGACTGTCAATCAACAATCCTTTATCATTCTTATCATTATCAGAATTAAGATCCTCTATCTCTGCATCAGACAATGGCAGGAAAGTTATAATAAACACACCATTCTTTAGCTCAAACTTTTCAATAGCAATATGGTTATCCACGAACTCCTGAAGACTCTCCTGGATAAGCTGCAGATTTTTCTTCTTATTCTTCAGCTTGAATCTTACAATCTTCTGGAAGTATGTATAACTGTATTCATTCACTCTTGTTTCCTGATTGGCAATCTGCTCACGCTTTATCGCATAACAGATAATCTTTGACAGGTTGTTATCAAGTACATCATAAGAAGCAGAAGTAATAGAGATAAGCTTCTTCTGGATTATGGCATTGCTCAGAATCTCTCCGAATTGTGCAATTGCATATGGTCTTTCAGCATCTTCTTTAATTACAATATTATCAAATAAGTTGAAATATATCTTACTGCCTTCAGCTTCATAAGAGAAATTATATTCTACCAGCTTACGGCATGAGTTACTAATCTTGTTAAGAACATTCTTACCGACATGATAATCAACAACTTCTTTACCTAAAGTATTAAGATCGACAACAACTGATTTCTCCTTAGAGAACTCCTGCATATTAATATTTGATATAAATGCGTTGACCAGCTTAAGGTCATCTGTATCCATTGATTTCGGTGGTGTAAGCTTACCATTATCAACAGTAACCTCCAGCAACTCATCTCCATCATCATCAGTAATGATTTCTTTTAACAGATTGTTAGAAGCTGTCTCCATCATCAGGGTAAAAGAAGACGGACTGAATAATGGTTTATCAACAAGATCGACAGGATACATTCTTAGGTAAGAATCAATGTTACCTGCCAGTTCACTTTCAATATACTTCCATGCACTGATAATCAGATCATTTTTAAGTGAATTATATATTGAGTTATTAGTGAAAGAGTACAGACCAGGAAAGTCAATCAGCAAGCTTCCTGAATCATTCTTCCATTCATTAGCTGCATCCTTCTTGTCTTTGATAATATCATCAAGCTCCTTATCACCATAGAGCTTCGCATACTCATCAGGTCTTAATGATCTGGCAAGTGCGATAAAGCTCGCGAGAGGGTGCTTTGGGTCATCAAGGTTCATATTATCAATATCATTGTTATATGCCTTATACCATCTGGCACGCTTCTGAAGGCGCGACTTCTTAATCTTATTAATAATCGGCATCAAATCTTCACGGCTGGTCTTGCCTTCAAGATACTCCATCAATGTTTCATCTATCAGCTCTGCCACATTGTCAGTAGGGAAGTTCATCAGATTTTTCTTCTTGTTGAAAAATTCGAGAATCGCCGGATTGATATGCTTGGCGAGCTCTTCAATAAATCGCCTAGAATACTGTTCCATGTTAGCTCCTTTATATAAATATAATTATCTATTATACGGACTTTCGACATAAAAAGCAAATGTGAACTGAGTTCAATCTGGAAGCATTTCTTAATTATTTTGGTTTGTCTTTGCTTTTATTTTGTGTTTGAAGTGGAGGAGTGGTTTTTATTTGTTGAGGTCTAGACATATGTCGTCATAGAGTGTAAAATATCAATAAACTACTGCTCTATCGAAAGGAGTACATATGATTTCAACAAAATTTGAAGATGAAATATGGATTTATTTTCAGACGAATCTCAGTCCAAGAACCAGAAAAGAATATTGGAATGTTGTAAGGGATTTTGACAGATTAACAGGTCACGATCCGCTTAAATTAACAAGAAAAGAAGCTCTTAATTACTACAATACCCTCATAGAAAAAGTTAATGCCGGCAGGCTTTCATACAACACTGCTGTTATGCGGCTTTCTGTTATGAAATCAGTCTGTACATTTATAGAAACCTACACTGTTAATCACGGCAGACGGTATGTTAATTATTTTGAAATCATGTCACTGCCTGAACAGGACAAAATATTGCCTAAAGATGCTGTTCCAGACGCTAAGGAAATTGATAATCTATTAAGTGCAGCACTGGAAAACAATGATAATAAAGCATTTTTAATATTTTCATTCGTTATCAAGATGGGGCTTACCAATCAGGAAATATGCAGTCTCAACAAGGAGTTTATATGCAGGGATAAAGAAGGACATTTATGCTTTAATATGCCTCCTAAGAATCATGTAAGCAGATTTCTTATAATTCCTGATGATCTTGGAACATTGCTTGATACATATATTGAAGCTGAGAATATCCAGAGTGGTGCAATTTTTCTGAATCTTAGAAAAAACAGAATTAAAATGCGTGACACGGAAAGACTTCTGGCATCTTATACAGAGAAACTTGTTAAAGCCAGAAAACTGCGCAAGCATTACACAATGCAGACACTCCGGCATGCTGCAATAAGTTATATGTTAATCGGAGGCGCTTCTAAAGATGAGGTTGCTGCTTACACTGGAGTTACAGGAAAATGGATGAACAGATATGACAAAATAATTGCTGATAATGTTATAAATGCAGCTGCAAATTATAATATAATTAATATTAATCTTTCCGGAATTGACAATAGCAGACATAAATAACTATAATTACATTCTAATAAAATAACTGACTTAGGAGGGATATTATGATATATAAGCCATATAAGCATCTGGTTCAGTATTATGAAACAGACCAGATGGGAATCGTACATCATTCTAATTACATAAGATGGTTTGAAGAAGCAAGATCCTATCTTCTTGAAGAAAATGGATTTGGATATAAGAAAATGGAAGAACTGGGCATTATAAGTCCTGTATTATCAGTTAATGCAAGATACAAGTCAATGACACATTATTATGATACAGTAATCATTAATGTCAAAGTTGTTAAATATAATGGCGTGAAAATCACTCTTGAATATACGGTGGTTGACGAAAAAAATGGAGAGGTAAGATGCACAGGCGAAAGCGAGCACTGCTTCCTTGATACATCAGGCCGGCCTGTTTCTTTAAAGAGATCTTTGCCTGAATTAAATGTTATGTTTATTGACATGTCTGAAAACGAATAGTATCAGACATAATATATTAACTGAACAACACCTAAAAACCGCGATACAGCATCACGCTGCACCGCGGTTTAATATTATCACATACATATTATGCAAATGTATTATTATTAAATAAGACTTTCATAAAGCTTTGTAATATCTTCTACACTAGTCTCTCTTGGATTACCAGGACGGCATGCATCATCATATGCAGACTGTGCAAGGAATGGAATATCCTCTGGCTTAACGATATCCTTAAGATCAGCTGGAATTCCAACATCAGCAGCAAGCTTCTTAACTGCATCAACAGCTGCCTTTCTGTATTCTTCCTGAGTCATCTTCTCTGTGCCTTCAACGCCCATTGCCTTAGCAATGTCACGATACTTCTCACCTGTACATGGTGCATTGTATTCCATACCTGTTGGAAGGATAATAGCGTTGGCAACACCATGTGGTGTATCATAAAGTGCTCCAAGTGGATGAGCCATAGAATGGACAATACCAAGACCTACATTAGAGAATCCCATACCTGCTATGTACTGGCCTAAAGCCATTCCTTCTCTTCCTTCTGGAGTATTATCAACAGCACCTCTTAAGCTCTTAGCGATAATCTCAATTGCCTTAAGATGGAACATATCAGATAATTCCCATGCTCCTGCTGTAATATAACCCTCAATAGCATGTGTAAGTGCATCCATACCTGTTGCTGCTGTAAGCCCCTTAGGCATGCTTGACATCATATCCGGATCAACAACTGCAACAACCGGAATATCATGTGGATCTACACATACCATTTTACGATTCTTCTCTGCATCAGTAATTACATAGTTAATTGTAACTTCTGCAGCTGTTCCGGCAGTAGTAGGAACTGCAATAATAGGAACTGCAGGTTTCTTAGTATCAGCAACACCTTCAAGGCTTCTTACATCTGCAAATTCAGGATTATTGATTATAATACCGATTGCTTTGGCTGTATCCATTGAAGAACCACCACCGATAGCAATCAAATAATCAGTTCCTGCATTCTTAAATGCTTCTACACCTGTCTGCACATTCTCAATAGTAGGATTAGGCTTGATGTTAGAATATAACTCATAAGGGAAGCCATTATCATCAAGGACCTTAAGAACCTTAGCTGTTACTCCAAACTTTACAAGATCTGGATCTGAGCATACAAATGCTTTCTTGAATCCTCTTGACTTAACCTCTGTTGCAATCTCCTGGATTGCACCTGCTCCATGATAAGAAGTTCCGTTCAAAATAAATCTCTGTGCCATAAAAACGCCTCCATAATATAAAATTGTTCACTTTTTACAAGTTGACTTTATTTTAACACTATGACAAAATAATAACAAGCCAGTTTTATTAAAAAAGCATAATAAATTATTCTTTTCTTATAAACAATTACCATTTATCTTCTGAATGATAAATGATATACTTATAACAATCGGTTTAATATGTATAATTTACATGTATATTAATTATAAAAACTTGAAAGTGAGGCAAAATTTATGAACAATAATATATCAGATTCTGTAAAATACATTGGTGTTGATGATACTACTATAGATTTATTTGAAAGCCAGTATGTTGTTCCTGAAGGAGTTTCGTATAATTCATATGTAATTCTTGATGAGAAAACTGCTGTAATGGATACAGTTGACAAGCGTGGAATGAAGCAATGGGAGGACAATCTCATCAATGCATTAGATGGAAGAAAAGCTGATTATGTCATCGTGCAGCATATGGAACCTGACCATGCAGGAAGTCTTGCAAGACTTTTAGAACTTTACCCGGATATCACAGTGGTTGGTAATGCCAAAACATTTGTAATGATTAACCAGTTCTTTGAGAACATTGATATTAAGAATACTCTTACTGTTAAAGAGGGAGATACACTTAGTCTTGGTTCTCACACTCTTACATTTGTTATGGCTCCTATGGTTCACTGGCCTGAAGTTATGGTGACTTATGAAAGCAGTGAGAAGATTCTTTTCTCAGCAGACGGATTTGGAAAATTTGGTGCACTTTCTCTTACTGAGAATGAGGAAGACTGGGCATGCGAAGCCAGAAGATATTACTTTAATATAGTTGGTAAATATGGTGCTCCTGTACAGACTTTACTTAAAAAAGCATCTGCACTTGATATCAAAACAATCTGTCCATTACATGGTCCTGTATTAACTGATAATCTTGGATATTATCTTGATTTATATAACACATGGAGCAGTTATCAGCCGGAAAACAAAGGGGTATTCGTTGCGTATGCTTCAATTCACGGCAACACAGCACATGCTGCAGAGAAATTTGCTGACATGCTCCGTAACAAAGGTGTTGAAAAAGTTGTTGTTACAGACCTTTCAAGATGTGATATTGCTGAAGCTGTTGAAGATGCATTCAGATATGACAGAATGGTTTTAGCTGCTGCAAGTTATGATGCAGGAGTATTCCCAATTATGCAGGATTTCCTTCATCATCTTCAGGCAAAAGCATACCAGAACAGAACTGTAGGTCTTATTGAAAATGGTTCATGGGCTCCGACAGCAGCAAAAACTATGCGTAACATACTTGATACAATGAAGAATATTACAGTAGTTGAACCAGTTGTAACAATTAAATCAGTTCTTAAAAAGACTGACATTCCTGCATTAGATCAGTTAGCTGATGCAATTAAATAAATATTCTCCACTATTAATGGAATAACAATATTGTCAAAGAGGGTGTTTTCATGAACAATTTCACTATTATAAATAAAGCAGAGCAGGATGTTGCTAAAGCAAAAGAACATTTATCTGTTCTTAAACAGAAGATAACTGATAGCAAAGCTAAGCTTGAAGAAGCAAAAGCTGATTATGAGGCTAATGTTAATTCATCAAGTACAGATAATTCAGAATTACATAATCTTATATTATCTGTTGATCTTATAAAAGTTGAATTAAAAAAAGCAGAAGATTCTCTTGTTGCCCTTAATAATGATATAGAAAATGCAAAGGAAGAATCCAAAAAAATTTCAGAGGAATATTCCATAGCTAAACAGAAGACTATTGAAACAGGCAATCAGTTTTACGATGTGAAAAAGAAGGCTGATGTATTTAAAGACAGCATCAATAAGGTTACTGACAACCTGAAAGCAAAAAAAGCTGTTTATGATGAATATATTAACGCTTCTGATAACTCATCAGATAAAGTTAATCAGGCTAAAGCTGAACTTGAAGCATTACAGACAAAATATTCAGAGGCAGTAAAATCAATTAAAGATCTTCAGGATGAATATGACCGTAATACTGCTTTAATTGCAAGCAGAAAAAACATGCTCGATAAAGCAACTGCTGATGCAGATGAAAAGAAAAAAGCATACGAACAGGACAGATCTGCTGAATCAATTAAAAAAGTTGCTTATGACAGAACAGTCGAGGCGCAGAACCGGCTGAAACCTGCTTATGAGGAAGCTGTCGGTGTTGAAACAACGGCAAAAGAATCATACGAGGAGGCTGTGAGACTTCTTGATGAAGCAAATAAAACATATGATGATGCCGTTAATGATGAAGCAGCCAAGGAACGCAAATATAATTCCCAGGTTGACATAGGCCGTGATTCTCATAATTATGATTATGATTCCATATTAGACAGTCTGCGTGCTGACAGTAATAAATTGTCAGCCATAAAAGATTTCAGCATAGAAAACCCTGAAATTCAAGATTACTGCAAGAATCTGATATTATATAATCTAACTGTACATGACTATAAAGATATTTCGTTCGGTGACTGGATTATCAACCTCCGTGGTCTTGGTGTTTTATCTTATATTCAGGTAAAATATACATTTAACGGAATACCTGACAAATGCAACTATTCATGTGAATGTAATAAAAATTCAGACAACAGAATTGAAATATCTGAATGCGATATCAGTGATATGTCTAATGTTGTAAAGAAGCCTTTTATTTCCGACAATGATATTTTAAAGGGCACTGATCTTTACCAGCTGAGTCTTAAATCAATTCAGGACGATATAAACCGTGCTGAAGTTAATTATAATAATGCTAAAACAACAACGGATAATGCAGCTGCTAATCTTGATTCATGCAGAAAAAATGTCCCTGATTTAAAAACTGCTTATGAAAAAGCAGTTAAAAATGCTGAGTCTATTAAAATGAACTATAATACACAGCGTGCTATGGTTAACAGGGCAAAAACAGACTATGATGCAGCTGCCAAAGTTACAGCAGCATCCTTCAGTGTTTATGAAGAAGCAAAAGGTAAAACAGACACTCTCATTAAGGAATATGAAAGAGTTAAAAACAATTCTTCTTCAATCAATGTACAATATGAAAATGCTAAATCATCTGTCGATAAAATTCTCAATGAAATCGACACAGCAAAAGATAATATAAAACGCATGGAAGATTTTAATAATAATTCCAGCGCAGTTTTAAATAATGCAAAGCTTGAATATGAGAAAGCCTACAATGAATATAAAGAAGTACAGAAGGCTCAGTCTGATGCAGCAGAAAATATGCCTCAGATAAAAAAACAGCTTGATGACTGTATTGAAGATGAAGAAGCGAAAAAGAAATTAATGGAAGATGCTCTCTCTAATGAAATGAATCTCCGTAAGAATATAGGTCAGATTAAAGATGAAATTAATAAAATTAATTTCCGTCTTCATGAAGCTGTTGAAAAATTAAACAAGGCACAGGCTAATTCCGATGCTTCAGGAAGAACAACTGAATCTTTAAAACTGACATATGATAATGCAAAAACTGAGTATGAAAAGGCTAATTATACATATACACAGAGCAGCAGTATAAGTAATCAGTTATCAAAAGCATATTATAAGCTTAATTATGAAGCTACAAGAAGTGACTATAATAAAGCTGATTTTGATGCAGCAAAGTCAGCTTATGATTCTATGTTAGATGAATATACCAGTCTTACCGGTATTACATTTAACTATACAGATGACAGTGATTCTTCAATTGAAGGGGAATCAACAGATAAAACAAAAGAAAAAGGTATATTCTCTAAATTCTTTGGTGGAAAGAAAAAATAATATTCTAGTATGCAATATATGAAATTAACAGGATGGACTAATTAATGCTTTCAACAATTGAATCAATAAACAGCGTAGTCAATAACTTTATCTGGGGACTTCCGGCAATGATATGTATAATCGGTGTTGGAATTGTCTTAAGCGTAAGAACCAGATTTATCCAGATAAGAAAATTCCCTTACGCAATGAAAATAACCATAGGCCGTATGCTTAAGAAGCGCAATGCTTCCGATGGTGCACTTACACCTTTTCAGGCAGTCTGTACTGCTTTAGCTGCAACTGTAGGTACCGGTAATATAGCCGGTGTTGCCGGAGCAATAGCAATCGGAGGACCTGGAGCCGTATTCTGGATGTGGATTTCAGCAATACTCGGAATGTGTACCAAGTTCTCTGAAGTAATTCTTGCTGTACATTTCAGGGAAACCAACGACAATGGCGAACTTGTCGGCGGTCCAATGTACTACATAAAGAATGGTCTTAAGAAACACTGGCACTGGCTTGCTTTTCTGTTCTCAGCACTAGGTGTACTGACTGTTTTCGGAACAGGCAATGCAACACAGGTTAACACAATAACAGCCGCTGTAGATTCAGCATTGATTAATTACAACATTATATCATCTGATTCAACTCATATAGTTAATCTTATAATCGGAATTATAATCATGATACTTATTGCACTCATCATGATTGGAGGAATTAAAAGAATCGGAAAAGTTACAGAGAAGCTCATTCCATTCATGGCAGTGTTATACATAATCCTTGCAATTGGAGTAGTAGCAGTTAATATAACAAATGTTCCTGCTGTATTTAAGTCAATATTTGAAGGTGCATTTTCTCCAGCTTCAGTTACAGGCGGAGCTGTGGGAAGCTTTTTCATGAGTATGAAAAAAGGTGTATCAAGAGGAATCTTTTCTAATGAAGCAGGACTGGGTACAGGTTCCATCGCACATGCATGTGCTGATACAAGAAAGCCCGTAAAACAGGGCTTCTTTGGTATTTTTGAAGTATTTGTGGATACAATTGTAATATGTACACTTACTGCACTTGTTATATTGTGCAGCGATGTTCCTGTCGGATACGGTCAGGCTGCTGGTGCAGAGCTTACAATATCTGGTTTTACATCAACTTATGGTGGCTGGGTATCAATATTTACTGCTGTTGCAATGTGCTGTTTCGCATTCTCAACAGTTATTGGCTGGGGACTTTACGGTCAGAGATGTATTGAATTCCTTTTTGGGCCTAAATCAACAAAACTATTCATGATTGCTTACTCACTTGTTGCTGTAGTAGGTGCAACTATGAATTTAGGTCTTATCTGGAGTATTGCAGAAACATTTAACGGACTTATGGTAATACCTAACCTTATAGCTGTGTTCCTGCTTTCAGGCACAGTTGTACAGCTTGTAAAAGATTATTTTAATGGAGAAGGTAAGAAGGTAAAATAAAATGAAGCGTATTTTACTGATAGCTACAGGCGGAACTATTGCTTCAAAAGATAACGGCAATGGTCTTACACCATCTATTGATGTTAACATTTTACTTGATTATATACCGGTAATCAGACAAATGTGTCATGTTACCGGTATATCAATAATGAATATCGACAGCAGTAATATGAATACTGCTTACATTGCTGCCATTTCAGAGTGCATTATGAAAAACTATAATGATTATGACGGTTTTGTCATAACACATGGAACTGATACATGTGCTTATACGGCAGCAGCATTATCATACCAGCTTGTAAATCTTTCGAAACCTGTCATTCTTACAGGTTCACAGTTACCTATTGATGCAGAGGGAACTGATGCTGTCATAAATTTGACACATGCATTAATTTATTCATGTGAAGACATTTCTGGAGTATTTCTTGCATTTTCTGACAAACTTATAAAAGGAACATGTGCTAAGAAAATTAAAACTAAAAGTTTTGATGCATTTGAAAGCATTAACTATCCTGTAATTGCAACAATCCAGAACAGTACAGTTATATATAACAATTACACATCTAAAGCAATAAGAAATACTGGTAAAAAATTTCATATTGAAACAGACATGTGTACAGACATAGCTGTTATCAGTCTCTTTCCGGCAATAGATTTAAGAATTTTTGATTATATAAATCCATCATGCCGTGGTATTATTATTGAAGGCTATGGTATTGGCGGCATGCCTGATAACATTACAGAATATATACACAGACTTACGGCCGGCAATATATGCGTTGTCGTAACAACACAATGTTTATATGAAGGAGTCCGTCTTGATATATATGAGGTTGGACGTAATCTTGCAAAAGAGAATGTCATTAATGGAAAGTCAATGACACTCGAAAATCTAACGATGAAACTTATGTGGTCTTTAGCACATTTTAATAACATGACTGATGTTAAAGATTTTATGGAAAAGGAGTTGTACTAATATGCTGACTGAACAAAGACACGAAATAATTCTTAATCTGTTATCTGAAAAAGGAAGTATCACTGTTACTGAACTTAAGGAGCTTCTGAATACTTCTGAATCAACTATAAGACGTGACCTTAATACACTTGATGAACAGGGAAGACTTACCAAGGTTTTTGGCGGTGCTGTTGAGAAAAGCAATGGAGTATTAACAACAGAATTATCTGTATCACAGAAAGCAACAGTGAATACAGAAGCAAAGAAAAAAATAGCAATGTATGCAGCAAAACTTGTAGCACCTAATGATTTTATATATATTGATGCAGGAACTACAACTGAATACCTTATTGATTATCTTGATGAAAAAAATGCAACATATGTCACTAATGCTGTAACTCACGCAAGAAAACTTGCTGTTGCAGGATTTAAAGTTATTCTTATTGGTGGTGAACTTAAAGGAATAACTGAAGCTGTTGTTGGAAATCAGGCAATACTTACAATAGACAGAATGAACTTTAACAAAGGTTTCTTTGGAACTAATGGTATCACAGAGAAATCAGGCTTTACAACACCAGATATCAACGAAGCATTAGTTAAAGAAACTGCATTTGCACACTGTCACTTCAAGTATATTCTTGCAGACAGTTCCAAATTCGGTGAAACAAGTGCTGTAACTTTTGGCAATATTAGTGAAGCAACTATAATTACAGATAAAAAAAATGGCAGCTTCGGAAAGCTGCCAAATATAATAACAATCTAATCTAAAACCAATACATCTATAACACGCTGGCGATGATTTTACTGATAATAAGGACAAAATTCCTGTCAGAATCACTCCAGCGGTTTTTGTGATTAAACACATCATAAAAGAAATAATATTTTCTGAGTCTGAATTCAAACCATGCACTTATAAATGCCATAATATTACTTTCTGATAATTCATTAAATAATCCTTTATGCCATGCCTCAACTGAAGGCACAATACCAATTGACATTGAATGGTTCTTATTATATCTAGATAAAAATGCGTTATCATCCAGAATATCAGACATATCAGGTATTCTCTTATAATCACCACGTGAATATATCAGTTCAGAATTATCATTATAAATTCTTATTCCGTCTATCTCAAACTGTTCCATAAGGTTTTGGGCAACATCATCAATTGCCTCACGGCCTCTTGAAGTCAGATCAAGAATCATATCTGAAACTACACCTGACATGTATTCAGAATGTTCTGATAAATCCAGTATTTTATGAATATGTCTGGCATTATCCTCAATAGTTCCATGTTTGCTTTCATCATATATAATAAATCTGTTTCTGCCTTTTTCTTTGGCAAGATATAAACATTTATCAGCTTTTTTAAATAACTCCTCATAATCTGAACCATCTTTAGGATACAGACTTACACCAACCGAAAGTGTTACGCCAAAGTCTTCAATCCGGCTGTCAAATGCGTATTGCAATTCTTTTCTCATTGTAGTAAGAAGAATTCTTAAGTCTTCATCATCCTTGACATTATTGGTAAAAATATAAAATTCATCTCCGCCAAATCTTCCGGCAATTCCCCTGCCGTTAAGATTAGCATTAATAATATTAGCAATCTTACTTAACACTTCATCACCAAAAAGATGTCCATATGTATCATTAATGCTTTTAAAATTATCAACATCAAACATAATCATATAGTGAATCTTATCATCATTAGATGCAATGACCGCCTTTGTATATTCCATGCATGCCCTCTTGTTAAGAAGACCTGTTGCAGAATCAACAGCCTCACTTGTAGCATAATATGGTATTACATTAGAAACGCTTGCATCAATAGGTTCAAGGAATCCCGCAACAACCGGATGTTTATTAGTTGCAAAAAGACTGTCACCAGTTATTTTAAACTTATATAAATCATCCTTCTCATTATCAAGAGGAAGATAAACCATACACTTAAACATATTAGAGCCATTCTTAAGATAATTATAAAAGACTCCGAATTCTTTCTTTTCAGAGTCATTTCTTAAAAGACCAAGAACCCTTTCCCTGAATTGCTCCAATGTACATTTAATTGGTGCTGTGCACTGATTTCCTCTGTAAATGTAAACCGTAAATATATCAGTAAATGAATTATAATCAAAAAGATAATTACGGTATGTTGATAAAATAGTCCTGTACTTGTTAACATTATCAAGTGCCATAAGATATCTGCTCTCGACTGCTGATAAAAAGAAACATCTTATTTCTAATATGTTCTCACCAGAAAGAACCTTTCCATTATTGGAAAGATACATATCAGTCCAGTAATATTCACCAATCCCGTTTCTTAACAGAATTATCATTCTGCTACTCTCTCCCGGCTTTATAGATTCAAATGTTGTCTTAAAATCCTTTAACTGGTCAGGATGCACAATATCAAGAAAATTAATTCCAACCAGCTTCTCTACAAAATGATAAAAATGCTCGTCTGCATTAATTACCTCATAATTTCTTCTAATTAAAACATCGCCATAGGCAACACAATTGTCTTTTCCAAAATGATTTTCTGATATAATCATATCCCCAATCTCCGTCCATTAAAATTATATTTATTGTAACATGAATACATACAATTATCTAGAAAAAAATATATTTATTTACAAATATACATCAACTTGAAAAAAGCATTTTAAAAATGTATTCTATATATACATGAATAAAATACCATATCTAAAAAGGTGATTATTATGAATACAGATATTAAACTTGTGGCTCTTGATTTAGACAGGACAACACTTAATTCAGAAAGCCATTTATCAGAAGTAAACAGACAGGCATTAATTGATGCCATTAACAACGGTGTGCATGTATGTATTGCAAGCGGACGTGCATTTGACACACTGCCCGAAGATGTCATATCAGTTCCCGGAATTGAATATGCAATAACAAGCAATGGTGCTGCCATATACCGTATTGCAGGCAAAGAGTGCCTTAAATCCTATGTTCTTACACCGGAATCAGTAAAGACAATACTTAAACTCACAGAGAATGATATTGTGACATATGAAGCATTTATAAAAGGACAGGCATTTGCTTCAACAGAATATACTGCACATCCTGAAAAATACGGTGCTACAGAACACTCACTTAACTATGTAAAGAAAACAAGAATTCTTAAAGACGACATTGTATCCTTCATACTTGAACACTGCTATGAATTAGACAGTATTGACATAGTAGTCGGCGACGATGAATTAAAGAAAAACATAATGGACAGAATACGCAATACAACTGACGAAGTGTACATGACAAGTTCTATAAGCCAGCTTCTTGAGATATCATATAAAGACGCCGGCAAGAAATCAGGCGTCAAATTCTTAACAGAATACCTAGGTCTGTCCCGTGAAAATGTAGCAGCATTCGGCGATGCCGACAACGACACAGACATGATAGAATACGCCGGCGTAGGAATAGCAATGGAAAACGCCGCACCACACCTGAAACAAATAGCCGACCACGTAACTCTTCACCACGATAAAGACGGCGTAGCATACGCATTCCGCAATATACTTAATATATGTTGATATTTCAAGGTTGAAATGCGTTCCCAAAATGTGTAAAATATTATGAGATTTTATTTACAATATAAGGAGATTAATAATGAACGAACAGGATTGTAAGAAATTAGCAGAGCTCTTATTCCCTGATGTGGATAAGACACCTGATTATTATGAGGAGAAATACCCATATAGAAAACTTCCTAATAAGGCAGAAGTAACAAGATTAGGTCCAAGCCCTACAGGCTTTATCCATCTTGGCAATCTCTACAGTGCTTTAGCTGATGAGAGAATCGCACACAAGAACGGCGGTGTATTCTACTTAAGAATTGAAGATACTGATGCCAAGAGAACCGTTGAAGGTGCTGTTGACCTTGTAATCAATTCTTTAAGATATTTTGATATTGAATTTGATGAGGGTGCAGGCTTCCCGGATTCTGATCCGGTTAATGCATACGGACCATATTATCAGACACAGAGAGTTGATATCTATCATACATTTGCAAAGGAACTTGTACTTAAAGGACTTGCTTACCCTTGCTTCTGTACAGAGGAGGAGCTTGAGGCTGTAAGATTACAGCAGGAGGCTGATAAGGTTCTTACCGGATATTATGGCAAATATGCTGTATGCCGTGACCTTTCTTTAGAGACTATCGAGGAAAACCTTAAGGCAGGAAAGCCTTATGTATTAAGACTTCGTTCACAGGGAAGTCCTGAGAATGAAATCACATTTACAGACAGCATTAAGGGAGAGATTAAGCTTCCAGAGAATATCCATGATGTAGTTCTTCTTAAGAAGGATGGTATTCCAACATATCATTTTGCACACGCAATTGATGACCACTTTATGAGAACAACAACAGTTGTCCGTGGTGGTGAATGGCTTGCTTCTGTTCCAATCCACTACGAATTATTCCATGTATTAGGTTTTAAGATGCCAAAATACGCACATACAGCACATCTTATGAAGTTTGATGAGGAAACAGGTGGAAAGAGAAAGTTATCTAAGAGAAAAGATCCGGAGCTTTCACTTGATTACTACAGAAAAGACGGATATCACCCATACACAATGAAGGTCTATCTTCTTACACTCCTTAACTCTAACTTTGAGGAATGGCATGAGAAGTTCCCTGACAAGGATATCAATGAATTCCCATTCTCAGTAGATAAGATGAGTGTTTCAGGTGCCTTATTTGATAAAGAAAAGCTTCATAACATCTGTAAGAATGAGCTTTCCAAGTTATCAGAGGATGATTTATATGAATTCCTTCACAACTGGGCATTAGAGAATGAACCTGAGATGGAAAAGGTATGGTTTGCTGACAAAGAGAAGTTACTTGCTATATTAAGACTTTACATGGGTGTTGGTGCTAAGAGAAGAAGAAAAGACTTCATGTATGCTAAGCAGATATTTGAACTTATCAGCTTCTTCTTTGATGGCGAGTCTGGTGAAAGAGATGAATTCAGATTAGCTGATGACGAGGTTAAGGCTATTCTTAATGATTACCTTGCAGCTTATGACCATAATGATGATAACAGCATGTGGTTTAACAAGCTTAAGGAAATAGCTGACAAGAACGGCTATGCTTCTGATATGAAGGCTTACAAGGCTAATCCGGAGAACTTCAAGGGTAATGTATCAGACGTTGCAGAGGTTGTAAGAATTGCTGTAACCGGCAGAGCTAATACACCTGATTTATGGACTATCGTTCATATCATGGGCGAAGAGCAGATGAAAGAGCGTATAAGCCGTTTCCTTTAATTAATACTTGTTTATAAGTCAACATAATAAGGAGGCTATGTAATATGTATGACCTTATGATAATCGGCAGCGGACCTGCGGGAATATCTGCTGCACTCACTGCTAAAGCAAGAAATCTTAACTTTATATGGTTTGGTTCAAGAGCACTAAGCACTAAGATAGAGAAAGCCGAGAAAATCATGAATTATCCTGGACTTCCTACTGTTACAGGAAGCGAAATGCAGTCTGTATTCTTAAAGCAGATTGACGACTGTGGCATTACTATTACAGAGGCACAGGTTAATTCTATATATGACTGTGGCGGTTATTTTGCTGCCGGAGCTGAAAATGAAATATACGAAGCCAAATCTGTCATTATGACTGTCGGAATGACAACAACAAGAGAGATTGAAGGCGAAGCAAGACTCCTTGGTTGTGGCGTAAGTTATTGTGCTACATGTGATGGAGCATTATATAAGAATAAGGATATTGCTGTTATATGTGCATCACCTAAATTCGAGGATGAAGTAACATTTTTAGCAGGACTTGCTAATCATATATACCTTTTCACACCTTATAAAGAAACCAGTTTACAATATGATAACATAACGCATTTTAACGGACTTCCTGCAAGTGTTGACGGAGATAAGAAAGTAGCTTCAGTAACCTTTAAGGGTGAAGCAATCCCTGTAAGCGGAGCTTTCTTCTTAAAGGATTCTATCAATCCGGGTGTATTATTATCAGGACTTGATATGGCTGGTGGACATATTATTGTTGACAGAACTCAGAAGACTAACATTGATGGTGTATATGCAGCAGGTGACTGTACAGGCAGACCTTATCAATATGCCAAGGCTGTTGGTGAAGGAAATGTTGCTGTACACAGCGTACTTGAATATCTTAAAGAACATAAAGATAATTAGTTTAACAGGAGACGATTAATAATGGGCGAGATATGGGATATCTATGATGTCGATAAACAACTTACAGGCCGTACTATGAAACGTAATGACTGGAACATGAAAGATGGGGACTATCACCTGACTGTTCTTGGCATAATCAAAAGACCTGATAATACATTTTTAATAACACAGAGAGTCTTAACTAAAGCATGGGCACCGGGGCACTGGGAAGTCTCAGGCGGTGCATGCCAGGCTGGAGAGACATCTTTTCAGGCTGTCTGCCGTGAAGTATTAGAAGAAACCGGCGTTGATATATCACAGGCTGATGGCGGCTTTGAATTTTCTTACAGAAGAGATAATCCTGAAGAAAAGGATAATTATTTTGTTGATATCTATAAGTTTAACATGGATATTACAGAAGCAGATATACATTTACAGACAGAAGAAACTGCCGGTTTCAGATTTGCTACAGCAGACGAAATCAAGGCTATCGCTGACAGAGGAGAATTTCTTCATTACGACAGCATAAGGAAGGTTTTTGAATAATTAGTATAAAGACAGGGAGTTTTTATATGCTGAAATATCTTAAAAAATACTGGCTTTTTGCCATTCTTGCACCTTTATTCATGGTGGGCGAGGTTCTTGCGGACCTCGTTCAGCCTCGTTTAATGAGCACCATCGTGGATGAAGGTGTTTTAGGTTTATCAAATAACGGTGTTGGGAATCTGAATCTTGTACTTACCGAAGGACTTAAGATGATAATATTCGTAATTCTTGGCGGATTATCTGGTATCTTATGTGGTGTGTGTTCTAATATTGCATCACAGAATTTCGGTAATGATCTAAGAAAAGACGCATTCAAAAAGATTATGTCATTCTCATTCGAACAGACTGACAAATTCTCTACAGGTTCGCTTATCACGCGAATTACCAACGATATAACACAGCTTCAGAATTTCATACAGATGAGCATGCGTGGTTTTATAAGGACATTTATGCTTTTTGCTGGCGGCATAATATGCATGTTATCCCTTAACTTAAGCTTTGGTGCAGTAATCGCGTGCGCCCTGCCGCTTGTAACCATATGTGTTATATATTTTCTTTCTAAAGCTAATCCACTTTTTTCCAAGCTTCAGCAGAAGCTCGACAATGTTAATAATGTAATGCAGGAAAATGTATCAGGCTTCCGTGTTGTCAAAGCATATGTTAAAGAAGATTACGAAAAAGAGCGGTTCGGAAAATCCAATGACGACCTTGTAAATACTCAGCTTAATGTGCTGATGATTTTCTCATATATGCAGCCAATTATGAATATTATTCTCAACCTGTCTGTAGTTGCAGTTATCAAGGTCGGTGGTATTCAGGTTTCCAGCGGTTCTGTTACACCAGGTAATGTCATGGCTGCAATTACATATGTCACCCAGTCACTTAATGCAGTTATGCGAATGACTAATATGTTTCAGACTGCTTCTAGAGGTATTGCTTCAGGCAGACGAATTAATGAAGTGCTTGCCTGCGAGCCTTCTATCAAAGACGGCTCATTTGACGGAAAGCCTTCTGTTAAAGGTAAGATTGAATTTAAAAATGTAACATTTGCATATCCATTAACTGGCGATAAGAAGATTCTTGATAATATTAATCTTGTTATCAATCCCGGCGAAACTATCGGTATTCTTGGTGAAACCGGCTGTGGTAAAACAAGTCTTATTAACCTGATTCCAAGATTCTATGATGTATGCGAAGGAAGCGTACTTGTTGATGATATTGATGTAAGGGAATATAACCTTAAGAATCTGCGTGAGCGTATATCTGTCGCTCTGCAGAAAAGTGAAATATTCCAGAGCACTATTAAAGAGAACATCCAGTGGGGCCGTGAAAACGCAACTGACAATGACATTGCAAATGCAGCTTCTATCGCACAGGCTATGGAATTTATCAGTACTTCAGCAGATGGATTTGACACTCTTGTAACACAACAGGGAACGAGTCTTTCCGGCGGTCAGAAGCAGAGAGTTGCCATAAGCCGTACAATTCTTAAACAGGCAGAGATTATTATATTTGATGATGCAACAAGTGCACTTGACTTAAAGACAGAAGCTAATCTGTATTCAATGCTTAAAAATGCATATCCGGACACTACTAAGATTATTATTGCACAGCGAATTGCCTCTGTTAAAGATGCTGACAGAATTGTAATTCTTGATGACGGACATATAAGTGCTGTCGGTACTCATGAGGAGCTGCTGAAAAACAGTGCTATATATCAGGATATATATAATTCGCAGTTGAATAAGAAGTAGGCTTTACAAAATGTAAGTTAGAATCTAATCAAGGAGATAGAAATATTATGGCTGAGGATAAGAATACTTCACAAGTTAATATGAAAATTCCCGGCATGAAGGGAGGACCTAGAAACAGGGGGGCAGCTGTCGAAAAGCCTGTCAACGGCAAGGAAACATTTATGCGCCTTATGCAGTATTTTGCTAAAGAAATACCTGTGATTATCGCTCTTTTCATCGCTGTAGTTGTAATGGTTGTATGCTCTGTCTATGCTCCAAAGCTTCAGAGTCAGGCAATTGATTATATTTCTTTAAGAAAATTTAATAATTTAAACCATATACTTATCTTCATGTTGGTGGTATACATAATATACAGTATATGTACATTTATACAGACAAGACTAAGTGCCATATTAAGCCAGAGAATTGTAAAGCATATGAGACAGGATCTTTTTGATAAGATTGTCGGCATGTCTGTCAAGTATCTTGACCAGCATTCACATGGCGACATTATGAGCCGGATGACTAATGATGTTGAGAATATCTCCAACACTGTATCACAGTCCATGAGTTCGTTATTCTCAGGTGTTCTCACTATTATTGGAACTGTCATTATGATGGTTGCTTTATCCCCACAGCTTGCATTATGTTCCTGCACAACAGTAATTCTTACTATATTTGCAACTAAGAATTTGTCTAAAGCTATGAGAAAATTCTATTCCAGACGACAGGTTCTTTTAGGCCAGCTTAATGGAACTGTTGAGGAGATGGTCACTGGTATCAAGACTGTTACAGCATTTGACAGACAGGAAAATGTATGCAGTGATTTTGATAAAACTTCCGACGAACTGACTAAGGTTGGTATTAAAGCTGAGATTCTTGGTGGTTCTATGGGACCTGTTATGAATGTCATTAACAATATCGGCTTTGTCATTATTGCCGCAGCCGGAGGATATTTTGCAATTAAAGGATATGTATCTATCGGTGTAATATCAGCATTTATCGTATATGCCAAGCAGTTTGGCAGACCTATTGACGAGCTTGCCAATATATGGGGTCAGATTCAGACTGCAATAGCCGGTGCTGAGCGAGTATTTGCTGTTCTTGATGAACCTTCCGAGGACAAATCAGGTGAATTTACAATGGATAATTCTACCGGCAACATTGAATTTAACCATGTTGATTTCTCTTATATTCCGGGGAAACAAGTATTACATGATTTCAACCTTAAGGTTAAAGCAGGACAGAAGGTTGCACTTGTAGGAAGCACCGGAAGCGGCAAAACTACTGTTGTCAATCTTCTTATGAGATTCTACGATATTGACAACGGCAGTATAACCATTGATGGTGTTAATATTAAAGATATCGACTGTGAGAATCTTAGGAAGAATACTGCAATTGTTTTACAGGATACTGTTCTTTTTGCCGACACTGTAAAGAATAATCTTCTATATTCAAGACAGGATGCAACGGATACTGAAATCATTGCTGCTGCAAAGAAGGCTAACTGCCATAATATGATTATGCATCTTCCTGACGGATATGATTCCATGCTTGCCAAAGATGGACAGAATCTGTCACAGGGACAACGCCAGTTACTATCAATTGCAAGAGCATTTGTTGCCAGTCCTAAGATTCTTATACTCGATGAAGCAACCTCAAGTGTTGATACACGAACAGAAAAAAAGATTCAGGATGCAATGACTAATCTTATGAAGAACAGAACAAGCCTTATTATTGCACACCGACTGTCAACTATTCAGGACGCTGACGTCATAGTTGTTATGGATAATGGAAGAGTTGTCGAGACAGGTAATCATGAGTCTCTGCTTGCTGCTAAAGGCAGATATTATGAGCTGTATATGACACAGTTTGCTGGAAAGGCAATCTGATTAATAGGACAAGGAGATAAGAAAATTATGGATAATCGCAAGCATATGAGAACCGAAAAGAAAACAGCCGTAAAAAACAGTTTTGGACGGCTTCTGGCTACAGGTATATTTGTACTTATCCAGGTTGCGTGGCTGGCTTATCTTTTATTATATTTTTACAGGGACTACGCATGGATTTCATTATTAAGCACATTTATTGCAATTATTCTTGTGCTTAAGATATACGGAACATCTACTAATTCAGCCATGAAAATGCCATGGATAATTGTAATTCTTGCATTTCCTATACTTGGTATACTTATTTATCTGCTTTTTGGACGTTCCATTGTTACAAGGGCGGTAAAGAAAAGGTTCAATTCAATAGAAGAATCCTATAAAAAATCTCTTTCTCAGGATGAAAACATTCTTAAAGAGGTTAAAGATAAGGATATCTATATATATAACCAGTTCCATTATCTTAGTGATCATGAAGGATATCCTGTATATAAGAATACAGATATTGAATTTTATTCTATAGGTGAGGAAGGCCTTGAAGCACAGCTTACAGAACTTGAAAAAGCTGAGAAGTTCATATTTATGGAATATCACGCTATTGAAGAGGCTTCCAGCTTTGACAGAATTAAGGACGTTCTTATAAAAAAGGCTGCTGCAGGCGTTGAAGTCCGTTTATTCTATGATGATGTAGGAAGTATCTTCTTCCTTAACAAGGATTTCATCAAGGAAATGCGTGCAAATGGCATTGACTGCCGTGTATTCAATCCAATCAAGCTTGCATTTAACATGTTCATGAATAACCGTGATCACAGAAAAATTACCGTAATTGACGGTAAGGTCGGATTCACTGGAGGTTATAATCTTGCTGACGAGTACTTTAACATAACACACCCATATGGGGAATGGAAGGATACCGGTCTTAAACTGACCGGCGATGCCGTTAAGACTCTTACAATGCTGTTTCTTTCTATGTGGAACTCTATTAAGAAAACAGACGAGCCTCAGGATGATTATGTCAAATATATTAAAGCCTCTGACTATGGCTACAAGGCTGTTAATAATAATCAGTATGTTGTTCCTTACGCTGACAGTCCACTTAATAACAACAGGGTTGCTGAAAATGTTTATCTTAATATTATTAAGAGTGCCAAGCATTATCTTTACATTACAACACCATATCTGCTTATTACAGAAGAGATGTCCAGAGAGCTTGCAATGGCAGCAATGAGAGGCGTTGATGTTAGAATTGTAACTCCTGGTATTCCTGATAAGAAGCTTACTTACAGCCTCACAAGATCATATTATGCAGATCTCGTAAGATACGGCGTAAGAATATACGAATACACACCGGGCTTCATTCATGCAAAACAGTGGGTAAGCGATGGAGAAGTATCTGTTGTAGGCACAATCAACATGGACTTCAGAAGTCTTTACCTTCACTTTGAAAATGCTGCATATGTATATGGCAAGGAAACTGCTGCTGACATACTTAATGATTTCTACAACATTTTCAGAAGAAGTGAGGAAGTAACCGACAAGTACATCAATAAGCCGAGAATCTTGAGAATCGGACAATGTATATTAAGACTGGTTGCACCTTTGTTCTAATTGGTGTATATTCATATTTGTTATTTCGTGTGTGAGATTCAGTTTTTAATTGTTTTGTCTGTGTCTGGCATATATGTTTGAACACGTTAAGAATTGCTAATTTATCGGTATTATTTTCGGCTCTTTCGATTGTTTATGTTCATTCGACAGCTGTACACTTTCGCCGTAGTTGTTCGTCTGAGACACACTCTCGATTTATTGTGAGCTGTGTGGGAGTTAATGCCGCTATATACATAAGGGCGGTGCGGGAAAGCACGTTCAAGCGAAGCGCGTTTGATTTACCGCACCGTAATAAACTTTGTAGATAGCGGCATTTACTCCCACTAAGCGAAACACTCATGAGAGAGTGTGCCTCAGACGTACATCTAGGTGAAAGTGTTCATCTGGTGAATGTACACAAACGTATGAGCCGAAAATAACACCTGATAAATTAACGCAATTCTAACGAATCGTTCAAACACATATGCCAGACACAGACAAAATAACTACAATAATGACTCACACACGAAATAACAAATATCAAGTTAATAAACATTTAACAAGGAGATATAATGAGAGAAGAAACTGTAACCGTGAAAATTGACCACCCCTTAGGTAGCACTGATGAAGATAACCCCTCGGTGGTCTATCCTATTAATTGCGGCTATGTAGATGTCGAAAGAACAGCCGGATTTTCTGAGCTTGATAAACAGAGAGTTTATCTGTTAGGTGTAGATGTTGCCGTTGATGAATATATCGGAGAGCTTATTGCTGTAGCAAGACGCCGTGATGATCCTGAAACAGTCTGGATAATAGCACCTGAAAATATATCTTACACAATCCAGCAGATTGAAGAAATGATATATTTCGAAGAGCAGTATTACGACAGTTTTGTTGAAATAGTTGACGAGGAATTATGGGATGCCTATGATGAGAATGAAAAGCTGTTAGGTTTCGATTTAAAAAGAAGCCAGGCAAAATCTTTACCTGATGGGGTATATCATGTCATTGTTAATGTCTATACTATGACTAAGGATGGTAAGCTTCTTACGACAGAACGTTCACGAAATAAAACATACCCTCTTAAGTGGGAAGTTACAGGTGGTTCTATACTTAAAGGTGAAACAGCGGCTGAAGGTGCGGTTCGTGAGTTATATGAAGAGACTGGCATTAAGATTTCTACTGAAGACCTCATTGTACTTTACAGCTATGTGGATAAGCCTAAGCATGCCATATATCACAGTTACCTTAATTTAATAGAAAAAGAAGTCCATGTTACCCTTCAGGAAGGAGAAACCATGGACTACATGTATGTTCCGTATAAGGAATTTGATGAGCTTGTTAATTCTGACAGATTCGTTCCATCAGAACAGCGACGCTATAAGAATCAGGCCGTCTTTACGATGCTTTCACGATTCATTCCTGATTCAGCGGCTTCTACATAAGCTTTTGATGGAGGAGATGATACTGTATATGAAACAAAATGGAAAAATATTAAAATTGATATATCAAAATAGTATAATCAAAATAAAATTTTTAATTTTTGATGTAGGAGATTCAAATTATGATTCTGCTGTTGTTATAGATAATATAAAAATTTATTAAAGCAATTAATTTTAGGAGTTTTTATGAATAAGAAAATATTAATGCCTATAATCATTATATCAATATTAATTATAATAATTATTTGTATTTCCTTTATTAACATATCTAATCAAAAAATAGATATTCCCCAAAAGTCATTGACCGAAGATACCAATGAATATGTGGACAATACAATAACCAGTTTCATAAAATCTTATAAATATAGAAATGCAGATATTAATAAAAGAATCAAATATATTGAAACTATACTTGATTCTTTTATTAATTCAAAATATATAGCAGATTATCATATATATAATGAATGTACTCCTGTGCGGGTAGAATACACATATATTGATAAATCAACCGGTTGTATATTTTTATCAGATTATAATGATAAATATAATTAATACCCGCTACAGGAATCAGGCCGTCTTTACGATGCTTTCACGATTCATTCCTGATTCAGCGGCTTCTACATAAGCAATTCCGTATGTTCCCGGACCTACATGAGTTCCAACAGAACAACCAATAGAGCTTACACCAACATTTCCATTAACATCTGATATGTAAGTAAGACTCTTATTAATAAATGTTTCTAAAGATTCAGAGCAGTTGATATGACCAAACATGAAATCTCTTGTAAGACTTAATCCGTCTTTGGTGAGCTTATCATGCATAAGTTTTTCAGCTGCTTTTTTTCCTCTTGTTTTTCCAATCACAACAACTTTTCCATCTTCAATACTTACAACCGGTGTTATATGAAGCATTGTTCCTGCAAATGCAGCCGCTCCTGAAAGTCTGCCACCCATTTTAAGATATTTAAGTGAACCAACAACTGCTGTAAGCTTGATGTATTTTGACATCTCTGTACATGCAGCAGCAATATCAGCCGCATTTACACCAGCATCTCTTAACTTTACTGCCTCTCTGATTAGGAGGGCTGTTCCAATCGAAGCACTTCTTGAATCTACCATGTATAGTTTCTTTCCTGTTTCTTCTTCAACATCTAAAGCAGCAAGGCAGGCACTCTGATATGTTCCTGATAAATCAGAAGATATGAATATTCCAAGTACATCATCCCCGGCAGCAACAGCTTCATTAAATACTTTCATGAATGTATCAGGGCTTGGCTGTGAAGTCTTAGGTAATTCATCACATTCAGCAAGTCTTGTATAAAATTCCTCGTGTGTTATCTCAACTCCATCTAAGAATTCTTCATTCCCAAACCTTACAGATATAGGAACAATCTGAATCCCCATTTTTCTTGCATCTTCTTTAGATATATCACATGTGCTGTCAGCAATAATTCTTAACATAATCATTCTCCTTTAAAGATTTTGATATATTTTGATATTCAAAGTTTCCTGTTGAATGTTATCATTTAATCAAATAATTGTCAAGAGTATTTTGATATTCAAAGTTTTAGCAGGAAATTCTTAAATAAAAATATGTGATTTAAATATCATCATGTATTTTTTTAGTATTTATATATACACAGAATTGATATAATCAACATAAATATATTCTCATAAAAATGGGGTGTGTAAAGAATTATGAATATTACAAAACTAGTATTGGGTGCATGCAGCACAAATGTATATATTGTTTCTTCGAATAAGAAAAATGCAATTCTGATTGACCCAGCAGATAATGCTGCTGAAATTATTAAAACAATTGAAGAAAATGGATTGTGTCTTAAATACATTTTTATAACACATGGTCATACAGATCATATTTTAGCATTAAAAGAAGTGAAAGAATATTTTAATGTACCTGTTATTATATCTAAAATTGATGCCGGACGACTTGAAGACGAAGAACTCATTAATGAAAGACCTTATGTTAAAATACCTTATAAAGCTGTAAAAGCCGATATATTAATTTGTGAAGACGATATAATTAATCTTGATGAGTTATCATTTTCTTTCTTAGGTATGCCAGGACATACAAACGGTTCAATGGCAATCATTGTTAATGATAATATTTTCTCTGGTGACACCATTATGTTTGAAAAACATGGTAAAACTTCTTTACCTGGCGGAAATGAGAAATTACTTATTTCATCAATAGAAAAAATGATGAACACTTTAATTGGCGATTATAAAATATACCCTGGTCACAGACAAGAGACATCTCTTGATTATGAACGTAAGTGCAGACTAAGTACTGTTATTACAGGTTATTAATTTTTTATCTTAATTTGCGGCTTGTAATTGTAAATAACATATTTCTTGACATATTTAAAAATAAGCATTAAAATCAAGCACTTGGACAGTATCATTTACGAAATTCACACATGAGGTTTCATCAATTATGGCAAAAGATTTAACTCAGGGCAGAATTATGCCTATGTTAATTAAATTCACAATTCCACTTATACTAGGAAATATATTTCAGCTTACTTATAATGCGGTTGACTCTATTATTGTCGGAAGATTTGTTGGAAAAGAAGCACTGGCTGCTGTTGGAATATGCAATCCAATAACTACACTCATTATTCTTTTCCTTAACGGATTATGTATGGGTGCAAGTATTCTTATGGGTAATTATTTCGGCGGTAAGAAAATGGACACACTTTCCCGCCAGATAAGTACAACTATGATATCAGGTATGATATTCTCACTTGCACTTACACTGATTGCAATAGTATTTACAAGACCTATTCTTATGCTTGTTCAGGTTGACAGATCAATTATGACACTTACAACCCAGTACTTAAGAATAATCATGTTAGGACTCATCTTCACATTCCTTTATAACTTTTTCTCAAGCACTTTAAGGGCATTGGGAGATAGTGCAACACCACTGTATTTCCTTATCATAAGTGCAGTTTTAAATGTATTTGGTGACCTTTTCTTTGTTGTTGTCCTGAAAGCCGGCAGCAACGGATGTGCAGTTGCAACTGTAGTGAGCGAGGCTCTCTGCTGTGTATTCTGCATGATATATATTAAATTCAAAGTACCGATTCTGTGTCTTGGCAAAAAGTGGCTTGTATTTGACCGCTCACTGCTTAAGAAAACTATAAGCTACGGCTGGGCATCTGCTATGCAGCAGGCTACTGTACAGCTTGGTAAAATAGGAATACAGGCTATTATTAACACTATGGGCGTTTCGGTTTCAGCTGCATTTGCAGTAGTAAACAGAATTGATGACTATGCATATACACCCGAGCAGAATATTGCACACGGAATGACAGCTATGATGGCACAGAACAAAGGTGCCGGAAGAGACGACAGAGTAATCAAAGGCTTTAAAGGCGGTATTATTCTTGAGATAATATATGGAATCTTCATATTCTTTGTATGTTTCGTATTTGCAAGACCACTTATGAAGCTGTTCACTTCGGATACTGAGGTTATAAGACACGGTGTAATCTACCTTAAGCTTATCTCTGTAATGTACATACTTCCTGCCATCACTAATGGTATTCAGGGATATTTCAGAGGAATCGGTGACTTAAAGATTACCCTGCTTTCAAGCTTTATCAATATGGGTGTCCGCGTGCTTGCCGCAATTCCACTTGTATTTGCGTTAGGCATGGGAATAGAAGCACTTCCTTTCTCTTATCTTGCAGGCTGGATTGGCATGCTTATTGCGGAAGTGCCATTGCTTGTTAAGAATTACAGGGCATATATTAAAAGTATAAGATAGTTATAATCCCCTCACAAAGCATCAACCTTGTGAGGGGATTATTATTATCTCATCTTCTGAACATTTTTCTTTCTCATAAGCAACGCACCAATACCTATAAGTACCAAGCCTATTGCACAGCCAGACACTAAAGTAATAAAAAATATATTTCCATTAATACTAAGAGTCGTGCTCCAATCAGACAGATTCATATGACTTATTGTAAGCACCTTCCTTTTGTAGAGAATAAACTCAAGAAAATCATCGGCAAAAACAACCCATAATACAGATATTATCGTACTAATTCCGGCTCTCATCAGTCCATGGACAGGAAGATATCTAATCACAAGAAATACAAGCCATACACCAAGCATAAGTATAACAGCTACTGTATATCCGTCTTTCATACCTGTAAAACCAGAATGATAATACACTATAAACATTGTAAGGAATAGCCACAATGTATCCCATGTCATTGTTATAAGTGCTTTCTTGTCACTAAGTACCGGTGGAAGTGACACAAGACATATCACTATCGGAAACAGCACTATTGATATACCAAATACTGTAGGTATAGCCCAAAAAAGGAAGTTTCCTCCGCCATTCATACGGTCAACGAAAAACAATATAAGCATAAGTGATGCAACGCCTGCAAGAATACATTTTAACAGACGGTTATTCGTAGACATAAGCGGAACTACCGTAAGTGCTGCAACAAGCATCATAGAAGCAGTAACAACCGAAAATACGCCTAAACCCATACCAGTTGCAAGCTGTACTATAAATGTAATGACAATTGGCAGTAGAAGTATTGCTGCAATCACAACTCCCGCCTTGTATGCTGCATTACGCTCTTTTTTTGCATGTCTTTCAAGTACTCCTTTTGATTCCTTTGCAAGCACTTCATCAACGTTGTTTTCCTGTAATTCATTATATATCTTCTGGCAGTCACTACAGCCTGCCATATGCTTTTCAACAAAGCTGCAGCTTGCTTCACTGCAGGCTTTGTCATAATAAAGGGGCAGTAAGTCCTGCACGATTTCACATTCTTTATTACTCATATCTAATCAATCCTTTCTTTTATTTTCAGTCTGGCCCTATGATAAGTTACTCTGGCCCAGTTCTCAGTTTTTCCAAATACCATTCCAATCTGTGCAAATGTGAGTTCTCCAAAAACTCTCAACTGAAATACCTCTTTATACGGCTCCGGTAGTTCATGAAGAACCATATGAATCTGCAAAGCAGAATCTGTATCTGAAACTTTATCCGCCAAATCAGCCGTCTGCTGCGGTAAAGTCTCATCAAGCTCAGAAAACTTCTTATTTTTCCTGCATTCATCAATTGCGAGATTCTTAGCAATACTGCAAAGCCATGTGAGCTCACCCGCCTTGCCCTCATACGGACGTTTGGCAGTCATAGCTTTGTAAAAAGTATTTTGTGTGATTTCTTCAGCAAGAGACTGATTCTTTACTATAATAACCACATAAGAATACACCTGCATATAATAGGAATTGTACAATTTCTCGTAATTCAGAACTGGTCACCTCCTTCCGTCTTACATAGGTTAGACGCACGAAATGGATTTTCGTTACAACATTTTTCAGAATATTTTATAGAAATTTTTAAAATGTGTCAAAAAATGTATGCCAAAGGTACAGGCAGATGTGTTATTATACATATTGAATTTGGTTCAGGAGAATTAATTATGATTAGAAAAGAACAGCTGCGTCTATACGCAATCACAGATACAAGCTGGCTTAACGGAGCCAGTCTCATTGATGTTGTTGAAAATGTATTAAAAAATGGAGCAACATTTTTACAATTAAGAGAAAAAAATGCATCGCATGATGAAATAGTTGCAAAAGCAAAAGCAATTAAGCCAATTGCACGAAAATATGGAGTACCATTCGTTATTGATGATGATGTGCAGGCGGCACTTGAAGCTGATGCTGACGGAGTACATATCGGACAGAGTGACACTGACTATATGACTGCAAGAAGTATTCTTGGAGATAATAAGATTATCGGCATGACCGCCAAGACAGTAGAACAAGCGAAAGAAGCTGAAAGTCTTGGTGCAGATTATATCGGAACCGGTGCTGTATTTGGTTCAAGTACCAAGAAGGATGCTGTATACATGCCTCGTGAACGACTGATTGAGGTTGCCGGTTCGGTTAATATACCTGTCGTTGCAATCGGCGGTATTGATTACGACAACTGCGGTGAGCTTGCAGGCACTGGTGTTAACGGGATTGCTGTTGTTTCAGCTATATTTGCCGCTGATGATCCTGGACTTGCTACGAAAGAGCTTTACTTAAAGACTGGCCGTGTATTTAATTATCACAGGGATTTCATATTTGACATGGACGGAACTATTCTTGATTCTATGCCTTACTGGAGAAATGTTTCCAAGGAATACGCCATGCAGTATGTTGATAAGTTACCTGACGACTTTGACGAGCGTACTTATGTAATGGACCTTGATGAATGTTCTGCTTATTTCCGTGATGAATTAGGCATAAGCACCGATGCAGCAACTATGCGACAGACCGCCGTGGATATTATGACAAGACACTACAGCACAGATATTCCGGCTAAAGACGGAATGCTTGAATTAATCAGACGTGAGCATGAAGCCGGTTCTTGCATGTGCATATTTACAAGCTCTGACAGAGGCTGTGTTGACGCTGCACTTAACCGTCTTGGAATAGCTGACTGTTTTAACAACATTTTTACAGTATATGACATTCCGTATAATAAAAAGAATCCGGAAAGCTACAAGCTTATCGCTGAAAAAATGCATTTTAAACCGGAAGATACATGGGTATATGAAGATGTTCTTCACGGCATTGAATCTGCAAGACAGGGTGGATTTAAGATATGTGCTGTATATGATGAGGATTCTAAGAAGCATTGGAACGAAATCTGCGCACTTGCAGACGAAATAAGAGCTATAAGAAATGATTGAGGATTAGTAATGAAGAAAAAAGTTGTTGTCGGCATGTCAGGGGGCGTTGATTCCTCTGTTGCCGCTTATCTATTAAAGGAACAGGGCTATGATGTAATAGGTGTGACTATGCAGATATGGCAGGACGATGCAACAGAAGCCGCTGAAAACGGCTGCTGCGGTATCAGCGCTGTTGATGATGCAAGGCGTGTTGCAGGTCAGCTTGACATCCCATATTATGTAATGAATTTTAAGAATGAGTTCAAATGTAATGTAATCGACTATTTTGTTGATGAATATAAAAAAGGCCGTACACCTAATCCATGTATCGCCTGCAACCGTTATGTAAAGTGGGAATCTCTTCTTAAGAGAAGTCTTGAAATAGGAGCAGATTACATTGCAACAGGACACTATGCAAGAATCCACCAGCTTCCTAATGGCAGATACACTATATGCAATTCAGTAACTGCCAGGAAAGACCAGACCTACGCCCTTTATAATCTTACACAGGATCAGTTATCACACACACTTCTTCCTATTGGTGACTATACTAAGGATCAGGTCCGTGAAATTGCATCTAAGATTGGTATCACTGTTGCCAAGAAGCCTGACAGTATGGAAATATGCTTTATTCCTGATAATGACTATGCAGGCTTTATAACACGTGAAACAGGCTATACTTCTGTTCCCGGTAATTTCATTGACGTCAATGGCAATGTAATTGGAAGACATCAAGGTATCATACACTACACAGTTGGTCAGAGAAAAGGTCTTGGACTTGCTCTTGGAAAGCCGGCATTTGTTGTTGCTATACGCCCTGAAACCAACGAGGTTGTAATCGGTGATAATTCAGATGTGTTCTCACCTAAGCTTTACGCCAACAACCTTAATTTCATGTCGATACCTTCACTCGAAGGTGAAATGCGTGCCAAAGGTAAAATCCGTTACAGCCATGAGGGTGCTATGTGTACTATAAGAATGTTTGATGAAAATACTCTTGAGTGTACATTTGACGAGCCTGTTCGTGCCGTAACACCAGGTCAGGCGCTTGTATTATATGATGGGGACAATGTACTTGGCGGCGGAACTATTATTTAATTATTTTTTAATTAATAAGGACAATATTATGGAAAAACTTATATATATGGATAACGCAGCAACTACATCAACCGCACCAGAGGTTGTGTCTGCAATGCTTCCATTCTTTACTGAATATTACGGCAATCCTTCTTCTGTATATAATTTTGCCCAGAAAAGCAAGATGGCTATTGAAGATGCAAGGGAAATTATAGCTGACAGTATTGGAGCTGCTAAAAGCAATGAAATATATTTTACAGGCGGTGGAAGCGAGTCTGATAACTGGGCTTTAAAGTCTGCTGCATTCGGCCTTAGAGATAAAGGAAACCACATAATAACAACTAAGATAGAGCATCATGCAATTCTTAATACATGTGCATATCTTGAAAAGAATGGATTCGAGGTAACTTACCTTGATGTTGACAGCGAGGGATTTGTTTCATTAGAAGATGTCGAGAATGCCATCACTGACAAAACAATTCTTATAAGTGTTATGTTTGCCAACAATGAAATCGGAACAATTGAACCTGTCCGAGAAATAGGTGAGATTGCACATAAGCATGGCATTCTTTTTCACACTGATGCAGTTCAGGCTATGTGTCATGTCCCAATTAATGTCACGAAGATGAATATTGACCTGTTAAGTGCAAGCGCACACAAGTTCCACGGTCCTAAAGGCGTCGGTTTCATGTACATGAAGAATACCGCTAAGTTAGAGCCTTTCATCCATGGCGGGGCACAGGAGCGTGCAAGACGCGCCGGAACAAGCAATGTTCCAGGCATTGTCGGCATGGGTCAGGCTGTAAAGCTTGCCTTATGTACACTTGATAAAGATACACATACAATTATTAATATGCGTAATTATATTGTTGACAGAATTCTTGGTGAGATTCCTGACGTTACTTTTGATGGACCTTGTATTGATGCTAATGCCGATGTCAATGCTGTTTCGGTAGGTTTGCCCATGTGCAGCCTGAAGCGTCTTCCGTCTAATATGCATTTCTGCTTTAAAGATGTTTCGGGTGATTCTTTACTTATTATGCTTGATATGAACGGTATATGTGCATCCAGCGGTTCAGCATGTGCTGCAGGCTCAATCGACCCTTCACATGTGCTTCTTGCTATCGGACGAAGCAAAGGTGAAACTAAAGGTGCTTTAAGATTAAGCATAGATAAGGATTTAACCAAGGAAGATGCTGACTATGCAATAGATGCGCTGAAAGCCGCTGTTGCGAGGCTGCGTGGATAAAACTAAACATTATATCCGTAAATCCATATAATATGGTCTTATATCCAACAATTTTCATTAAAACAAAGTGAGTTTTCCTATAAATTCATAAATATTATAAGTTTTATAGGTATATTCTATCAATTTTACTATATAAAAAGTCTTTAATGATACCAATATACCTATAAACAATCTGCTTATTTACAACATATAGGCTTACGCAATAACTATCTATATAGGCATCAGAATTTTTGACCTATAAGACAATTAAATATACGACTATGTATAGGTATCATGTTGTTTAGCATAATTCTATATCATGAATCATCTGTAATGAATATCCTTCAGATTCCCCAATTAAACGACAAAAACAATATAATCTTAAAATTTTTCCAAAAAAAATCATACAAACCTATTGACATAGTAGGGATAAGGGTTTATATTATCATCAACATCAAGAAAGCAATACATTTTTGAAATAAATTAAAAAGGATGGTAATTAATTATGGCAAAGAAATCTTACTCAGAAAGAAATTTAAAGTTTGAAACATTACAGCTTCATGTAGGACAGGAACAGCCTGATCCAGTAACAGATGCTAGAGCAGTACCTATTTACCTTACATCATCATATGTATTCCATAACAGCCAGCATGCTGCTGACAGATTTGGTCTTAAGGATGCAGGTAACATCTACGGACGTCTTACTAATCCAACAGAGGATGTATTTGAAAAAAGAATCGCAGCACTTGAAGGTGGTGTAGCAGCACTTGCTGTTGGTTCTGGTGCAGCAGCTTTAGCTTATGCTTTTCAGGCACTTGCTCATGCAGGAGACCACATCGTAGCAGCTAAGAATATCTACGGCGGAACATATAACCTTCTTGCACATACACTTCCAGATTACGGAATTGAAGCTACATTCGTAGATCCTTTTGATTATGATGCTATCGAAGCAGCTATCAAGCCTAATACTAAGGCTGTTCAGATTGAGACACTTGGAAATCCTAATTCAGAAGTTGTTGATATCGAAAGAATTGCTAAGATTGCACATGCACACAACATTCCACTTGTTGTTGATAACACATTTGCAACACCTTACCTTGTAAGACCTATTGAATACGGTGCAGATATCGTTGTTCATTCAGCTACTAAGTTTATCGGTGGTCACGGTACAACACTTGGTGGTGTAATCGTTGACAGTGGTAAGTTCGACTGGGTTGGCGCTGCTGATAAGTTTCCATGGCTTGTTGAACCAAATGTATCATACCACGGTGTAAGCTTTGCAAAGGATACAGCACCTGCTGCATTCGTTACATATATCAGAGCTATCCTCCTTCGTGATACAGGAGCTACAATTTCTCCAGTTCATTCATTCATCTTCCTTCAGGGACTTGAAACATTATCACTCAGAGTTGAGAGACATGTAGAGAACGCATTAAAGGTTGTTCAGTACTTAAAGAATCAGCCATTAGTTGAGAAGGTAAACCATCCTTCAATCTCTACTAACGAAGAACAGCAGGCTCTTTATAAGAAGTACTTCCCTAACGGTGGTGGTTCAATCTTTACATTTGAAATCAAGGGTGGTGCTGCTGAAGCACAGAAGTTCATTGATAACCTTGAGTTATTCTCACTTCTTGCTAATGTTGCCGATGTTAAGTCATTAGCAATACACCCTGCAAGCACAACTCATTCAGAGTGCAACGAAGCTGAGCTTCTTGATCAGGGAATCAAGCCTAACACAATCAGACTTTCAATTGGTACAGAGAATATCGATGATATCATTGAAGATCTTGACGAAGCATTCAAGGCTTTACAGTAATCTGCTATATTTCCTTTTAGGTATAATATATTTACATTAGGAGATGACTGTCCGTATTTTGCGGGCAGTCATTTTCTTTTAATAATAATCTTACTGACACACACCTGATTTTTTCAACAAAATCCGACACATTCTTTACATATCAGACTAATGCTGATAAAATATATATAATTAATAAATCGTGAGTGTTTAGGAGGAAATGTAATGTTTTGTCAATTATTTGGTAAATTCTTAATTGAAAAGGAGGTTATAAGCCAGGATACATACAAGTCTATAATGGAAAAGCTTTCTGATTCAAGAGCAAAGCTTGGTGTTATTGCTGTAGCCGATGGCATTATTACTGAAAAGCAGGCTGATGAAATCAATCACTTACAGACAACAAAGGATGCGAGATTTGGTGAAATCGCTGTTGGAGAGGGTTATATGACTGAAGAACAGTTAGATGTTCTTCTTAAAAAGCAGGGAAGTGCTTATGCAATATTCCTTTCTGTTCTTTCAGAAGCAGCAGATATATCGGTATCGAAGGTTGATGAGCTTCTTAAGGAATTCCAGAAGGAGCATGGTTTTACTGATGAGGATATGGATGGTCTTAAGAATGATGATTTAGAACAGATTGTTCCAATATTTGCCTTTTCATCAAAGTCATATGTAACTGATATATGCAGGCTTGCACTTGCTAATATTGAAAGATTTGTAACATCTGATTTCTATATAGACAGAATTAAGCATATTTCACAGCTTGAATACAGATGTCTTGCTGGTCAGAAATTAGAAGGTGACCTTGATATTATTGTTGGTTTTGCAAGTGTTGGTGAACAGACAGCTATAGTTGATATAGCTAATGGATTCTCTCATAGTAATATATCTAATCTTGGAATAGAAGTATACGATGCTATAGGTGAATTTACTAATTGTATAAGCGGATTGTTTGCAACAGCACTTTCTAAGAAGGGTAGCATGTTAGAGATTACTCCACAGTTTGCTTATGAAAATCAGTTTGCCAAAGGAGATGCTTATGTACTTCCTATTCATATCCATGACAGTGAAGTTCTGCTTTTCATATCTGCCTCTGATGAAACCAAAGCTGGAGATATGCCTGTTGTAAGAAAGATTATGGCAAAAGCAGGTGGAGAAGTGACGTTAGACAGCAAAGGAACAGTAGTTATCGTTGATGATTCAGGAATGTCAAGAAAGATTCTGCGTGATATTCTTGAAGAAGCAGGTTATGCTGTATTAGCTGAGGCTACTGATGGATTAGAGGGTGTACTTGCATATAAGACTCATTATCCAGATATCATAACACTTGATATCACAATGCCTAACATGGATGGAACAGACGCACTTAAAGAGATTAAAGCATATGATCCTAACGCTAAGGTAATTATGATAACTGCTGCCGGACAGCAGAATAAAGTAATTGAAGCTCTCAAGCTTGGTGCAGAACGTTTCATTACAAAGCCTTTTGATAAAGATGAGATTCTTAAGAATATTGAAGAAGTTCTTGAAGGTTAATTGTGAACATATTTTAATAAACTAAGTTCTTTGAATTAAGTTCAGGAAACTTAATTCATATAAATAAATGCGGGTGATATACCTTAATGGTTATCACCCGCATTTATTAGTTATTTCTTTCTTTTAAAATGTACTTCCGGAACTGCCACGCTATCATATGTAACATGCGGCTTATCTGTATTATCCCCCGGAACCATATCTGATGAAATATCCACGTCATCATTATTGTCTGAATCTACCTTATGTATCTCTGGAATAGCAAGATTATCATATGACAGACTGTAATCCTTTTTAGATGTATTAACTTTATTTTTTACCCTTTTAAATATATTAAACATATTTTAACTCCCCTATACTTATAATATATTGATAAAGAATGTAATAACCAGACTGTTAAGGAAATCTGCAAAAAGACTTCCTATAAGTGGTATTAACAGATACGCTTTAACTGATGGAACATATTTGTCACATACTGCCTGCATATTTGCCATGGCATTAGGCGTTGCTCCCATTCCAAATCCACATGTACCTGCAACAAGAACTGCTGCATCATAATCTCTTCCCATAATATTGAATACAATAAAATATGTAAATATAATAATAACCATTATCTGTGCACCAAGCAGTATGACAAGTGGAAGTGCTAGTGATGCAAGCTGCCATAACTTAAGTGTAATCATAGCCATTCCAAGAAATAATGATAAACTTATACCTCCAAGGTCATTAATTTCTCCCATATGAATAACAAGCTTTCCATTTCCTGCATATTCTGCAATGTTACGCATAAGCGCAGCTGCAATCATGGCTCCGATGTATATAGGAAAAGTGAGTCCTGTCTTCGTAAGAGCCCATGAAAAAATAGTTCCTATACCAATAGCAATAATCAGCTGGAATACGGCTGATGCATACATTCTGGAATGTCTTTCATGCTTCTTTTCGTCTTCAATAAGAAGACTGTCATCCTCTGGAATTGCTGTATCTAAAAGGTTTTTCTTCTCAATAAGTCTCTTGCCTAATGGTCCTCCTACAAGACTTCCAAATATAAGACCAAATGTAGCTGCAGCAGTACATATTGTCGTTGCACCCTTAACATTAAAATCTTCAAGTACCGGTCCAAATGCACCCGCAGTACCATGTCCGCCAACCATAGGTATTGAGCCTGTACACATTCCTATAAGAGAATCAAGCCCCATAACCTTAGATAAACCTACTGCAACACCATTCTGTATAAATATAAGTACTATAACTAATCCTAAAAATATCACCATAGACTTTCCGCCCTTTTTAAGTACTTTAAGATTAGCCTGAAATCCTACGGATGTAAAAAAGAATACCATGCATACTTCTTTAAGTGTGTCATCAAATGAAAACTCTAGTATATGAGTAACATAACATATACATGTAAATATAGCAAACAACAATCCTCCTACAACAGGTGCCGGTATACAGAACCTTTCAAGGAATTTAATTTTCTTTCGTAAATAGCTGCCTAGAAGCAGTACAAGTACCGCAATAGCCAGCGTCTGATACATATCTAACTGAACCTTCATTAAATTTCTCCATTCTTTATAGCATTAACCTGATATACAGAATTAATTATTCTGTCAAAACATTGATGCCACGCTCTGTATAATAAGCTGCTGCACCTGAATGGAACGGAATATCTACTCCATCAGCCGCCGTATTTATATCAAATGTAATATCAAGAGATGTAGCATACTTAAAATCATCAGCATGCTCATATATTGTCTTAGTCACATTTTTAATAACATCGTCTGAAAGTGACTGCTTTGCAATCAGAACTGCCTTAACGCCAATAGTTGTCACATCAGAATCCTGACCATTATAAGTTCCTGCCGGAATAGTATATTTTTCGCAGAGAGAATACGCTGATAACATCTTGTCTATGCATTTGTCATCAAGACTTATAAGACGTATGTCACATTCCTTAGATAACTGTCCGATAACTTCTGTTCTTGTTCCTGCTGTACAGAAAAATGCATCAATTTCTCCATCTTTAAGTTTTCCAGCAGCTTCTGTATAATCCATATTGACCTTATTAATAAGCTCGTCAGTAATTCCACTCATCTTTAATATCTGTTCTGCATTCTTTTCGGTTCCTGACTCCGAAGCACCAACACTTACAGTTTTATTAATCAGGTCATCAATACCTGTAATTCCAGAATCTTTCCTTACAACAATCTGGCAGCATTCTGTATAAAGTGAAGCAACCGCTTTGTACCCCTTCTGGTATTTTTTATCAGCAAATGTACCAGTTGCATTATATGCATCACTTAACAGGTCTGCCTGGACAATAGCAAGGTCTATATAGCCATCAGATATAAGTCTTAAATTAGCAACCGAACCAGCAGTAGTCTTTGTTTCAAATGTATATCCATCAATCTCTTTATCTGCCAGTTGTGTAAATGTGCTTGCAATTGAATAATACACTCCGCCTATATCTGCTGCACCAAACTTCAAATTCTTACTATGCCCGCTACATCCCGCCATCACAAACAATAAACAGGACATTAATACACATAATATTTTCTTCATTCATTTATCCTCGTAACAATAATTCTTTTTCATAAACTTTGCCATCCTTTATGTACATTCTAGGAACACGCTTACTTACTGCACATGTAAGCTCATAAGGAATAGTTCCTGCAAGCTGTGCCATACGCTCAATCGGATTGGATTTACCAAATATTTCTACTTCACTTCCAACGTCAACATTCATTTTATCTGTAAGATCAATCATGCACATATCCATACATATCTTGCCTCTCTGTGGAGCAGGACCTTCTTCTGTCATAAGCTCATATCTGTTAGAAAGACATCTGAAATATCCATCGGCATATCCATAAGGAACGACTCCCATTCTTGTCTTTCTGTCAGTTTTATATATTCCACCATAGCTTATTGCTGTTCCCACAGGGTAAGTCTTGATAGTGCTTACTGTTGTCTTAAGTGACATAACAGGCTTAAGTCCAAGCTCCTGTGCAAAATCTCCATATCCATAGAGCAGAAGTCCTGGTCTTACCATGTCAAGCCATGTTTCAGGATATCTTGCAACAGCGCCTGTATTGGCACAGTGTCTTATCTTGAATTTCTTTCCAAGCTTTTTCTCAACTGCATCAATCACACTTGTAAACAATTCAAACTGATGCTTTGTATAAGCCTCACATTCTTCTCCGAATTCATCAGACACTGCAAAATGTGTAAATATGCCCTCAGCATCAAGTCCCGGAAGAGTACATCCTTCACATATTCCTTCAACCCCGCTGTCAAAGTATTCTCCGTCACACAGATATCCAAGTCTTGACATACCTGTATCAACTTTAATATGAATCTTTAATGTACCACCGTATCTGACAGCTTCCTCGCTGTATTCAAGTGCCTTAGCCCTGCATGTTACAGCCTGTGTTATATTATTCTTAATAAGTTCAGAAACTTCTTCTTTAGGTGTATGACCAAGTATCAGAACCGGCATTGTAATACCATTGTGTCTTAATTCCACTGCTTCATCTATACTGCTTACTGCCAGATAATCAGCACCTGACTCCTGTAAAAGCCTGCTCACCTGAACAGAACCATGTCCATAAGCATCTGCTTTTACAACGCCTAAAAACTTTACATTCTCTCCAATTCTTTTCCGTAATGTTTCATAATTATGTGCAAGAGCGTCCATATCTATTTCAGCCCATGTTCTTCTTAATGTTGAATCCATAATAATCTGCCTCCAATATCTAAACATACTTTGATATTTTACCATTTAATTACTGATTAGTGAATAATTTTCTAGTTATTTTTATTGACTAATATGTTATAATAAAAAAAGAATTTAGTGTCATGCTGAATTCTTTTTTATTTTATACAGTAGGGTGGAAATTTAAAATGAGGGGAGAAATATTTTATGGAACCAGATTACAATAACAACTATCAGAACAGCTGGCAAAGCGGTTTTCAACCGAATGGATTTGATGACCTTCATCTTGATGATGAAGTATACGAGATTAAATCTGACAGAATTAATCCTGAAGATTTTTATCAACACAGTCAAAAGAAACGATATTCAGAAGTCAGTCTTAGGAACATGCCTGTTGTGCTTATTATAATCCTTGCCAATCTGCTTGCTGGCATTATGTGCATAATAGCAGGCAGTGATCATTTTGAAACAGGTGGACTTAATTACCAGTATATTCATAATAATAAAGAATATATAAGGCTTCTGACTTATATGTTCCTGCATGCTAATTTGCCACATTTTATTAATAATATGGTTGCTCTGTATCTGTTCGGTTCAAGACTTGAACCCCGTGTCGGTTCTCTTCGTACTGCAATTATATATTTCGGTTCAGGACTTGCATCAGGTCTTGTATCTGTATATGTATCGCACCTTATCAATCCTGATGTAATCCGCTTTGCTGCAGGTGCATCAGGTGCAATATTTGGTGTAATGTGTGCAACACTTTTTACTAATTTCAGTTCAAAGACTGATTCCAATAAGACAACTGTAATCGTATCTATTGCGTTAATTGTTGTATATGCTCTTATCTCTAATGGTGCAAATGTAGATATTCTCGGTCATCTTGGTGGTGGGATAGCAGGTGGTATTCTTGTATTCATTCTGTACCATGACAGTTTAGATGATGCATTTTCAGGAACAGTATCAACACTCCTTGCTGTCATACTCACATTAATAATATGTTTTATCGGTGTGACACGCGCAGGCATAGGTACTAAAGCCAGCGCAATGCAGGATTCCAGAATAGATACAGTAAAAGAACAGCAGATATTTCAGGATGAATCTATAACCTTTGGTGAATGTCTGGATAACAAATGTACAGACCCAGAATGGACTATTTTCAGTTCTACTGATAATAAAAAGGTTGTAGAATTCAACGGTAAGGTAGTATATAATAACATGAATTCTTCATTGAAGATTCAATTCACATATGATGAATCCATCAGTTACTGGACAATTAACTATATGGGACTAAATGATACTGCAATGGATAGTAATGGTGCAGCACTGCTTCTTAATTATCTGTGCAGCGATTATTTAAATTAGGAGGAGATGTACATGTCTAAGCTGTTTAAATCTGATGACGATGATTTTGGATATCTTGATGATTCTATTCATATTAACTGGAAGAAATTACTGCCTGCAATCATAATTATTGCAGTGGCAGTAATTGCATTAATAATTGTACTTGTTGTTTCTTTCGGTCATAAAGGTAAAAAAGTACCTGCAAATGCATCTTCAACCGAGGAGACTTCATCTGTCAGCGAAACAGATACCGACGGCAATAATACTTTAAGTGATAAAGATGAGAAAGAACAGGATCCTCAGTATTCCGACAATGATGGAGCAATGAATCAGGATGCAGGTAATGGTGCTTCTGTAATTCTTTCCAACAGCACTAATGAAACATCAGATGTAACTATCGGTGTAGATGTTTCCAAATTTCAGGGAACTATCGACTGGGCACAGGCTGCTTCATCAGGTGTTGATTTTGCAATGATAAGAGTTGGCTACAGAGCGCAGAAAACAGGCGTTATCTATGCTGACACCAATGCAAAATACAACATGCAGCAGGCTGCCGCTAACGGAATCAAAGTCGGAGCATACTTCTTCTCATCAGCAGTTAATGAAGCTGAAGCTATTGAAGAAGCAGACTGGGTTGCTGATTTCATAGCAGATTACAGCATAACTTACCCTGTAGCATTTGACTGCGAGGGCTTCAACACATCTGAAAGCAGACAGAAGAGCATGACTAAGGCTGAAAGAACTGCCGTAGCTGCTGCATTTTTACAGGAAATATATGATAAAGGCTATACACCTATGTTCTATGCTGCTTCATCTGAGCTTACCAATAACAGCCAGTGGAACACTGCAAGCTTAGAAAGCTCATATAAGATATGGGTTGCACAATATCCGTCAACGCCGTATCCAGAGACTCAATCCACATCATATGCAGGAACATGCAACATGTGGCAGTATACTAATCAGGGCAGGGTAGCAGGAATTGGTACAAATGTTGATATTAACGTTGCATATTTCGGTTATTCAGAAAGTAATAGCTCTCTAAGCGGTGAAACTGCAGCTGCCGCATCGCCAGATGTAGAAGCCGGCATGGTATTCACATCTGTTAATGATACCGTTACTGCCAAAGATGAAGTAAGGCTTCGTGACAAGCCTAGTCAGGATACAGATGCAGCAGTAATTGCAACACTGGTCAATGGTGAAACAATTACACGGACCGGAACAAGCAGCAGCGGCTGGTCAAGACTTGTATACAATGGACAGACTGTATACGCTGTTACAAGTTACTTAACAACAGACCTTACACCTAAGGCAACTGAAAGTCCCACAACCGGATTTAACACGAAATTCACAGACTGTAATGATACTGTAACTCCTAAGGAAGAGGTCAATCTTAGAAATAAACCTAGTGTGACTGATGCAGATTCTGTTGTTGTTGCAACCGCTAAAAAAGGCGAGCTTTTTACCAGAACCGGCTATAATACAGAAGTTGGCTGGTCAAGAGTTGTATATAACGGACAGACACTTTACTGTGTTACAAGCCTGCTTTCTATCCAATAAATTTAAAATGTCAGGAGAATTATTGTGAGTATTATAATCACGGATTTATGCAAAACCTTTGATGACAATGAAGTTCTTAAAAATGTCAATATAACCCTTAAAGATAATTCTATATATTGTCTTATGGGAGCTTCCGGCATTGGAAAAACAACGCTTTTAAGAATTCTAATGGGACTTGAACATGCTGATTCCGGCAGTATGTCCGGTATAGATATCAAAAGCATATCTTGTATGTTTCAGGAGGACAGGCTTATTCCTTATCTTTCTGCAATAGACAATGTCAGAATCGTGCTTCGTGAAAAAAACAATAGGGCAGAAGTCCGTAATAATCTGTTATCAATTCTTCCAGATGATAGTCTTGATTTACCTGTAAGTTCATTATCCGGTGGAATGAAAAGGCGGGTTGCACTTGCAAGAGCATTATCATATCCGGGCAAATTAATAATACTTGATGAACCATTTACAGGTTTAGATAAGGATACTAAATTAAATGTAATAGATTATATCTTAAAAATGCGTAACAACCGTACTTTGCTTATTGCCACTCATGGAACTGATGATGCTGATTTGTTAGATGCCAAAATAATAAAGCTTGATTAAATGACAAAGGGAGACTGTCTTATGGCAATCTCCCTTATTTATTATAATATTATGTAACTACATTTCTTCAATAATCTTTCTTGCAACATATACGCCACTGGCAGAAGCATGTGATAATGAATGTGTAACGCCGCTTCCGTCGCCAATTATGTATAAGCCCTTATATCTTGTCTCAAGATTGTTGTCAATCTCAACTTCCATATTATAGAACTTAACCTCAACGCCATACAGAAGTGTATCATCATTGGCAGTTCCCGGTGCAATCTTATCAAGTGCGTAAATCATCTCAATAATTCCATCAAGAATTCTCTTAGGAAGTACAAGACTTAAATCCCCCGGAGTAGCAGCAAGAGTAGGCTTTACAAGCCCCTCCTCAATTCGCTTTTCTGTACTTCTTCTTCCTCTCATAAGGTCACCGAATCTCTGGACAATAACACCTCCACCAAGCATGTTGGAAAGTCTTGCAATACTTTCACCGTATCCGTTACTGTCCTTGAATGGCTCTGAAAAATGCTTTGCAACAAGAAGCGCAAAGTTGGTGTTCTCTGTCTGCTTCTCAGCACCTTCATAGCTGTGTCCGTTAACTGTTACAATGCCGTTAGTGTTCTCATTAACTACGATTCCATTAGGATTCATACAGAATGTTCTTACAAGATCTTCGAATTTCTCTGTTCTGTATACAATCTTGCTTTCGTACAACTCATCTGTAAGATGTGAAAATATAACAGCCGGAAGCTCAACTCGCACACCGATATCAACTCGATTTGACTTAGTTGGAATCTCAAGCTTCTGACAGACATTTTCAATCCATTTACTTCCGCTTCGACCAACGGAAACAATACATTTGTCACAATCCATGTACTCATCCTTATAGAATACTCTGTAACCACCATCAATCACCTCAATATTGCTTACAGGAGTATTAAAGTAGAAGTCTATATGGTCCTTCATCTCATTGTACATATTCTCAAGAACAACATAATTAATATCTGTTCCAAGATGTCTTACTGACGCATCAAGAAGCTTTAACTTGTTCTGCATGCATAAAGTCTTGAACTTAGTGCCTGCTGTCGAATACATGTGAGTCTCTTCACCACCATGTGATGTATTAATTGTATCGACATACTTCATCAGGTCAATTGACTGATCCCTGCCAATATATTCATAAAGAGTTCCACCGAAATCATTAGTTATATTATATTTACCATCTGAAAATGCACCAGCACCACCAAATCCGTTCATTATCGCACATGTTGGACATTTGATACATGATTTAACCTTCTTGCCATCTATAGGACATTTTCTCTTCTCTAATGTATTGCCTTCCTCGAACACGGCAACTCTTGTCTCTGGTGACTTCTTCATAAGCTCGTACGCAGAAAAGATTCCACCTGGTCCGGCTCCAATAATAATTACATCGTATTCCATACATTACCCTCCTCGGAGAAATTTCTTAGGATATTATATCATAGAATCGAGGGTATGTGGTATAGTATAGGTATTAATTAGAGTATTTAGCATCAGACTACTTATTGATTAGCAGGGTATTATCATCAAGGCTAATGAAAAGGGAAGCCCCAGCGGTAATACCCAATGATGGGAAACAGACTCCGATGAAAGGGCATTCTGTATTTATTACACAGCATGCAACAGCTACCTGCTGCAGGGAATGCATAAGAAAGTGGCATAAGATGAAGCCTGGTGTAGAGCTAACGCAGATTCAGCAGGATTATCTTGTTGATGTAATAATGAAATGGATAAAAAAGGAATACAACGATTTTAAAAATCAGTAATTCATTAGGCAATTTGAGAAAACTTAAGTGTAAAATTTCCTAGGGAAGATAACCATGAGTATTTAATTGACAAGCTGTGAATCATTTGATATCATTGCACGGTAAATAAATAAGACAGTTCGTTTGTACCATCCTGTCTCTAAATAAAACCAGGACTATTATTTTTATAATTCATAATTGGAAATTTTTAGGGAAATAATCTATTAGGGCACGGGTACAGATGTATCCGTGTTTTTTTAATGCAATATAAGCAAATGGAGAAAAGATTTATGTATATTTTAAAAACAGAGGCTAGTTTTGATTCGGCACATTTTCTTGCAGGATACAATGGAAAATGCAGCAATCTTCATGGACATAGATGGAAGATTGTTCTTGAAGTTCAAACTGAGGAACTAAAGGAAGATGTTCAGCATAAGGGTATGTATGTTGATTTTGGAGAACTGAAAAAAGATTTAAGAAACATAGCAGATTCAATGGATCATGCATTAATTATAGAAAGAAATTCATTGAAGGAAACTACATTTGAAGCTTTAAAAAGCGAGAATTTCAAAATTATTGAACTTGATTTCCGACCGACAGCGGAGAATATGGCCAAGTATTTTTATGAAAAAATAAAAATACTTGGATACAACATGAGAGCTGTAACTGTATATGAAACTCCTGCTAATAGTGCAACTTATATGGAATGATTTTTAATCTGAAAGGATTTATATATGAGTAAATATGAAGTAGTTGAAAAATTTGTAAGTATTAATGGTGAAGGAACTAAAGCCGGGCAGCTAGCGGTTTTTATACGCTTTAAGGGCTGTAATCTTAACTGTAAATACTGCGATACCAAATGGGCTAATGAGCAGGAGACACCTTCTCAACCAATGACAGAAAAAGAAATTCTTGATTATGTTTTATCGACAGGAGTAAAAAATGTCACTCTTACTGGTGGTGAACCACTGCTAAGAGAAGGTATTGAAAATGTTATAACAGTTCTTGCAGAAAACAATCTGAACATTGAAATAGAGACTAACGGCAGTGTCTATCTTGATAAAATCCGTAAGCTTCACAAAGAGAATGTAACTTTTACAATGGATTATAAGCTTTCATGCAGTGGTATGGAAGCGGCCATGAATCTGGATAATTTTGATATTTTAAATAGCAATGATACTGTCAAATTTGTAGCAGGTTGTCGAGAGGATCTTATAAAGGCAAAACAAATTATAGAAAAATATAATCTGTATGGAAAATGTAACCTTTATATAAGTCCGGTATTTGGAATGATAGAACCTGAGGAAATTGTTAATTTTATGAAAGAGAATGTAATGAATGATGTTAATATGCAGATTCAGTTACATAAAATTATATGGTCACCAGACAAAAAAGGAGTCTGACATGGAAAAACATAAGAAAATAGACACTAAGGCAATTGAATATCATATAGCTGGTATTCTTAAGGCTCTGGGTGATAACCCTGAACGGGAGGGCTTAAAAGATACACCTAAAAGAGTTGCAAAAATGTATGAAGAAGTTTTTGATGGAATGAATTATACAAATGAAGAAATTGCGGATATGTTTAACAAAACATTTGCACTGGATATGGATGAAGAAGAGTCTGAACAAATAGAATGTAATGGTCAGAGCGGAACTTCCAATATGGTAGTGGTAAAAGATATAGATATTTTCAGTTATTGTGAGCATCATCTTGCTCTTATGTATGATATGAAGGTAACAGTTGCTTATATTCCAAATGGAAGAGTAATAGGTCTTAGTAAGATAGCAAGAATAGCAGATATGGTATCTAAAAGACTGCAGCTTCAAGAAAGAATAGGAAGTGATATTGCTGATATTATGCAGATGGTTACTGGTGCCAAAGATATAGCAGTATTTATTGAAGGATGTCATAGCTGCATGACCGCAAGAGGAATTAAAAAAGCTAACACAAAAACATATACACAAACATTAAGAGGGAGATTTAACAATGAAAGCAATGGTTTTGTTCAGTGGTGGAATAGATAGTACAACATGCCTTGGTATGGCAGTAGAAAAATATGGTCCAGAAAATGTTATTGCGTTATCAATATCATATGGACAGAAACATACAAAAGAGATAGAAGCGTCAGATAAAATAGTAAAATACTATAATGTAGAACATATTTATCTTGACCTTGCAAAAATATTTCAATATAGTGATTGTTCATTATTATCACATTCTGATAAGGAAATACCTAAAGAATCATATGATGAGCAGATTAAGAGCACAAATGGTTCTCCTGTTTCAACATATGTTCCATTTAGAAATGGGTTATTTTTATCAAGTGCTGCCAGTATAGCAATTTCAAAGGGCTGCAGTGAGATATATTATGGGGCACATGCGGATGATGCGGCTGGAAGTGCATATCCTGACTGCAGCAGTGATTTTAATAATGCAATAAATGAGGCTATATATCTTGGAAGTGGAAAGCAGATTAAGGTTGTAGCACCATTTATCAATGCAACAAAGGATCAGGTTGTAAAAAAGGGGCTTGAGCTAAATGTACCTTATAAGTACACATGGAGTTGCTATGAAGGTAGCGAAAAACCTTGTGGAAAGTGTGGAACATGTATAGATAGAGCCAGAGCATTTGAGTTAAACGGAATTAATGATCCAGCTATGGAATAAAAAGGAGAAAATTATGACTGGAAGAAGTAAAGAAGAAACAGCAGATATAACATTATTGGGAAATCAGAAAACACAGTATCCAAGTGATTATGCACCGGAGATGTTAGAGACTTTTGAGAATAAACATCAGGGTAATGATTATTTTGTAAAATTTAATTGCCCAGAATTTACAAGTTTGTGTCCTATAACAGGGCAGCCAGATTTTGCAACTGTTACAATATCATATGTACCAAACATTAAAATGGTGGAAAGTAAATCATTAAAATTATATTTATTCAGTTTCAGAAATCATGGTGATTTTCATGAAGACTGTATGAATATTATCATGAAAGATTTGATAAAACTTATGGATCCAAAATACATAGAGGTATGGGGGAAATTTACTCCTAGAGGTGGAATATCAATAGATCCTTACTGTAATTATGGAAAACCTGGAACAAAATGGGAGGAGATAGCATTCAACAGAATGGCAAACCATGATATGTATCCAGAAAAGGTCGATAATAGATAATAATAGATAAAATAACGCCGATAAATCAGGATTTATCGGCGTTTTGCAGTTACTCAAATAAGTGCCTAAATAGGTCTTTAATTTCGTCTGGAAAATCCTTGAAATCATCTTCTTTCACTTAAAAATTGCTCGTTACAGTAGTAAAGTACACATTTAAGTCACTTCGCTAAATTGCTGTTTAACGAAGTGAATACCGCATGACACAAAATAGATGGTTCTTATAATAACATCCACCCAGACATAACTATTCTTAGTCATATCCGAGTGGATTCCCAATCATACATAATTATACAATTATGTCAACATGCATGTCAGCCGCCTCAAAACCTTTCTTAAGCTTTCGGCTAACTTTCTTAATTTCTGTACTGTATTCTTTCTTTCGATTATCTTTTTCAGATGTTTTATCAGAAGCTTTTGTATCTGCGGTATCTGTATTTTTAATATCACAAATCTGATTATTATCATCAGTTATAGTATCTGCTTTATCCTGTGTATTTTCAGAGGCGTCAGTAATTTCAGCATTATCAGCCTTCTCGCTGTCTGTTATCTCATCTGATATATCATTATCTGCTGCATCCTGTTCTTTCTTTTCGTCATCAGTTGGCATACTCTGATAATCTGCGGATTTGACAAACTCAAGATGTGCAGCCTCAATGTTGTTAGTCTTTGCAAGTATTTCCTGAGCTTTCGCTAACTTGGCACTTTTAGGTATTGCCGGGTCATTGACTATACTGCTTAATGAACTCTCCAGTTCTCCAAGCTTCTGCAGCTTTACACGGTCAACCTCTTCTTTAGTTTTGCATTGTCTCAGTTTTTCCTTATAGCTTTCTTTTTCTTCTTTAGTTTCACGATATTTCTTTAAAGCAACAGGATCATTCTTTTCAAGATAAGATATTTCCTCCGGCGAAAGACTCCCACCTGACATAATCTTATTATCTATTTTCTGGCGCTTCTCTGCTTCCCGATTATGTTCTAACCGTTCCTGAAAATCAGCAATCATAAACTGTTCAGATGTCCATGTAGAGCGTTCATTTAACTCCTGCTTAGATAAAACATTGCCAGATTCCTTTTTCTGCATCCACTTGTTGTTAAGCATCTGCAATTGTACGGTACTTGCTATTGTTCCTGATAATATCACTAGGCACACCCCCTGACATTATACAGAAAAGTCAACATTCTGACCCACATTCTTCTCCTGTGGAGTTTTTACTGTATCACTTAAGAAAAGCTGTTCCTGGTCTTTTATCTTTTCAAGAAGTTCTTCTATTGATGAAGCTGTCACTGTTACGGTCTCTGCATCGTCAGTATCATTGACATCCCCGGTCTCTTTACGTTTCTTTTCCAGCCGCTCCTCATTCTTTTTCTTTTCTGCCTTCTTCTGTGCTGTCTTCTTAGCTTCTTTCTTTTCTACAGCCTTCTTCTCAATGCGCTCCTTCTGTGCAGCACTTGACTTTTCAAGCACAGCAAAATATGATGCTGTACCATTATCATTAACCTGCATTCCAAAGCCCTTTACACTAGTTCCTGTTGCTGAAAGACTGCTTGCAAGCTGTGAGATTCCACTGGCAGCATTTGCAATAATTCCTTCATACTGTTTTCTGTAATTCTCATCAGAAGCCATTCTTTCAATTTTATCCTCATCAATAAGGACAACCATATTATTGGAATTAGCATAACCTGCGGCATTAGCCTTGGCATTCTCTTTCTGATCCTCACTTACAAGAATAAAGTTCATATTAGAGTACTTTTTCTTTAATTGTTCATAATATTTGCTTGCTTTCTCGCTTAACTTGGGATTGCCAATAGTCTGACCACTGACTTTCTTCTTTCCGCTTGTCTCATCGGTCTTAGTTGTCTCTGACTTAGAATAAACAGCCGCTGTATCTGCATACGAACCGGCTATCTGGGAAAAATTCCCTGAAGATACACTACTCATAATTCATTCCTCCTTGAATGTAAATGTATTGGATAAAGTCATCCTTGACTTTTCTTAATATTATATCGACATATTTACAAAAAAAATAATCGCATCACATAAAAAATGATACGATTACTTTCATTCTAATCATTCTTTTCCTTCTCTCTTCTAATAAAAAGACAGACACATATAACAACAAAAACAACAGTTGCAACTATAAGTATTGGCCATACAGGAATCGGACAGACATATATTCTTATAAGCTTAAGTCCCTGATAAAGTGTGTATACACCGAATATCGAGAATATTGCGAATGCAAGTGTATTAAGCAGTCCGTCCGGAGTCTTGCTCTTTAACAGATATCCGACTAACATACCAAGAATGTCAGCTGCAAAAAGTCCAAGTGAACATCCTATCCATACAACAAGAGCTGCACTCATACCTTCATTAGCACCAAATGTTATGGCTGTAAGCTGTGTCTTATCACCAAGTTCTGCAATGAAAAATGTAAAGAAAACTGCAAGTGGTGCAAACTTAATCTTTGATTTGCCGCAGCCTTCTTCTTCGTCATCATCATCCCCTGCAATAGTTGATGCAGCAAAATAAAGAAATGCAAGTGCTGCAATAGTCTTTATAAGCCAGTCAGGAATAAATTCACTGACAAGCCCACCTGCTAAAACAGCAAGTCCGTTAAGTACAAGAATTGCTACAGCAGTTCCTGATATAATATCTCTTAACTTATATTTAGAAGTAAGAGCAATAAGCATGAGCTGGGTTTTATCGCCCATCTCAGCTATGAATTCAGTAAAAAACACTTTTAAAAACAACAGCATTTGTATGTTACCTCATTTATCTTATTATGATATAAACTGCATATATCACATAAAGTGCAACCATTGAAAAACCTTCGATTCTTCCGATTTTCTTCTTTGTTCCAGCAAATATCCATACACATATTGTAAATACAATAAGCACACACAAATCTATAATATTTTCTGTAATTATGCTGATTGGACTGATTGCTGATGCAATACCAAGTACCATAAGTATGTTAAATACATTTGAACCAATCGCATTACCAAGTGCCATATCGACTTCGTTCTTTCTGGCTGCAACTATTGAAGTTACAAGCTCTGGAAGTGATGTTCCTATTGAAACTATTGTAAGCCCAATAAGTGTCTGGCTCATTCCGAGGTCACTCGCTATCCTTGAGGCAGCGTCTACGGTAATATCTCCGCCTACTGCAATCGCAGCCGCACCGCCAATAATAAACAGAATACTAAGCGGAACTGAAATCAACTTAATATCTTCATCAGAACCGCCCTCAATCTCGATTTTTTTGCCTTCTTTGCTTGCCTTTAGTGCAATCTTAATCATGTAAAAAATGTATCCTGCAAATGCACCGATAAATATTACACCATCAAAATGTCCAAGCATCATTCCTGACTTATCACCAACCCCAAGGATTCCTAAAATCAATAAAAGTCCTGCACAGATAAGTGAAAATGGGATATCTCTTTTTATTGTTTCTTTTGCAACATTTACTGTTGCAATCATTGCACACACGCCAATAACAACCATCAGGTTAAATATATTAGAACCGACTACATTACTTACTGCAAGCTCATTGTTGCCTGTAATTGATGCAGATACACTGACCGCCGTTTCTGGAAGCGATGTTCCCATTGCAACAATTGTAAGTCCAATAATAATAGACGGAACATGTAGTCTCTTTGCTACACTTGAGCTTCCTTCTACGAAAAAGTCTGCACCTTTAATAAGCAGAACAAAACCGATTATAAGACATACAAGTACAAGAGCAAATGGTGCATTGTTAATGAATTTTTCCATGTTTTCCTCCTTTTTTTCTCTCCATAATAAGTGTCGTCAGCTTAAAAACTCTGCCACTACTATATTCAACAGATAAAAAAAGACTCATGTATATCAACTACCTGCCGTGTACAACACTAACTGTTAATTGATATACATGAGTCTCATTATTTAAGATTTGCCAGATTATACTCTTTAATTATAATCAGAATGTTGACAAATCACACTTTCGCGCTAACTACTCCCTCATGGAATATTTAATTACTTGATAAATAATATCAAATGCCTGCATGTGTGTCAATAACTAATTCTTATGAAATCTCTTTTCTTCCTCATAAGCAGGCTCACATGTAAGATTCATGCCCAGTCTCTTAAATGTATCCTTGTCTACCGCTGAAAGAATAACTGTTGAATGAACATCACAGCCATAAAGCTTAGGAATCTGCTTTAATGCCTTTTCAGCTAAAGAATTGGCTACAACTGATGATGAAAGTGCAATAAGGATTTCATCTGTATGAAGTCTTGGATTCCTGCTGCCAAGATAATTAGTCTTTAATGTCTGGATAGGGCTGATTGACTCAGGTGATAGCAGGTCAACTGAATCATCTATTCCAGCAAGCTGCTTTAATGCATTAAGCAATGCTGATGACGCAGCACCTAACAGATCACCTGTTTTTCCAGTAACAATAGTTCCGTCTTCTAACTCAATTGCAACCGCCGGTTTATCACCGCTTTTTGCTGACTTTTCAAGTGCAGCATTAACAACAGGTCTTGAAGATGGTGTGATTCCTGCCTGATTCATTAAAAGCTCAATCTTATAAATTTCCTGACTGTTTACACCAGTTCTCTTCTGGTCGCATAAATATTTGTAATATCTTCTGATAATCTCCATATTAGAAGCATAACGGCATGCTTCATCATCAACAATACAGTTACCAGCCATATTAACACCCATATCTGTTGGTGACTTATATGGACTCTCACCGGCAATGAGCTCGAACATAGCATTAAGCACAGGGAATATCTCGATATCTCTGTTATAATTAACCGTTGTTTTACCATATGCTTCCAAATGGAAAGGATCAATCATATTAACATCATTAAGGTCTGCTGTCGCTGCCTCATAAGCAAGATTAACAGGGTGCTTAAGTGGAATATTCCAGATTGGGAATGTCTCAAACTTCGCATATCCAGCCTTAACACCATGCTTATATTCATGGTAAAGCTGTGAAAGACATGTAGCCATCTTTCCGCTTCCCGGACCAGGAGCAGTAACAACTACAAGTGGTCTGGTAGTCTTAATAAATTCATTCTTTCCGTAACCATCATCACTTACAATCTTGGCAACATCATTAGGATATCCGGCAATCTTGTAATGCTTGAAATTCTTGATTCCATGTGCATCTAACACCTTGATGAAATTATCAACCTCTGGCTGCTGGAAATACTTTGTGATGCAGACACTACCTACAAAAAGTCCATATTCTGTAAATTCATCTATAAGTCTTAATACTTCCTGATCGTATGTAATTCCGTAATCGCCACGAATCTTATTACTTGCAATATCTTCTGCACTTATTGCAATAACAACCTCAGCCTGGTCCTTTAACTGTAAAAGCATCTGAAGCTTTGAGTCCGGCTTAAATCCTGGAAGAACCCTTGAAGCATGATAATCATCGAACAGCTTTCCACCAAATTCAAGATATAACTTATTGTCAAACTTGGCAATTCTCTCCTTAATATGCTCAGACTGCATTTTTAAATATTTGTCGTTATCAAATCCTATCTTCATAATCTTATTCCTTTAAGTAAAATTCTTTAATAAAATTAACATAAATCGCAAAATTTATCCAGTTCTTTAGTGACAATATTTTTCGTTTTAAACTTTGGATTATTGTACAATCTGCCTCGCGCCATGATTAAATCCACATTACGCAGCACCCTGAGGTCATCTAACGGATTATTCTTAGTCACAATCAGGTCAGCACATTTGCCGGCTTCAACAGAACCTGTCTCATTGCCAATACCCGCCATTACTGCACTGTTAAGCGTAGCTGTGTATAATGCAAATGCATTGCTTACACCTACATATTTGTGGAAATAATAAAGCTCTCTCCAGAAATCATACTGTGTAATCCATGGACAGCCAACATCATTACCAAGTACGACCGGAATGTTGTTGGCAATTGCTGCCTTGGCACATTCCTTTATTCCCTCAAACACGATATTGCCATTGTACTGCTCAACCTCTGACGCATTAGATACGCTTCTGTCAAAAAGAGCATATGGCAGTGCAGGTGATAATGTTGTGCATAAAAATGCATTATTCTCCTTAAACAAATGTATTATCTCATCATCAGGCTTTGCTCCATGCTCTATTGAATCAACACCATTTTCAAGTGCAACCCTTACACCCTCTGGCGACTCTACATGTGCAGCAACATTGTATCCAAGTGCATGTGCCTTATCACATACAGCCTTAACCATCTCAGGTTTCATCTTAAGCTCACCAGGAACACCCTTAGCCTTTGCGTCGAGCACGCCTCCTGTAATCATAAGCTTAATAAGGTCAACATTCTGGCTTTTTGCAATATCAACCTGAACAAGTGCTTCATCTATATTGTTAGCAGCTACCGCAACCGAACCAGCCATATGTCCACCAGGCACAGAAATTCCTTCATTAGCTGCAAGTATTCTTGGTCCGTCAGCCTTGCCATTTCTGATATCATCCCTTACTCTTGTATCAAAATCCGCCAGGCCACCGACAGTTCTTATAGTAGTAACACCACTCATAAGCTCTGTCTTTGCAAAATCCTTTACGACCTTATATGTCACAGCCCTTGAAAGTGCTGTTCCCATAAGCAGCTTAACAGTCTTTTCATTATCTCTCTGCTTTTTCTGTGGCTTTCCATTGCCTGCAAGATGAACATGCATATTAATAAGCCCCGGCATAAGGTATTTACCCTCAAGATTAATCTCCTTAAAGCCGTCTGGTACAGTGTTACCCTTCACAATACCAGTAATCTTGTCATCTTCAACAAGCACAGAATGACCATCCAAAACTTTCATATCCTTAGTTCCATCAAGGATATGTCCATTAGTAAAAATGTATTTCATAACCCGTCGCTCCTTGCTTTCAGCATAATCTTAAGCTATTTTACCACATTTTCACCAGTTATGTCACCTGAAATAAATGCTTTCGCATTCTTTAATGTTGTTTCGCTTATGGCATCAAGCGCCTCCTCTGTAAGAAAGCCCTGATGTGATGTTACTATTACATTCGGGAATGACAGGAGCCTTGCCGTTATTGAATGCTGCAATATGTCGTCTTCAAGATTTTCAAATACATAATCTGACTCTTCTTCATACACATCAAGCCCGACAGCATGAAATTTCATATCCCTGATACCCTTGATAAGTGCGTCTGTATTAACTATTGCACCTCTCGAGGTATTGACTAATATAACACCGTTTTTCATCATGTCTATTGTTCTTTCATCAATCAGATGGTATGTGGTGTCATCAAGCGGGCAATGTAGTGATATGAGGTCACTTTCGGAAAGCAGCCTGTCAAGCTCCACATACTCAACAAAATCAAGGCTTTCATTGTGAAATCTATCATATGCAATAACCTTCATTCCAAAGCCCCTGCATATACGGCACATAGCCGCACCAATCTTGCCAGTTCCGACAATTCCCGCAGTTTTTCCATGAAGTGTTACACCTGTAAGCCCCTGAAGGCTGAAATTATTCTCTCTTACTTTAATGTACGCTTTGTGAATCCTCCGCTGTGCAGCAAGCGCAAGTCCCATAGCAAGCTCCGCAACCGCCTCCGGCGAATATCCCGGCACTCTCATCACAGTTATACCAAGCCTGTCCGCCTCATTAACATCAACATTATTAAATCCTGCACACCGCATAAGTACCAGCCTGATTCCATTGTCGTAAAGAATCTTCAACACATCTGCATCAATAACAGAATTAACGAATGCACACACAGCATCATACCCGTTGCTGTACACCGCTGTCCTCGCATCTAAATCAGCTACCATATACTCAATAGATATATCACTAAAATACCTCAGCGCCTTATCAAAAGACTGCTTGTCGTAACTTTTCGAATCATAAAAAATAATACGCATATTATATGTCTCCTTGTGATTAAAGATACATATAATATGCGTATTTTCTGTTTTATTTATACTTAAGAAAACATCATCACCACACCATGTACAACAAATGCCATCACCCACGCAATCAGGCACTGCCATACAACCATTATAACAGCCCATTTCCCTCCAAGCTCACGCTTTACTGAAGCAATTGCTGCGATACAAGGTGTGTACAGAAGACTGAATACAAGCATTGCGGCTGCACCGGCTGTTGAAAGTGCTGCCCGTATGCCTGTCCCGAAAAGTATCTGCATTGTTGATACGACACTTTCCTTTGCCATGACACCACACAGCAAAGATGTACATATTCTCCAGTCACCAAGTCCTAAAGGTGCAAATACAGGGGCTATTATTCCCGCAATAAGTGCAAGTATGCTGTCCTTTGAATCTGTAACAAGATTAAGGTGCAGATTGAAGCTTTGTAAAAACCAGACAATTACAGTTGCAACAAATATAACTGTAAATGCTCTCTGCAAGAAATCCCTGGCCTTTTCCCATAATAACTGCAAAACATTTTTCATGCCCGGAAGTCTGTAATTAGGAAGCTCCATAACGAAAGGAACAGCTTCGCCTTTAAACAATGTTCCTTTGTAAAGCAATGCCACAAGAATTCCCATAATAATTCCAAAGAAATATAAGCCTCCCATTATAAGTGCACCCTTTCCCGGAAAAAATGCACTGACAAAGAATGAATATATTGGCAGCTTGGCTGAACAGCTCATAAATGGTGTAAGAAGAATTGTCATCTTCCTGTCTCTCTCACTTGGAAGCGTTCTTGTTGCCATAACCGCAGGAACAGTACATCCAAATCCAATCAACATAGGAACTATACTTCTTCCTGACAGACCAATCTTTCTTAATATTTTATCCATAAAAAATGCAACTCTTGCAATATAACCACTGTCCTCCATAAGTGATAAGAAGAAAAACAGTGTAACAATAATTGGCAGGAATGAAAGCACTGAGCCGACACCTGCAAATATTCCATCTATTACAAGACTGTGAATAACCTTATTCACACCTGCTGCTGCAAGTGCATTGTCAACAACGCCAGTAAGTGCATCAATACCCATCTGCAGAACATTCTGTAAAAATGCACCAATCACATTGAATGTAAGAAAGAATATTGCAAGCATAATCGCTACAAAGCATGGTATTGCCGTATATTTTCCAGTAAGAATCTTGTCAATCTTCTGGCTTCGTATTCTTTCTTTGCTTGCTTTAGGCTTAACTACATTTGCTTCGCATATCTTCTCTATAAATGTAAATCTCATGTCCGCGATTGCCGCACTTCTGTCAAGACCTCTTTCAGTCTCCATCTGAAGTACAATATGCTCAAGCATTTCTTTTTCATTCTCATCAAGCTGCAAAAGCTTTAATATAAGAGGGTCACCCTCAATAATCTTACTTGCTGCAAATCTTACCGGAATATCAGCTCTCTTTGCATGATCCTCTATAAGATGAATTACTGCATGTATACATCTGTGTACTGCTCCTCCGAAATCATTCTCATCACAGTAATCAGTTCTTTCCGGCTTTTCCTGATATTCTGCAATATGAAGTGCATGCCTTATAAGCTCATCAACGCCTTCATTCTTGGCAGCAGATATAGGAATAACCGGGATTCCAAGCATATTTTCCATGCCATTAATATCAATAGAACCTGAATTGCCTACTACCTCGTCCATCATATTAAGTGCAAGAACCATAGGCACATCCATCTCTAAAAGCTGCATTGTAAGATACATATTTCTCTCAATATTAGTTGCATCAACAATATTAATAATCGCCTTTGGCTTCTCATTAAGCACAAAATTTCTCGAAACAATCTCCTCACTGCTGTACGGAGACATAGAATATATTCCCGGTAAATCCGTAACTGATGTATTCTCATGTCCCTTAATCATACCGCTTTTGCAGTCAACCGTAACTCCCGGAAAATTTCCGACATGCTGGTTAGAACCGGTAAGCTGATTAAACAGAGTTGTCTTTCCACAATTCTGGTTACCAACCAGTGCAAATGTAAGCTTTGTTCCTTCAGGAAGCTTTTCTCCATCTCCCTTAGCATGGTATTTACCAGTCTCACCAAGTCCCGGATGGTCAGACTTATATATTCGGTCTGGTCTTTCGTGTTTTCTTGTACGCTCATCTATAGGATCAATAGTAATCTCTCCTGCATCGGCAACTCGAAGTGTAAGTTCATAGCCATGTATCTGTAATTCCATTGGATCACCCATAGGTGCCAGTTTTACAAGCGTAACCTCCGCCCCGGGAATTACGCCCATATCAAGAAAATGCTGTCTTAATGCGCCTTCACCACCAACTGAGGTAATTCTTGCACATTGTCCAATCTTAAGTTCATTTAACTTCATGTGTGTTTTCCTTTTCTAAATAATCTGCCCAAATCATTATTGATAATTCTTCTCAATATTTATTGTAGCACATATGACAAGTGCAGGACACCCCTTAATTGGCATCCTGCACATTTTTCTTAATATTTAACTTCATTTCTGTACGGAATTGATGGTATGGCACCTTTTCTTGTAACTGCGATTGAGGAAGCCTTTGCACTCATTCTTAAGATGTCAGCAACAGGCATGCCCTCTATGATTCCGGCAAGGAAATCCCCTGTAAATGTATCTCCTGCGGCGGTTGTATCAACTGCATTTACCTTAAATACCGGCTGTGTAATCTTGGTATCCTTGTCCGCATATACAGCGCTGTCACCTCCAAGAGTAAGGACTATTCTTGCTTCTGGAAAATACTCTAACAGACTCTTAATTATCTCATCAGGCTCTTTCTTTCCTGTAATCATTTTATACTAGCGAAGCACAAGGTCTGCCGAATAACACGATATCCTCTCTGCCGGAAAGTCATATGAAATCTTCTGAATTTCAATATTAGCAATACTGCCGTCGGTTTTATGTCGTAATCGGTTATTTTTATCTCGTGAACGGTAATGTGTACATTTAAAATGTACTATTTTCGCCCCAAACTTTATGTATTAATTATTCCAATTACATACATAAAACTATCTTAGTTTATGTTCAAACACATTCACAATATAAAACCACATTCCCGCTCCAGTTAATACGACAACAATCAGTAAAATCCAATACCAATCCATTGTCCGTCCACCCTCCAGTAAACATTGGAAGAATGAAATATATTTAACAACAGATACATTATGTAAGAAATCAAATCCAATCATATACAGCAAATGTGGTAGCACAAGTACTATGCCAACTGCAAAACAATATATATATTTTACATATATTGATACGACAGACATTATTAACTGAATCACAACCATAAACATATATTTAACAGCAAAATCAATTATAACATATCCAATAATTGGCGGATTAACAATAAAATTTCTGAATATCATAATGCTTTTCAATGGCGCAGTAATATTTACATATGTGTATGTATCACAGAGTTTTTTGTAGTACATTCCATATGTTATGCACATGAATACCAGACATATGATATTCTGTACAAGCATTTTCTTTATAAGCCACTTTCTTCTTTCTCTGCCCGAAAGTGTCAGACTCTGAACTGATGATTTCTTTTCATAAGACATGAAACCACACGAAACAATAATTGCTGCAATAACATTTATCAATGCAATAAGCTCCTGATTACTCCATTCCCTGTCTCCTATTGTGTCTGTATAACTGTATGGGTTAATTACAACCGCAGATATTCCCTGCTCATTCATTTCTTTTATGTAATTAACATTTTCTTCTACATAATTAAATAAATCCTTCTTATTTGCAAGAATTATCTGTGCATTTTCTACTGAATAATCAAAGTCACTTACGAATTGCTCATACTCTTCACGATACTGATTATAAATATTTTCTAATTCAGGACCATATTTTAGTCCCTCAGCCTTCTCATAATATCCAAGCATATAGCTTTTTCTGGAATCATACACAACACCGTGACCGGGTGTCACATTTGCACAAAGATACATCAATAACAGCAATATCAATATCATTCCCTGTGATATCAATATTTTATATACTTCTTTCCACGAATTTCCTGCATTTTCCATGAGTCTTACAGCACCCATGTGAATAAAATCAGTAACATTTTCAATCCAGTTCTTCTTTGCTGTAAAATACTTATTAATACTGATATAAGCACTTAATCCTAAAGCCATTATCCCGATTATCACAGATACTAATATTGTAGTCGCACGCAATGAAATAATCATTCCGTAAAATCCCCAGTTATAATAACCAAGTGCCTTGCACGGAAAAAACATGTAATAGATATTCACATATTTAAAAATCCTGAATACTGATTTTCCGGACATAATCATATATAGCAGAATATCAGCCATACATATAAATGTGTAGCAGAACAGCCCTATATTAACATTGCTGAAGCATAACAGAAGCAGCCATAGTACCAGCGATAAAACCATTGTTGTTAGTACTGATAATAATATTATCAGACACAGCATTTCAATCCTTGAAAGATTTCCAGATGTCAGAAGAAAATACTCATCACTTGAAGCTGCAGCTCCCAGTCCATTCCATCCACCATATTTATTAAGCAGTATAAATGCGGCTTCAAAATATAATAATGCATTAGTTACTGTTGTCTGTAACATCAGCACGCCACATCTTTTTATAAACAGACTGCATCTGCCATTCTTAGATGTATGCACAATATAGCAGAGTCCGTTTTTTCTTTCCGCAAAAAACATATATACTGTAAAAACACTTGTAACAAATGCTAACAAATGAATATAATTATTCTCGAATATTTTTTGCAGCCATACTCCATTGCTTAACTGCACATCTGTATCATATATTCCGGATAAATCATACTGCGTTTTTAAAAGATTGTTATATTCAAAACCATTCTTCTTATAAGTGCCTGACGCTGCATATAATATTGCAGTCTGTTTTTTGCTTTCCACTATATCCTTATAATTATCTATATACTTTGCCTGAGACACAAGCTTTTCTCTTGCCTGTTTTGCAATAGCAGTTTTTTCTGATGTGTCACTCCCATCTATCTCATTCTTATCAAAATACTCACGCCACGAACTTCCGGCAGCAGCCGTACATGATGATTCATTCTCCATGTATTTATCTGCAATATTAATCATATCAATATACGCATTTAACATCTGTGCATCAGTCTTATCACTGATGATTATCAGCATATTAACTGCTAATAACAGTAACAACAGGCAGGCATATCTTTTCCCAAAGATTCTTTTCAACTCATTCATATTGTACCTGTTCCTGTTCTATCGCGCATATTGATATATCTGTTTTATAGATACATTGCTGCCACTTAGATAATCCTTTGTATTTATTATTCCGACACCAACTACAGGCTCTTTCTTATAATCTACTGTATCAGAAGTAGTGAGATTCTTAAAACCAGTCGTTCTGCTGCCAAGCACTATATACCTGCCATCAAGTCCATACACCAAAATATCCGATGCATCCGGCTTGTATGAATTACCATTCACATTCTGTCCTGAATGTTTCTGCATTTCAGCCATATACTCTTCGTCATATTCCATTTCATACTGAGTCTTTACATTTCCACTCATATCAATTACTGTAAGCAAAGACTTTTTATCTTTAACAGAATCTGATTCAAAAAAATACAGATATTCTCCATCACTCTGTAAATAATCCAGCTTCTCCATCTGAGTAGTATAAATAACTTCACAAGTATTCTTATCAAAATCAACTTTAATTATATTGTTATTATCCTTAGCCTTTGATGAGGTCATAATGTAAAAATTGCCCTCAGAATCTGTTCTTACATATCCGCCTTGTGACATGCTATTAACATATCCCGTTCCTTCTCCAAAAACATTAAGCCCGCTATTACCAGAATGTACATATAAATCAGTATACTGGCTGTTATCAGGATTATATTTTGAAACATGGTATTGTACACTGTTATTGGCTGTATACATCCGGGCAGCTCCGCCGGCATAAAAATATATACTATTATCCGTAAAATAAATGGAAAAGCCATTACTCTGGCCTGCCTTCATCGCATAATCACCCGGAAACTGAAATTCTCCCAGAACTTCCCGTGATGAATTATTATCAAGCTTTATTCTGCATGCATAAAACGAAGCCGTATAATCATTTTCTGCATATTTGGAATCAAGATATGAAGCATAATAATACATATATCCATCAGATATAAGACATGCCTGTGCATCAGACACCATCAGCTGTTCGTCTTTTATCGAAGCAAGCCTTGTTACCTGCTTTCTGTTACTAAATGTGGAATCATACTGGTACAGATAATAATCCCTGTCCTTAGTAACCTCAATACAATATATGCTGCCATTATAATACATAATCTTTTCGCCCATACAATTACATTCAAATGTGCCGTTCTCTGTATTAATTGTACTTACATAAGCATCACATGTATTATCATTATGCCTGCAATTTACTTTGGAACACAATGGCATATTAATATCACTGTCAATATTATAAAAATACAAAATATTATCAATTATATAATAATAACCATTTGGGGCTATTGCCATTTTAGACTGTCCATATATCTGCTGTGCCAGCTCCTGATTATATTCATAATCCGGAAACAGAGCCTTCTGTCCTACCTGTTCATCCTTTACCTTGTACTTACTACATGCCGTCATTAACAGTGTCATTGCAAATATAATGCCAGACAGAACACCTTTTTTTATAAGTTTCATAACTATCTCCTCCTTCAGTAATTATTACCTTTGATTTGACATAATTATATATTATGAAACTTACACCCAGCTTACATAGCACTATAAGTCCGTATTTTAATCATATTACTTCGTAGTCGCAATCATATCCGCAATCGCCCATCTGCCCTCATATTTCACGAAATAGAATGTCGAATCAATAACATCTTTTCTCGCGCCGCCTGAGGTAAGTGTCATATTCTTTGTAAATGCAATATGGCATGAATAGCAATCATCATTATATTCAATATAATTATCAACTGTCACTCCTGTATACGGATTTCCTGACAATGTGTGGTCACTGATAAATGTAATATCTGCACTTGAAGCATAATCTTTTGCAAGATTCCAGTAATACGAATCCTCAATAAGATACTGCTGCACTGTTGCAAGTCCATGACCTGAACCGCTTAAATCATTAGTAAGGAAATTATCCCATATTTTTGCCATATTAAGAGCTTCTTCTTTTCTTTCTGATGGCATATCGGCAGAATTGCCACTTGCAGCTACAGATACATTCCCCTTAGCATCTACATTTGCAGTAACTTCACTGCCTGATGCATTATATATCTTAATCTCCGGCTTATTGACAAATCCTGTCAGCTTATATTCTACTGACTTTGGCATTGTTACATACTTCGAAACATTCACATAATCAGGATTTTCTATAACCTTACCCGTCTTGTAATCATCTGACACAGTTATTCCATTAACTGCAAATGTATACCCTTCCGGAATTGATACAGTATAATCGTTAGTCTTTGCTGAAAATACAGGCTCAATTGATTTAATCTTCCAGTCAAACACTGTAAGTATTCCAAGAACAACATGCTGGTCTTTAGCTTCCAGAGTCATTCTGGCAACCTTCTTATCATCATCATATATGTCATACATAGGCTCTTCTGTATTATAACTGTCCTCTGATTTCTTATATGTATAGTCTGTTGTACCATCTAATTCGGACATGTACATATTGACAAATGTATCTTTTCCCTCAAATTCACTGCTGGCTGGAAGCTCAATATTATCAGCCAATGTCTTATCAGCAGCCATCTTTGTAAAGTCATTAAGGAAATCATTCATTACCTTGTCCGACTGTGAATTCTCATATTTCTTAAGGCATGAACCTGTATATGAAATCATACAGATTGCAAGAATAAGAAGAATCACTGCATATACGGCAAGTCCTGTCCAGTAATTTAATGGTATATTGATTTCACCTATCTTTATAGACTTCTTAGCATTATTTTTCATATCTACACAGTTCTCCTTCCAATTACTTAGGCATTACGACAAATGCTGTTGGCAGCTTCCATGATGAATTCTGATAATAAAATGTTACACTTGTCATCTCATAGCCACCGTTATATACCATTGTTGAAGAACTTCCGCCATCAAGGTTGGCTGCATTGACTGCTCCGTATTCCTGCATGACTGATATCAGGTCTGACGCAGTTGCACCAAGATGTCCTGAAGCACCTCTTCCATCTGTAACTAAAAGAAGTATAGCTCCATCAGCTCTCTGTCCGATTGCTGTTCTAGGGTTAGCCCCACTTCCCTGACCTTTTAATACTCTTGCTTCATTGTTAATAATAAGTGGAACAAAATGATTATTAGAATCAGAGCTTTCCTCCTGGAAAGCAACAGCATCCCTGATCCCGGCTTCATTTACATAGCTTTCAAAATCTGCTGCCGACATACCATCTATATCTTTAACAACTAAAAGGTTGTCCTTATTAAGTCCGATTAGGTAAAGACCGGAAAGTGCTGAAGGATTGTTATATGTAATCTTACCGTCCTGCACTACGATTCCAAGTGGTGAGCCGCCTCTGTTTCCTGATGAAACATACAGACCGCCGTTAACTCCTGCAACAGCTCCTGCTCCGCTTACAATCTCATGAAGCTCCTTACCGTAATCTCCCCAAGGATATGTAGTTCCGACCTTAACCTGTGACGGATCTTTTATAATCAGCATTTTTCCAAAGAATGACCTTCCTGAAATCTCAACCATTCTTATTCCATTCCCATCAAACTGCTCTACCTCTCCGTTATTATCAACCGTCTGTGTATCTGTGTCTGTTGATATATTAATGAGAGATGTATCAATATCTGAATCCATTGACTCCATCTTATTAGCATTAATTACCTCATTAATCTGCGCATCTGTACAGAACCACGAAGCCAGAAACTTCATCTGACCTGATTCAAGAACTGTTGATATAAAAAGATTTCTGGCTGTAGGTGCTGAATCGCTGCATATTCTCTTAATCATAATGAATAAAGTTCCTACCAGCATTACTATAGTAACAAGTACCACCAGTAATACTCTGCCTATAATTCTGGCAATTTTCTTTCCCATAATTTTCTCCCTATTCTGTATTATATATTATTCCAGCCTCATTGCATTAGATATCACTGAACCTGAAATACTGAAAATATTAATTATTATATCACTAATATGGCAGTGTTTGCCATATATAATTTGAAATACTCATCGCTGTCACTTTTTCTTATCTATTCTCATCGCTGTCCGCGCGGACAGCTCATATGCCAGAACTGCATTCTGGCATTGTCGCGACGCTCCTCGAATATACAAGAACAAGCCCCAGCCCATGCAAGCATGGCTGTTACTTCTTCTTGTACATTCTCATCGCTGTCCGCGCAAAAAAAAGAGCGACGGCAAATTAGTTCTGCCATCGCTCTCTTTAAAAATATGAGGGAGAAAAAATGTTTTCTTTACTCCATCATAATACAACATACTTTGTGATATGTTAATATATATTGTATAAAGCATTTCTAAAAAAAATATAAACTGACATTCATCTTATTCCGGTCGTCCAAGATAAAATCCCTGCACTAAATCAATACCATTATCCCTTAAGAATTCATACTCTTCCCTAGATTCAACGCCTTCAGCAAGCACCTTAATGCCTCTCTTATGGAAGCTGTCTCTATAATAAAAGTAATACTCCTGCTTATCAACATCATTCTCAATATCTGTTATCAGGCTTCTGTCAAGCTTTACGATATGTGGTGCAAATATATCCACTGCCATCATATTATTATAGCCTGTTCCAAAATCATCAAGTGCAATATTAAAACGGCTTCTATTAATGGAATTCCTCTTTGACTGCCATTTATCAATATCAAGAGCTGTATATTCAAGAATTTCAATTATTCCCTTATCACCAAGAACATCAGCATAGAATTCATCAAAAACAGCCTGTTCCTCTGCAGTAAATGATTCCGCAGGAAATGAATTAATTGCTATATATGAATGATATCCTCGTTTTGCATAACACTGCACCGCCCCAAATATAGTCGCAACCTCAAGTGTATGCAAATCATTCTTTGCCCTGAACTCTTCAATTAAATCCATAACCAAAATATTCTTAGGTCTCATTAAAGCCTCATATGCATATATATCCCTGCCATCCGGATAGAAAATAGGTTGAAATGCATAACTTATCTCCAGCTTTGCAAGCTTGTCTTTAATCTCTTCATCAAGCGGAAAAATGCTGTAGTCTACCATACTTTTGTCAAAACCCTCTCACATTATTTACAAATCATATAAACAGATTTTACCGCTTTATTACATTCTTTGCAACTGTTATATTCATCCACAATCAATCACAAATAATCATCATGAAGGTGTAAGTTCTGACATTTTACTGCAAGCACTTCTGAAGCTTTCTATCTTCATATCAGAATAACTGATAACAAAGCTGTGACTGTATTCATCTGTATTATTATGATAGTACTCCGATAACGCATTTATATGGATGCCTTCTGCCTCAAGTTTTCTTTTTACCTCATTATCAGAAAGTAATGTATTAAGTTCAAGAATAAAATGAAGCCCTGAATCAGCCTCTCTTACTCTTCCAACACATTTGAACGGCTCCTCTTTAAGTACCGAAAGAACAGCCTCTCTCTGTTTCGTATAATACAGCCTCATTCTGTTTAAATGTTTCTCAAAATATCCTTCTTCTATGAATGCAGCAAGTGCATACTGCTCGAAATTAGATACAGTACATGCATAAAAATCAAGTTTTTCCTGATATGTTGCTGCAAGGTGTGGTGGCAGAACCATATAACTGATTCGGATTGTCGGTGTCAGTGTTCTTGAAAATGTATTCATATATATAACCTTTTCGCTTATATCTATGCTTTTCATAGTCGGAATTGTCTTTCCTGTCATACGGAATTCTGAATCATAATCATCTTCTATTATATATCTGTCCGGCTTTTCATTAGCCCATGCAAGCAGTTCAAAGCGCCGGCTTACCGGCATTGTTATACCTGTCGGATAATGATGTGTAGGACTTATATGAACAATATCTGCCATACATTCTCTTACGGCTTCTGGTTTCATTCCTTCATCATCCATACCGGCATAACAGAATTTCACATTATTACTTGCATATATCCTTGCTATCTTAGAATATCCCGGATCTTCAACACAATACACTTTATCTCTTCCCAAGAGCTGTATAAGAAGACTATACATATATTCCGTTCCGGCGCCTATGATTATCTGTCCGGGTGTTACCTGCATATCACGAAATGAAGCCAGATGCATAGCAATTGCTTTTCTTAACTCCCATGTTCCTTCTCCCGGAGAAATTTTCATAAGATCATCCTGCCTGTCTGTTATAACACGTCTCATAAGCTTAGCCCATGTTGCAAATGGAAAGCTTCCAGGATCTGTCCTGTTTGATGATAAATCTGATTTATATCCGGTCTTCTTCTTTGCGGTTATTTCAGGAACTTCATATTTTACCGGCTTTATCCTTGCAACACCTGAAATATCCGATACATAATAGCCCTTCTTAGGAACAGAATATATATATCCTTCACTCATAAGCTGTCCATATGAATTCTCTACTGTTATGGTGCTTATTCCAAGATTGACCGCAAGCGTTCTCTTTGAAGGAAGATGCTCACCCTTAACAAGTCTGCCTTCTATTATATCTTTTTTGATACATTTGTATAAATATTCATATATTGATTCTTTTCCAATGTTTTCAAACGAGTATGTCAACATAATCTGACCTTATTTCTTTCGCAGAAATTCCCCTTTATATTAATGTCAGTTATTATAACATACATTATATTTCGTGACAATCTGTCAACATGCATATATCAAGTGTAAGTTATCTGATAAATGTATAGTTACAGACTCCATTTAGCAGCTGTAAGCTGTGTGTTTACCATACCTGCGTATATTCCGGATTTTGCCATAAGTTCTGATGGTTTACCGCTTTCTGCTACTTTACCATTTTTTAATACTACTATTTTGTCGGCGTCTGCTACTGTTCTCATTCTATGAGCTATTATCATTACTGTCTTATTCTTTATAAGCTGTGATAATGATTCCTGTATCATTGTTTCATTATCAACATCTAAGGAAGCTGTTGCCTCGTCAAGAAGTATTACTGGTGCATCTTTTAAGAACGCTCTTGCTATGGATATTCTCTGTCTTTCACCACCTGAAAGCTCACAGCCATTCTCACCAATCATTGTGTTCCAGCCGTCTGATAATTTTTCAGCAAATTCATCACAATGTGCAAGTTTTGCTGCTGCGATAACTTCTTCGTCCGTTGCATCCATTTTTCCTATCCTGATGTTCTCGATAACTGTATTATTAAACAGTGTAACATCCTGAAATACTATAGAGTAAAGCGACATTAGTGTCTCTGGGTCAATCATTGATATGTCCATTCCACCGACTGTTATCTTTCCCTTATCAGCGTCCCAGAAACGGGCTGCAAGTCGTGAAACTGTTGTCTTTCCTCCGCCCGACGGACCGATAAGAGCTGTTACCTCGCCTTGCTTTGCAACGAAAGATACGTCCTTTAATACCTCATCACCTGTATCATATGAGAATCCTACATTAGAAAACTCTATGTCATAACCCTTGTTATCAAGCTTCTCTGAGCCTTCCTGCACATCATGTGAAAGTATTTCATCTAATCTTGCACTCTGTACATCTGATGCGATAATTGCCGCAAGATTCTGTAAAGATACCTGCATTGGATCATATATTCTTGATACAACCATAAGAAACATGAAAAATGTAATAACATCTAACTTTCCACTGGCTAATAATGCTCCGCCTACCAAAGCAACTGTTGCAATACCAAGCTTGAGAATCATCTGTGCACTTCCAACAAACACAGCAGTTCCAAGTTCTGTAGCTACAGCGTGCTTCTCAACTGCCTTAATTTTCTCATCAAGTCCCTTCATATACTCTTCCTGAGTATTATATGCCCGAATATCTCTGACACTTTCAAGGCACTCCTGAATACCGTCTGCACACGTCATTTTCAGTGCCACCTGCTTTTCGTTAAGCTTTCTCTGAACCTTTCCAGAGCAGCTGACTATAATGAATGATATCGGAAGTACCCACAGTGCTGCTATTGCCATTCTCCAGTCAAAGAAGAATAGTCCTATTGCTACAAATGCTGTAGATATGCACGCTCCGACAAGCTCCGGTATAAAATGTGATGATGCAGTCTCCATCTGTGCGCAGTCAGCCATGATAGTACTTGTAAGGTCAGACAAATCCTTCTTTCCAAAGAATGAAAGCGGAATCTTTCTTAACTTCTCAGCCAGTGTAATTCGTCTTACACCACTCTCTACATATGTTGATAAAAATGTTGCATTATACTGGATATATGTTGATACCGCAATCAATACAAGTGTAATAATAACTCCGGCAATATAGAATCCGCCTCTTCCTGCCAGATTCCCTTCCATATAATCTTTAACAAGAAAATACAATAAAGACACAGGTATCATCAGTATCAAATCAGATATTGTAACTGATATGAATGCCTTAATCATATCCTTAGCGCCCTGATTTGAAAGGGCATATTTATGCATAAGCTTTTCTTTCATATTACACACCCACTTTCCAGTTTACTGATTTATTATATTCCTCCCACATATGTGCATACAATCCGCCTGACTCTGCCAGTTCATTATGCTTTCCACTCTGGTTAATCTGACCATTCTTTAATACATATACACGGTCAACACCAGTAACTGACGACAATCTGTGGGCAATCATAATAACTGTCTTTCCCTGTGAAAGCCTTTCAAATGCTGCCTGAACCTTTGCCTCGTTATCAGGGTCAGCAAATGCAGTTGCTTCATCAAGTATAAGTATAGGAGAATTCTTTAACATTGCCCTTGCAATAGCAATTCTCTGGGCTTCACCGCCTGACAGGTAAGTTCCTTTAGAACCGATTACAGTGTCTATTCCGTCCGGAAGCTTCTCGATAATATCATCGCACTGTGCATTCTTTAACGCTTCCATAACCTCCTGTCTTGTAGCATTTTTATTACCCATACGGACATTATCCAGTATAGACATCTTAAGCAGGTGGCTGTCCTGAAATACGAAAGATACTGTATCCATAAGCTCTTTCTCATCAATGTTCTTAACATTTACACCGCCGATTAATATATTGCCCTCTGTGACATCTGCAAATCTTGCGATAAGCCTTGCAAGTGTTGTCTTTCCACCACCGGAAGGTCCGACAAATGCGACCTGCTCACCAGCATTTATCTTAAGACTGACATCATGCAGTGCATCATTTACCGCACCCGGATATCTGAATGAAACATTTTCAAATGTGATAGATGTATCTGCAGGGTGCTTCTTATCAGCGGTCTGCTCTAACGGCTTTCTTTCTATAATACTGTTAATTCGCGAAAGTGCGTCCTCAACAACCATTGTATTCTCGCCTGCATACATCATCTTTGTAAGTGTGACTGTAATAATAGGCGTAATAATTATATAAAACATCAGATTCAGTAAAAATGTGTTGTTTATCGTGCCGCTCTTAACTCCGCCGAAAAGGAATGTTCCCGCAATAAGTATTGCAAATACTGCATTAATGGCTGCAGTATAACCCATCATCGGGATTCTTAAATCCTTTGTGTAAGATACAGTCCACTTCTCATATTTCTTGATAGAATCCCTGAATCTCTTGAACGAGAATACTGACTGTCCAAATGTCTTGACAACAGGAATTCCTCTCACATACTCAACCGCCTCGCTCGACATTTCCTCCAATGCATTCTGATACTCTGCCATTTTCTTTTTCATGTTGTCGCCCATCATGCAGCTCATTACTGCAAATGCGATTACAACCGGAATAAGGCACAGAAGTCCAAGTCGCCAGTCAAACACTAAAAGAAGAAGCACAAGCCCGACTGGTGTGGCTGTCGCAACACATTTGTCAGGAAGCTGGTGTGCAATATAGGTTTCTGTCGCAGCGCTTGATTCATTGACAATCTTTCTTACCTTACCGCTTCCCTCTTCGTCCATGAATCCAAGTGGAAGTGTAAGTATATGCCTCATAAGCTTAGAGCGCATATTGGCCTGAATCCTGAATGCTGACAGATGCGAACACATCAATGCACCTATGTATATAAGCATTGCTCCTATTGCAAATGCAACGGCACTCCAGCCATATACAGACAGGTTCTGCGCATTGCCATAATCAGGTGCAACACGAAGCACCTCTTTAATTAATCTCCATATAAAATAAAATGGTACAAGTGCAACGAAAGCACTTATCGTAGCAAGTACCCATGACGCAATTGTCAGATACCTGTAATTACCGGCATATTCAAACAACTGCTTAATTGTATCTGGCTTTTCCTCTTTCTTTGCCATAATTATCCTCCTTGCTTTACTGCTTCGTTATATAACACTATTCAGAGTAAGATATCACTAACCTGCACCTTTAAATAAAGGCTGCCATTACTGACAGCCATATATTATTATTTACATTCATCGTATATTACGCTCCAGCCTGCACTGTGATACTTTTCAAGCAGATCAATATACTCCATTGCCTCTTCCTTAGACATATTGTGTCTTACTACCTCGAAAAAACTCTCAAAAAGTGCTGTATTCATAATATGCATGAAATCCTTTGTCAAAGGTCTGCCCTCCTTGAACTTAAGTCCGACCGCTTCCATATATTTGTATGTATAATCTGTCTCAATATCAACTAGATGTTCAACAAAATTCTGAAACTTCGTACCGTAAGAACAATTCACTAGAAGATTAAACTCCTCAAAATGGTTATACATATACTCAACAAGCTGTATCATCCCATTTCTTGAATATTCATCAAGGCTTTCTGTCTGCATCTCACTCTCCATCGCATGGAATTTCTTCTGGACATCTTCAAAGATTTCCGTAAATTCCCTTGCTGCCGGCTCAACCAATGCTGAAAAAAGACCTTCTTTTCCGCCATATCGTGAATATATTGAACCAGTTGTAGTTCCCGCTTCCATAGCAATAGTTCTTAACGAAGCCTCAACATAGCCTTTGCTCTTAAATTCTTTTCTGGCACATTCTTCTATCTTCTCAGTAACACCTTCAACCGCCTTAGACACTCACGCCTCCTATCTATAACAGCGTTATATAACACTGTTATGAGTATATTATTTTTATATTTCCATGTCAATATTTCATATCACAAAACATATTTATTGATATTTTTTATCATTAATTATTGTGTTTTGCCTTATCTTTTCTGTTACACCAAATATAGAATACCACATTTAACACAATTCCAAAAATAGTTGCAACCGGAGCAGCCAGACCAATCTTAGTAAGGCTCGCATCAGGCTGTATACTCATATAATACGCAAATGGCAGACGGACAAGCAGCGTCTGTACAAGCCCCTGAATCATTACCCATACCGTCTTGTCATGTCCATTAAAGTAACCAATCATGCTGAATAAAATTGCTGTAACAATTGTCTCTAACGCAAATCCCTTAAGGTAGTCATAACCATTCTGAATAACTGCCTCATCGGTTGTAAATATTGCTGTGAGAAGGTCACCCTTAAACATCACGAATAAGAATACTATGCATCCTATAACCAGTCCGACTCCAATACCGACAAACATCGTCTTCTTTGCTCTCTTTTCGTTGCCTGCGCCGACATTCTGTGAAACAAATGACGCCATTGACTGCATAAGAGAGCTTGGAATAAGCATTGCGAAATTAACTATTTTACATGCAACGCCATATCCTGACGAAGCCTGTAAGCCCAGTCTGTTGACAAATGCACATAAGGCAAGGAATGAAATCTGTGTAAGAAATTCCTGTAATGCAAGAGGAAGACCTACCTTTAACGCTCTCCTGCAATGTCTGTTAATTGAGAAATCCTTCTTAGTTATCTTAAACGGAAGTTTTCTCTTAAAAAGTAATACAAGTGCAAATACAACACTTACCGCCTGTGCTGCAACTGTCGCAATAGCAGCTCCGGCAGCATTCATATTAAACCCTGCAACAAGGACAAGGTCACCCACAATATTAATAACACATGCAACTGCAACGAATATAAGTGGTGATTTACTGTCTCCAAGTCCCCTGAATACTGCTGAAAGAAGATTATATGCAACTATAAAGAATATTCCTGAGCCACATATTTTTACATATAAAGATGTAAGACCTACTGCTTCTTTCGGTGCCTGCATTATAACTGCAATCTGTCTTGAAAAAACAATCATAACGATAAAAAGAGCAACCGAAATCATTGCAAAAACAACAATTGCGCCACCAATTAAAGCACCTATCTGTTCCGGCTTCTTCTCACCAATATATCTTGCAATAAGCACTGTAACACCCATTGCAAACTGTGTTATAACAAATGTAACTAAATTAAGCACCTGGCTTCCTGTAGATACGGCTGAAAGACCTTCAGTAGTTCCGAATCTTCCAACAACCAGCAAATCAACTGCACCATATGCCGCCTGTAGTATTAACGCCCCAAGTATAGGCATCATAAAAGGAATCAGCTTCCCTAATATACTTCCCTGTGTAAAATCTGATTTTGAATTATTCAATATCAACTCTCCTTTCGCTCATCACCTTGTAGAATTTGTTAATAGTTGCAATCATAGAATCAGCCTCTTCATCAGTAATGTCCGTCAGATATTCACTAAGGCGGCTGTAATAATCCGCATCATACTTCTTAGACAACTCTTCTCCCTTATCCGTAACCGTAATATAAGTTATCCTCGCATCTTCCTGTGAAGTAGTCTTCTTAAGATATCCCTTAGCTTCCATCTCCTTAACAGTACGTGTAACACCCGGTCTTGGAAGATTAAGCCAGTCACTGATATCAGAAATCTTAACACAATCATTAGTCTCCAGCAGATGATGAATTACATCAATATACTGGATATAAGCAGGCGCAACCCCATCTGGCAGTTCCGGCAGCAGTTCTCTGATCCTCTTAGCCAGATAACAGGCATCCAGCATTCTCTTAATCTTGTCTGGTTTCATAACACATTCATCTCCTTAAGTTATATGGTCTCAGGAGGTAATCATTTCATTAATTACCTCTATTAATTATTTCTGTTAATTACCAGCGGTAATTATATATACATATTCTTGTGATGTCAACCTGAATGAGTTTTTATCTTTATGTGGAATTGCCGTTCCTATAAATATCATTTTTCATAAGCATTTATAGGTACTTTCCAACTAGTTTTTAGAATTTTCAGCAAAAACACCTATAAGACATTCCATAATGAACTGTCTTATAGGTGTTTTCAAAATAAAAATCAAAATAATATTCAGTTTTTCCAAATTTCTGCCTATAAATCCACTAATAATACGACTACCTATCGGTATCACATTCCAAGACCCTTTTCAAGATCCTTAAGCATCATATCAAGTGCCTGAATTCCGCCCTCTGCTGTATACCATACATTAGGATTTTCAAGATAAATAATATGATTATTCTTATATGCAGGAGTTGATTTTACAAGATCATTTTCAACTATTTCCTTAGCAGATGCTGCACCAGCTTTTCCTATAGCCTTATCTCTGTCCATAACAAATATATATTCCGGATTCTTTGCAACTACTGTTTCAAAAGAAGCCTCATTTCCATGTGTTGAAGTGTTTCCTGTTGCTCCAAGATTATTGAAGCCAATCTCATTACCTATAATTGAGCATCTTCCATCATTACCAAGAATATTAAAGCTTCCGCTTGTTGTCATTCCTACAAGAGCATTCTTTCCAGATGCAATACTCTTTAAGTTGTTTATTCTGCTATTATACTGATTAACTTTATCCTCAACTTCATTCTCTTTGCCAAATATAGATGCTATTGTTCTTGCATTTTTCAAAGTACTTTCAACAAGTCCTATACTGCTGTCTGTTGCAAGATAAACAACAGGAGCTATTTCACTTAACTTATCATATGAAGCTGACAGTCTTCCACCGATAAATATTATATCTGGTTCACATTCCATAACTGCTTCAATATCAGCTTCTTTTATTGTACCAAGATTCTTTATGCTCTTGTTTTCTGAATAATGAGAAAGATAATCAATGCTTGTCTGTGCCATTCCAACAACTTTGTCACCAACACCGATACTATCTATTATATCAAGAGCAGCAAGGTCAAGAATTGCTATTCTTTCAGGATTATATGGAACCTCAAGCTGTGTCTCTTCTTTCTGTCCATTTAATGTTGTTATTGTTACGCTTGTTGGTTCAGTACTTCCTTCTGAACCATTATTATCCTTACCGGTCTGGTTACCACACGCAGTAAGTGAAAGAACCATAAGTGCCATTAATAATATAGCTGTAATTTTTTTCATTATATGTTATCCTCTTCTATTTTTATTTTTCTGTACAATGCTTCGCGACTGACATCATACATATATGCTAAAGCCCGCATGCAGGGCCTGAAGCCATAATAAATTAATAATATATTGACAATGGTCTGCCCTGTATATTCATTATTTCAAAATCAACATTATATATTTCTGCTAAGACTTCTTTAGTCATAACCTCATCAACTGTGCCAAATTTGGCAACCCTGCCGTCTTTAAATGCACATATATAATCAGAATAAAATGCTGCATAATTAATCTCATGTAAAACTGTGACAACTGTTTTTCCAAGTTCATCGCTGAGTTTTCTTATAATCTTCATAAGATTAGTTGCATGATATATGTCAAGATTGTTCGTAGGCTCATCAAGAAGAATAAATTCTGTATCCTGTGCTATAACCATTGCAATATATGCACGCTGTCTCTGTCCGCCAGACAATTCATCTATAAATCTGTTTCTGAATTCATTAAGTTCCATGTATTCAATTGACTTATTAATTATATCTTTATCCTTATCATTAAGTCTTCCTCCTGAATGAGGAAACCTTCCAAATGCCACAAGTTCTTCAACTGTGAGCTTCATTTGTATATTATTGCTCTGGGTAAGTATTGCCAGATGCTTTGCAAGTTCCTTACTTTTCCAGTCATGCATTGACTTTCCCTGAAATTCAATAATACCTGCATCATTAGCAATAAGCCTTGATATCATTCCCATAACTGTAGATTTTCCTGCTCCATTAGGTCCAATAAATGATGTAACCTTGCCTTTTGGTATAGAAAAGCTTACTGAATCTACAACTACTTTTTTATCATATTTTTTCAACAATTTATCTACAACCATTATTGTTCTCCTTCTTAGTATTATGCTCTTTTTCCTGCAAGCAACAGATACAGGAAATATATTCCTCCTCCAACTGTAATAAACACACTTACAGGTATTGCATAGATAAACACCCTTTCAACTATAAGCTGTCCTAATATAAGTCCTATCATCCCAAATAATGCAGAACCAAGTATCAGCTGTGTATGGCGGTATGTTTTTAACATTTGTCTCGAAAGATTAGCAATTATCAGACCAAGAAATGATATTGGTCCAACCATTGCTGTAGCAACCGATATACATAATGTAACAGCCAGTAAAAGTCTTCTTATACATTTGTCATAATCAACTCCAAGATTAACAGCCTGCTCTTTTCCAAGTGTAAGCACATCAAGCATTGCAAGTTCTTTTCGAAATACCACAATAATTGCTGCAATTATAATCAATGAAAAAATTATTATTTCAGAATTAACATTACTGAAACTTGCCACTAACGAAGTAAGAAGTGTGTCATATTCATTAGGATCCATTACTCTTGTCAGTGTGCTTTGTATGCTCGAAAAGAATGATGTAAGAACCGTCCCGATAAGCAATACATAAAGCACGTTATGGTTAGTCACTTTAAAAAGATAACTATATATAAATGTTGCTACAACACCCATTATTACAAGGTCAAGTGCAAAACTCATATTCGCATTTATAACAAGCATACTGCCTGACCCTAAGAAAAACACTACTGCTGTATGTATAAGTGTATAAAGCGAATTCATTCCTAAAAGACACGGAGTAACAATAGTATTATTTATAACTGACTGAAACACTATTGATGCCCCACCTATTGTGAATGCCGTGATTATCACTGCAATAAGTTTTGGGTATCTTATTTTGAATGCAAATCTCATAAGTCTCTCATTATGAAATTTAACACCTATTGTCATGTAAGCTGCCATTGCAAGCAGAACGATAACAGCAAGAATAATCAACTTATATATATTTCTTTTCCTGTTCATTATTTACCTCTTTCTGCTCATTAAATAATTTAATACTAACAATCTTTCTTCCATGCTTAAGTCTGTATATTAACAGTGCTACAAATATCAGACTTCCAAGTATTCCAACTATAAGTTCAATTGGAAGTTCATACGGCATAATAACAACTCTTCCAATAATGTCACACACCAGCACAAACAAAGCCCCAAAAAGTGCGGTATCAACAAGAGTTCCTCTTATCTTATCGCCCTTGAACATTGCAACCACATTTGGAACAATCAGTCCTATATAAGAAATTGAACCTACAACCACTATAATTGATGCTGTAATCATAGCTGCTATTGTAAGTCCTGCAAAAAGGACAAAATTATATGGTACTCCAAGATTCTTTGAAAAATCTTTTCCCATACCCACAATGTTAAAATGATTAGCAAATATGAATGCCAGTATAACGAGTGGCACAGTCAGATAAACAATTTCATACCTTCCCTTTAATACCATTGAAAAATGTCCTACCAGCCATGTCGATAATGCCTGTGTAACTTCATACTTGTAGGCAAGGAAGTTCGTTACTCCTCCAATAACATTTCCAAACATTATTCCTACAAGTGGAACCATCACAATGTCCTTATACTGTATGCGTTGTATAAACCAGACAAAAATCCATGTACCAAGTATTGCGCTTACAAATGCAAATATTGCTCTACCCCATATAGTGGCATCTGGTACAAGTATAAGTGCAAGAAGAATTCCAAACTGTGCTGATGAAATTGTTGCTCCGGTTGTTGGTGAAACAAATTTATTCATGCACAACTGCTGCATTATAAGTCCTGCTACACTTATTCCTATTCCTGTACACAGAATAGCCAGAAGCCTTGGCAGTCTTGATATCACAAAGACTTCCATTGCCTGCGAATCCATAAAAAAATTTTTTATATTAATATCAATTGCCCCTATAAAAAGCGACACAACAGACAAAACCAGAAGAAGTATCGCAAGAGTCAATGTAATTATATTTTTCTTAATAAATGTCTTTATCATAATTACCATCATTCTCCTTTTTCGCTTACTTTTGTTAGAATATACTAACTTATTTTCTTTAAAAAACAGCATTTATTAAATGCTGTGAACAACGGTGATTATAAATAAGCTTATGTTTATTGACAAGAACTTACTTTTTTGTAAGTATGTCAATATTATTCTTTGTACCATACATTCTGGAAAATGAATGGGCAATATTAACTATTTCACATATACCTGAATATTCAGGATTTATCTCGTAAACAACAACTTTAGGCGGTGTACTGACTAATACATGTTTTAATATCAGACCACTTTCTTCCATTTCATTAAGCTGCGACATCAGAACTTTTGGTGTTATACTGTCAATCGTCTTTTCAAGCATGGAAAATCTGTTATCTCCATTCATGATATGCCATAAAATTCTTAATTTCCATTTTCCACCAATAAGATCATTCATCATAACAAGATTGCAGTCGTACTGTTTTTTCAGTTTCATTGTTACCTCCTTTTCCTACTGCAATGGTGTTTTTCGCATAAAAAAATACAGTGAGCCCCATTACAGTCGGATTTATGCTGTAATGCTACTCACTGTTTGTTAGTATATTATTAAATTATTTTTGTATTGTCAAGAAGTAAATTCTGGTTTTATTCTACGTTCTTCAGTGCATCCGTCTTAGGAATCTTAGAAATCTTCACAAGCTGAAGCACAGCAACAACTGCATAGCATACAATTCCAAGAATAACCATCTCAACAAAGCAGCTTTTTCTTATCATGTATGGAATATATCCTGTCATCATAGTGTAAAGATATGATGAGAATGCCCACTTAAGCATGACATTGATTAAAGGAACTGAAACAACAAGTGATATAACGACCATAATCGAAGTTGCCATTATATACAATCCTCCAATCTCTCCATTCTTGAAGCCAAGAATCTTAGTCATTGAAATTGACTGTGCATTCTTTTCGATAATCTGTTTAGATAACAGATACATAAGAAGTACGAACATTATAATTCCAAAATACTTCAGTATGTACATCATTTCACCCATCGAAACCTTCATCTGGTTAGACACCTTTGTAAGATCTTCATATGTGATTGTTGACGCAATATATTTATCATCAATATCAGTCAGCTTCTTGTCTGTGAAATATCCTGTAAAGTAATCGTCATCCTTATCGAATGTATCAATAAAGTTATTTCTTGTCATGAATACAGCAAGTGCAGCGTCATATGTATAGCTTCCTGCTATCCTGAATTCATACTCATTATCTGAATAAGGGTCTTTCAGTTTAAATGTATCGCCCTTTTTAAGACCGAATTTCACCATTACTCCATTAGATACAAGCACTTCATCATCCTTAATATCCATATCAACATATCTGCTGTTATCCTCAATGCCGTATACCATGATATCATCAGTCATATATTTTTCATCAGTTGTATTAAGTGAAGTCACACAGTACTTTTCGGCACCTGATATATCAGTTTCCACCTGACTCTTTAAAACATACTGGTATTCACATATCTGTGACTTCTTAACAACATCAGCATAATCATTAATAAGCGGTTCAAACATGATACTGAATACAACAAGTGCACCTGCAATCAGTATTCCTAAGAACAGTGTCAGATAATTAGGTATATTCTGGAACATAATTCTTAATCTGAACCTTGTCATGAAAGGAATCTTGTGGCTTAACTTTATAAGTTTCTTTTTCTTTCTGTTAGTAAGCTCATGTCTTAAGAATTTAAGCGGTGAAAGTCGAAGCTTCTTCTCAAGTACAATAAGATTAACAACAAACATAATAATAATCGGAACAACTGTTGTATCAACAAATGCTTCTGAATTAAGCAGTGTTGTATAAGTACACAGACTATAGCTGTTATAATATATATCTACAAACACCTTTTCCAGAATTGTATAACCAAGTATATTACCAACAACCGCAGCAACCAGTGTTACAGCAACAGGAAGCACCATGTAATGTCTTACAATCTCACTTCTCTTATAACCTGACGCACGGAGAGTTCCAATAACACCAGCCTCCTGACTGATTGTATTAGATGTTGTAACAGCGAATACAAAGGCAATTACAATCACAACGATATAGTCAAAAAGCATAATAGTTGCCTTATCTGACCCCATATCATCACCGGTGAAATTAACAGCCTTGTTAATGTATCTTGGAAGATAATCAGATACACTGATAATATCTGTATTACCGCTCATCATAAGCTTTGTATCATATTCTTTGATAATATCGCCAAGATTTTTAAGAAAATCATCAGAAGCCTCTTTTTCTGCCTTATCACCGGATACTTCCTTGTTATATTTCCATGCATAATTATATTTCACATGATTACTTGAAACATTTTCAAAGCCCTTATCAGTCATAACTGCAATAGAAAAATTAGTTGAATCAAACATCATGTCTGAATTATTCTCAAAAAGGCAGCTATAATCAGGAACTGCAACAAATCCGGTAACCTTTAACTCTTTTCCTGCGAGTTTAATTGTGTCTCCAACCTTAATCTTTGCATTCTGTGCATACATACGGTCAAGTGCTATTTCATTATCAGCAGCAGGCATCTCACCTTCCATAACGCACTCAAGGTTAACCTCTGTCCTGTCTTTATACACTCTGATTGTTGCACCACTGTCAGCCTCGTCTTCCTCAAAGTATCTTAAGTCATAAAGCTTGCTGTCAGTCTTATTCTCAATATCTTTTATAAGTGAGCTGTCAGGCTCTTTATCTAACGCAAAATGTCCATCTTCAAGATTATATTTTTCAAAGCCCTCATCATATGAGTGCTTTACACTGTTGTCTGCTACAAGGAATCCGCTGACTAACGAAATCATCATAACCATAAACAAGAATATCACAAGATATTTACCAAAATCATGCTTTAATTCTCTTGGCAGACGCTTATTTAAAGGATTTCTCATAATTATCTCCTCTCTTACCACTCAAGGTCTGCTGCTGCAATCTTGTTATCATTAACATAGTTCTTACGGATTCTGCCATCTCTTAATGTAATAACTCTGTCTGCCATATTCTTGATAGCATCATTATGTGTAACTATTATTATAGTATTACCATACTTCTTATTAACGTCTTCAATAAGCTTTAATATGTCCTTGGATGTATTGTAATCAAGTGCTCCTGTCGGTTCATCACATAACAGGATATCAGGATTCTTGATAAGTGCTCTTCCTATTGAAGTTCTCTGCTGCTGACCACCTGATAACTGGTTAGGCTTCTTGTCAGCATGGTCTGAAAGTCCAAGTGTGTTAAGTATCTCGTCAGTATCAAGTGCCTTATCACTTAAGTAAGCACCAACCTCAATATTTTCCCTTACAGTAAGGTTAGGTATAAGATTATACATCTGAAAAACATATCCAAGATGCTTTCTTCTGTACTGTGTAAGACGCTTCTCATTCATATCCGCTGTTTTCTCACCATCTATAGATATATAACCCTCGTCAGCATCATCAATACCACCGATAATATTAAGCAGTGTTGATTTACCAGAACCTGATGGACCAAGCAGTACAACAATTTCCCCTTTATTAACCTGTATGTCTATACCATTCAGTACTTCTACCCGGCTTTCGCCTTCTCCATAATGCTTTTTGATTCCCTTAATCTCTAAAAACATATTTACCTCCTTCGGGCACGCCCTCTCATATCGTTATATGAACAATCGTTCATATATTCATCATATTAGCACTTATTAATTTTGTGTCAATAGGTGAAAATTTATCATTAACAGGCACAAAAAAGTAAGCGTAGGTTAGAATTCCCTAACCCCGCTTACTTTATCACATTTCACTATATAATTCACTATATCTTATTGATAAATATTATCAATAAACAAACTGTATTTTTACTTATCTTTACCTGTCAACTCATCAATAAGCCGTATTGATTCCATAATCATACTGTCACAATGAGCCTTCTTCTCACCACCCTTTAAAGCATTGTCTCTTAAAAGGTCAGCACAGTTAGTCATTCCATTGTGATTGTCCCTTATTGTTCTCTGAAATGCTCCGACAGCACCTGGACTACTTACACCAAGTGCGCCGAGTACCATAAGTCCCCCGGTGATTGCACCGCATGTTCCGCCACATTTCATACCGCCGCCAAAATTACAGCCAAGGCACTCTGCCTGTGTCTCACTTAATCCCAAATCATCAGCATATGCCATCATAATAGTTTCGGCACAATTATAGCATTTCTGCGGTGAACGCAGTTCCTTAGCTTTCTCTATATGTCTGTTCATACTCATTCCTCATCCTTCATTATTTATCGTATTTCTCATTACTGTTCCATAAAGCCAAACTTTTTCTTCTTGACTCTCACAAAGAAGAACACACTTAATGCAACTGAAGCAAGTTCCGCAATCGGCCATGCCCACCATACAAGATTAACATTCCCTGTTCTGGAAAAAATATAAGCACATGGCACAAGGAATATTATCTGTCTGACAAATGATACAAGCATGCTGTATATACTGCTTCCAAGTGCCTGAAAGAATGAACTGCATATAATACATATTCCTGCAAATATAAAACTTATTGATATCGTCCTTAAAGCAGGAACGCCCATTCGTATCATATCTGACGATGCACTGAATATTGACAGCATTGGAACTGGAAATATCTGAACTACAATCATGAAAAGTATCATTATTATCTCTGCATACATTACTGCAAGCTTAAGTGTCTGTATAACTCTGTCTTCTCTCTTGGCCCCATAATTAAAAGCAATTATAGGAACCATTCCACTGTTCATACCAAATATTGGCATAAATGCAAAGCTCTGCAGCTTAAAATACACACCAAATACAGCAACCGCTGTTGATGTAAATACAACCAGAATCTTATTCATGCAGAATGTCATAACCGAACCAATTGCCATCATAATAACTGATGGAATTCCTATGAATAAGATATTGCAAATTCTTTTTCCTGATGGTCTAAATCCCTTAAAAGTAATATGTATCTCTTTATTAACCTTAATATTAAATATCACTGCCATAACGGCTGCAACAATCTGGCCCGCAACCGTGGCTGCTGCTGCACCTACAATACCAAGCTTTGGTGCACCAAACAGACCAAATATAAGTATTGGGTCAAGAATAATATTAATTATTGCACCTGTACCCTGTGTAATCATGCTGTAAAATGTTCTTCCTGTAGCCTGTAATAATCTCTCAAATATCATCTGGAACAGACAGCCAAAGCTGACAATAAGAATAACTGAAAGATAATCATAACCATAGTCAGCTATCTCTTCATTAGCACCCTGAATAACAAAAAACTCTCTGGCAAAGAAAAGCCCTATGGCAAGAAATATTATATAGCTGCAAGCCGTTATGAATATACCCTGCACAGCCATTTTATCAGCTTCTTCATGCCTTCCTTCTCCTAATGCCCTTGAAAGCAATGCATTAGTACCTACACCCACGCCGCCTGCAACACCAATCATAAGATTCTGCATTGGAAATGCCATTGAAACCGCTGTAAGCGCTGCCTCACTTATTCTTGCAACAAATATACTGTCAACAATATTATACAGTGCCTGTACAAGCATTGATATCATCATTGGCAGAGCCATATTAATAAGCAGCTTATTAACAGGCATTGTACCCATTTTATTTTCTTTCATTGTATTACTCATAAAATTCTTCTCCCTTATTCTCCTCATCAAAATATTCGTATTCTCTCATATTATCTTTGGTTTTATTCTGCTCGTCAATAGCATTTCCAAGTCCCTTCAATGCTGAGAAAGGCAGGAATATCTTAGCCCTGCTTTCCATATCCATTCTTGGTCTTTTACTCGGTACTGGCCATTTCATATTAATTATATCATCATATTTTCCCATAAGCTATGCCCTGTGACCTCCAATCTGACCGTTTCTTTCAATTGCGGTTGCCTTGCTCTGCAGGTTATTAGCTTTCATTACCGCATTCTTACCATATTTTTTCTTAATATCAAGCATTGCGTGCTGCATCTTTTTTTCGCGTTCAAGCTGAGTCTGGTCTGTAAACATGTCAAACTGCTGAAAGCCCTCATTAGTAAGATTGGCAACTGTAAGATTTAACTTCCTGATATACAGCTTCCTGTCAGTGTATTTATCATATATATCAAGAAAAGCTTCTCTTAATTGTTTTGATGAAGATGTACATGTCGTAAGTGAAACAGATTTGTTAAGTCCCTGTGGAACTTCTCTTCCATATCTGTCTACATGGATTTCACCCTTGTAAGTTCCTTTATCAACATTTACCCTGTCATAAGTTACATTTAACGCAATTGAATCCGTCACAAAGCCTTTATCTACTAAATCAAGTGCAAGCTCATCTGCCATCTCTCCAACTACAATCCTTGCATCTTCAAATGTGTATGGTTCTTTTAACACCTGTCCTGAACACAGGCTGCTCGCCTTGGGCTTATATTTCTTAATATCTGCAATTGTACACGGTTCATATCCCCATGCGTGGTCTATAAGAATCTCTGCGTCTACACCAAACTGCTTATACAGCCAGTCCTCATCTTCAAGGGACATTCTCGCAATATCACCCATAGTCTTTATCCCATGTTTTTCAAGCTGTCTTGATATTCCTGGTCCAACCCTCCAGAAGTCAGTAAGAGGTGTATGACCCCATAACATTTTTCTGTAATCATTAACACTTAATTCTGCGATACGCACGCCCTTGCTGTCTGCCTGTATATGCTTTGCAACTATATCCATTGCTATCTTGCACAGATACAAATTAGGTGCAATTCCTGCAGTAGCCGTTATCCCTGTCGTATCATACACATCCTCAATAACTTTTGCGGTAAGTTGTCTTGCCGTCATATTATACAGCTTCATATAATCTGTTGCATCAATAAATACTTCATCAATACTGTATACAGTTATGTCATCCTTGCTGAAATATTTAAGATATATAGAATATATCTTTGATGAATATTCTATATAAAGCCCCATTCTTGGAACTGCTACTATATATTCAAGCTTCTTTCCTGTGCGTTCCTCTATTTCTTTTGCCTTCTGTTCTACCTCAAAAAGCCTGCTTCGTCCGGAAAGTCCATATTTCTTAAGAGAAGGAGTAACTGCAAGACATATTGTTTTGGCTGTTCTTGATTCATCAGCTACAACGAGATTAGTGGTAAGCGGGTCTGATTCTCTTTCAACACACTCAACACTTGCATAGAATGATTTAAGATCAATTGCAATATACACTCTTTCCATTACATCCTCCTATACTTAATCCTAGAAAAAGACACACCAGCATATACCAGTGTGTCTTGTAGTTTCATAATAATTCTAGCCAATTTTCATTGCAATATTCATTTCCATGAATACTTTCGAATCATCTGTAAGTAATGGTATTGCAATGTTCTTGGTATACATCGTATCTATCTTTCCAGTTCCCCGTCCAACAGTTGGAGGAGTAATATCAATGCCTATATTTCTAACTGAGAATACTGTTGCAGCATTACCCATTATCATATTACCAAGCTCGCTTATTGCACTTATAGCCATATCGTCTAATTCCGGAACAGGCATGCCCATCATCATACGTGAAGCAATCTCACACGCTTTCTTTTCATCTATGGATAATACAACCTGACCTCTCATCTCTCCGGTTACACCTATAAGGATTACCACCGTACCCTCTGTCAGTTCAACCATTTTGGCATATGGCTTTCCTATTTTTAATTCCACCTGACAGGCGTCTTTAACTATTGCAATCGCAGCCTCTAAAAATGGATTAATATAATTAACATTCATATCTGCCATAGAACTTCCTCCTTCGCCACATGCATTCCAGAATATTAATCTGTAATAATACTCTTCATTATATCAACTGGAACATAGTAGCTTACGCCCAGCGGATTAATTACAATACCAGATGCTCCTATTTCTTGTACAGACTTTAACAATTCCATATATGTATAAAGCATGTTCTCATGCTTATCTGTATAACATTTATCAAGTTCGAAACCATCTGTAAATACTGGCAGTGCAAGCACCTGTTCACCATCTTTATGCTGGACTTTATCTGTAATATCAACATATGGATGTGCAATTGACACTGAATCTTCAGTCTCTTCCTTTGTACATGGAACCATATAATCCGCATTTCTAAGTGCAACCCTGAGTTCAGATTCCTTAGTTGCTAATACAACTGATTTATCTTTACCTTCCGGCTTTCTGAATTCCTGGAAGAATGCAATCAAAGCACTCTGCAGACCAGGATTAGTAACATAGTCATCTTTAAAGAACTTATCATATGTGGCAATTTCTTCTCTTGGTACAATAAGCATGTTATCCCTGCCATCTGTGAATCTTATATTCTTTAAACCATTACGGTACATATGACCAATTTCATAGAATATAGATTCTCTGTCTTCTATACCAAATGATACATTGAAACCATACTTTGCAAGCTGTTCACCAACTTTATCATGGTTAGTAAAGTCATATAATACAACAATATCACCATCAAGGACATATGGATAAGCTGTACTGTCACAATATATTGTCCATAAATGTTCTGCATTTACCAGCTTCTCTATAACAATCTTACGGTATATTTCACTAAGCTTGCTGAAATATCCTGCATCATTAACATTGTTCTTATTCTCTGCTTCCTTAATAAGTTCAGGAATTATCTTTGTTAATACTTCAACGCTGTCCGCCATTGACAACCCCTTAATATATTCACATCCTTTATCTTCATCCTTAAATATGTGTCTCACAATATCCTGTGCTTTAATTGAATTCATTACATTCTCCAATCTTTTACTCGATAGATATTCTATTGATAGAATAACACAATACAGTAATTCTTTCAATAAAACAATCTCTATTCAATATGCATAAATGCTTTCTTTATTGAATCCTGATCACTTTTATTATTTAATAAAAGCATAAGCAATATTCTTGCCTTGAAAGGTTCCATATCAGTATAGTAAACATTGTCTCCATAATCTTTCAGATTACCTGACTTCAGCGTATCAATACTGCATGTAACAACTACAGGGCCAATATTATTCTGTGAAATGATTGTCTGTATATCATCAAATAACACTGCATTATTCATTGACGAAACTACAACTGTTCCATCATTAATATAAATATCCTTAGATAAACCATCCACATTTTTACCTGGATAATCGTAAATAATATCCACATCCGGCAATGCCTTGCTGTCAGATAAATCATATATGCCCTGTGAATTTCTGTTAACAATACATCCATCCGGTAAAGAATCTGCATTCCCGTTAATATACATTTTAACCTGATTGATAAGTTCTGCCTGCTTTGTGTCATCATTAAGATTCTTAATGATAACCAATGGCTTTTTATCTTCAACAGTTAATGATATAAAATATGAAAGATAATCCATATACTGCTCATCACCAATAAGTATTATTCCTTTTGTTTTATCGTCGTCTATATTTTCATTAATTTCTTTAACAGCCTTTAGCATACCCGATACTGAATAATCAGACATCTTATCTGTACCAAGTATATATATTCCCTGATTATCATTATCTTCTTCTGATGAAATCTGTTCATCAGAAGAAGTATCATTATTTCCTGTATCATTCTGTGATTCAGTCTGTTCCTGCCTTGTCTCATCCTGACTTATAACATATTTCATTGGATTACCAAACATTGAACTGCACCCTGTCAACATTAAGGATGCAATCATAAAACCTGACATTGTTATACAAAACTTTTTATTAATCATTTATTAACCTCTTGCAGAAACATAGTAATCTGTAAATCTTACCTATATCAGATTATAGTAAGAATTCCAAGTGATTTAAGAAGAAGAAGGAATAAAAGAATTGGAGCAACCCACTTTACCATAACTGTATAAAGGCCCTTTCTTACCATCTTAATTCCTGTTTTCTCAACTTCATCTATAACAGTCTTCGGCTTAAGTATCCATCCAATAAGGATACATGTTCCTATAGAAACTATTGGCATAAGTACATTATTGCTGACATAATCCATAATATCAAGCACCTGTGCATGTACTCCGTTAGGGAGCTTAATATCAAATAACAGTTTATTATATCCTAAGCATACGATAACTGCAACAGCTATACCGATTACAGTTTCTATTGCTGTAGCCTTGTTTCTGTTTAACTTAAATTCATCCATAAAGCTTGAAACAATAGCTTCCATAATTGAAACTGCACTTGTAAGGGCTGCAAAGAATACCATTGCAAAGAATATTGCACCAATTACATTTCCTGCAAATCCCATAGAATCAAATACTTTAGGAAGCGAAACAAACATAAGACTTGGACCTGATGCTGTCATTCCATCTCTTCCCATGAATACAAATACAGCAGGAATAATCATTACACCTGCAAGAAATGCAACTATTGTATCAAATAGCTCAATCTGGTTAATTGACTTTCCAAGATTAGCATCATCACTTACATATGAACCATATGCAATCATAATACCCATAGCAACACTTAAACTGTAGAAAAGCTGTCCCATTGCGTCCATAAGAACTGTACAGAACTGCTTAACAGTAATTCCTTTCATGTTAGGAATTACATATGCTCCTAATCCCTGTAAACCTGTTCTTGTTGTGCCATCAATGTCTGTATATGAAATTGTAAGTGAATATACAGATACACCAAGAACAAGCACAATAAGTAATGGCATGATAATCTTTGATGATGATTCAATACCACTGTTAACACCACGGAATATAATAAATGCAACAATTATTGTAAACACAAGCATCATTATGATTGGCTCTGCTGTCTGACCGATAAATCCTGAGAAATATCCGTCCTGTGCTGCTGCATGTCCATTACCCGTAATATAAACAAGAAGATACTTAAGTACCCATCCACCGATTGTTACATAGTATGGAAATATCATCATAGGTACAATACACGCAATAATCCCCAGTGGCTTCCACTTACTCTTTAACTTGCTGTAAGCTGTAAGCGGACTCTGCTTTGTCTTTCGTCCAATAGCAATTTCTGTTGTGAGTAGAGTAAAACCAAATGTTAATGCTAAAACAATGTAAATAACGAGGAATAATCCGCCTCCATCTTTAGCTGCCAAATAAGGAAATCTCCATATGTTACCAAGTCCTACAGCACTACCCGCTGCTGCAAGGACGAACCCTATAGAGCCCTTGAATGAATTACGATTTTCGTTCATTTCATAACCTTCCCTTTTTTAATATATACTTATAAATTATACCTAATAATATCAAGTCGGTCAACTGTTTAGCAAAAAAGAGACACCGTGTTTACACAGTGCCTCTTCATAAAAATCATATTATTAATTATTACCACGATTATCAATCTTAGCAATATCAACTATAGATAATTCCTGATTATTGAATGCGTGCTCAAGACTTGATATAAGTGCATGGGCTGTATCAAGACTTGTAAGGCAGTGAACGCCTGTCTCGATAGCATATCTTCTGATAAGGAATCCGTCCTTGGCTCTCTCAATACCACTCTCTGGTGTATCAATTACAAGGTCAATCTTATGCTCTAAGATAAGGTCAAGGAGTGTAGGAGCTTCCTGGCCGATCTTATTAACCTGAATTGCATGTACGCCATTTTCCTTAAGAACCTTGGCTGTTCCTCTTGAAGCATAAATCTTGTAACCTAATGCTTCGAATCTTTGTGCAATATCAATACCATCCTGCTTATCCTTATCTGCAAGAGTCATGATAATCTGCTTATGCTTTGGAAGTCTGATTCCGGCTCCCTCGAATGCCTTATAAAGTGCCTCATCAAAACTCTTAGATATACCAAGACACTCACCTGTAGACTTCATCTCTGGTCCAAGGCTGATATCAGCGCCTCTGATCTTCTCAAATGAGAATACAGGCATCTTGATAGCATAGTAATCTGCTGCCTTCTGAAGTCCCGGCTCATATCCTAATTCCTTAATTGTCTTGCCAATAATAACCTGTGTAGCAAGCTTGACAATTGGAATACCTGTAACCTTGCTGATGTATGGTACTGTACGGCTTGAACGAGGGTTAACCTCAATTACATATACCTGATCATTATATACGATAAACTGGATATTAATCATACCCTTTACATGAAGTGCTCTTGCAAGTCTTCCTGTATAATCTTCAATCATATCTACAATCTTAGGTGATATAGACTTAGCTGGATATACTGAAATACTGTCTCCTGAATGGATACCAGCTCTCTCAATATGCTCCATGATACCAGGAATAAGAATATCCTGACCATCGCATACAGCATCGACTTCAATTTCCTTACCCATAAGGTACTTATCAACAAGGATTGGGTGATCCTGCTTAATTCTGTTGATGATATTCATGAATTCAACTACATCTTCATCAGATACAGCGATCTGCATACCCTGTCCACCAAGTACATATGAAGGTCTTACAAGTACAGGATATCCAAGCTCATTGGCTGCCTTAAGAGCTTCATCAACTGTGAATACAGTCTGTCCCTTAGCTCTTGGAATCTGTGTCTGCTCAAGAATCTCATCGAAAAGTTCTCTATCCTCAGCGGCATCAACATCTTCTGCCTTAGTTCCAAGAATAGGAACCCCCATCTTCATAAGTGCTTCTGTAAGCTTGATAGCTGTCTGTCCACCAAACTGTACAACTGCACCATCCGGTTTCTCAAAATCCACGATTGATTCAACATCCTCTGCTGTAAGTGGCTCAAAGTAAAGCTTATCAGCAATATCAAAGTCAGTAGAAACTGTCTCTGGGTTATTATTTATAATAATTGTCTCAAAGCCCTCTTTCTTGAATGCCCATGTACAATGAACTGAACAGAAGTCGAACTCGATACCCTGTCCGATTCTGATTGGACCAGAACCAAGTACAAGAACCTTCTTCTTATCCTTAGTCTCTACAGCTTCATTCTCACTGCCATATACTGAATAATAGTATGGTGTTGTAGCTGCAAACTCTGCTGCACATGTATCAACCATCTTAAATGCAGCATGAATATTATACTGGTCTCTTAATTCCTTGATTTCTCTTTCTGTGTGACCTGTTAAATCGCCGATAACATTGTCAGGGAATTCAATTCTCTTAGCTTCTCTTAAAAGGCTCTCTGTAAGAGGTCCTCTCTTAAGAGCGTTCTCCATATCAACAATAATCTGGAGCTTATCAATAAACCATAAGTCTATCTTAGTAATATCATGCATCTTGGCTGCAGAAATGTGTCTTCTTAAACCTTCAGCTATCTTCCAGATTCTTCTGTCGTCTACAATTGCAAGTTCTTCAAGAAGCTCTTCATCTGTAAGTCCTGTAAAGTCATATGACATAAGACTGTCAACATGCTGTTCAAGAGAACGTATAGCCTTCATAAGACCACCCTCGAAGTTATCAGAAATACTCATAACCTCACCTGTAGCCTTCATCTGTGTTGTAAGTGTTCTCTTAGCTGAGATGAATTTATCAAATGGAAGTCTTGGAATCTTAACTACACAGTAATCAAGTGCTGGCTCGAAGCTTGCATATGTCTTTCCTGTAACTGCATTCTTAATCTCATCAAGTGTGTAACCAAGTGCAATCTTAGCTGCAACCTTAGCAATAGGATAACCTGTTGCCTTAGAAGCTAATGCTGATGAACGGCTTACACGAGGGTTAACCTCGATTACACAGTACTCAAAACTGTCTGGATGAAGTGCATACTGTACATTACATCCACCTGTGATGCCTAATTCATCAATAATTCTTAATGCAGATGTTCTTAACATCTGGTATTCCTTATCTGAAAGTGTCTGTGAAGGAGCTACTACAATACTATCACCTGTATGAACACCAACAGGGTCGATATTCTCCATATTACAGATAGTAATACATGTTCCATTGCTGTCACGCATTACTTCGTATTCAATTTCCTTCCAGCCAGCGATACAACGCTCAACTAAAACTTCACCAACTCTTGAAAGTCTTAAACCATTCTCAAGGATTTCTCTTAATTCCTGCACATTCTTAGCGATACCGCCGCCGCTACCACCAAGTGTGTAAGCAGGACGTAATACTACAGGATATCCAATCTTGGCTGCGAATGCTTCGCCATCCTCAACGTTGTTAACAACAAGTGATGGCGCACATGGCTCACCAATCTTTTCCATAGTTTCCTTGAACATAAGACGGTCTTCTGCCTTCTTGATTGTAAGTGCAGTTGTACCGATAAGCTTTACATTATGCTCCTCAAGGAATCCTGTCTCAGCGATTTCCATTGCAAGGTTAAGTCCGGCCTGTCCACCAAGTGTAGGTAAGATGCTGTCCGGCTTTTCCTTTAAGATAATCTGCTTTAATGCTTCAACTGTAAGAGGCTCAATATATACCTCATCAGCAATATCTTTATCTGTCATGATAGTAGCAGGGTTAGAGTTAACCAATACTACTTCAATTCCTTCCTCTTTAAGAGAACGGCATGCCTGTGTTCCGGCATAGTCAAATTCTGCTGCCTGACCAATAACGATTGGACCAGAACCTATAACTAATACTTTCTTAATACTCTCAATCTTTGGCATGTTCTTAGTCCTCCTTCTTCATCATATCCATAAATCTGTCAAACAGGTACGCTGTATCCTGTGGACCTGCGCAGGCTTCTGGATGGAACTGTACTGTGAATATATTCTTACCAACATATTCAAGTCCCTCATTAGTCTTATCATTAACATTCTCAAATGCAGGTACTGCAACCTTACTGTCTAATGTGCTTTCATCTACAACATAACCATGGTTCTGTGATGATATATAACATTTGCCAGTCTTTAAATCCTTAACAGGATGGTTAGCACCTCTGTGTCCGTACTTAAGTCTGTGAGTATCAGCTCCTGTAGCAAGTGCCATAAGCTGATGTCCAAGACAGATTGCAAATATCGGTACATTGCTGTTATACAGCTTCTTAATCTCTTCAATTATCTCTACACATTCCTTAGGATCTCCAGGACCGTTAGATAACATAATTCCATCAGGATTAGATGCAAGAATCTCTTCTGCCTTAGTATATGCAGGATATACTGTAACTTCACAGCCTCTGTTATTAAGTGATCTTGCAATATTCTTCTTTGCGCCAAAGTCCATAAGAGCAACCTTAGGTCCTTTTCCTGGAAGAATATACTTTTCTGAACATGTAACCTTTCTTACAACGCCCTTAACACTGTACTCCTTAATCTTAGGAAGTACCTCATCAAGATTATAATTCTCATTAGTTGTAATCATACCGTTCATAGTACCCTTTTCTCTTAATATCTTAGTAAGGGCTCTTGTGTCAATCCCACAAATACCTGGGATATCATTATCAAGAAGGAATTTCTGGATAGGATCTTCATTTCTGAAGTTGCTTGCCATTCTGGAAAGCTCACGTACAATATATCCATCTGGCCATGCTTTCTGGGATTCCATATCCTTATAGCACACTCCGTAATTACCGATAAGAGGATATGTCATTGTTACTGCCTGTCCTGCGTATGAAGGATCAGTCAACACCTCCAAATATCCTGTCATAGATGTGTTAAAGACAATCTCACTAATAACTTCGCGGGTCGAACCTATGCTGGTTCCTTCAAAGACCGTTCCATCTTCAAGTATCAAAAATGCTTTCATGAATGCCACCTTAATTCCTTTCGTTTATTTAATTTAATCATTTGCCCAAGAAACGCCAAAATCACTTTTGCGCAAAAAAAAAGACACAAAAATGCCTTTTTTCTCTCAAACTTTACAATATGTTACCATAGTTAAATGTAATTTTCAAGCAAATATTTATCTATGTTTTGCATAAAAATACATACTTATATGTATATAACGGATATCGCAGCCAATAACAGGTCTGAACCTTTTCCAGACCTGTTATAACCAGCATAGTAAACTACCTGTTCTGCGTTATTCCATCATCATTGACTGTCCATATCTGTATACATTTTTCATCTGGGACAGTTCTTTCTCCATCAGTGCCTCCCCTGCCATATTCATCAAACCATCCCTGTGCATTATTATACACAGAATCATTAATGAGTTCTTTCTTATATGTACCGCTCGAAACTTTCAGACATATTCTCTTTTTCTTCGACCACTGCGCATATATATAATACATTCCGCCATCAACATCTACCAGTTTTGATACAGTATCACCCTTTTCATATCTGGCTCCCTTTCCATCCTTTTCAGAATTCCATGAATCAAAATTATATCCTGGTCTTGTAAGTTCATATGGAAGGCGGTTATTTTTCTCATAACCGGTTACAATTATTGTATCATCTTCATATCCACCATTGACATCCATGCCGAGGCTGTATGAGTTTTCCTTCCACACAGCATTCAAATCCACTATGTCTCCGTCTATATATGACAATATGTTTCTGGTATTATTAAAAGGTCTTACTAATGAATTATCATTCTTTTTCCAGCATATGCCTGTCCACCCTGAAATCCCATATACATCAGAAACCTCGGGCAGTTCACCTATTCTGTCATATATGAACTTTCTTTTATAGAATCCCAATTCATCCCACTGCCAGCCTGCAATACTCCTGTTTTCCAGATTCCCGCTGGAAGCCTGAGGCTTATTTCCATACAAATGCACCTCATAAACTATCGGGCATATATAAATATTTACAGTTACATTATCAAGCACTGTACCGCTAAGACTACTGCTGTACTCCCAGTCTGTTTTCCATCCAGGATAAGTATTTACGCTTATTGAATATGTAGAATCCCCGATTATTTTTTCTGAATATTGATAAACAGAACTCTGTTTTCTCTGCCCATTAATATCTATATTCAATCTTGCATGACTGTTATAGCTTTCTTCTTTTATCCATTCTTCATTATCAGACAGGAAAAATATATTAGCCTTAACATCGTAATCACAGCGTTTCCACTTTGCCTTTATTGTAATGTTCTTATTTGTATAAGCACCAATATCAACCCTCACGCCTGCTGTTCCAAAATCATAATATGATTTTCCTGCACCAGAAACTTCCCATCCTGTAAATATATATCCAGCTCTTGAAACTCCTTCAATCCTTACATAAGGAGTTACTCCGACACAGTCATAATAATTAGAAACTGTTGTTCCATCTTTAGGCACAGAAGCATTATAACCTGCAATTGTATGATACTTTCCATATTTATCTGCAAGATATTTACCTACTCTCAAATCTTTAAACCACTTCCCGGCATTGGGGCCTCTATCTTCCTGTGATTCATAATAAATATCTGTGCATCCGCCACCGCCTAAATCAATTGTTATGCTATGTTCAACCTTATACTCATCCACAGCCGCAAATATTGCAGCTCCTGTTGCACACACTGCAATCAGAAAAATTACAATTCCTGCAATAATTTTTCTTTTCAAATGTTTCATAAAATTCTCCTCACACATGCTCACAATTCATGCATGATAACATCCGAAAAATCCATAAAATAAAAACACGCGCATAATAGAATACCTTTACAGACATAATAATACCACGCGTATTTATATTATTCAAATATTAAAATGATTTTTAATAAATTTTTAATCTTTTATTTCCATCTGGCCTATATACTTCCATGTACTTCCATTATCCGAAGACTGGTACTTCGCTGCGGTCTTGCCGTCATTATACACACCATTCTTTCCCTGGGTAAGATAAATAGTTATTATCCCTGTAGAATCAACAACCGGAACGAGTGCCTCTTTATACACGTCATTCCATTTTAACTGTTCTGTTGACTCTGAAGTCACAGATGTTCCATCTGCTTTAGAAGAACTTTCCTGATTCTGGCTGTTAGCTGCCGAACTGTCAAGTTCCTGTGCTTCAAGTATTACCTTTGCAAATGTTTTTCCACCATCATCTGTTTTATACAGATTACTATCCATTCCATCAACATAATCATAACAGAAAAATCCAACATCCGCTGTCACATATACAACACCTTTAATAATATTGGTTGCAGGACCGCTTCCTACTGTTTCCCAGCTTTCTCCTCCGTTAGATGTTTTATATATTCTGGATGATTCATTGGTATCATTACTTTTAGCGTAACCGCATATAACAACACCATTATTAACATCAAAAAATTTAACATAATAATAATCTGCATTATATATGTTATCAAGCTCACATGTAGTCCAGTTTTCACCTTTATCATCGGAATAAATAACCGTAACCGGCACTTTCGTACTATTAGCAGTCTTTCCTCCATATACAAAAGCCGTTTTTTCTGTTGTTATCATGTAACTGCCTTCTTTTAAAGAGGTTGTGCTGTTATCCTCATACAAAAGATATGAATACGAAGCCGGCACAGTAACATATTTTTCGCCTCCGTCATATGTTATATACAGCGAATTATCCCTGACTACATAATTGGCAAGCTGATCCTTATTAGAATTAGTCGTAACTTCTGTATCTCCGCCAGAATCAATGCCAAGATTGGCATAATACTGCTTCAGTCCATAATCTTCCGAACTGAGTACTGATGTAACATAAAGAGTTCCGGTATCATTAAAATTATCATCGAGATAAAAAGATACTACCCATTCACATTTAAGTACACCATTATCCATTATTCCATCCCATGATGAAAAATAATCAGACTCTGTGTCCTGTGGAACAACCCAGAAAGATAATAATACAGTATTATTATCCGAATCCAGCATAGTTACTGAATCAATACCATATTTCTTTACAGACATGGAATATGATACAAATCTCTGTCTGTACTGGTTAACATATTTATTAAGCCATGCCTTGGCTAACTCAGTCATATCCTCATTGGAATATCCCGTAACATTAGAATCAACATCTATACTGAATGTATATCTTGATTTAATGTCTAGCTTCTTACTTTCATATCTTGAAATATAACTGTATGCAAATATTGCAATAACAATCAGGCAGAACACTACCAGAACAATACATGTAAGCATTCTTGTCTGAAATTTCTTACTTTTCTGGTTCATAGCTGCCTCCTGTCATCAAAATTCTCTCTTATTATGCATTGCTTCTCTTATAATTACTCTGTAATACTTATACCACCATAAGAAGTACATAGCACCCGCACCAAGAAGAAACATAATCAGCACAACAAATGGATGTATTGCATAAATCCATGTTGGAGAAACGCTTCTGTTAAGTACCGGAAGACCATATGCCAGAAGAACACATATTGCCATAATTGTACCATTAAGTACGCTTCTGTTCTCATATATTCCCCTAAAATGGTCAAATGCTATGATAGCAAACATTTCTCCTATCGGTCTTGAACATACCGTAAGAATACACAGCATCAGACTGTTAAGAACAGGTACCTGAAAAATCATAAGAATTATAAAATAAAATACAAACTCTGTTGCTATTTTATATATAAATTTTCCAAGGAAATTCATATATGGACTCACAAGCATAACCCTGATCATAAGGTAATCCCTGTCGCCCATCGCAAAAATCGTAGTATTTGCAAGACTTCCGCATATAGTTGAAAGCATTACAAAAAGATATATTATTGTTGTGCCCTGATGAATTTTAATCAGCGGGAAAAAAAGTGCCATAATCATATATGGAATAAACATAAACAATAACACATACAAAAATTTTCTTATAAACTCCCATAACATCATGAATATCTGTGACACAATTCCTACTGCCAGCCTGCATTTCGACTTCTCGCCAAACGCATCATCTTTTATATGGTTTCTTACAAAAGGCAGTCTTTTTATAAGATGGATTCCACCTTCAGTTCCTTCATAAAAACGTAATATTTTCTCAGCAAACAGCTTTCTAAATAATTTCATTGTCTGCCTCCCCAAGTATATCTAATACAGCTGCCTTAATCTCAGGAATCTGCATTGTTTCATATGATATCTGATTAAGTTCCCCGTTATTAAGCACAACAACATCCCGTGAGATTCTGTGTGCAATTTCAAGGAGCCCTGTAGATATCAGGATAATATGTTCATCCTTCATCTCATTAAGTACCTCAAGCATATCATCAATATACTCATCAGTACAGTAATCAAGTGCTTCATCAAACATCATTACATATGGCTTCTGGATAAGAAATGCTGCAAGCTGAAGTCTCTTCTTCTCTTCAAAGCTGTACTCAGCAATATGCTTATCTCTTATTTCCTGTGAAAGCTTTACCTTTTCAAAATAATATTCCGGTTCTTCACAGTCCCTGTTCATATCGCACAACATATTTACAAACTGGTAGCCTGTTATAAGCATAGGAAGAACACTCTGCTTTGCAGCAAAAAACAATGTGCTTTTCTCCTTAGTCTTAATCTCTCCTGAATCCACAGGAATATCTCCTGCTATACACTCAAAAAGAGTGGTTCTTCCAGCACCCGGACCTCCAAGAATAGGATATATCCTGCCTTTATTAAATATATATTCAACATCAGTAAGAACTTCTGTCTTACCAAAGCTCTTCTTTAAATGATTTAAATGTAACATTATAATTCTCCTGCATTAAATGTGTCATATTATTATATTACATGTTTATTTGATTTGTAAACCTGCAAAACCGTATTATATTGCATTTATTCAGCAACAATGATATAATTCTGAAATATTTTGCTAATAATATTAAAAAATGTAGAGGTGTACAAGATTGAAAGATTTTTTTAAAAGAAAAGGCTGGAGAATCTGCTTCGGTGCATATATATTTATATATCTTCCGTGGTTTATGATTCTTGAAAGAATATTTAGCAGTGATTATCCGAGACTTCATATAATTAATATCCCGTTTGATAACATGATACCATTCTGTGAATACTTCATAATTCCATATGTATTATGGTATCTGTATGTAGTCGGTGCCTGTGTTTACATGTATTTCAAAGCAGATAATAAGGAATTCATACAGTTCGCATTATCACTTATAATCGGTATGTCACTCGCACTTACAATATGCATGATATACCCTAACGGTCTTACATTAAGACCTGACCCTATACCTGATAACTTCTGTGGAAAGATAATCAACACACTGTATGCAATAGATACTTCAACAAATGTATTCCCTAGTATCCATGTATACAACTCACTCGCAGTTAATTTTGCATTACTTCGCTGCAAAGCATTAAAAGGACACACCTTAACAAAGACCTTATCTTCTATTCTCTGTATCCTTATATGCCTTGCAACAATGTTCTTAAAGCAGCATTCCGTAATTGATGTAATCGGAGCAATAATACTCTATATTATTCTCTACATTTTCATATATGTTATCGACTACAGTAAGTTTAAGAAAGCCTAATGTATTTTCTTTAAACATTTTGAAAGAAGTTCTATAAGAAGAACTACAACAAACAATACAATAAGAATTGAGCCGACGGCGTCCCATCTGTAATTGTTCATATAGACAATCAGTGGGGCGCCGATTCCGCCTGCACCTACAAGTCCCAAAGTACTTGCCGACCTTACATTCACATCAAGCCTGTACATCACAGCATCTTTAAACTGAATCTTAAGTTCCGGTACTGCCACATATCTTAGTCTTGCAATAAAGCCTGTTCCTGCACATTTGTATGCATTCCATGCCGCCATATTCCAGTTATCAACAGCAACCGTAAATCTCTTTGTAAGAAGCCCGATACTGCACATCATCATTGTAAGCACTCCGGCAAAGCTGCCCGGTCCGGTAACTCTTATAAATATAAGTCCATACACATACACAGGGACAGTTCTTATCGCCATCACAATAAGTCTTCCCACAAAAGCCACAGGTGCCGGAACGAATTTCCTTGAATTAATTAACGTAAGAAGAACTGCAAATACCGCACCTGAACATGTTCCTGCAACAGCGATTGCAATAGTCTCAAGCATAAGAAACATAACTCCGCTCTTTCCTGACATAAACATATAATTCCAATCAGGGTGCGTGATTCCATGTGCAATAGCGCCAACAACCTTAATTCCAAGCTTTGAAGCCGACACATCTTTGATTGCACTGAGGCTGTACAGGAAAAGTGCCATGATACATACGCTTATAATCACATTTGCAGTCCTGTTTCTCTTAATCCGTCCATCAAGATATGCCTTTAAAAATGTACTTATCACCTCAATCACAAGCACTGCGCCAAAAAGCATGACAAGAATCATTCCAACCCTGCTGTATTCTCGCCAGCTTATCTTCTCATTAAGTAAAAGTCCGATTCCGCCTGCGCCGACATAGCCAAGAATCGCCGCATGTCTTATATTGGCTTCCAGCACATACAGAGAATTATTAAGATAGCCCGGCAGCAGTTCAATAAGAACCGTCCTTGAAAATGCTTTGAATCTTCCTGCTCCCGTGGCCGCAACCGCTTCATACGGCTTCATCGACAAACCTTCTATATCCTCGCCGCCGATTCTTGACATTACCGCCCATGTCGATACAGCAATTGCAATCGTACCTGCTGCCGCGCCAAGTCCCCATATAAATGTTGCAACAAGTGCCAGTATAAGCACAGGGATTGTCCTTACGCACTGCACAATAACCCTTACAACAATCCTCACATAAGGTTTCTTAATAATATTGTCCGCATATAAAAATGCAGTAAAAAGTCCAAGCACAGCACCGATAAATGTACCCGCAACTGACATCTGCACTGTCTTAATAAGTGGCTCTATAATCTTACCGCAATATGCCGTATCCGGTGGAAACATTCTTTTTATGAATAATACCGCTTGATTGCCGCGTCGTATAATCACACCCATATCAAAGCCTGTTACTGCAAAGCAGAATATTATCAAAGCAAGCATTATCAGTGCAGTAATTCTTCTGACAGCTTTCATTCTATTCATACTTTTCATACGCACCACCATATACGAACCTGATATCTTCATTTGTTACCTCTGGCGACTTTTTGTCAAGAACCAGTTTTCCATCAGCAATCCCAATAATTCTGTCCGATTTCTTCAATGCAAGTTCTACTGAATGACTGTTCATAATAACAGTCATATTGTACTGCTTATTAAGCTGCACAAGAATATCTGTAATCTGTTCAGCACTATAAGGGTCTAATGAAGCAACCGGTTCATCTGCAAGAATAATATCAGGCTTTGACATAAGTGCCCTTGCTATTGCAACTCTCTGCTTCTGTCCGCCTGATAACTTTCCGGCATATGAATACATTTTTTCAGACAGACCTACCGCCTCAAGCTGCTTTTCTGCATATTCCTTCTGTTCCTTACTAAATATACCAAAAAGTGCCTGAAAAGCATTTCTTTCTGCCAGTGCCCCGTTAAGCACATTATCAAAACAGGTCAGTGTATCAACAAGGCAGAAATCCTGATATATAGTGCCTATTGTTTTCTGGATATCTCTTTTCTTTTTTCCTTTCAACTTTGCCAAATCCTGATTATTAATAATAATGCTTCCTGTTGTCGGCTTAATCATTCCGTTAAGCATGCGAAAAAGAGTGGTCTTTCCAGCACCACTCTTTCCAATTACTGATATGAATTCGCCCTGTTCTACTGAAAAACTAATGTTATCAAGGGCTTTGTCTCCACCTTTATATAATTTACTCACACTGTCTATCTGTAACATGTATATTGTCCTCCCAGACAGCTTAAAGGTGAATTATTTCTTTAACATATTCTGTGCCGCACGCTCTGCATCATAATCAGAGCTTTGGGCATACTGATATCCAATATGACTTAATACATTCAAAACTTTAAGTCCGTCTTCACTTTTTCCTATATTAATACAAGCATCTGCAAATGCTTTCTTAAAGCCTTCTGACATAATATCTGAATTCTTACTAACACATATTGTATCATCCATTATCTGATCTGTCACTGCCAAAACTGCAGTCTGTTTATAACAATCATCTGTACCACCGAATTTGCTCATCCAGTTAGCTGCATATTTTGCTCTCATATGTGCAAATCCAACGATAACATCAACCTGCCCTGCTGCAAGCCTTGACATAGATGTTGTATACGAATCAGACTGTACGACATTGGCAAGGTCACTTATCTGCTTCCCATAATTATTGTAAAGCCACAGACTTGGGTATATATAACCTGATGCTGATGAAGCACCCATTACAGCCCATGTTGCACCATTCAAATCATCCCATGTAAGCTTCTGTCCTGCATTGACCTTGGCAGCAAGCTCCTGTCCCTTAGTACTTGGTCCTGCAAGAATTATTGAACGATAATATGTTGTAAGATTATCTGTAAATGCTTCCTCCGTTCCGTCATTCCAGTCCCTGGCATTAAGAGAATCCTTGTTAATAGCTTTTCTCTGTGCAGTAAGCAGAACATCACAGTCATCATCATATGTAACATAAGTTCCGCCAGAAATAAATCCTGCATCTGCTGTTCCGGCACTTAAAGCTTCTCCAACTGCACTGTAAGAAGTTCCTACTGTAATCTCAACATTGCCTACATTATATCCCTGCGTAGCAAGTTCATCTTTAATCATGCCGCCAAGAGGCTCAAGTCCTGTAAGCAGCGTATCAGCATCCTGATACGGTGCAATCATTATTCTGAATGTATCAATATCCTTAGAATCTTCTTTAGTTGTATCTTTTCCACAGCCTGTCAGCCCTGCTGATAATCCCATGCAAAATGTCGCTGTAAGTAACACAGTCATTCCTTTTTTCAAATATTTTGTTAATTTCATTATTTTGTCTCTCTTCCAATTTCCTTTAACATATTCTTATCGCTTCTAATTGTAGCACATGCAACAGTAGTAAGCATATTACCTGTAATAGTAGCAGACGCACCAGACTGAAATGCCTTGATTCCGTCTCCTGTAAGAAGTGCTCTTCCTGCACCAAGTCTTATATCAGCCTCCGGGTTAATATATCTAAAGAATGCTATTGTTCTTAATATCTCAGGCTCAGTAAGTCTTCTCTCATTCTCAAGAGGTGTACCCTTAATTGGCATAAGTGCATTAAGAGGAATAGAGTCAACTCCGACTTCCGCAAGACTTATTGCCATATCAAGTCTGTCTTCCCAGTCTTCGCCCATTCCTATTATACCACCTGAACATGCCCACATACCTTCTGCTTTTACAAGCTTTAAAGTTTCAATCTTCATATCATATGTATGTGTAGTGCATATATTAGGGAAATTTCTTCTTGAAGTCTCAATATTATGGTGATAACTTGTAACACCTGCTTCATGAAGTCTGTGAAGCTGCTCAGCATTAAGAAATCCCATAGATGCACACAGCTCAATATCACATTCTTTATTCATAATTTCATAAGCATGAACAGCCTTTTCAAATTCCTCACCGGTAAGAGCTTTTCCAGCCGTAACAATCGAGAAACGATCAACACCTTCTGACTCATTCAGCTTACATGCCTTTACAATATCCTCTTCTGGAAGAAAATCATACACTTCACAATCTGTATGGTTATGTGCTGACTGTGCACAGTACTTACAGTCTTCTGGACATTTGCCGCTTCTACCATTAATTATAGAACATAAGTCAACCTTATCTCCAACAAAATGTTTTCTTATCCTGTCTGCCCCTTCACAAAGTTCATCCAAATCGCAATCCAGAAAAAATGACAAATCATCCTGTCTTGTAATTCTTCTTCCATTAATAATCTCTTCAGCCAGTTCTAATGGTGTCATAATGATATACCTCTTTTTTAAATTTTTATTTGATTATAGAACTGAAAATAGCGAATGTCAACAAATTGCGTCTTGCAGTTGACATCCGCTATATGTAATTACCCGCTGATATTCTTTATCTCTCACCTATATCTGCCATATCATGTATAACATCAGATATATTTTCTACAGTTGAGGTTATTCTGTTATTAAGATCTGTACAGCTCTTAGCAAGCTTTCCTACCTCTAATGCTACAACTGAAAAGCCTTTTCCCGCCTCACCGGCTCTTGCAGCCTCAATAGATGCATTAAGTGCAAGAATATTCTGCTTTCTCTGTATGCCATCAAGCTGCTTGGTATTCTCCTTGATATCTCTCACATACTCTTCACAGCTCTTAACACCACCTGTAAGCTTTGTAATCAATTGTCCATTGTACTTAGAATTATATTCTGAATTAATAAAATTATTAAGTACTGCTCCTAGCAGGTTAGCTGCTGCATTAATCTCTGCCTCTGTTCTTACTGTAACTTTTCCTAACGCCTCAATATACTCATCCTCATTAATACCCAGTTCTCTTGCAACACCTCTGAATTTCTCTTCATTCGGATGCTCAGGTAAAACCTGACCTCCGATTACAGAGCCAAGCACTGTACCATCGCTTAACTTAAGCGGAATTCCAAAATCCACAAGTCCAGCATGACAATGATATACACCTTGTCCCTCAGCGTCACATTTCTCACATCTTCTGCATCCCTCCTTACTTCCTCTGGTAAGCTTTATACAGAAATCTGTAAAGTTGTAACATTCGGAAATATACTTTCCATCAGCTCCAACTGCAACCGTAGCTAATCCTGTTGCCACAGCCCAGTCAGACATAATTGATTCAAATTTCTCCATATCAGCAAAATCTTGAATCTTCATGCTTAAACCACCTCTTTTTCAATTGTTACATGTATTGATTGAATAAATTTTAACAAATAAGACCTCTAAAGTCAATGAATATGAGTAATTAGCAACATTTTTATGTACTGGCTCTGTATTAATGATGGAACAGTCTCATTCCTGTAAAGCACATAGCCATTCCACGCTTATTAGCTGTTTCAATAACCTGATCATCTCTTACAGAACCACCAGGCTGTGCTACATACTTAACTCCTGACTTATAAGCTCTTTCTATATTATCTCCAAATGGGAAGAATGCATCTGAACCGATTGTTACATCAGTATTGCCTGCAAGCCATTCCTTCTTTTCCTCTGTTGTAAATACAGATGGTTTCTCTGTGAATACTCTCTCCCAGTCATTGAGAATATCTTCATACTCATCACCAATATAAAGGTCAATTGCATTGTCTCTGTCAGCACGGCCTACGCCTTCCTTAAACGGAAGATTAAGGACCTTTGGATTCTGGCGGAGATACCAGTTATCAGCCTTCTGACCTGCAAGTCTTGTACAATGGATTCTTGACTGCTGTCCTGCTCCGATACCGATTGCCTGTCCATTCTTTACATAGCATACAGAATTAGACTGTGTATACTTAAGTGTTATAAGTGCAATAATCATATCAATCTTAGCAGACTCTGGAATATCCTTATTCTCTGTTACAACATTTGATAAAAGTTCCTTATCAATAACAAACTCATTTCTTCCCTGTTCAAATGTTACACCAAACACCTGCTTTCTCTCGATTGGTTCAGGCTTATACTCAGGGTCAATCTTAATGATATTGTAGTTACCCTTCTTCTTAGCCTTTAATATCTCAAGTGCCTCCGGCTCATAGCCAGGTGCAACAATACCATCTGAAACCTCATGCTGGATAAGCTTTGCTGTAGCAACATCACATACATCTGATAATGATATGAAATCACCGAAAGATGACATTCTGTCTGCACCTCTTGCTCTTGCATATGCACATGCGATTGGGCTTAATTCTCCGATTGCTTCGTCAACCCAGTAAATCTTCTTCTCAACATCTGTAAGAGGAAGTCCTACTGCAGCACCTGCTGGAGATACATGCTTGAAAGATGTAGCTGCTGGAAGTCCTGTAGCTTTCTTTAACTCCTTAACAAGCTGGTATCCGTTAAATGCATCAAGAAAATTAATATATCCTGGTCTGCCGTTAAGAATCTCTACAGGAAGGTCACTTCCGTCTTCCATAAATATTCTTGAAGGCTTCTGATTAGGGTTGCATCCGTATTTTAACTGAAATTCGTTCATATTCTTTCTCCTTAATTACTTTACATTCTTGTTAATAATTCTTGTTTCGTATTCACCTGTAGCAATATCAATATATCTTACAAAAAGTGAAACCTTGTTATCTGCATTAAGATTATCCCAGATCATCTGTGTGAATTCTTCAATATCACCTGATATCTTAACCCATGTAGGTTCTCCCTCATAGCTTGGAAGTGGATTGCCATCACCCATATATGTATGGATATAATGTCCTTCTCCTGCAAATGCTGCATCATATGTATATGTGTGTCTTTCACAGATGTCAGGATTACCATTATGGCTCTTTAATATTGACATTGCATATGAATATTCATTATTCTCAATATGAAGCACACTTGAAATTCTTGGTGTATAGTTAGGTGCATCATGCTCATATTTTCTTACTCTTAAAGATTCTTCAAATGTTTTTCCTTCTGAAAGTCCATCATAAACTGTATCAGTCTGATCACCATTAGTAACAATAGTATTGTTTCCAAGTACTCTGACTGGAGCATAGATAATAAGTTCTGGTGCAACTAAAAGTGTTGAAGGATCAAAAGCCTCTGTTCTTATGCCCTCACCATCCTGTACAAATACACGGTTACGGCTGCTCTCGCTTCTTCCCATAATAAAGTAAGCTGAAACTGCCTTCTTGCCATCCTCTGACATACCGGCAACAATTCCTCTTCCTGGATAAGCACATCCTGATAATTCTTCTGAAAGATTCTTAATTGTCATAACTGACCTCCTGTTAAATGTGATGACTGCGTTCACTCCTCATGGTTCTTTTTCGCGAGTAGCGAAGATGCCAGAATTTCATTCTGGCATTGTCGCGGTGCTCCTCGAATATCCGTGAAAAATCCCCAATCCATGCAAGCATGATTGTGAATTTTCACTCCTATCCTCATCGCTACTCGCGCAAAAAAACCGCCTGGGAACGCAGCTTTATGCTTTGCGTTGCCCAGGCGGTCGGCTAATTCTTAATATAAACTGTACTCCCTGTGGGTTATCCCACAATGCCCTTTAAGCATCTTCCGCCAGTTGTACAGCGCTTATTAATAACATACAACAAAATATATTAAATTGCAACACCATTCTTCTTAAGAAGCTCTCTAGCTGATTCTACAGAATCAACTCCTGTCGGATTCTTGATAGGTGCGAATTCTTTCTCTCTTACTACTTCGAATGGGAGACAGCTGTCAAGCTCATGAATCATATCAAGCACAAGACCTTCGAACTTATATCCGTTAGGCTTTTCCGGCTTAACAAGGTTACCATTCTCATCAATATATGGAATCTTCTTCTCAACTATATGTAATGGAAGATTCTTTTCAACTATTCTTTCAAGATCTGAAACCTTAAACAGGTAATTAAGAATAACTCCGAAATTATATGCAGGATCACCCTTTGCATTCTTTGCATCCATCATTTCCTGTGTAAGCTCATAGTATTCAACAATCGAAGGCTTTCCGTCTTCAAGACACATAACTCCAACCTTTTCATCCGGTGCAGCCTTTCTTACAACCTTAGCTCCTACTGCACAATGCTTCTCAATTGTAGCACCAACAAATACAGGGTCAGCAATTCTCTGAAGGACATTATCAACAGCGAATACATTAAGCCATTCAATTCCGTTATTCTCAAGAACCTCTGTTAATCCTGCTTTCTTTAAAGAAATATACCAGCCACCATTACCATTAGGTGATGTAGCCATTCTTCCCTTCTCTTCAAGATATATCTTGCCATTATAATCAGTAGCTGCTGCCATCTCCTGCTTGAAGAAATGTACATATTCGCTCTTATATCCAAAGAAATTCTTCTCATTAAAGAAAGAAACTGTTGCATCATTATTCTTCTCACTTGTCATAACGAATAAATGTATATATGTTCCTGTTTCTTTAACAACATCCATAAGATTATTAATAAGACATTGAAATATATAAAGTTCCTTATTAACTCCTACATTATACATTCCCTTTGGATTATCAGAACCAAGTCTTGTTCCCATTCCTCCTGCAAGAAGAATTGCGCCGACTTTTCCGGCTTTAATTGCCTCTACACCTGTATTCTTAAATATATCATAATTAGCCGCTATCTCATCAAGTTCCATGGCATCAAGAGGTGTGATTTCCCCCTTCTTAACAAGTTCAGATTTATGTTCAATAGCTGATAAAACCTCCATATCAGTCTTGTCAATCTGATCAAGAAGCGCATTCTTCTCATCATCTGATAATTCGTCATAATATCTTAATATCTGTTCCTGTCCGTACTTCGAAAGCTTAAGCTTTGCTTCTTCTAAATTCACTTTAAAAATCCTCACTTATTCTATTACTTATTGTCTTACGACATTTTTATAATTTTAGCATATTAATAGTTACCAAGCAACTTAATTGACTCTGCTTCTTCTTCAATTCCTCTTAAAGCATTCATAACTCTTGGATCATCAATATTTCCTGTAAAATCAACAAAGAAGCGGAAATTCCATCTCTTTCCCTCTACATTTCCCTCAATAGGTCTTGATTCAATCTTATTCATATTAAGGCCATTATATATAATGTGGCTTAACAGATTATAAAGAGTTCCTGCTTCATTGGCTGTTTCAAATACAATGCTCATCTTCTGTGCGTTCTTAACGAACTTTCTTGTATTAGTAACAATAACGAATCTTGTAGTGTTGCCTTCCTGATCTGTAATTCCTCTCTTAAGGATATCAAGTCCATAAAGCTCTGCTGCCTCCTTGCTTGCAATGGCAACATGAGTCTTATTATGCTCCTGAAAAATCATTTTGGCAGCAAGTGCTGTATTAGCCTGACTGATTCTCTGCCAGTCCTTATGTGTATCTAAGAATCTGTCACACTGCATAAGTCCCTGTGGATGTGAATATACAGCAGTAACATTTTCAAGGTCAGTTCCCGGCAGTCCGAGTAACAAATGTTCAATCTTAACATAAGTTTCTGCAATTATGTAATTATCATATCCCTGTAACAGATCATACACATCTGCAACAATTCCTGCATTGGAATTCTCAATAGGAAGCACTGCATAATCAGCATTTCCCTGCTTAACTGCCTCCATACACTCTCTCCATGTAGGAACATTGAAATTATCAACATCCTTGCCAAAGAAATTAATCATGGCTGCATATGAATATGCTCCCGGAACACCCTGATAGACTACCTTGCAGTCCTTCTTATTAATCTCATCAATAGCCTCATATGGTTCTCTTAAAGTCTGTCCCATCTTTTCAAGAAGCATATACTGATTCTTTCTCGAGTTAGCCATAATCTGTGAAAACAGATCATCAATGGCATGTACATTATCAGGATTCTTAACCAGCTTCTTGACTGATTCCAACTTAGCTTTCTCTCTTGCCGGATCAAGAACCTTCTTACCTGTTTCAATCTTATATTCTGCAACCTCAGTTGTCAGTTTCATTCTCTCTTCGAACAGCTCCACAAGCTGGCTGTCAATTTTATCAATATTATTTCGTATCTCATTCAGATCTAACATATACTTCTCCTCTTTAAAGCGATGTATTATTCTTATTGTATCACATTTTTAATGATATGCAATAAATGTACTTTATGTTATACTTAAGAAAATGTTCTTTAAGGACACACATAAGGGAGTGATATCATATGAAAAAAGCTATAACTATAGGAGTTTTGTCAGTTATCAGCATAGCACTTGCTGTTTTGATATTTATATCAGTAAGAAACAACCGTATTGTCTATAACAATGATAACGCTGTCGGTAACACAGCCGGCAACCTCAATAACGGCGGTTTGTTCTGTGAATATAATGACAAAATATATTTTGCCAATCCATACGATTACAACAAGCTGTATGTAATGGATTCTGACTGCACTAACGCCATGAAATTAAACGATGACAGTGTTGGATCAATCAATGTCTGTGGAAACTACATATATTATGTTAAAAATAATTTCAAGCAGGAAACAATCGGAACAATATTCAGGGGACAGTTTTTTGGAGTATACCGCTGTGACTTAAATGGTGAATCCCCAAAAGCCCTGTATGACCAGTTATCAGGTATTATTGCACTTTCCGGTAATGACCTGTATTACCAGCACTATAGTGACACAACGCCACTTGCCTTTCATAAAGTGGACATCGCCGGTAAGAAAGATACCAAAATATCTGATACTCCGTATTCACCTGCATGCGTACAGAACCAGACAATATACTTTTCAGATCCAGAGGGAAAACATAATGTATTAAGCTACGACACTAAATCAGGCAGAACATCTGTCGTATATGACTGCAATTCTTATCTGGCAGATGTTGAGAACGGATATATATACTACATAGATTTAAGCAAGAATTATTCTTTAGTACGTTATAATCTCTCTAACAAGACACTTGAGCAGCTGTATGCAGGTACTAAAGACAGTAAAGTAATCAACTTTAATGTATACGGAAATAAAATATTTTTCCAGTTAGAAGGTGATTCAGCTGAGACAGGATTATACAGGATGAATATAAATGGAACACAGATTGATCCTATTGCAATAGGTAATGTAACTAATATTCACTGTACATCAAGATACACATTTTTCCAGTATTATGAAGATCAGGGAGTCCTTTACAGGGTAAGCACAAGTGGTGCTGATACATCTGTTGAACAGATTACTATCAAATAACATTTTTATAAATATTATATAAATAATGCCCCACACTTTCAAATCAGTGCAGGGCATTTATTATATTTTACTCTTCAGTTTTCTCTTCTTCAATCTTAATTGAAAGTTCATCAAGCTGTTTAGCATCTACAACATCAGGAGCATTAGTAAGGAGACAAGATGCGTCCTTTACCTTAGGGAAAGCAATGACATCTCTGATTGAATCTCTCTTAGCCATAAGCATTACAAGTCTGTCAAGACCATATGCAAGTCCTGCGTGTGGTGGTACACCATACTTAAATGCATCAAGAAGGAATCCAAACTTTTCATTAGCGACCTCATCTGTAAGTCCAAGTGCCTTGAACATTCTGCTCTGAACATCAGCCTGATGGATTCTTACTGAACCACCACCGATTTCTGTTCCGTTAAGAACAATATCATAAGCCTTTGCACGAACTGCACCAGGGTTAGTCTCAAGCATGTCAAGATCTTCATCCATAGGCATTGTAAATGGATGATGCATTGCAACGAATCTTTCTTCTTCATCAGACCATTCAAACTGTGGGAACTCTGTTACCCATAAGAACTTATAATCAGACTTATCAAGAAGACCCATCTGGCCTGCAAGTTCAACTCTTAATGCGCCAAGAACATTCCATACTATCTTATTTCTATCAGCAGCGAATAAGAGAAGATCTCCTGCTTCACCGTCCATAGCCTTAACAAGGGCATTCATCTGATCCTCTGTCATAAACTTTGCAAATGATGACTTATATGAACCATCTTCGTGAATTGCAATATAAGCAAGACCTTTTGCACCATATCCCTTAGCAAAATCAACAAGTGCATCAATCTTCTTACGAGGCATGCTTCCCTGTCCCTTTGCGTTGATTCCTCTTACAGAACCGCCATTCTCAAGTGCTCCTGTGAATACTCCGAAGCCGCAGTCCTTTACGATATCTGATACATTCTGTAATTCCATACCAAATCTTAAATCAGGCTTATCAGAACCAAATCTGTCCATAGCTTCCTGCCATGTCATTCTCTGGATTGGAAGCTTTACATCAACATCAAGAACTTCTTTAAAAAGATATGCAAGAAGTCTTTCATTAACATCAATTACATCATCAACATCGACAAATGATAATTCCATATCAATTTGTGTGAATTCAGGCTGTCTGTCTGCTCTTAAATCCTCATCTCTGAAGCATCTTGCAATCTGCATATATCTGTCATAGCCAGAACACATAAGCATCTGCTTAAAGAGCTGTGGTGACTGTGGAAGTGCATAGAACTTACCTGGATGAATACGGCTTGGCACAAGATAATCTCTTGCTCCCTCTGGTGTAGACTTAGTAAGCATAGGTGTTTCAATCTCTAAAAAGCCTTCATTTGCAAGAAATGCTCTTGTAAGAGTTGCAACCTTGCTTCTCATAATAATATTAGACTGGATATCAGGTCTTCTAAGATCAAGACATCTGTACTTAAGTCTGATATCTTCCTTAGTCTGGATATTTTCCTCTATTGGGAATGGAGGTGTCTCTGACTCTGAAAGAATTCTTAATGTCTTAGCAGCAATCTCAATGTCACCTGTCTTTAAATTCTCATTAACAGCACCGCTTCTCTTAATAACTTCACCCTCAACAGCGATTACGAATTCATTACGAAGTGTATATGCCTTGTCGAAGCCTTCCTTGCCAATTATATTTTCATCAAAAAGAATCTGTAGAATTCCACTTCTATCTCTTAAATCAACAAAAATAAGTGAACCAAGATTTCTTCTCTTGGCAACCCACCCCATTACAGTAACCTTCTTACCAATATCAGCCGATGAAACCTCTGTACATCTGTGCGATCTCTTTAAGCCAACCATTGACTCTGCCATCTTACTTTACCTCTTTCCTGTAATTAAATACTAATCTGCGAAGGATAGAATATCTTTAAGACTAAGATTTTCTAAGTCTACCTTACTATTTCTTATTATCTCAAATGTTTCTTCCTCGTGAATCATTCGCTGAAACTCAATAAATACTCTCATATCAAGATTCCTAATCTCTTCAATAAGAATATTCACAGCCGTATCAATGTCAAATGCTTTCCTATACGGCCGGTCAGATATCAGCGCAGCAAATTCATCTGTCACCTTAAGAATTCTTGCACCCAGTGGAATATCTGTTCCTTTAAGATTATCAGGATAACCACTTCCATCGAAACACTCATGGTGATAGAGAACAACTTTCATTATATTATCTGAATAATCATAATTTTTCAATACATCAAAGCTGATTTTAGAGTGCATTCTCATATATTTCATCTCTTCGACTGATAATTCACCCGAATTTCTGCCATATAAGTATTCTGATAATTTAAGTTTTCCAATATCATGAAGCATTCCTGCTATTTTTAATTCATAACATTCGCTCTCACTAAGTTCCATTCTTTTAGCAAGCTCATATGTAAGATTTGCCACAAGAATTCCATGCTGTATACCGCTTTTAAAATCCTTAACAATATATTCCAGTAATTCTTCATCGTTAATATTATTGTGTCCCATAGGTAGCCTCCCTGCCGCCCATATAGTATTTCTTTATAAACTCCTTTGCTGAAAGCGGTTTATCAAAGTAAAAACCCTGAATGACATCACATCCGTAAGATACAACTGCATCAAGTTCTTCCTTTGTCTCTATGCCTTCAAAAACAAGATCATAATTTACCATTTTAAGCATTTCAATCAATGATTTAATAACCTGTCTGCCCTTATCATTCTTCAGTGACCGGCTCGCAAATACCCTGTCAAACTTGATTATATCAGCAGGGATATTTGCAATCTGGTTAAGAGATGAGTATCCAGAACCGAAATCATCAACATTGATTCGGAATCCTTTTTCTCTTAATGCATTGATAACATTTATCATTGTATCCAGAGCATCAATAAAAGTAGTCTCCAATATTTCAAGTTCTACAAGCGATGAATCTATATCATACTTTTTCTGAAGTCCAACCACATAATTAAGCAGTCCCTCACTTGTAAACCTCTGTCTTGATATATTAACCGATACAGGCACCGGCTTTATGCCTTTATCAATACATTCACGCTGAAATACAAATGTCTTATCAAGCATAATATCATCAAGCTTTCCTATCATTCCCGTATGCTCAAGTACCGGAACAAATCTCACTGGCGGTATAAGCTCACCATCTCTGTTCCTCATTCTTACAAGTGCTTCCGCACCAACAGCTTTTCCCTCTGATACAGAAATCTTAGGCTGGAGAAATATTTCTATCCGGTCTTCCTCACATGCACGCACGAATTCATTCGACATATCCATATGTTCAAGATATTCATTGCAGTTATCTTCTGAATAAATGCAACAATGAATATCAAATCTTCCCTTAGTTGACTTTTTAGCAAGATTAGCCCTGTCAACTGCCATTCTGACATCTAAGGCCGGATCATCATAAAAATAAAGTCCCACATATACATGCTGGTATACTAAAGGATATCTTGCAGATAATTCTGCCTCAAATGTCTCATTCTTTCTGGAAATATAATCAACTACATCTTCATGCGTCATTCCATCTACTTTATATGCACCCCTGAACTGATCGAATCCTATTCCATGAGATGCCAGGCATAAAGGCTCATTAACAAAATAAAAGTCTGCTATATCCTGCATAACCTTATCGCCTTCATCCATGCCATAAAAATCATTGATATATTTGAAATTACTGATGTCAAGTGCTAATAGTACTATTCTGTGTTCATTACTGTGTATAATCTCCGTAACTTTTTCATTAAATACATCATGCCCTGCCATCCCAAGATAACAGCCTCCCATATGCTTACACACCCCTTTGTATTACACGTTCTTAAACTTATTAAAATTATATCATATAAAACAATATAAATCTACCATCTAAAATTCATCAATTATTAACTTTGTGATGCGACATAGGTGTAGTATCTGTAATCGGTAAAAATGTATATCCCTCGCTAAGTCCCCACTGTATAATTTCTTCAACAGCATCAACACTGAATTCCCTTGTGTCGTGCTGGAGGACAACTGATACATTATTAGCCTTTATTCCATTAATTACATTATTTACGACCTGTGAAGAACTGTTTACTTCACCTGCATCACCACTTGATACATTCCAGTCACAATACCTTAAACCTTTAGCTTCAACAGCACATACAAGCTGGCTCATAATTCCATAACAGTAAGTGGCACTCACTGTATTAGACGAACCTCCCGGAAATCTTAACAAATCTGTTTTTTCTCCTGTCTGCTGCTGTATGATGTCGTTCATTTCATCAAAATCTTCGAAATATGCATCCAGACTCTGATATATTTTTGAATATTCATGTGATGCTGAATGAATTGCAACTGTATGTCCATCAGCAGCCTCTTTTCCTATAAGGTTCTGATATGCCGGCTTTCCATTTGTGACAAAAAATGTGGCTTTGACATTATATTTGTCTAACACATCAAGCAGTCTCTGGGTGTACTTTCCCGGTCCATCATCAAATGTCAGATACACCACTTTATTACCCGGATTGACTGTATTATCAGGCATTGGTGAATAAACCCTTACGCATCTTTCTACACTTGTCTTATTACCTGCTGCATCTTCTACTTCATATGTCAGAGTATATTTGCCGTCTGTCTGTGTATCTACATTTCCTGATACCTTTACCTTAGAAGTCAGATTACCGTCACAGGAATCCTCTGCCTCATAACCAGGCTCACAATATTGCGTTCCATTTTTAATATAATATGTAGTTCCATCAATGAGATTAATATCCGGTGCAGTTGTATCAACAACATGAACAATTCTTTCCGTATGCACTTCTATGCCTGCTGAATTCTTAACCGAATATATAATTTTCACATCTCCTGTAACATCAGAATCCACAAGTTTGTCTTTTGTCACTTTTTCAGAAATGTCACCATCAGCCTCATCAACAGCCATGCATCCTGAATCCTCATAGTCTGTTCCAGCCTCAATAGTTATTTCCGGACTTCCAATAAGAGTAATAACCGGCGCCTTACTATCTGCTTTCTGTATATTATCACCTGACACCTGTAGATTTTTGTCAGAATTTGTTATTCTTGTTTTATTTTTTTTATCAATAACAAATATAATGGCAACAATTGCCAGAAAAACAACTGAACCAATAATTAAGTATTTATACCATGCTTTTTTCATCATTCTTACCAGCTTCCTCTTTAGAACATTTTATGCATGAGTATTATACTTCTTTACTGTAAAATAAGCTAGTTAAAATACCTTACAAAATCAGGCAATTTCTATAATTCTTCCGGTTCTCGCATTAGTTCTGTGGGATATTGATATAACAGTCCTGTTCTCACTTACCCTGTTTAATGCATCAAGCACATTTTTCTCAGTATCAGCATCCAGATTAGCTGTTATCTCATCTAACAGAAGCAGTTCAGGCTTTGCTGCTGCAGCCCTTGCAATTGACAATAACTGCCACTGTCCCTGTGAGAAATCTTCTGGCTTGCATATAGTATCATAGCCGTTCTCAAGTTCCATAATTGCATCATGAATACCTGCTGCCTTAGCTGCTTCAATTACATCTTCATCAGTAATTGATACATCATACAGTGTTATCTGGTCTTTGACAGTTCCTGGAACCATATGGAAAGTCTGCTCAACATATCCATATATCTTTCTCTTTTCACTATCCGGAATAGCTGTAACCTTCTGACCTGCAATCAATACGCTTCCATTATCCGGCTCGTAAAGTCCAAGAAGGAGTTTAAATATTGTACTCTTTCCTGCACCTGTTCTTCCCGACAGAGTAACCTGCTCGCCTTTTTTAATACTAAAGCTTAAGTTCTCCACAACATTTTTATCATTATAAGCGAATGTTACATTATTGAAGTCAACAAGCACATCAGTGTCAGCTTCCATCGCAGTATCCTCTGTGATGAATGAATCCTTTTTAACTGAGAATTCATCCAGCTCAAAAAATTCATTAATTCTGTGTACTCCTGCTATTGCTGACTGTATAGTCTGAATCTCCATGCCAAGATTCTCAACAGGAGCAAATATCTGTGAAATATAATTAATTACCGCAACTGCTGTACCTGCTGACATGCCAAAAAATGTAAGCACTGTCTGGTTACCTGATGCCGAAAAAAGCATTACCACAGCAACAACAATAGCATTGAGAATAAGGATTACCGGTGAATATACAGCATCATAAAAATTATTTTTTTCAATTGCTGCGTAGCTTTCGCATATATATTCATCATATCTTTGTGCCATATAATTTTCTTTGCCAAGAGTATGTATTGTTCTTATATTATGAAGAGTTTCCGGAACGTGTCCTGATGCCCTTCCGACAGCCCTTCTGTTCTCAATCTGTGCTTCCAGCATATTTTTCTGAATAGTTCTTGTGAATATGAACAGGAAAGGAAGAATAACGAGAAGCACAATGGCAAGTCCCTTATTCTTAAACCATATAACAGCAACTATACTTATTATCTTACAGGCATCAGCAAACATACTGATAATTCCTAATGTAAACAGATTCTCAACTGTATCAGCATCACCAACGAATCTTGAAACAACAGTTCCCGGTTCCTGACTTGTAAGACCACCTGTTGTAAGACAGCTGTACTTATCCATCAACGCACTTCTTAATGAATGTGTAATCTTCTGTCCGAATACTGTTAGAAAAGTCTCTCTTGCACTCTCCATAAGACCTGTTATAAGAAGAAATCCGAAATACATGATAATCATATACAATGCCGGCATTGTACCTGATGTAACTGTATCAATAATCCCAGCCAGAATAAGTGGCGGAAACAATGCTGTCACAATTGCACCAGCAACAGTAATTACAATTCCTGCTGTAAGCAGCCACTTTTCTTTTATTGTGTTTAATATAACTCTGCCAACACTTTTATTTTTCATCAGATGCTCCTCCCCTCTGTTCGTTATAAAGAGCCGCATACTGTGGGCATTTATTCATAATCTCATCATGTGTACCGACTACGGCTTTTCCGTTCTCCATCCATATAACCTTATCCATCTTTGGAAACAGATATAATCTGTGTGAAATAAGAATCACAATACAATTCTTAGTGTATTCTTTAACATTAGCAAATACCTTTCTTTCTGTTTCTTTATCAAGAGCTGAAAATGGGTCATCTAATATAAGCAATGGTTTCTTATGGCAGAGCGTTCTTGCCAGTGCAAGCCTCTGTGCCTGTCCTCCTGACAGTCTCACACCTGTATTCCCAACATAAGTGTCCTGTCCGTTTTCCATCTCATTTACTTCTTTGTCAAAACACACTGCCCTAAGAAGCTTAGCCACATCCTCATCATCACCCATCAGAATATTATTCCTAATTGTATCATTAAACAGTTCCGGATCATGTCCCAGATATGCTGCAAGCCCTGCCTTTTTCGAACCATCAAGTTCTGAAAGTTCATTTCCTGAAATCTTAATGCTTCCCTTATATGGATATTCGCATAAAAACACCTTTCCAAGAGTTGATTTACCACATGCAACAGAACCTGTAACACCGATGATGCTGCCTTTTTCTGCTTCAAATGTTACATTTTCAAATATATCAGAACCTCCCGGATAAACAAATGTAAGTCCTTTTACTTCAAGTGAGTCACACTTTACACCGTTATCAGCATTTTCATAATTCTCATGCTTCATAAATGGTTTGATTCTCTTCCATGACACCTGTGCCTTATGTACTGCATTAAACAGCTTTGCTGCATGTGAGGACTTCTTAGAAAGCTTTGCAAAGCATGATACATATGTAGCTAAAATAGCAATATCCCAGTTTTTCCAGCCTGTTCCCAGAACATTCCTGCTTCCGAAATATAATATAAATATAACCCCGGTAAGTGCTATAACCTTGTATATCGGCGGAAATGCTGTCCCCCATATATTCGCCCTTACTGCCGACTTTTCATAGGCAGTAAGATTATCTTCGTAAGCCTGTTTCCGTTCCTGTCCGCAGCCATACACACGGTATGTAACCGCATTTTCTGCTCTGTCAAGCGTTGCCGCACTAAGTCTTCCTGACTGCACCTTATATTCTGCACCTGTCTTTTGTACAACAGCCTTCATCTTCTCTGCAATGATATAAGATATAGGCGGGAATATCATACATATAAGCCCAAGTCTCCAGTCATAGAAAAGAAGCATTCCTGCATATGCTGCAAGTGCAACACCCGTATCAAATATCTCAGTCGTGAACTTTCTCATCCCTTCAGCACAGTCGTCAACATCCAGGATAGCTTTAGTAAGAATATCTCCTGCGCCTTCTTCCTGTAACTGTGACCTGCTCTTATGTACAAGACTGTTATACAAAACCTCTTTCATGTTCTTATTAACATTATTAGCAAATCTTCTTACATAAAATCTCTTGATATACCTTGATATCTGCACTACTGCAATTGCAATTACATAACATAACACAAGAATAAGCATATCTGTAAATGTTGATTTTCCACCAAGTATATTAACAAGACAGCCTGTCATTCGTCCTTCAAACCACGGACCTGCAAGAAGTCCGAGGTTGTATATAAGACCGGATACCGTTATTATCAGAAGTATATGCCACTGAGATTTAAAATAATATGACACCCTGTCGGTCATAATATTATTCTTTTCTGTGTTACTCATCTTCTTTATCCTCTTTTCCTATATGTGAAACTCTTTCTGACACATGTGCGAATCCTGCTCTTCGTTCCGCCATGGAACGCCAGTACTGCTTATCAGGTAGTCCACAGAAGGTCTGTTTCTCGTTAAATCATGAAAGCTATGGCTCAATAACTATGTATATTCTCTTTACATCTTCGAGTGCTTCCTTAAACAGCACATTATTAAACTGTGTGCTGTCTATATCTTTAATCACCTGTTCTGCCTTGTCCTTCTCCCCATTATTCATATACACTTTATAATTAAAAGCTTTCTTATATGCACTGGCAAATGTATAATAATCTTGCGTATCTTTATCAATATCTTTGCCTATGCCTGTGTTATATTCTGTCTTTTCAAGAAGCCCTTCATAATTATTCTCTATAAAATCATTATAAAGACTGTCTTCTTCATAGCCCGACATTCTTCCCTTTCCCCTGAATACATCACCTGATATATCAGCAATACATGGGATTATAATAATCATCATAATTACACACAGCACATATGCCAGAAGTGATATATTAAATTTCTTCTTTTTTCTCATTCAAAGCTCCTCCTTGTAATGAGTGTAAGTATATCTGCCTGTGACATATCAGGAAGTCCGGCTATGTCCTCATCTGTCAGATTGCAGTATGCCTTTAACAGTTCATGTGATTTTTCATATATATCATTTATATACTTAATACTTTCTTTCGATACACTATGATACGATAAATTTAAACGTCTGCTGACAATATCTTCCATATCCGCAACAGCCCTTGAAATCGTATTCATATATTCGTCGCCATAATATGATGAATTATTCCTTTCCATCATACTTATTATTCCTTTTCTTATATACACATAATCACCTGCGACATTGTAAAAATCATTCCATGCGTATTTATCATCATTATCCTTTATTGAACAATCTCCCACATAATCCATACTGTACAGAGTTGCATAGTCTCCTGCTTCTAACAGAAGCTTTAGTTTTGTCTGGATTTCATCACTATGGGATGAATAATATTTCTGCTGATTTTTTCTTGCTATATCGTATCCAATCATTGAATTTTTACCAATAATAGCCAGTGTAAGTGCAGTCATTGTTATAACAAGAGCTGTTATTGGTGCAATATATTTCACAAACCATTTG
>OGFF01000033.1_pt1 | contig 183393 bp, 175 predicted proteins | sample 1570751 | NCBI WGS metagenome assembly OGFF01 (sample SAMEA2581951, study PRJEB24529) | metagenome | biome: Human gut stool | place: China | collected 2011 | reverse complement strand
TGGGTGGACTTGCTCTTGCTAAAGTAGAATATTCTACTTGGTTTAGATGGGCATTAAAAGTAGTTTTAACTATTGCTGTAGCTAATATATTAATACTATGTTTATTCTCACTCATATTACAAGTAGCTCATTAATTATTAAAAAGCAATCTCATAAAAAGAGATTGTTTTTATATACATAATTATTTTTGAAGACCATAGGCTTCAAAAATCTAGTTAAAGACTTATGGCTTTAACTAGCAGTGAATAACGAAGTATGAACTGTCAAAGCAAGAACTAATTTTATATGTTAGTTCTTAATTTTTTCTTAATTTTTAATAATTGTATATGAATTAATATCATTATATAGTATAATATTTATTGTAAAGAAAATATAAAGGAGTTAGTAGTATATGAAAAAAGTAAAAGTAAAGAATAAAAGTCACTATTTAGTTCTTATATGTTGTTTAGTCTTAGTATTAGGTATAGTAATATACTTTATAATTAATCTTATTGGAAGTAGGGAATTAAGTAATAATAATGATATAAATGATAATATTACTTTAAATAAAAAAGATATTAATAAGTATGATAATGTTAAGATTTTTAAAGGAGAAAATCCAGATAATTATTTATATTTTTCAAATATTTTATGGAGAATTATAAGTATTAATAAAGATGGTTCATTAGATATTACTACTGAGAATAATATTAATATTTTAAAGAATGTTAATTATGATGTTAATAAATATGTTAATGATATATTTTTAAATAGTATTGATAAAAAGAACTTAGTTAAAGTTTCATATTGTAATGATGTTATATCTAAGGTAGAAAAAAAAGAATGTAAAAAGATTTATACAAGAGATTATGTTAGATTACTTAGTATAGAGGATATTGTTAATTCCATTGATAACGATAAAAGTTATCTACTAAATGATTTAGATTATTGGCTTAATAATAAGTCCGATAGTAAACAATTTGTTGTTGTTAATAATAAGATTGCCTCTGGGGATAGCAAAGATGGTTATGGAGTAAGACCTGTTGTTAGATTAAAGAATAATATAACTATTAAGTCTGGTGATGGTACTTTAGATAAGCCTTATGTTGTATCTGAGGATACTACTGGTCTTAGCGTTGGTAGTTATATTAAACTAGATAATGATTTATGGGTTATCTATGAAGTAGGCAAAGATAATGTTAAGCTAGCCCTTGCTAATGGATTATCTGGCGCTAAAGCATTTGGCAATAGTAGTGAATATAATATAGATAAAGATGATAGTATAGCTCATTACTTAAATAATGATTATTTAAATAGTTTATCTTATAAAGATATGCTTATTGATAGTGAATGGGAAACTGGTAAATATACTGATAGTTATAGTAATGTAGATAAAAATATAGTTACTGCGAAAGTAGGTATGCTTAGTGTAAAAGATTTAAAGTTAGTTAATAATAAATGGGGATATTATTTAATAACTCCAAGTGATAAAGAAGAAGTTTACTTTTATAACACTAATAGTTATGTAACTAAAACTAATTATTTACGTAGTATAGTTCCTACGATTAGTATTAAAAATAATTATAAAGTAAATGGTATGGGTACAAAAGATAACCCTTTTGAAGTTGAGGTATAATATGAAGAAGTTAATGGTATTTGGTATTTCTTTTGCATCTTGTATGGTTGTATTTTTAATGACTATTTTTATATTTAAAGAACCTATTACTAATTATTTAGTTTCAAATAATAATCTTAAATTAGTAGGTGTTTTATATGGTAAGAATACTTTATATGATGTAGTAGCAAGAAATAATTATATTTCTTATAAAAAAGATATTGATAGTAATGTTATTTCTGGAAGTGTTTCTTCTGATAATGTAAGTAATGATAAGTATGAAAAGGAAATACTAGAAAAAGATGATAGTACTGAAGGATATAAGTTTATTAATATAGAAATTAATGGATATAAAAGTTATTTGATAGCAATATATGACCCTTCTAAAGTTAAACTTGTAAGTTCTAGATGGTTTAATAGAGGTAATACTGGACAGCAAACTGTTATTGATATTTGTAAGAGATATAATGGTAAAGTATGTATTAATGGTGGAGGATTTCAAGATTTTGGTCTTGGCTCTGATATTCCAATTGGTTATGTTATTGAAGATGGTAAGATTACCTGGGATAGTGAAGGTAAGTCTAAATTAGTAGGATTTAATTATGATAATGAACTTGTACTTATGACCGCTAGTGGGGAAGAGGCTATAGCTGCGGGTGTTCGTGATGCTTTAGAATTTGTACCATTCTTAATAGATAATGGTGAGATAATTGTACCTAAGGAAGAATCTGCTGGTGGATATGGCGGTGCTGCAAGAGTGGCTATTGCTCAAAGAAAAGATGGCATAGTATTATTCCTTGTGACTGAAGGTATACATAGTAAAGGACCTACTATATACGAAGTGGCTGAAACATTAAAGAAGTATGGAGCTTATACTGCTGGTAACTTAGATGGTGGTGCTTCAAGTAGTTTAGTAGTTAATGGAAAGATGATTAATCATCCATTAAACATATATGGGGAACTTATTAATGGAGGTAGAGGCCGCAGTGTAGTTACAGGCTTTGGATATATTGAATAAATAATATATTATTTTTGAAGACTATAGGCTTCAAAAATTCTAGTTAAAGACTTATGGCTTTAACTAGCAGTGAATAGCGAAGCATGAACTGTTAAGACTAGAACTAATAAAAGTATTTAGTTCTTTTTATTTGTGTGGTAAAATATTAGTAGAGCAGGTGATTAATATGTATTATAAAATTAGTCATGGTAGTGTTACTCTTGGTAATAATACAGTACTTGAAGATATTAATTTTTGTGTTAAAGATAATGAAAAAATTGGTATTGTAGGAAGAAATGGCTGTGGTAAAACAACTTTACTTAAAGCAATTGTGGGAGAATATGAAATTACTAGTGGTTATGAAGAAGTGGATATTATTTCTTCAGAGGATTTTAATATTGGCTATGTTAAACAAAATGATGGTTATAGTCTTGATATGAAGATGATAGATTATATTAGGAGTTCTTTTAAGGATATTCTTGATATTGAAAAAAATCTTAATACTTTAGAGGATGAAATGAGTACTCATTATGATGAAAAGATAGTAAGTAAATATAATGATCTTTTATCTAGATATGAATATATGGGTGGTTATAGATATAAGAAAGAGATAGAAGTTATTTTAAATAAGTTTGATTTTAGTGATGATGATAAAGACAAGTATTTAAATGAATTTTCCGGTGGTCAACTTACGAAGTTGTCTTTGATTAGGCTTCTGTTATCGAAGCCTGATTTACTTATTTTGGATGAACCTACTAATCATTTGGATATTAAAGCTATAGAGTGGCTTGAGGATTACTTAAAGGGATATAAGGGTTCTATTATTTTGGTTAGTCATGATAGAATGTTTTTGGATAATGTCTGCAATGTGATATATGATATTGAGTATGGTACTTTAACTAGATATAGTGGTAATTATTCTTATTTTGTTAAGAAGAAGGAAGAAGACTATATAAGAAATCTTAAGGATTATGAAAGACAACAACAAGAAATTAGGAGATTACAGGATATTGCGGATAGATTTAGGTATAAACCTACTAAAGCTGGTATGGCTATGTCAAAGTTAAAACAAATTGAGAGAATTGTATTAATAGATAAACCTGATAAGGATAATACGAAATCTTTTAAGATTAATTTTAGTCCGGAGATGAATAGTTATAGAGATGTTCTTAAGGTTAAAAATCTTTCTATTGGTTATGATAGAGAGTTATGTAAGTTATCTTTTGAGGTGGAAAGGGGAGACAGGCTTGGAATTATTGGAGAAAATGGTATTGGTAAGAGTACACTTCTTAAAACTATTATGGGTGATATTCCAGCACTTGGTGGTAAGTTTACTTTTGGTGATAGAGTTAATGTTGGTTATTTTTCACAAGCATTAGATAATCTTAATTATGATAATTCTATTTATGATGAGATTGACAAAGAATTTCCTAGACTTACACCTAATGAGATTAGAACTCTTCTTGGGGCTTTTGAATTTAGTGGGGAAGATGTCTTTAAAAAAATTAAGGATTTATCTGGTGGTGAAAAGGTTAGAGTTAGTTTGTGTAAGATTTTGAATAAAAAACCTAATGTTCTTATCTTAGATGAACCGACGAATCATTTAGATATTATTGGTAAAGATACTATTGAGAGAATGCTTACTAGTTATAAGGGAACTATTATTATGGTTAGTCATGATAGATATCTTATTAAGAATGTTTGCGATAGACTTCTTGTTATGGAGGGTGGCAGAAGTACTTTATATAATTATGGTTATAATGAGTATTTGGAGAAGACTAGGTTTAATAATATAAGTAATGATAATGGGGTTAAGATAGAAAAGAAGAAGAGTACTGATAAAAAGGTAGATACTTTTGATAGAAATAAAGAAGTTAAAAAGATAGAAAAGGATATTTTTGAATTAGAGGAGAGACTTAGTAATCTTAATAATGAGCTTTTGAAGGAAGATGTTTATATGGATATTAATAAGGCTAATTTGATTAAGGTAGAGATTGATATTGTAAGTAAGGATATTGAGAAGAAAACATTAGAGTGGGATGAGATTACGAAGGATATGTAATCTTGGTATTATTAATTATTTATTTATGTTACTTTTACATATAATGTTTTAGATGTGAGGTGATAATAATGAATGATAATATTAAGGATTTACTTGAAGGTCAAAGAATTAGGGAAAGGCTTAGGAGGGCTGGTATTTATCCAATGGTTGGTCCTAGAGGTCCAAAAGGGGACAAGGGCGATGGTATTAGTATTATTGGTGATTATGATAGTTATGAGGAGTTAATTAATAATCATCCTTCTGGTAATAGGGGTGACTGCTACTTAGTTGGTGGTAATTTATATGTTTGGAATAGTGAAAAATCTATTTGGGATAATGTTGGTAATATAGAGGGGCCTCCAGGGAAGAGTGAGAAGATTAGTATTGGAAAAGTAAGTAGTGGTAGTGCGGCTACTATTGTTGATAATTTTGATGGTGAAGTTCATACTTTGGATTTTGTTATTCCTAGGGGGCCAAAAGGTGATAAGGGTGACATTGGTCTAAAAGGCGATAAAGGAGAAAAAGGTGATATTGGTCCTCAGGGAGAAAAGGGAAATATTGGTCCTATTGGTCCTCAAGGGAAGCAAGGTATTGCAGGTCCTCCTGGCATAGAGGGAAAAATTGGTCCGACGGGACCGCAGGGACCTCAAGGGACACTTGGTCCTACTTCTTATAATGCTGTTTGTTTTTCTAGTTTTAAAGATACCACTAATGCTGGTACAATGACTGTTACTACTACTAGAATTATTCCAGGTAACTCTGATATTATTTCTATTTCTGGTAATCAAATAAAGGTATCGAAAACTAGTGTATTTGAGGTTACTTTGTGCGGGAGAATATCAGGTGTTACTAATGATACTGGTGGTAAATTCTATTTATATAATGCTACTACTAATGAAAAAATTAGTGATATGGAGTTTGTTCTTAATAATGGTACTACTAGTGATATGGATTTTTCAGAAGTTAATTTTGTTGATGTTTATGCTGGTGGTAATCTTGAAATAAGAACTGAAGTTATTGGTAATGATACTGGTAATATTTCTTTTTCTATGGTTAATGTTATTCTTAAACGTTATAATTTATAAATAGGGAAATACTGATCTTTGTGGTTGGTATTTTTTTATTCACTACAAGCCTAACTTTATTAGTCTTGTTAGTGCTATTTAGAGCCAATATTTAGTATATTGTCTCTAAATAGGTATCATCCATACTTATTATATATTAGTTATTATTATATGAGTATGAAATATGATATATATGATCTTGTTTTATCTAAAAGATGCTTATATTTTACTTCTCCTTATATTGCCTGTATGATGTTAGGCCCAAAGAAAAGAGATATAGATGGTACCTCTAATAACAGAGGTGATAGATATGTTGTATGTGCTAGATGAAATAATTTGAGAGAAGATATTGTTAGTTTTAAAAATAATAGTAAATAGTTTGAGTTCTATATTTTGTAAATGGTTTTGAATGACGGGTGGTGACTCCCTTGCTATGCTCCATAAAAAAAACACCAAATGGTGTTTGATTTTTCAATGGAGCGATTACCAAAGGGGTAATGCACACTTTTGATAAACAAATTCATTTGTATTTGATGTATTAATTATACTGCTTGTTTTTATAATAAGCAACACTTTGAATAAATTTTATAAGATTATTCAAGGCTTAATTTTGATTGTCGCGGTTCTTTTAAAACTTTATTAACTATATTATCAGTTTCCATATTATCATATCTTTCTTTTAAATGCTTTCTCAAGGAGAACATTCTTCGATTTGCTGTAGAAACCAATTGATTATATGTACAAGCGTATATATCAATATTTGATGATCCAAAGTGATTTTCCATTTTTGATTCTACCGTATCTCCAACAACATATGCTATGATTTTATAATCACCAGTAAATGAGTCTGAATATTTTAAGGCATTAGCATATGATTGTGCTTGGTTCATTTCTTTTTCTCCGATTTTGTGGCCACCTTTTTTTAATTCGATTATAAGTATTTTCTTTACTTCTTGTAAATTTGTATTTTCATTAAAATCCTCAAAATAAAATGGTACAATTGAAGAAATATCAAAAAATATTAAATCAGGTCTTCTTTTTTCACCTAATAACTCGTTATATCCTTTTCCTTTCAAAGTATCTCTTACAATCGTTTTTAGAGTGTGATTAGAAACATACATTTCAGAATCATATTCTGGTCCAAATAACCATCTTGCTTGAGCAACGAGTGGATGCAATGTATGCAATTCATCAGTACTTTCTTTTCCGCAAAGTCGGCTTATTGCTTCAATTATTAATATCCTGTTATCGATTTCATCAATTGTTTTTAATATGTCTTTTATATCCCAATTATCTAAAATATTATTGAGAGATTCAATATCTTCTTCTGAATAATTTGAGAGTTTTTCTAGTAAACTTTTACCGCTTTTTGATTTTTCAATATTTATTAGTGCACCAACAGCATTATTTAAATTATCTTGGGAAATTTCCGGTTGTGCTTCTACTAAAGTATCAACAAAATTTGCTATTTCATATTGAGAATATGGTGAAAGATATTCTATTTCTTTTATTTTTGAACGTACTACTTCTGTTTTGGTTTCATCAATTTTTGAACTAAAAATTTCTCTGATTATTTTATTAACATATTTTGCCACAGCATCATAAACTTTTTCCATTGTATCACTTTCATAAAAGCCAGTCCAATCTGGTTGTACTTCATTAATTAAATCATCACTTTTTACAATAACTGTATGTGTTTTGGCAAGTCTAGTTCGACCATCTCTAATCATTCTATTTCCTAATTCCCATGTTGGCTTTCCAACTAATCTGTTTCCAACCCAGAACGCTATTCCATGATAAGTTGATTTAGAACCACTTACACTTGAATCGATCATATATATTTCTAAGTTTATATGATCAACTTTTAGTTTTTCTTTATTAACAAGACCTTTATGATTGTCTAATTGAACAACCTCTCCGTTAATTTTTATTTCAAATTCAGGATCATATAAGTATCTAGCGGATAGAATATGTTTGCATGCATCTATGTTTGGCAAATTTTGAGTAACAAAAACGCTTAATTTTGTCCCATGACCACTTTTTGTGGTTATTTTCATATCATTAAATTTAAATGCACTGCTGCCATTTGACATAATAACATTACATTTTGTACATTGATTGTTTTTCCATGTTTCTAGTTGGTAATTATTGTTAAAGCAGAACATACTATGTCTTCCAATACCATTATGTCCATAAGCAATTCTCTTTTTATCTTTTACATCTTCAGGAAATAAAACTTCTGTTCCTTGATGTTTAATTCTGTTGTAACCTAAAGTTAACCATCGATGTTTTAGCTCTTCTAATGTCATTCCAGTTCCATTATCTTCAATTATAAGTGGTTCATGATAGTCAACTGGTATATCTATATTAACTTTTGTTGCGCCAGCATCCCATGCATTTGCAATTAATTCGGTTAATGCTATATCATAACGAGTAGTTATATTTCTATTATTCCTATACAAAAAATCTTCTTCAAATTGAATTTCCATTTGTTCAGTCATTTAATCACCCTCTTAAAATATTTTACCATATTTTTCCTGATAAATCTTAATTTTATGTGATTTTTTTGGATTTACCAGGAAATTTACTAGGAAAATACTAGGAAATGTAGTATAATGTATTTAGTAATAATCGGAGGTGTAAAATGATTGGTACTATAGAAAATTCAAGAACTGAGTTTAAAACCAAAGTGGTTAATGATTTAGAAGAGATTGTTATAGGATTTCTCAATAGTAAAGATGGAGGCAATATTTATATAGGAGTTGATGATAATGGTAAAATTCTAGGACTCAAAAATAATATAGATTTACTTCAAAGACAAATAAAGGACAGGATAATCTCTAATATTGAACCATCTGTTTTAGGACTTTTTGACATTGAAATGTTAGAACAAGATGATAAAAAATATCTAAATATTATTGTTGCTAGAGGTTTAGAAAAACCATATCATTTAAAAGGAATGGGAATGACTAGTGATAGTTGTTTTGTTAGAATTGGCAGTTCAAACACAAAAATGGATGAACATATGATAAATAAATTATTTAGGGAAAGAACAAAAAACTCTCTCAGAAATATTATTTCCCCTAAACAAGATTTAACATTTAGAGATTTAAAAATCTATTATACCGAAAAAGGATTTGATGTTGGAGATAATTTTGAGAAACAATTAGATTTTTTTACAATTGATGGTAAATATAATTATGTAGCATATCTTTTAGCAGATGAAAATAGAGTTTCAATTAAAGTAGCAAAATATGCCACAAATGATGTTGATGATCTTATGGAAAATTATGAGTTTGGTTATTGTTCTTTGATAAAGGCAACATATAGGGTTTTAGAAAAATTTAGAACAGAAAATAAAATATATGCTAAAATAACATATCCAGAAAGAAAAGAGCAACCAATGTATGATTATAAAGCGGTAAGAGAAGTAATTGTTAATGCCATAGTGCACAATGATTGGTCTAATGAATATCCACCAAAGTTTGAATTTTTTAGTGATAGACTAGAGATTTCATCTTTTGGAGGAATACAAAATGAATTTACTGAGGAAGAATTTTTACAGGGATACTCAGCACCGAAAAATCCCGAACTAATGAGGGTATTTAAAGATTTAGAATTGGTTGAACATTTAGGAACTGGTATAAGAAGAATATTAAAACGATATGATAAAAGTATATATCATTTCTTTCCACATTTTATTAGAGTAAGCATTAAATATAATCAAAATGAATTCAAATATGATAATCAAAATAGTAACAAAATGGTATATTCAAATTTATCGAAGATTCAATAAGGAATAATTGGTTTAATAGAAGATAATCCTAATACTACACAAGAAGTAATGGCTAATTTATTAGGTGTAACATCAAGAACCATAAGAAATAATATGAAACATTTGATTGAAAATAATTATATTCAAAGAATTGGTGCAGATAAAAATGGTAAATGGATAGTAAATTATAGAGGTGATAAATAATGATTAAAACAATCGGAAGAGTAATTGAAGTTTTTATACCAGAGCAATATAAAAATGGTAATTTATTAGACGTTATGGATAGAACAAATATTGGTTTTAAAGTAGTGACAAATAATAGTATGAGAGATATAATTGTAGAGCAAAATGAATTAAATGCTAAAATTATGAAAAATGATTTGGTAACAATTATTGAGCAAACTATATCTGGTAAAGATTTTATTGATATTGAATTATATGAAGGTGATGAAAATGACTAATGATGAATTTCAAAGAATTGGTTTGTATGAACATAATGCCGATAGTTATAAAATTGTAAAAAAAGCCTATGAATCTGGTGAAGATATAGTTGGAATCGTCCATGCTACTGGAACTGGTAAATCATATAATGCACTTCAACTTGCCTATGATAATAGAGACAAAAAAATAGTATATGTAGTACCTTCAAATGGAATAATTGAACATATTAAAAAGATTATTGAAGATAACCCTAATTTAAATATAAAAAGAGATTTTCCTAATTTAGAATTTAGGACATATCAAAATTTTATTGCTTTAGATAAAGAAGAAATAAAAAATATCGATTGTGATTTATTAATTCTTGATGAATTTCATCATATAGGAGCACCAGTATGGGGTGCTAGAGTTAATACTATGATAGAAACTCATTCTAAAATGAAAATATTTGGAATGACTGCTTATACAGTAAGAGATCGTGGTACTTCATATGAAAGAGATATGGCAAATCCTGATACTGATGAATTATTTTCTGGAAAAATAGAAAGTAGATATGACTTATGTGATGCGATGATAGATGGAGTTCTTCCTAAACCAGTATATAAAAGTGCTTATACTAATTTAGTAGGTTTAGAAAGTAAATTGGAAGAAAGAGTACAAAAACTTAATGCAACATCTCGTGAATATCAAGAATATATGACAATCCTATCAGATGTTAAAAGAAGAATACATGAAGCGCCAAGTATTCCAAGCATTTTAAGAAAAAGTATTAAACCAAATGGTAAATATATTTATTTCTGTCCCCCTTGTTCAGAAGAAGGAACTAATGATATTGAAACTATAAAAAAACAAGCAATAGAATGGTTTAAACAATTTGTGCCTGAAGAAGATATAATTATTTATACTTCAACGAGTGATATGGGAGAAGATGGTAAACTTAATAGAGATGCTTTTTATGATGATGTTACTTTAGAGGGTGAAAAAGTAGATAATAAATTACGTGTAATGTTTGCTATAAATCAATATAATGAGGGAATTCATGCTCCTAATATAGATGGTGTAATAATGGGGCGTGGAACAACATCAGATATTGTATACTTTGAACAATTAGGTAGAGCGTTATCAGTTCGTGGTAATACAAAAGAAATGTTTGATGAACTAGAAAAATATTCAGTAGAACAATTAATTGAAATGTGTAAATCTAGAGATATACCAGTTAAGGAAAATGCAACTAAAGAAGATTTAGTTGAAAAATTAATAGCACCAGTAGTAATAGATTTAACTAATAATTATGAATTTATAAAGGAACTGGAAAATAATTTAAGAGATAGAATTAAGGATATACAAACTAATGGGTTAGGCAGTCATCGAGACATTAAAATAAGAGATGCATCATTTGATATAGAAATAGAAAATCAAGATTTATATGAAATGTTAAGATATGTAAGCGATAGATTAACAATGACTTGGGAAGATTATTATGAACTAGCAAAAGCATATTATGAGCACCATAGAAATTTAGAAATCCCGTTTAGATTTAAAACAAACGATGGATGTAATTATGATGAAAACGGAATTGTTGGTTTAGGACATTGGATAAGAAATCAAAGAACTCAATATTTTAATTTATCTGAAAAAAGACAACAATTACTAAAATCAATAGGCTTTGTCTTGAATGCAATTGAAGAACAATGGAAAAAAATGTATGAACTAGCAAAAATATATTATAATCATTATGAAAATCTATTGATTCCTAATAGTTTTAAAACAACAAATGGTTATGAGTTTGATGAAAATGGCGTTAGATTAGGTGCGTGGGTGAGAAGTCAACGTGAAGCTTTTCAAGGAAAAGGAACAACTGTATTAAATGAAAGTCGAATAGATTTATTAAAAAAAATAGGAATGGTTTTTGAAAATATTAGAACAGATCAATGGATGCAGTATTATAATCTTGCAAAAATATATTATGAGCACCACGGTAATTTAAATATCCCGTTCAATTTTAGAACAACAAATGGATATGATTTTGATGAAAAAGGTATTGCTTTGGGAGAGTGGATTACTAGACAAAGACAGTCATATAAAGGAAGTAATAATTCAAGTCTAACCGATGATAGAAGAATTTTATTAGAAAGCATTGGTATGATTTTTGATGTACATGCTAAGCAATGGATTGATAGTTATAATTTAGCAAAAATATATTATGAACATCACGGAAACTTAAGAATACCATCAAGTTTTAAAACAATAAATGGTTATGAATTTAGTGAAACAGGTATTACATTAGGTGCATGGATATATTCACAACGTAAGCATTATGAAAAAAAAGAACTTGGTAAAATACCTCCTAATCAAATTCAGTTATTGGAACAGATAGGAATGATTTGGAATATAAAGAAAAACAAAGAAGAAATCGATAATGTTTGTACACAATATAATATAGATAAAAATAAAAATAAATATATTCTTAGCCACGTTTCTATACAAGAATTACAATCTAAAATAGAATTTCTTAAAAGTCATAATATACCTATTGTAGATGAAAATGGTTTATTAATCGATATATTCTCTATGAGTAGTTCTGATATGAAAGAAAAATATGGAATTTCTCTTGAGAAAATAATAAATGAATATTATATTAAAAATCAAATGAGAAAAGGTGTTTAGTATGTTCTTAGAAAAATATTTAAATTCTACATATTTAGATTTAGTTTATAGTAATTATGAAGATGACTATATAAAACTGCTAGATGAAGATAACTTTAATAAAGTTTATATATTATTAAAGAATAATAATTTCTATTTTATTGATGATATTATTTTAAATTATCTAGAATTATTTGAAATAGAAGAAAAATATGTGCAACTTGCTATCTTTGATATTAAGTCAATATTAGGTGATAATTTTGTAGAACAAATTGGAAAAAACATGACATTCATTGATAAAATTATTCGATTGGCAATCAGTTATAGTGAGAAAAACGATTTTTAATAACATTGTATTAAATATTTAATTTCAACAGGATACGTGATAAGCACATCTAATAAGTTAAACCCCTTATTTCATGAGGCTTAACACTTATTTAAAGAGATGCAAATTTATTTCCGTACTTGCGAAAATGAGTATTCTACATTCTTGTTCGTCTAAATTATGTCCAAATCTTGATTGATTTTCAGTTGAAACACGAGAATAAAGTCCTACGATTACTTTTTTGTTTTCATTCATTTATTATCATCTCCTTTACAAAAAAAACACAAAAGAATGAATTTCCTTTGTGTTTATTTAGAATAGAAACTTATATTGTTTTAAATGCAATACCTAGAATTATAACCTAGGATACTATAGTATCATATTTTGTTTGTAAAAGTCATTACAATATCGTGTCAAATTTGTGTTATTTCATGTTAAATTTAGTCGATTTTGTGTAATTCCTGTTTTTTACTTAATTTGCTTGTTCATAGTATTAATTATTTGAATGAATTTTGATGTAATAACAGCATTATCATTTGGTATGTATATTTTATTTGTGTCATCATAAAGTAGAACAACTAAAGTATTATAACTATTACTTATAATAATCTTATATGGTTCGCGAATACTTAAATTAGTTTTGTTAAATTTAATTATATGACTATTTACAAATCTAATACTTAAATTTTCAAAACTGGTTTTAATTTTTATTTTATCTATTATTTCACAAGGAAAAGTTAAAGTTTCTATGGTCGTTTTCATAACAATTTATCCCTCCTTTACAATGAAAAAAGCCCATAATATCAAATACTATGAACTTATTTATGTATTTATAGAATTCTATATACTTGCCAAGCTAGAGACGGGGGAAAGTATAAAAAAACTCATACACTAGTATTTAAGTGTGCGAGTATTAACCTCAATGGAGCGGTTGTCGAAGATATCTACAACTTTTCACTTCTTAACGATTTGATATATAAAATATCAATCTCTAATAATATTTTAACACAAAAATTAATTTTTTGTGAATAAGATAAGGACAGTTTATGAAAAAATTTGCAAAAAATTAATTTTTGTGTTATAATAATTGACAATTCAAGGGGGGATTATATATTATGAGGAGAATTATTGATAATATTAAGAAAAAAGCTAAGTTAAAAGTATATAATGAAGCAAGACAATTATATTTAAAGAAATCTATTTGTAATATTGGAAAGATTGTTGAAGAAGAAGATAAAATTATATGTTATGTTGATCAAAAGTCTATTGATAGATATAAAGGGAATAATCCACTTTATAAATTAAGACTTAATGGTATGAATCAAGTAACCGAAGGAATAAAAGAGACTGTAGAAAATTTTAGATTAAATAAGCCAGTATATTATATTTTTGATGGTATTGAATTTAGTACAGGTTTAGAAATAACTTCACTTTGGTCTAATGTTATATTTAGAAATTGTACTTTTGATAAAAATATTGGAATAATTTGGGGCGATGAAATAACTTTTGAAAATAATAAATATACGGATCACTGTGATGTTTACTTTTATGGTAAATGTTTCCTTACTGCTGATAGAGTTAATAAACTTACTTTTATAAATGATAATTTTGTAAATAGTTATGACTTAAAAAAATACGGAGATGCTCGTTTTGGTATGCAAATTGATGCTAAAGAAATTGAATTTATTAATACTAAAGTAGATGCAGAATATCCAGCTACAATAAATATAAAAGCAGAAAGAACAAGAATAGAAAAATCAGAACTTAAAGCAAATGAAGTTTATGTTGATTCACAAAGTATCGACTTTGCAGATAGTTCAGTAATTGCCCAAAATGGTGTAATGATAGTAAATGCTAATTGTGATTTTGTGGGTAAAGTACAAGCACCAATTGTATTTTATAATGGAACAGATTTAGCAAATAATACAAGTGATACTCATATGGTAACAGAAGATGAAGCAACACTAAAAGAAGCAAGGCAAAATCTTATAGAGAAATTAAGAAATTTAAGTAATTATTGTCAACAATTAAATAACAATAGAGTACAATGTATTCAAGATAAATTTAATAGTCAAACTATTGTTAAAACATTAAAACAAAGATGATTTTAAGCATTAACGCTCAAAATCATCTTTTCTTTTGTCTTTAGAATAGTTATTTCTAATATCATCAAATGTTTCTTGGTCTATTGCATTATGCTCATACAAATCAATGGTAAATTTCTTATATTTGTCTTTATCCTTAGGTCTTAATAATCTGTTTTTAATAAAGTTAATAATATTTAAGAATCTTTTTTTCCATTTATTTAGTTCCGCTTTTAAATTATCATTATCACTTGTTAGATTATCAAATTCTTCTTCTTTTTCAGTTATTTTGTTAGTTAAAGTATTGACTCTTAAATTTAATGCCTCATTATTTTCAGTAAGTGTATTAATAATTTCACGATTTTCTTTTAGTTCTTTATCTACATTGTTAAGAGTATTAGATAGTCTTTTCATGTTTTTGTAATCATTATTTGTATCATTAACATTATCTATATAATTTAATAGTTTATCTTTATCATCTTTTGTTAATACATACTTATCTTTACTGCCAAATGAGTTTTTGAGATTTTCAACTATATCTTTAACCTCAACGGAGTTATTATCAAGTTTAATAGATTTTTCATTTGCTTTGTTTAGATTATCTTGGTGTTTGTCTAATTCATCTACCATTTCTTGATAGTTATCCATTTCAGAAACAAGAAAATCTTTGTTTCTACCTTTCTTTTTATCTTTTAAAATACTGTTTTGATTATACTCTTGGTTAAATGATTCAATACAAAGTATTCTCATTTTATCTTGTAATTTACGAAGAGATGTTTTAGTAAAGACATCTGATTTCCCAACTTGTATAGATGGACCATATTTATTTTTATATTTAATTGGTACTCCAACTATGTGCATATGTGGACTTGTTTCATCATAATGAATAATTGCACTTGCTATTTTAAAGTTAGGAACTAGTAATTCTAAATCATTAACTTGCTTTATAAAAACATTAGTCATTTTTCTTTTAAACTCTTTGTCTTTAGTATCCCAATATTTTTTATTTCCAAGGTCAATAATAATTTCACAAGCTAAATCATTTTTAGTATTATTACTAGCATTGGTAAAGTAGTCTTTAATTTTTCTATCTTCCCTAACTTGTATGCTATTGTATTCATCAACTGATTTTTGAAATTCCTGTTTATATAAATTCTTAACATCATCTACTAGAGAAGTAGTACCTCTGACAATAACAATATCTTCTGTCTTGTTATCATATTTTCTATAATTGTGTTTATCAACTCTAGTTAGATGGGATGAATTTTGTATAGCGCTATTTGGAAGTGAAGTAGTTCCACTATTGTTTGATTTTGCTTTTTCTCTAGAAACATTCTTTCTATTTTTATCACTACCTAAGTGTAGTGAATATGCTAGTTCACTTATAAAAATCACACTCCTTTTTAGATATAATTTTGTTATGACAAAATATTTAACCCCCTAGGTATTTTGACATACTATCAAAATTACCTGTGGGCTAAGGATTTCCCTAGAACCCAAAATTAACTATCGCCACTTTCATTTCTACGAAACAAAACGTGCCACGTTAATTTATTTGTTTTACAAGAACTAATTATAAATCAGTTCCTGTAAAACTATTTCTTCAGCACAAGATTTATAGTTATTCATAAGTCCTACCCAAGACATTTGGTCACTTTGTTTTTCTTTTTCAGATAGTCTGGAATCATTTTTAATATAATCTTCCATAAGTCTATCTAACATTTCTTGTGCCTCATTACCGACTGAAAAAAGAAAATTATTAAGTTCATTTGTCATCAAAAGTTGTTGATACAATGCCTTCTTATTCTTTTTTAGATAGTCTAGTTTTAATAATCCATATTTATTTAATGGCTTATCATTAGTTTCTTTTATAGTTAGGTTTGGTAATTGATAATCACCAATTTGTTTATAGGTGATTGGTTTCTTTAGTTCTATATCTAAATACTTTCTAAATGCTTCAAGTATTGCATCTTGAACATTAGGACCATTTTCATCAAATACACGAATTACTAATTCTTCATTATTTTTCTTCATTTTCTAATTCCTCCTTATCGCAGTAACACATAGGTTTAACTTTAAGTGTTATTGGTTCTTTTGAATAAGTAACTGAAGTATAAACATCAGGTATCGCTTTGAATACACCATCTGTATCTTCTAATCTAGCAGTAGTATCTTCATCAATATATAAAACACCTAAGTTATATACTTCCATTTCTACGTTAGGATCTATATTTTTATAGTCTTCTAAAGGGAATATTCTGACTATTGTACTATTATTTCTAAAATCAAAATAGAATTTTTTATTATTGTTATAATATTCTGCTTCATAATATTGAACATTATAGAATTGTCTTAATCTCATTATTACTTCACATACTTTATCGTCTGGTAAGTATTCACTATATCTAATAGTTCCTTTTGCATCACCATAGTTTGCTTCATATTTACCATCTATAAACCCTTTATCAAATAGTTCGTTAAATGGTTTAGTTATACTTTCTCTAAAGTTTATCTTATCAACAACATAATTATCTTTCTCTTGTTTTAAAGTAATATTATCAATATAAGTCATAAATAATTTTGCTTTATCTTCACGTTCATAATCATCAACAGTAAGATTAAACTTCTTATATTTATCCGGATATATTATGTTGTTAATGAAATCAATATCACGTTTTACTAATATATCTTCGGGAGTAAATTTTAATTCATCACATATTTCAGTTTCTTCAAGTTTGCTTTCTAATTCACTAATTTTTTTATTAACAAAGTTTTTCTCGGTATCATATTCATCTAAACTAAATGTTCCATTAATATAAGCACGTTTAATTCTATCTAGTTTTTCTTTTTGAACACTTATTTCTTTAATAATGCTGTCTTTAGGATTTTCAATTTTTTGTTTAATCATAGGTAAGAAGAACTGATTAACAACAGAGTCGTATTCAACTAAATCTTTCATAAACTGACTAACATAATTATCAATAACATTTTCTTTAATATTAACTTTACAATCATTACAATAATAGTAATAATAAACATTGTTTTTCTTTTTGGTAGCTTTACCACCTAAGATTCTTCCACATTTAGGACATATTAGTTTTTGTAAATATAAATAAGTTAAGGTTCTTTGATAACTTTTAGCATTCTTTTTCTTTTGTACTTGGCATTCATCCCATAATTCACGAGATATAATAGGTTCAACTACATTAGCATAGTAAGTAGGATGTTCAGTTCTTTTTCCATGAACAAAATCTCCTTTATAAACTTCATTTTGTAAGATATTAAATATCGTTGAATCTCTCCAGTTATCTTTACCTAAAATTTTCTCTTTATTAAATAGAGTACTTATCTTTTGATATGATGTACCACTATGACAAAGTTCAAATATTCTTATAACAATGTCTTTTGTAGTGTGGTCTATAACTAATTTCTTATTTTCGTGTTTATATCCAAGAGGGGCTTGATGTGGAATATGTCCTTGTTTAATAGCGCCTGCTAGTCCTACCTTAGTTCTTTCTGATGTTCTTTCAATCTCATTTTGAGACACACTCATCATAATACGAGATATCATTTTACCATTAGCAGAGGTAGTATTAATATCATCATTAACACATACAATATCAACATTATATTTTTCTAGTGTTTTCATAATGTTTTCCCAATCAAAGATACTTCTTGATATTTTATCTAATTTTAAGGCTACTATTGTGTTAATTTTGCCACTTTTAATATCTTCCATTAATCTAATGAATTCAGGTCTTTCATTGCCTGTTTTAGCACTTATACCTGCATCTTCATAATAATCCTTAATTTCATAACCTTTGAACTTACAAAATGCTTCTAATCTTTCTTTTTGTTCTGATAGACTAAATCCTTCACGTGCTTGGTCTTCGGTTGAAACTCTCATATATAATCCACAAATCTTTTTATTTTCATCCATTAAAATCAACTCCTTTCACTAAAAAAGGGCAAAGTAGTCTTAACTAGGTTATACATACTACTTCGCCCATAAATAAATTAAATATAAAGTTTTCTTAATTTAATTATAAACGAAATACGACAAAATTACTAGTTTAGCGACTTCAAATATGATTCTAACTCTGTTATTTGTATTTTCTTACTTAAATTTTTAATATAAATCTCAGTAGAATAATTAAAAGCAAGAAATGTTATGTCATTGATGATTATTCTATGTGGTTCTATATAAGATAAATTAGTCTTATCAATTTTACGAATACTACCATTAATAAATTTAGGAGTAGTATTACAAAAATCACATATAAATTCTAATTTTTTCTTTAAAGTATCATCAAAACTTATTTCTTGCTCAATAATCTTTATCATTGTATTCACCATCCTTTCTTTTAGGATGATTTTTTGTATGACTTCCAAACTGAACGTGGGAGTTCATAAACACAAAAAAATCAATCTTTCGATTGATTTCTATATATCAAGTTCGGATTTTCCGAACAGATTCGTCAATGGAGCAGATGAGGGGAGTCAAACCCCCGTCTCAGCCTTGGCAAGGCCGAATTCTAATCGTTGAACCACATCTGCAAAGAATATATATACATTATATTAAAAAAATATTAAAAAATCAACCTTTTTTATTAAAAAAGTTTAGAAAATAATGTATAATAGGTATTAGGTGATAATTTTATGTTTGAGAATTTAAGTGATAGATTGCAAGATGTGGTTCATAAGATTAAGGGCTACGGCAAAATAACAGAAGAAAATATTAGTGAAATGATGAGAGAAATTAGACTTTCTTTATTAGAAGCTGATGTTAACTATAAAGTAGTAAAAGAGTTTACAAATAATGTAAAAGAAAAGGCTTTAGGAGAAGAAGTTAATAAAAGTTTATCTCCTGGTGAAGTATTTGTTAAAATTGTTAAAGATGAACTTACTGAGTTATTAGGTGGAGAGAATACTCCTCTTAATATTAGTGGTAATCCTGCTACTCTTATGTTAGTGGGTCTTCAAGGAAGTGGTAAAACTACTACAATTGGAAAACTTGCTAACTATCTTAGAAAGAATAATAAGAAGAAACCTCTACTAGTAGCTTGTGATGTATATAGGCCTGCTGCTATTGACCAGTTAAAACAAATTGGTAAGGAACTTAATATTGAAGTTTATTCTGAAGGAAAAGGTAATCCTGTGGAAATATCTAAAAATGGTATTAAATATGCTAAAGATAATGGATATGATTATGTTCTTATTGATACTGCTGGTAGATTACAAATAGATGAATCTTTAATGGATGAACTTGATAATATTCAAAAAGAGGTTAATCCTGATGAAACTATTTTAGTAATAGATTCAATGATGGGACAAGATGCTATTAATGTTATTAATGGCTTTAACGATAGGATTAAACTTAGTGGTGTTATTTTGACTAAACTTGATGGAGATACTAGAGGTGGTGTTGCTTTGTCAGTTAAGCATCTTACTAATCTTCCTATTAAATTTATTGGTGTTAGTGAAAAGATGGATGGTCTTACTCCTTTCTATCCAGAGAGAATGGCTTCTAGAATACTTGGAATGGGTGATATTTTATCTATAGTAGAACAAGTACAAAGTGAAATTGATGAAAAAGAGGCAGAAAAGACTGCTAAAAAGATGATGAAAGGTAATTTTGATTTAGAGGATTTTTTAAATCAGCTTAATCAAATAAAGAAATTAGGTCCTCTTGAGAATCTTTTAAAATTACTTCCTGGTGCTAAGAAGATGGGACTTAATAATGTAAATATTGATCCTAAAATTATGAAAAGAACAGAAGCTATTGTTTTATCAATGACTCCAGAAGAGAGAAGAGATCCTAGTATATTAAAGGCTAGTAGAAAAAAGAGAATAGCAGATGGTTCTGGTACTATGGTTACTGATGTTAATAAGCTACTTAATCAGTTTGAAGAAATGAAAAAGATGATGAAAATGATGGGAAACGGTAATTTTAAAATGCCATTTTAGGTGTTGATATGAAAGTACTTACTATAAAGGAACCTTGGGCTAGTTTGATTATAAATGGTTACAAAGAGTATGAATTTAGAAGCTTTAAGACTAATTATAGAGGAAAGATTCTTATTCATGCGGGACTTACTTTAGAGAAGAATAATGCTATAAAGTTTAATAACTATAATCTTGATTATGGCCATGGAGAAATAATAGGAGAAGCTTATATTACTGATTGTATTTTAGTTGATGATGAGTTTGAAAATAAATTATATAATATTAATCCTTTAGTATATGGAAAGAGTGAACATCCAAGAATTTATGCTTGGAAGTTAGAACATGTTATTAAATATAATAAGAGAATATCTTGTAAGGGGAAATTGGGACTTTGGAATTTTGATATTGATAATTAATAAAAACTAGACTTCTTTACTATCTATCTATGTTAATAATTCATATTATAATGTAGATAGGAGGATAAATTATGAATTTTAGTGATGGTTTTAATCAAGGTATGTATGATGGTGATATTGATATAAATATAACTAATACTAATCAAAATGTTAATGACAATACTAACATGAATTATAATAATGTTGGGGCACCAATGATGGGTGGTTCTATAATGGGTGGAGTTACTTCTCCAGTTGTAGAAACTCCTAGAGAAAGAGTTGTTTATAGAAATATTTATCATACAGTACCTCATGTATGTCCTATAAATACTAGAATTGTTAATAATCATATTTATAAACATACTTATCAACCAAGATATACCTGCTGCGAAGAGAATACAGTTACTAATGAACAATGCGGTAGCTGCTGTCAATTTAAATAATTTATTGTTTTAAGAGCGTTTAGCTCTTTTCTTTTTAGCTAATAATGCTATAATTATAGAGAGGTAATTAGTTATGAATGAGAAAATTAAAGATGTATTAGATAGACTATCTAAATCTAGGTTTAGAAGTGGTTTTCATTTAAAAGATAAAGATGTATTATATATTAAAGATAAAGGAATTGATAAAATTAGAGAACATGCTTATGATTTTATATCTAAGAGAATTGTTGATACTTCTAATGTTACTGATGGAAAACAAACGCCAATGAAGGGGCATCCTGTTTTTATTGCACAACATGCTACTGGTACTTGCTGCAGAGGATGCTTAGAAAAATGGCATCATATAAATAAAAACAAAAAAATGGATAAAAATGATATTGATTATGTAGTTAATGTTATTATGTTTTGGATAGAAAATGAAATGAAAAATAAGTAAATGTTTTACAAAAAAAGAAATATATCTATGTGATATGTTTTTTTAGTACTTTTGTTTGCACGAATAGGTGTTTCAAATTTACTCTGTGGTTATTTATAAATACTTATAATTTATTTTTTGAATTAAAAAAAGAATAAAATAATGTTGACTTTAACCTACCAAATAGTATATACTTTGGCTGCAATTGCAAAGTTAAAAATTAATTAATTTTTTGGGAGGTTTTTATTGAAAAAAATTTTGTTTTTTGTACTTTTAATATTTATGATGTGTAATGTAACTAAGGCTAATGAAACAACACTGATTAAAGACAAGTTTGATAATACACATACATATTATTATGATTCTAATCAAGGGAGATATAGGTATTTACTTACTAGTAAGTATATCTTTGAGGATAGTGTAGCTTATTGTATTGAACTTGGTAAACCAATAGATAGCTTTAATTATGTTTTTTCAAGTTCATTTGATGGTAGTAATTTAAGTAAAGAAGATATTGATTATATTAAGTTGGCAGCCTACTATGGTTACAATTATCCTGGACATGAAAGTGATAATTATTACTTAGCAACACAGGATATTATTTGGAAGAGATTATCCAATGTTTCTGTTAAGTATATTAGAAATATGAATCCTAACAATTACATTGATGTTTCAAAAGAAAAAGAAGATATTTTATTACTTATGTCTAAGCATAATATTAAACCCTCATTCTATGGTAGTGAAATTAATATTATACGAGGTAAGGAATATGTATTAGAGGATACTAATGATGTACTTGGTAATTATTCTATTAATAATGATTTTACATATTATGATGGTAATAAACTTATTATTCAAGATAAGTTTTATGATGATAGCATTACTTTATTCAGATTAAACTACACAGATAGACAATTCTTTTTGTATTCTTCTGGAGGTAATCAAAAGATGATGTCTGCGGGTAGTTTGGATGATGAAAGTTTTGAAATAAAACTTAATTTTATTGAAGGGAGTATCAGGCTTAAAAAATTAGATAAAGAAACTGGTGATACTCCACTCGGGGATGCTACGTTAAATGGTGCCGTTTATGATTTATATGACTCTGATATGAATTATATTGGTAGTTTTGTTACTGGTAAAAATGATACGATTAGTGGATTACCTATTGGCCATTATTATATTAAAGAGAGAATTGCTAGTGAAGGATATATGTTAGATCTTAATACTTATGAGGTTACTATTAATGAAAATAATTTAAATAAAGAAATTACTGTATATGAGGATATTATTAAAAGAAAAGTGGATGTATTTAAAGTATTTGATAATGGTGGTACTGGAATACTTACTACTGAAGAGGGTGTTATATTTGATGTTTATGATAGTTCTGATAATAAAGTGGGTAGTATTACTACAGATAGTGATGGATATGCTAGTATAGTTCTTCCTTATGGTGCTTATACTTTTAAACAAGTTACTAGTACTAAAGACTATTATAAAGTAGATAATTTTAAGGTTATCATTGATAAGTATGATACAAGACCTATATATAAACTATTATCTGATAGTGAAATAACCGCAAGGGTTAAGATTATAAAGAAAGACTTTGATACTTTAGATAATATTGTTAATAGTGATATTAAGTTTAAGATATATGATGTTAGAGAAAAGAAATATGTTAGTTTTAATGTTACTTATCCAGAAACTAGTGCTATTGATACTTTTAGTCTTTCTAGTAATGGTGAATTTATTACTCCTGATGTTCTTCATTCTGGTGAATATATATTATATGAAGTGGATCAGAGTATGAATGGTTATTTATATAATAAAGATGGTGTACATTTCTATATTGGTGAAGAATCTAACTTTATTAATGATGAAAACTATGGTGTTATACTAGAGATTCCTTTCTATAATAAGATAGTTAAGGGTAAAATTATTATCAATAAATATGGAGAAAAGGCTAACTATGTAGATAATAGTTACTATTATAAAAATATAATGCTTTCTAATGTTTATTTTGAATTATATGCTAAAGATGATATATATGAGAATGATAAATTAATATATGAAAAAGATACTTTGGTGGATACTATTATTACTGATAGTAAGGGTAGAGGTGTAAGAGATAATCTTCCACTTGGCAAGTATTATTTGAAAGAGATTAAGTCTAATAATGATAATGTCTTTGATGATACTATTTATGATATAGAACTTGAATATAAGGATCAATATACTGAAAAGATTAATTATGAGATTGATATTAATAATTATTTGAATAAGGGTAAGGTTATTATTCATAAATTAGATACTAAAAATAAAGAGGTAATAGCTAATACTTTGATTGAAATTAGGAATAAGGATAATGTTATAGTATATAAGGGCTATACGGATAATAATGGTATGATTGTTATAGATGATTTACTTTATGGTGAATATTATATAGCGGAAATAGAGGCTAGTACTGGGTATAGAATACTTGAGGATAATATTTATTTTACTTTAGATAGTGAAGTATATGAAACTACTATATATAATGAAAGATTGGAAGTACCTGATACTGGTATGAATGTAGGGCTTAAGAATATTTTAGTTATTGCTATGATTATTTTATTTGGATTTGTTTTGATACTATTTTTTGATAATAAAAAGATAGTGGTTGTTAGTACATTATTTATTATTATTGGTATTAGTTATTTTGGTATATACTTTTATAATTATTTTACTGATAGTAAGAAGAATATTTTGGCTATTGAGAAAATACTTAATAATGATAATGAGGATGTTTCACTAGAGGACAGATATGGATATAATTCTTTTATTGAAATACCTAGCATTGAATTAAAGAGAGGACTTGTTACTATTAATAATAGTTATAATAATGTTAATGATAATATTGAGATTATAGAGAAGACTGATAATAGAATTATTTTGGCCTCACATAATGGTAATAACTATAATTCTTATTTTGGTAATTTATATAAAATGGATCTTGGTGATAAGATATATTTATATGAAAATGGTAATAAATATGAATATATATTTAGTGATAATTATGAGATTAAGAAGAATGGTTATGCTAATATTTATACTGATAATACAAGAAATTCAATAGCATTAGTTACTTGTAAGGAAGAAAGTAATGATGCACAAGTTGTTTATATTGGTTATCTTATTAATACGAGTTCTTATTTAAAGGAGCAATAAAAGTGCTTCTTTTTATGTTGCATTTTTGACAGTATCATGATAAAATTATTAATAGATAGGAAGGTAACTAATGTTATGAAGAAGGAAATAAAAAAGATTAAACTTACTGACAATATTTCTTACTATATTAGTGATAATACTATTTATTTATTTCAGGATGAATATAATTTTAGTAAAGATGATATTAAAATAATAGGAAAGAAAGTTGCTTTATTAATTCAAGATAATGATATTTCTTATATTAATATTACTGCGAAGGGAATTGAAGATAAGAAAAGTTTATATCATGATTTGGGTTTTACTTTATCCTACTATGATGTTAATAAACTAAATGAACTTTTTAGTGATAAGAAGGATAAGATTAAATATAGGTGTTATGGAATAATGACTAAGAGTGATTTTTTAAATAGGTTAATGGAGGATAAAAAGGTGGAAGAAAAGAAAGAAAAAGATACTAAAGTAATTAATTCTAATTCTGGATTTGTTAGTAATATGATACTTTTATTTGGTGGTATTATTTTGCTGTGCTATTTGTGTGTAGAAGGGGCTATTTATTTGGTTAAATAGAAGGGAGATATTATGACAGTTGATAATTTATTAGTTATATTACAAAAAGTTATTGATATTTCTTTAGTATGGATGATGGTTTATTTTGTACTTAAGAATATTAAAAATAATGTTAAGATTATATTATTATTTAAGGGTGTTCTTGTTATATTAGTTATTAAAATACTTAGTGATACACTTAATTTAACGACGATAGGATTACTTTTAGAGTATGTTATTATGTGGGGACCATTGGCACTTATAATTATATTTCAACCAGAGATTAGAAGTATACTAGAACATATTGGTAGAAAGCAATTACTTGGTAGACATAAGGTACTTACACTTGATGAAAGAGAGAAACTTGTTTATGAAGTTATGACTGCGGTTGATTATCTTAGAAAATCTAGAATTGGTGCTTTAATAGTTATCGAAAGAGATATTAGTCTTAATGAATATATTGAGAGAAGTAAACCAATATATGGTGATATTTCTTCAGAATTATTGATTTCTATATTCTTTCCTAGAAATCCACTTCATGATGGTGGCGTTATAATACAGGGTAATAAGATTACTTCTGCGGGGGCTGTATTTCCTATTAGTATTAATAGTAAGATTAGTAAGAAACTTGGTACTAGACATAGAGCCGCTATTGGGATAAGTGAAGAGTCTGATGCTATTGCTATTGTTGTCAGTGAAGAAACTGGTAAGATTTCAATAGCGGTAGATGGTAACTTAAATTATAATCTTTCTTTAGATGATGCTAGAATGATTTTAGTAGAGGAATTAAAACCTAAGAAAGAGGTCCTTCTTGATGATGAGTTTGTAGATGAAAAGGAGGATGATAGTGATGAAAACGCTTAAGAAAATCATTAAATTTTTTAGAAATTTATTTAGAACTATAGGTAGTTTCATTGACAGATTTATTGTTACTCCGGTTACGAAGTTTGCTATGTTTATTGGTGAAAAAGCTGATAAGGGAGCTGGTAAGTTTGAAAGATGGCTTAATAAGAGAAATACTTTGGTATTTGTATCTTTACTAGTATCATTATTAATATTCTTTTATGTAGATAATCAGGCTAGTACTGTTATTGATAGTGCTGCTGAAGTACTTCATAATCAGATAGTGGATGTTACTTATAATAAAGAGGCTTATATTATTGAGGGATTACCTGAAACTGCTGATGTTACTTTGATTGGTAGAACTGTTGATTTATATTTAGCTAAACAGTTATCTACCGGTAAGGTGACTGCAGATTTATCTAATTTGAAAGAGGGCACTCATAAGATAGAACTTAATTATGAAAGCCCAATTAATTCAGTTAATTATAAACTTGATCCTTCTTCAATTACTGTTAATGTATATCCTAAAGTTTCTGCGACTAAGTCTATTACTGTGGATGTTATAAATAAGGATAAACTTGAAAGTAAGTTATCTGTACAGTCTGTTACTGTAGATAAAGAGGAAGTTATTATTAAGGGTACTGAAGATGAGAAATCTATTCATAATATTAATAAAGTGGCTACAGTTAAGGCACTTGTAGATATTGGTGAACTTATTGATCCTACTGCGGGTGTTAATATTCTTAAAGATGTTAAACTTCTGGCTTATGATAAATATGGTAATGTTGTAGATGTTGAAATAGTACCAGAGAAGGTTACTGCTACTATTAATATTGAATCTTATAGTGGTACTGCTAAAATAAAGATTATTCCTAAAGGAAGCGTTGCTTTTGGTAAGGCTATTAGTTCAATTAGTTCTTCTGTAAACGAAATTAGTATATATGGTGATCAGGCAGTTGTTAGTAAATATACGGAATCTTATATTCCAATAGAGGTTGATGTAACTGGTTTATCTGATAGTAAGTCTTATACGGTGGTTGTACCTAAACCTGAAGGTATAAGAGAAGTGTCTGAGAAGACTATTACTGTTAAGGTATCTCTTGGTGAAGAAAAATCAATGGAAGTTGATGATATTAGGATTGATGCTATTAACTTAGGACCTAACTTAAAGGCTGGAGCTATGGGAGAAAATTCTTCTAAAACTACTGTTATTGTTAAGGGTACGCAAGAAGTTCTTGATAATATTGATAGTACTACTATTAAGGCTACAGTAGATTTATCTGGATTAGGTGAAGGTGAACATACTGTTAAGGTTAATGTTACTGGTGATGAAGTTAAGGCTAGTTACTTTGCTAAAACTACAACAATTAAAGTAAGAATTACTAAGAGTTAATGTCTTATATTGACAAGTTTTGTCGAATGTGATGTAAAGTATGTAAATATGTGTTATCCTATAAAAAAGGAGGATAATATATGGGGTATATACTAGTAGAAGATATATTTGATGAAATGAGTCAGAATATCACTTACATTAAATTAAATAGTTATTTAAAGAGGAAAGATAATACTTAGTCTTTCCTTTTGCTATGAATTAGTATATAATTATAGATATAGAGGAAGGTGTTAAGATGGGAAGAAAGAAAAAAGAAGATAATAAAGATGAAGTAGTGGTACTTGAAAAGATTGAAAAAACTAAAAGTAGTAGTGGTGTTTCAGAGGTATTTTATTATTTACTTGGATTAGTTATTGGTATTGTACTTATATTTGCTACAGAAGAACTACTTAGTACTATTAATTTTTTATTTGTTGTTATTTTTGCTATTATTGCAGTAGTACAATTAATTGGTTTTATTATGGATAAGAAATATATTAGTAGAGATTATTCTAATTTGATAATTGGTATTATGTGTATTTGGGTAGCTATGTTTGTATTTAAGTATGGTAGTTTCTTATTTTTAGAAATGCTTCCGGTACTTGTTAGTTTATTGTTATTTATTATGGCTACGAGTAGTATTACTAAGTATTTTGATAGAAAGATTACTGGTAATTTGATTGTATCTATTATTTCTATTATTCTTGGTATACTTCTTATATTTGTACCTAAGAGTATTATGTATACTTTATTTAAAGTGGTTGGAGTATATATAATTGTTATGATTATATTAGATTTTATTGATTATAAGAAGAATAATAAGAGTGCTTAGATTCACTCTAAGCCTGTAGTCTTAGTGTGTTAGTTTAAGCCTTATGAATAAGTCTTAAACTAAGATCTATTATATATAAGCATAAACTATATATTTTAAATTAAAGAGGATACTAGGTGTCTTCTTTTTACCTGTTTTTGTATTGGTTAGAAAGTTTTCACTGTGAATATGATATCTTAGTGTTATTCCTATACAGACTAAGAATTAGGCTGTATAGGACAGAAAAATACCTTGGATTTTTCTGGAAGGTAAGTTTTTGAAGAAAATGAGTAAAAAATATGTTCAAATGTATGTTTTTGTGATATAATTGTAAACTGTGAAAAAAGAAGGTGTATTTTATGAAAATTAGAAATGTTGCTATTATTGCCCATGTTGACCATGGTAAAACTACTTTGGTTGATCAATTACTTAAGAAATCTGGTACTTTTAGAGATAATGAACAAGTTGAAGTTAGAGCTATGGACTCTAATGATATAGAAAGAGAAAGAGGTATTACTATTCTTGCTAAAACTACTTCTATTCATTATAATGGATATAAGATTAATATACTAGATACTCCTGGTCATGCTGACTTTGGTGGTGAAGTAGAAAGAATTATGAATATGGTTGATGGGGTATTACTTTTAGTAGATGCTTACGAAGGTACTATGCCACAGACTAGATTCGTTCTTAAAAAAGCTCTTGAAGCAGGAGTTAAACCTATTGTAGTTATTAATAAAGTAGATAAACCTACTGCTAGGGTAGAGAAAGTACTAGATGAAGTTATAGATTTATTTATTGAACTTGGTGCTACTGAAGAACAACTTGATTTTAAAGTTGCTTATGTTAGTGCTTTAAATGGTACTGCTAGTCTAGATCCTGATATTAGTACACAAAGTGAAAGTTATGATGATATATTTAAATTAATTATAGATGAAATACCTGAACCTAATGCTGATATTAATGGTGATTTACAATTTCAACCTGCACTTTTAGATTATAATGAATATGTTGGTAGAATTGGTATTGGTAAAGTTCATAGTGGTACTATTAAAGTTAATGAAATGGTTTCTTGTGTTAGATTAGATGGTAGTATTAAACAATTTAGAATTCAAAAATTATTTGGCTTTGAAGGCCTTAAGAGAATAGAAATTAATGAGGCTGATGCTGGTGATATAGTTGCAATAGCAGGTCTTATGGATATTTCTGTTGGTGAAACTATATGTAATGTAGGTAAAGAGAAAGCTCTTCCAATACTTAGAATTGATGAGCCTACTTTAAAAATGACATTTATGGTTAATAATAGCCCATTTGTTGGTAGAGAGGGTAAGATTGTTACTGCTAGAAAAATAGGCGAGAGATTATTTAAAGAAACTCAAAGAGATGTTAGTTTGAAAGTTGAAGAAGCTAGCAATGAATCTTGGACTGTTTCTGGTAGAGGTGAACTTCATTTATCTATTTTGATTGAAAATCTTAGAAGAGAAGGTTTTGAATTACAAGTATCTAAACCTGAAGTTATTATTAAAGAAATTGATGGTGTTAAATGTGAACCTTACGAAGATGTTCAAATTGAAGTTAGTGATGACTGTGTAGGTAATGTTATTGAGGCACTTGGTCTTCGTGGTGGTAAAATGGATAATATGTCTAATGTTAATAATTTAATTAGACTTAATTATACTATTCCTTCAAGAGGATTAATTGGATTTAATACTAACTTTATGACTTTAACTAAGGGTTATGGTATACTTAATCATAGTTTTAAGGAATATCTTCCGGTAGAGGATATTAATTCTACTGAAAGAAAAGTTGGCGTACTTGTATCTACTGAAGCAGGTAAGGCTACTGCTTATGCACTTGGACAACTTGAAGATAGAGGAGTAATGTTTATTGAACCTGGTACTGAGGTATATGAAGGTATGATTGTTGGTGAATGTAATAGAGAAAATGATCTTGCTGTTAATGTTGTTAAGGGAAAACAACTTACTAATACAAGAGCATCAGGATCTGATCATACTGTTGTACTTAAGAGACCTAGACCTTTAACTCTTGAATATTGTTTGGATTATATTAATACTGATGAATTAGTAGAGATTACTCCGGAAAATATTAGACTTAGAAAGTTTATTTTAAATACGGAAGCAAGAAAGAAGTTTGATGCAAAGAAATAACTTCTTTTTTTATATAAAAAAATACCTAGATAGGTAGGTATTTAACTTTTGTAAAAAACTTTTTTTACTAATCTTTTTATTCCTTTTGATTCTTTTTTTGTAACATTTTCAATAGTCCAGTATGAATGTTCTTTACCATCTTTATTAATGTAAGTTTTTAAAACATGTTCCCATTTTTCGCCATTAGTGTAATCTCTGCTAATAATTTCATCAATTTGTTCTGTAGATAATGTAAGATCTAATTTTTTATTAAATTCATTTATAAATCTTTTTGCTCTTTCATATCCTCTTTCGGGTATGGTATTTCTAGAATATAATAATTTAAGTGCAACTAATTGTAAAATTCTATGTCTTAATTCCATATCACAATTATGATTATAAATACTTTCTTTTAGTTCGGTAAAGTCTAATTCATTAGTATATTTTTCTTTAAATATTGATAAGAGTTCATCTAAATTTAAATCATCTTTATTATCTATATATTCTTTTAAATTGTAGTCTACTAATACTTTACCGGTTGTATGATCGGCATGAAGTAAAAAGTATGATTCTCTATCTAACCATAAATTTGTTTCTTCTGCTTTTTTTCTATTTATTCTCATAAATATTGAAGTTTTCCAACTAACTTTTTTATCTTTTTCATAAACTTGATGTTGTCCCCATCCTTTTGCTCTATATCCACATTCTATTAAACATAATTGATTGTGTGGTAATCTATATAGTAATTGTCTAATACTCATTATATTGGAAATTCTTTTAATATTTTGAAAGTCTATATCTCTGGTTCCTTCAAAGTATTCTAATTCTCTTTCAGGATACTTTATTTCATACCATGTTACAATATTATCAATTAATTCTTGTAATTCTTTTGTGTCAATAAAACAATTATATCCATTTGCTATTGAAATTTTTAACCAATTTAAAAAATCTATATTTTTTTCTATTTCATAGTTTTTGGTATCTTGTTTATAAAATCTTTCTGCTTCTGCAATTGTCATTATAAAACCTCCCTTGTTTTTATTATAACATATTTTTTATTGCTGTGAATAAATTTTTTAATTGTTGAAAAAAATACCTAGATAGGTAGGTATTTAGTTATTTTAAATTTTTCTTTTTGTATTCGTTATATAATTCTTGAAATCTTGTAAAGTGAATTATTTCTCTTTGTCTTAGGAATAGAAGTGGTCCTATGACATCTGGGTCATCTGTTAGGTCGATTAGGTTTTCATAAGTGGCTCTGGCTTTTTGTTCTGCGGCCATGTCTTCGGATAGGTCGGCAATTGGATCTCCTGTTGTGGCAAAGTAGGCTACGGTAAATGGTACGCCATTCGCATCTGTTGGATATAGGCCATAACCATGTTCAGCATAATGTGATTCAAGACCTGCTTCTTTTAATTCTTTTATAGTGGCTCCTTTTAATAACTGGTATATCATAGCGGATATCATTTCAACATGGGCTAGTTCTTCGGTTCCAATGTCGGTAAGTAGGGCTTTTCCTTTATCGTCAGGCATAGTATATCTTTGATTTAAATAACGGAAGGCTGCCGCTAGTTCGCCGTTGGCTCCTCCATACTGTGTTACGAGATATTTAGCCATTCTTATATCTTTCTTTTTGATGTTTACAGGATATTCAAGTGATTTTACATATTTCCACATTAGCTTTGCACCTCCCATGGCCATGGTGAATTATTCCAAGTCCAATTATTTGTTTGAACAGGACTTGATGTAGTTAATGGTCCATATTTACTTTCGTATAATGTTACTAATTCTTTTTCTTTCTTTAGATAAGTATTGAATCTATTTAGTGCTTCTTTATTGTTAGGATATAAATCTAGGTAAAGATTCATTTCTATCATAGCAAATCTTTGCTCATCTATTTGTAGTAATAAATCTTCTTTTTCATTATTTGCCTTTAATTCTTGTGGTTTATAGTTTTTGTATTCATCATATAAGTTATTAAAAAGATTACCTCGTTTAAAACCAAGTTTTGTATCTAAAATATTGTTATTAGTTGGCATTACTGCATTTGGATATAATGCTTGATAGTTCATATCATAGATCATACTATTTGGATCTGCTAAAAAATTCATATCATTATAATTATTATTTAGATAATTATAATAGTCGTTAAAATTATTCATTATTTTTCCCTCCTAAAATAGGTTATGATACTGATTAATTTGTGTATGGGAATATACCTAGGTTGACAAAAATTATTTATTTAAATATAATTTTGTATGAGAGAAGTGATATGATGTTTAATAGAAATAATGAGCCGATTATAATTAAAAATGATGAATTTAGGAAATGTATTTTATTTATTTCTTTTCCGATATATGATTATAAAGAAGAAGAGTTAAAAATACTTAAAGATGTTATTTTTGATAGAAGTGAAAAATATGATACTAAAAGAAAACTAGCAATAGCATGTATTAATAATTATTGTTTATCTTATCGTAGTAAGATATCTTTTATAGGCAATAATGCTTTTTTAGAATTTGCTTTAATTTATCCTTCTGTTGCTAGTTTAAAAAAAGATGTTCTTCAAAATAATCTCCTATTTGCTAGGGAAATGATTTTTAATCCTTACTTAGAAAATGGTGTTTTTTCTGAAAAACTAGTAAGAGAATCTATTGAGATGTATAAGGAAGGTGTTAAGAATAAACTTAAAAGATATGATGGCTATTGTCAATATAAGAATGATCTTTTAATTGATGAGAATGATTATCTTGTTTCAAAAGTATTTAAAGATTTATCTTTGTTAAGTAATGTTACTAGTGAGAGATTATATAATGTTTATAAGAAGATTATTAGCGGGCCACCACTTACTTTTCTAATAGGTAATGTTGATGAAAAGAAATCTAAAGAACTGATTAAAAAAATTATTCTTGATAACAAGATTAGTAATGTTAAATTTGAGACTGATTATAATGTATATGTTAAAAATATTTCAAATAGTGTTGAAGTGGTTAGAGAAAATAGTGAGTTTTCTACGAGTAGTGTATGTTGCAATTACAAAGTAAGAGATATGTGCTGCTATAGAGATAGGGTACTACTTACTATAGTTAAAAATTTACTTAGTTCTAATAATTCGGATGTTTTATTTAATTATTTGAGAAATGATAATGATTTGGTATATAGAACTAATGCTTATACTTATGGCTTTGGTACTCTTTCTTTGATTTCTTTTACTGGTAGTAAAAATATTGATATGATTTTTGAACTATATGAAAAGGCTATGAATTATATATCTGATATTAATTATATAGAGAGCAGGCTTCCTCTATTTACGGAAAAGGCTAGAATTGATAATGAACTTGATAAAGAGGAACTTAGTACTATATTATTTGATTATGTTGATAAATATCTTGGTTATACTAATGAAAAATATTATGATGTTATTAAGAGTATTAAACCTTTAGAAGTTAAAGATTTTATTGATAATAGACTTGTTATGGTTAGTAAATATATAGGAGTTGGTAAGGATTATGAATAAGGCTAAATTTATTACTTTGGATAATGGACTTACTATTCTTATTTATACGGATAATAGTAAGAGTACTAATCATGTGGAATTATATACTTTCTTTGGTGGTAATAATGGTGAATATGTTGATTATAATGGTAATACTAGGAGTATTAAACCTGGTACGGCTCATTTATTGGAACATTATATATGTGAAAATACAGTAGAGGGAAATTTACTGGATAATTTAAGAAAATATAATATACTTAGTTGTAATGGTGGTACTAATAATGAGAATACTTCATATTTCTTTAATACTGTTACTAATTTTTATGAATGTTTAGAAACTTTTCTAAGGGAAATTTATAATATTTCTTTTACTAAGGAAAAACTTGATAAGACAAAAATGGCTGTTTATAGTGAGATTAGAGATGATAAAAATAATGAAAAAAATAAGATTATTGAAAAGAAAATAAATGGGTTGTTTACTATTAATAGAAAGACTTTGGGAAGTAGTGGTAGTGTTAAAAGTATTACTATTAAGGAAATTAAAGATGTTTATGATAATATTTATATTCCTTGCAATCAGTTTCTTGTTTTAGCGGGTAATTTTGATTATGATAAAACACTTAGTTTGGTTAAAAATATATATAAAGAGATTTCTTTTAAAAATGATAAAAGACTTTCTAAAGTTAGTGATGTTAAGAATGTTATAAAAAAGAGAACTATATATAAGAGTGATTATATTGATGAAGTTATTTTGACTTTTAAAATTGATGTTAGTAGTTTGTCTTGTTTTGATAAATATAAATTGGATTGGTATTTAAGTTTCTTTTTAGATATTAATTTTTCTAAATATTCAAAAATTAATGAATATATTAATAATTGTTCTGATTATACTGATGATATTTCTGCTTATTTATATTACTTTAATGGTTATTTTGTTATTGATGTAATCGCTTTTACTAAGAAGGTTAATGATTTTGAAAAACTTGTTTTATCTTCGATAAAAAATAGGAATAGTAGTGAAAGGGAAGTATTTGAACTTGTTAAGAAGGATGCTATTACTAGAATATCTGTTAGAAAGGATAGTATAAGTAGTTATGTTGCTCCTACTGAAGAGAATTATATTCGTTTTGGTTACTTAGATGATGATGATATTGATGTTATAGATAAGTTTAATTATAGTGAATATGATAAGATTATTAGTAATATTGACTTTACTAATTATAGTGTTTTTTATAGAAAGAAAAAATAGATTTATTGGTTTTGAGTGTGAACCTTTGTGTTTCACACTCTTTCTTTGAAGCTCTAGGAGTCTTCGAAGATAATCTAGAGCCTGATTATAAGTCTCTAGATTAAGTTTTTTTAATTCAATAATTTGAGTTGTATTTTTTCCTTGACAAAGAATTAATTGTGTAGTATGATTTAATTGTACTAGCACAAGTAGTACAATCATATATTGTTGTGAAAGGAGAAAATTATATGATAAAAATAGATAAACTATCTAAAAAATATGATAAAGATTATGTGCTAAAAGATCTTAGTTGTACTATTAAAGATAATTCTATTTATGGTTTAGTAGGTGCTAATGGTAGTGGTAAGTCTACACTTCTTAGAACTATTATGGGTATATATGATACTGATGATGGTGATATTACTGTAGATGGTAGTAAGGTATATGATAATGATGTTATTAAACAGAAAATGGTTTTTGTTCAAGATGATTTATACTTTAATTCTAATTATACACTTATGGATACTGCTAGATACTATGAATCTATGTATAAAGATTTTGATATGAATTATCTTAAAGAACTTGCTAATATGCTTAATCTTAGTCTTAATAAGAAGATTAGTACTTTTTCTAAAGGTATGAAAAGACAGTGTGCTTTAATATGTGCTATTTCTACTAATGCTGATTATATGTTTTTTGATGAAACTTTTGATGGACTTGATCCGGTTATTAGAAATACTATGAAAAAGATTCTTATTAAGCAAATGAATAAAAAAAATACTACAATTGTTATGACTAGTCATAATCTTAGAGAACTTGAGGATATTTGCGATAATTTGGGTCTTTTATATCAAGGAGGTATTTTGTTTGAGAGTGATGTTGATACTATTAAAACTAATATGTTTAAGGTGCAATTATCATTTGAAAAGAACTTTGATAAAGATGACTTTGAAGACTTTAATATCTTGAGTTTTAAGAAACAGGGTAGTGTGGCTACAATAATTATTAAAGATACTGACGGTAAAAGTAAGAAAAAAATTGAAAAGATGAAACCTTTAATACTTGATTATCTTCCACTTACTTTGGAAGAGGTATTTATATATGAAATGGAGGCTTTAGGATATGAGTTTAACAAGTTTGTTTAATTTTAATTATTTAAAAGAAAATATTAAGAAATCTAAAGCTATTATTCTTTTATGTATGTTATTACTTCCTACAATTGGCGGTATTATACTACTAGTGAAATGTAGTCAGGGTAGTAATTTTATGCCTAGTATATATGAAGTTAGTGGTCCGGTGTTATTTGGTATGTATCTTGTTCCAGTGATACTTTCAATTACTTTGTTTAGTTTTATATATAAAAGGGGTTCTATTGATTTTACACTTTCAATGCCTATTAATAAGAAACAAATATTTCTTACTAATACATTTGGTGGAATAATAATAATTCTTCTTATGCAAATTATTAATTTAATTATTACACTTGCTATTAGTTTGATATATAGTAATATGATTATTGATTATAAGATGTTATTTGATATATTTCTTATATATTCTATTTCTTATATCTTTGTATTTACTTCTTGTAATATAGCCGCTAGTGTTTCTTCAAATAAGATTACAACGATTGTTGTTACTCTACTTATATTATTTTTAGTTCCATTTGTTAGTACTTTTATTAAAACTGATGGATTTAATTATAATAATTATGGTACCGCTAGAATTGAATGCCTTAACAAAGAGTGTACACCAGTTATATATGAATGTGATAGTTTAAAGTGTAAAAATGATAAAAGAAATAATATTTATACCGGCTATGTAAATAGAGTAAGTGATAATAATTATACTATGCCTTATAAACTTATTGCAGGAGTATTTTTGGGAGAAGAATTTGATAGCGGTATAAATGTTTCTCTTCTTAAGATGGTATTTTTAAGTATTGTTTATATTGCTGTGGGACTTATTCTTTTCATAAAGAAAAAGTTTGAAATTGTTGGTACTTCTTTTAGAAGTGAGAGAGTTCATATTTTAGTTAGAACTTTAACTACTGTTCCTGTTGTTTGTATACTATACGTAATAATTAAAAATCTTGGATTGTCTAGTCATGATTTCTTTACAATTATACTTTTATTAGTACTTATATTTACTTATTTAATTATTTATGATTTGATTACTAGAAAGAGAGTTACTAATTTCTTTAAAATGGCTATATGTTTAGTTATTGTATCTAGTGCTGTGTGTATTGTTGGTGCTTTCTTTGATGATAAGGAAGAATTTGAAATTAAGGTAAATGATATTAAAGAAATCACCTTTGTGGATGATAATAATATTAATATTGCTTCTACTAAAAATAAAGATGTTATTAATTATGCTGTTTCATTACTTTTAGATGATGATCCTAGGGGAAATGTATATAATATATATCATATTAAAACTAAAGTTAAAGGTGATACATATAAATTTACGATATATGTTACTGAAGATGATTATAATTATATTAATAATAAGTTAGTAAATGATAAGGGATATTTAGAAACTTTAGAAGATTATAAAGATAGTAGAATCTTTGGTATTGGATATGATAATGGTTATACTGGTGTAAAGGAAAACAAAGAATTAACTAATATGGTTATTAATGAATATAAAAAAAACCAGGATGTATTAAAAAATGTTGATTATAATGATGGATCACTTAATATTAGTTTATATATTTATGATAACTATGCTGTAAGAAATGTCGTTATTAATGTTATTGATAATAAGGATTTAGTATTTAATATACTAAAATATTATAATACTAAGACTAAAGAATATTTAAATAAGATGAATGATAATGATATTTATTATTATGGTATAAATGGTTATGGTGTTACTGATGGCTACTATAGTGAACTTTATTCTGAAATTGGTAAGTTTATTGTTGATAATATTGATGAAAATATTGATATTAATAAGAATTATAAATATATTACTATAAATAATGATTATGATAAAAATATATTTGTTACTAATAGGGTAGAAGAACTTGATAAAATTATGGAAAAGTATGTTAATGACAATGATGACGACATTAGTGATGCTGAGACTGCTAGGGTGATGTAGATGAAACAGATTATGATTAATTTGGATTATCAAAGTAGAACTCCTATATACGAGCAAATAGTAAATGGTATTGAGAAGTATGTTGCTGTTGGAATACTTAAGGAGAAGGTTCAAATTCCTTCGATTAGAGAGATGGCTAGTAATTTAGGTATTAATCCTAATACTGTTAAGAAGAGTTATGACATATTAGAAAATAGGGGGGTTATTACTACGATTAGTACTAAAGGTACTTTTATATCAGAAAATACTAAGAAAACTACTAATGATAAGATAGATAGGGAAATTGAAAATATAAAGAAAAAAATATCTGAACTTACTAGGATGGGAATTAGTTTTGATGAAGTAATAGAAAGGATAAAGAAATGAAAATATTAGAAGTTGATAATTTGTGTAAGAATTATGGTAAAGGTAGTACTTTGGTTAAAGCTATTGATAATGTTTCTTTTACTGTTGATGAGGGAGACTTTGTGGCAATAGTTGGTTCTTCTGGTAGCGGTAAGTCAACGCTTTTACATATATTAGGGGCTGTTGATAAACCTACTAGTGGAAAGGTTATTGTGGGTGGTACTGATGTATTTAAACAAAAAGATGATGCACTAGCAGTCTTTAGAAGAAGAAAAGTAGGACTTATTTATCAGTTTTATAATTTAATACCAATACTTAATGTTGAAGAGAATATGACTCTTCCAATACTGCTTGATGGTAGAAAGGTTGATAAAGAATATTTAAAAGAACTTATAGATATTCTTGGTCTTGAAAGAAGAGTTAATCATTTACCTAATGAGCTTTCTGGAGGCCAACAACAAAGAGTTTCTATTGGAAGAGCACTTATATCTAAGCCGGATATAATACTTGCTGATGAACCTACTGGTAATTTGGATTCTAAGGCTAGTAAAGAGATTATAGATTTACTTAAAATTTCTAATGAAAAATATCATCAAACTATTATTATGATTACACATGATATGAATCTTGCTAAAGAGGCTAATAGAATAATTACTTTAGAAGATGGGCATATAGTTAAGGATGAGAAGATAAAATGAGTATTTTGAATGACTTAACTATAAAGAACTTAAAACTTAATAAAAAAAGAACTATAGTTACAATTGTTGGTATTATTTTATCAACTGCTTTGATGGTAGGAATAGGACTATTATTCTCTTCTTTTCAAGATTATATGATTAGAGAAACTATTAGTTATAATGGTAAATATGAGGCTGAGTATGGTGATGTATCTTTAGATAAATTAAATAGTATTGATAAGAAAGATTTCAGCTATTTTTATCAAAAGCCTATTGGTTTTAGTAAGTTTGATTCTGCTAATGAATATAAACCATATATTTATATTTCAAGTGTTGATAAGGAATATTTTAATGAACTTCATTTGATTTCTGGTAGATTTGCTGAAAATGATAGTGAACTTGTTATATCTAATCATATTAATACTAATGGAGGAGCTTCTTATAAAATTGGAGATATTATTACATTAAAGTATGGTGAAAGAGTAGTTGAAGGCGTTAATACTTTGGCTAATAATGAGTACTATGAAGAAGAAACTCTTAATATTGTTGGTGAGAAAACTTATACAATAGTTGGTATAGTAGAAAGAAGTAATTTTGAAGATTATTCTGCTTCAGGGTATAGTACTTTTACTCTTGATATGAATGATAAAGATGGAACTGCTAATGTATTTGTTATGTTTAATAATAAGAAAAAAATTATTAAACAATCAGAAGACTTGGCTAAGAAGTTAGGTTATAATAATGCTATATCTTATAATAGTACACTTCTTGCTTTATATGGTGAAAGTACTTATGGTAATATAATGAAATCAATGATTACTATGATAGTTATTATGTTATCGTTAGTCTCTATTGGCTGTATAGTGGTTATTTATAATTCTTTTGCTATTTCTGTAATGGAAAGAAAAAAAGAGTTTGGATTGCTTTCCAGTATAGGAGCTACGAAGAAGCAACTTTCATATACAGTATTTTTTGAAGCACTTATCGAGGGTATTATAGGAATAATACTTGGAATCTGTGGGGCTTATATTGGTATTGGAACAGTAATACTTATTATAAATAATTTAATTGGTGATATTTTAGTATTAAAACTTAATTTGGTTACTAATATTGTATTTATAATTATACCTGTTATATTTATGATACTTGTTATATTTATATCTGCTTTAGTACCTTCGAGAAGAGCTGCTAAAGTGTCTCCAATTGAGGCAATCAGACAAAATGATGATATTAAAATTAATAAGAAGAAGATTAAAACTGGCAAGCTTGTTAATAAATTATTTGGTATAGAAGGAGAGATTGCTCTTAAAAATATTAAGAGAAATAAGAAGAAGTATAGAGTTACGATTGTTAGTTTATTTATTAGTATTGTATTATTTATATCGTTTTCTTCTTATATGAATTATACTATTGATACTGCTAGTAGTGTGATGGGTGAAGTGCCTTATGATTATCAGATTAGTTATTTTGGTGATGATAATGATATAGATGCATTAGATAAAATTAGTGAGATTATTAAGAGTAATGATGTTAAAGAATATGTTTCTTATAGTGCTAGTAATTTATCTATAATTGGTAATTATATTTATAGTGATGAATATCTTGATTTTTATAAGAGTGCTTATGGTGATGATGGCATAAAGGCTTTAACTAATTTAAAATATCAATATATTTCTATCTATATTTTAGATGATATTTCTTATAATAAGTATAAAGAATTAATTGGTTTAGATAAGGATAGCGTTATTTTACTTAATAAATTTAAAGGCGTAAGCTATGGTAATAATAAAAGAGTTAATTATGATATTCCAGTAATTAACAATGGTGATATTAATATTAAAATATGTAATTTTGATGATAATGATGAAGATGTGGATACTACTAAATATTGTAATAAGAAAATAGATAATATTTTTATTACTAATAAGTCTTTTGATTTGATTGAAGAGTTTTCTTATATGAGTGATTTTAAACTTATTGTTAATAAGAAGTTATATGATAATATATCTGATAGTGGTACTCATTATACACAGTTTAATATTATAAGTGATAATACTGATAATATTGATAAATTAACAAAAGAATTAGATAAGTATGATAATGTTAATTATACTAATGTTAAAGAATCAATGAAACAAGCTAATAATATGATTCTTGTTATCAAGATTCTTATGTATGGTTTTATAGGACTTGTTACTTTAATAGGTGTTACTTCTGTATTTAATACTATTTCTACAAGTATGGCGCTTAGAAAAAGAGAGTTTGCTGTTCTTAGAAGTATAGGACTTACAAGAAAAGGATTTAATAAAATATTATTTTTTGAAAGTTTATTCTTCGGACTTAAATCTTTAATATATGCTATACCAGTGAGTCTTGGAGTAACTATCATCATACATTATGCTCTTGCAGATATGATGAGTATAAATAGTATTGTTATTCCTTGGAAGGCTATTATTATATCAATTGTTTCGGTATTTGTAATTGTACTTCTTACTATGATGTATAGTACAAGTAAGATAAAGAAACATAATATTATTGAACAAATTAGAGAAGAAAATATTTAATAAAAATACTTTCTTTTTCTTTTGATATGATATATAATTATGGTAGAGAGGAGTGAAAAATATGGCTAAATTTTGTCCTAATTGTGGAAGTGAAATGATTGATGAGGCCGCAATGTGTGTTAAATGTGGTACTATGGTAGGGGAAAACAATACTAATAAAAATAATGAAGAAAAACCTACTGCAAGTGGTGAAAAGAAAAAAGGATTACCTGCTTGGGCTATTGTTTTGATAGTTTTAGGTGGCTTAGGATTATTAGTTGTTATTGCTATTATAGTTTTTGCTGTTATCGGAATTAATGCTCTTAAGAAAGTAGACCCAAATGAAATAAAGGATAAACTTAATGATTACATAGAAGAAAATACTGATTCTACTTTATATGGTACTATAGGTGATACTTTAACAGATGGAAGTCTTAGTTTAACTTTAACTGGGGCTTATAAATATGATTCTATTGGAGAAGGCTACTTTGTTAATACACCTGCTGAAGGTAAAGAATACTTGGTATTATTCTTTGATATAGAAAATATTTCAACAGAAAGTAAATATGTTTCACATTATGATTTTGATGGTTATGTTGATGATGTAGCTTGTGATATTACAGGTATACTTGGTGATATAGAAGGTATTAGTGATTTAGCAACTGACTTAGCGCCTAGCAAAAAAGCGCAAGGATTTGTGGCATTCGAAGTTAATAAAAATTGGGAAAATTTTGAAATACATTATAAGGAATTTCTTGGTGATAGAACTTTAGTATTTAAAGTTAGTAATATAGAAGGTGCTTAAATGCATCTTTTTTTCTTTCTTTTTTTTATATAATAGTATATAATGTTATTAGGAGGATAAATTATGAATGTAACAGATATTGTTATTTTGATTGCCTTAGCACTAGGAGCAATTGGTGGATTTAAATCTGGAGTTATAAAAAAGACTGCTAATTTTGTTGGTATATTTATTATCATTATTTTGTCATTTTATTTAAAAAACTATTTATCGGTTATTATGTATGAAAATTTACCATTTATTAACTTTGGAGGTTTTATAAAAGGAATAGAGGCTATTAATATTTTGTTCTATGAAGTACTTGCTTTTGTTATTGTATATTCCTTGCTTTATTTAGTTTTTAAAGTGGTACTTATGTTAACTGGTTTAATAGAAAAAATACTTAAGGCTACAGTTATACTTAGTATTCCTTCAAAAATACTTGGTATATTTGTTGGTATAATAGAAATGTATGTTTATGTATTCTTAATTTTAGTAGTTATTACTTTACCGATTATAAATATTCCTTATGTTAGAGATTCTAAAATAGCTAATTTTATGTTAGATAAAACACCGATATTATCTAAGGTTTCAGAAGAAATGGTTGATACATATGATGGCGTTTACAAAATAGTAGAGGAAAAAGATAATAAGAATAATGAAGAATTAAATGATGAGGTAATTAAATTATTATTAGATAAAAAAGTTATTACTAAAGAGTCTTTAAGTAAACTTATTGATAGAAATAAAATTCATATTAAAGATGAAAGTATATTAGATTAGGAGGTTTGTTATGGGTTTAATACATTATGAAAATGATTTTTCTTCTTTAATTAAAGATAAAGCAGTCGCTGACTTTTATGCTACTTGGTGTGGTCCTTGTAAGATGTTTGGTCCAGTATTTGAGGATGCTTCTAAAGAAAATGAATTTAACTTTATTAAACTTGATGTTGATAAATATTCAGATGTTGCAAGGGAATATGGTGTTATGTCAATTCCAACGATTATATTATTTGAAAATGGTAAAGAAGTTAAGAGGTTTACTGGCTTTATGAGCAAAGAAGAATTTGTCAAATTTTTGAAATAGTTTTGGAACTATTTCTTTTTTTTAATTCAAAACTATTGTTTTTTTTATAAAAATCTGCTATTATTAATTTATGATAGAAGAGAGGAGATAAGTAAATGGAAAAAGAAGATAAGAGAGGAATATTTTTTGGAGTAATTGGAGTACTTACTTTAATTGTTGCTATAATTGGTGCATCATTAGCATACTTTTCTATTAATGCTAAAAGTGAAGATAATGCTTTAACGGTTAAAGCTGCTACTGTAAAAATAGTTTATGAAGATGGTGACAAATTAAATGTAACTAATATTATACCTTCAGATCAAACTATAGCTCTTAGAACTTTCACTAGAACTGGTGATGATGATGGTCAAGGTGGTACATATAAAACTTGTATAGATGATAAGGGATTTACAACTTGTGGGTATTATGATTTTACTTTAACTAATGATGGACCTACTGAAATGGAAATTATTGCTAAAGTAATTCCTACAGCCTTAGTAAAAGAAGAAAAGAATGAGCAAGGTGAAGTTACTACTAAAGGTGAGATACCATTTAAACATTTAAAATTTGTTTTATACGATAGAACTGGTATTTCTGGAGAATTTGATAATGGTTCTAATATAGTTTATACTGGTACTATTCCATATAGTGAAGTTTCTGGAGAATATACAGAATTTAGTTTACTTGGTGCAACAGGTGATGAAACAATGAAAATAGCTGGAAATCATACTACAAAAAATCTTCGTTTATTTGTTTGGCTTGACGAAGCTGGTGCTGATAATGATGCTGAACAAGGTGCTACATTTAAGGGTACTGTTAATGTTGAAGTTAAAGGTGCTAAAACTATTACTGGTGAAGCTACTCAATAATAAAATTAAAAGCAATTTAAGTATTGCTTTTTTTTGATGTTTTTGGTATTATTATACTAGGAGATTGATGATATGAATAATAGTAAAAGTAGGACAGATATATTTTATTTTATTGTTTTGATTCTTACACTACTTATAATGATTGTTGGAGTAACTTTTACTTATTTTTCTTTGATTGCAAGTGAAAAAGAGGATAGCACAAAGATCAAAACTGGTACTTTGGCTATTAATTATATAGATGGTATTGCTATTGATACTTATGCACTTATGCCTATTAATGAGCCTAATTTAAGTACTAAGTATTCTGTATATAAAAAGAGTTTTTCTGTTAAGAGTACTGGCACTTTAGATCAAACACTTAATATATCTATGTTTGTAACTGATAATGATTTTGATGATAAGGCACTTAGTTATGCTTTGTATGATAGTACGGGTTATAAAATATCTAAAAATAGTATTCCTAAAACTGGTGATATATTAATTGGTTCTAATATTTATTTGAAGAGTAATGAGAAAAAAACATTTACTGTTTTAATATGGCTCCAAGAAAATAATAAAAATCAAGATTATGAGATGGGTAATACTTTTAAGGGCGGATTTAATATAGATGCTAGTCAAATAAAATACCAATAATGACTAGTTTTTTTCTTTTAATTATATTATAATTGTTATGGAGGCTACTTATATGAATGGAAAAAGAATAAAAGTTAATGATTTTAAATTTAAATATGGACAAGAGACTATATTTATTAATGTATTTGGAGCTTTTAAATATAAGAAAAATAACAATAAGTATGTTATTTATAGTTATGATAATAGTAAATTATATTATGGTTCTTTATTTATAAGAGATAATGAACTTGTTATAATGCTATCTAAAAATGATGGTGAGAATTTAATCAATAAGTTTTTAGATGATATTTTGACTGGTAATAGCGATAGTGATTTTGAAGTTATTTCACTTGATAAAATAATTAGTGCTCAAATAATTGATGAAGGTGTTATTAACAAAAAAATTGATATCAATAAACTTGATGAATTAACTATACCGAAGAAGAAGGCTTCAGAAGTAGTTAATGAAAATAAAAAGAAAAAAAGAATATCAATATCTGGAATATTTTTTGCATTATTTATAGTTGTTGTAGTGGCTTTCTTCTTTTTTAATCCAGAAGTTATTGTGGGAAAAGATAAGAACTATGTTTGTGATAGAGAATATAATCATAATGTTTTATATGTTTTTGTTAAAGAGGAAGTTAAACTTACTTTCAGTGGTAAAGGTAAAATTAAAAACTCAGTTGTAACTAATAATTATATCTTTAATAGCGATAGTAGGTATAATAAGTTTAAAAACAATGGTGAATTTTATAAATATATGAATGAAGGGGATACTTATAAGTTTATTGATGAAGAAAAGACTTATAGAGTTATGTCTAATATTAAAGATTTGAGAGAGTATTTTTCCTCTGAAGATGAAGATTCAATATTAGAATATTATAATGAAAAAAACTACAAATGTAAAAAAATAGAAAAAGAGTGATAGATATGAATTTTTATTTATTATATGGAACTGACACCTCTATTATTGGTAGGGAAATTGATATTATTAAAGAAAAATTATCTATTTCAGATAATGATGTTATTTATTATAATATAGAAGATATTCAGAATGTTGTAGATGAAGCACTTACTATTTCTATGTTTTCTGCTAATAAACTTATTGTTATTGATAGTACTATTTATTTATCACAAAAGAAAGATATTGAAAATATTAATTTACTTGAGAATTATTTTAATAACTATAATTCTAATAGTTATTTAGTATTTGTGTCTAATAGTGATACTATTGACTCTAGAAAGAAATTGGTAAAGTTTATTAATAGTAATGGTACTACAAAAAAGGTAGAGGCTAATAATGAATATTTAAGTGATTATGTTAATGATTATTTAAAGAAAAAGAATTATAAAATGAGTAGCATGGATATTAATATTTTTATTAATAGAGTTGGTAATAATATTGATAATATTAAAAATGAACTTGATAAACTTATGTTATATAAAATAGATGATAAGGTTATTAATAATAGTGATATTATGCTTCTTACGGAAGAGAATACTGATAATAGTGTTTATGATTTAGTTAGTGCACTATTAAAGAATAATAATAGTAAGGCTATTAAACTATATAAAAATTTTGTTATGAACGGTATAGACCTTAATCAGATAATTGCTATTATTGCTAGTCAAATAAGATTATTGTTTCAAGTTAAAAGACTTTATAATAGTGGTAAATCTAATGATGAGATAGCTAAAATATTGGAGTTTAAAAGTGTATATAGAGTTAAGTATTTGCTTAGTGATAGTTATTATTATAGCGAGGATACTTTGATTAAGTATTTGTCTAAACTATCTAATATTGATAGGGATATTAAAATTAATAATATTGATGGCAATATACTATTAGAACTTTTTATTGCAGGTAAAGATTATTAAAAAAAGTATGCTGCTTGTTACATACTTTTTTTTATGTTTGATAATATATTTTGTTTTTCTTCTTCATTTGAATTATTCCATAGTAATTCAAATAATACTCCAAGGCCTATTAAAGGATCATCTTCGTGTGAGGATATAGAGTCTTCGATGGAATTTTTTATATCATCAATACTAGAATCTTTAAAGTTACTGATGATATATTTTCTTATATCTATATTATTCATTTTATCACCATTAATATAATGGCATAATATTTGATGTTTTATTCATTGTAATTTAAATATTACTATGTTATTATATTGGTGGTGATGTTATGTCTATATATATTCATATTCCTTTTTGTAATAGTATTTGTACATATTGTGATTTTTGTAAAATATTTTATAATAAGAAATATATTAATGATTATTTAAATAATTTAGAACAAGAAATTAAAGTGAGATATAAAAGTGAAATTGTTAATACTATTTTTATTGGTGGTGGTACTCCAAGTAGTTTAGATGATGAAGAACTGATTAGGTTAATGAATATTATTGAGATATTTAAACTTAATGATAATTATGAATTTACTGTTGAATGTAATATTGAATCTATTACCGAAAATAAACTTAAGATAATGAAAAAATATGGAGTTAATAGAATTAGTATCGGAGTAGAATCTTTTGATAATAGTATTATTAAATTACTTGGAAGAAATCATACGAAGAAGGATGTATATAATAAGATGAAAATAGTAAAAAGATATTTTAGTAATATTAACATAGACTTGATATATGCTGCATATGATGATATAAATATTTTGAAAAGTGATATTGATTGTTTTTTAAAACTTGATATTCCACATATTTCTACTTATAGTTTAATAATTGAAGATAATACTATGTTAAAAATTAATGGAATGAAAAATATCGATGAAGATATCGACTATGAGATGTATAAGTATATAGAGGATACTCTTGAGAAGAATAATTATATTCATTATGAGATTAGTAATTACGCTAAGAATGGATATCAATCTAAACATAATTTGGTATATTGGAATAATGAAGAATATTATGGATTTGGTTTATCTAGTACTAGCTACATAAATAATGAGAGAATAACTAATACTAAGAATTTAAGAAAATATTTAAATGGTGAATATCTAGATACTTCTGTTTATGAAGATAAGGATATTAGGATGGAAAATGAAATTATGCTTGGACTTAGAAAGCTTGATGGTATAGATTTAGACAGATTTAAAGAAAAGTTTAATGTATCTTTAGAAGATATATATAATATTGATAATTTGATTAGTGAGGGTTATTTAGTAAAAGAAGACAACTATATTAAAATTAATAAAAAATATATGTATATATCTAATGAAATCATTGTAAGAATACTTGAATAATATACTTTTTTATGTTAGAATATGTTTCACGAAAGGAAGAAATATAATGGAAAATAAAAATAAAATTATAAAAGGTTTATTTGATATAAAAACTAGTCTTTCTAAAGAAATATTTGAGTTAGAAAATAAATTATATTTAACTAGATGTTCTTTAGATGATATTAATGATGAAATATGTAAAGTTGGTGGTCATAGTTTTGCTGGGTGGAAACAAGTTATTAATCCTAATTGGATTAATGATGAAAATGGTAATAAAGTATATTGTTATAAGAGAGTATGCAGTATTTGTGGTAGAGAAGAAATTGCTTTTGATATAAATGATACAAAGATACTTAGTAAAAAAAAATAATAGTTCAACATTTATTTGGACTTTTTCTTTACTTATTTACTTAAATATTTTATAATTATTATGTGAGGTAGATGTTATGGAAAAATTTATAAAGTTTATTACTAATGAGAAATTTTATTTACCAATTGTTTATATAGTTGTTGGCCTTATATTATATTTGGTAATAGAAAAAGTTATTAATAGAATATCTAAGGGACATATTGGTAATAGTGGTAAAGATAAGAGAAAGGACACTATTATTAATTTAGGAAGAAGTATATTTAAATATTTAATACTTATATTTATAGTTCTTGGAATACTTAAAATATATGGTATTGATACTACAAGTATTATTGCTTCTTTAGGTGTATTTGCTGCGGTTATTGGCCTTGCTTTTCAAGATATTATTAAGGATTTATTAGCGGGAGTAGCAATACTATTTGATAATAAATATGCTGTTGGTGATACTGTATCAATTAATGGATTTCAAGGTACTGTAATTGAGTTTGGACTTAGAACTACTAAAATTAAGGCTTTTACAGGAGAAGTAAAGTCTATTGGCAATTCTTCTTTTAGTGAAGTTATTAATTACAATTTAGCTAATTGTGATATTTTCCTTAAGCTTAATGTTGCTTATAATACTGATATTGATAAATTAGAGAAGGTTTTGGAAAGTATGAGAGAAGATATTCTTAAAATTGAAAATGTTAAAGATTATAAACTACTAGGAGTAGATGAATTAGGGGATTCTAGCATTGTATATGCAGTTGATATTACTTGTAAGGCTATGACTAATTATGCAATTAAAAGAGAAGTATTAAAAATGATAAAGAAGAAATTTGATAGGGAGGGAATTAATATTCCATATACTACAGTGGATGTTAATATTAGAAAATAAATATGGATAAAGTTAGTTATTTTAATAAAGAATATAGTTATATTAAAGATAAAAAAAAGAGAGATGACTTAAAGTATTTAGTTAGTGAACTACCTGATTACTTTTTTGAAATACCGGCTTCAAGTACTGGTAAATATCATCCAGAGTTTGCTGGTACTAAGAATGGACTAGTTAAACATACTAAAGTTGCTGTTCGTATAGCCAAGGAACTTTTAGATAATCCTGGAATTAATAGTTTTTCGCAAAATGAAAAAGATATTATTTTGATGGCTCTTACTCTTCATGATGGATTAAAAAAAGGTAATCCTGAAGAAAAATATACGAGATTTGATCATCCTTTACTAGCAGCTTCTTTTGTTAAGAAACATAAGGATAAATTATCTTTAAGCGATGAGGAACTTAACTTAATGACTAGGGTAATATCTTCGCATATGGGAATTTGGAATAAGGATTTTAATGATAATGAAGTATTACCAGTTCCTAAAGATAAGTATGAAAGATTTGTTCATTTATGTGATTATTTATCAAGTAAAAAGTTTCTTAATGTAGATTTTGATGGTATTGATATTAAGTATTGACTTCTAATAAGGAGTCTTTTTTCATACTATTTATTAGTGATATTATGAAAATGAGATACTTGTTTATTCCAATGATTATTATATCTTTAATGTTATGGATAATTGATATAGATAAAGATGTTTTGGTTAATAAGGTAATTATTAACGATAATATAGAAATTAATTATCCGTATTTTAATGATAATAAAATAGATAATTTTATTAATGAATATTTAGATAGATATAAAGATAAAAATGGTATTATTGATTATGATTATGATAATAATGATAATAAATATTATGTTGTATTTTATAAATATTTTTTTGATAGTAATATCTATAGTTATGATTTAGATTCTTTTATGATTGATTTGGATAGTAGTACCATAAGTATGGTATATACGGAGGTGTTTAATTATGATATTATTACTAATAAAAAAATAAATAGTAGTGATAAATTAATTGCTCTTACTTTTGATGATGGACCTAATTATAATACTGGTAAAGTACTTGATGTACTTGCTAAATATAATGTTAAGGCTACTTTCTTTGTACTTGGCAGTAAGGCAAAAGATAATAAAAAAATATTGAAAAGAGAATATGATAGTGGAATGGAAATAGGCAATCATACGTTTAATCATTTGCTATTAACTAAATATAAAGAAAATGTTATTAAAGATGAAATAGATAAAACTTCTTCGGTTATATTTGAAGTTACTGGTAGATATCCTAAATTATTAAGACCTAGTTATGGTGTCTATAATAATATAGTAAAAAAAATAGGTAATATGCCTATTATTATATGGGATATAGATACTTTAGATTGGAAATATCATAATTCTAAAAGAATTGCCAGTAGGGTAATTAACAAAGTCAAGGATGGGGATATTATTTTAATGCATGACATATATAGTGCTACTGCAAATAGTTTAAATATTATTATTCCTGAGCTTCAGAATAGAGGATATACTTTTGTTACTATACCTGAATTATTTTATTATAAAGAAATTACTTTAGAAAAAGGAATGGTATATGGTTGTGCTAGATAATTAACATAAGTTATCTGGAATTAACTTACTTATATATTTTAATATACTATTTTTAGTATATTTTTTTGGATTTTTAATGTATTCTAGACAAATACTTATAACACCATTTGCATAAAAAATAGTAATTATTTCTGATGGTATTTCTTCATTATATAATGAGTGATTTTTAATATTTTCGGCAATATTTTTTAAAATAGTATCGTGAAATATATTGCTAGCAATGTTATTATTATTGTTACTTTTTTTCAAGGTCATGAAATAATGAAAATAGTAGGTCATACTTATCATTAAAATTATTATAAAATGTTGATCTATTAATATGTGCTTCTTTACATACATCCGATACTTTTATTTTTTCAAATGATTTGTTTTTCATAGTTATTAATAACCCTTTATAAAGATTATTTTATGTTTTAATTATTCTTTGATCCAAAATATACCACCTAATTATAGTATATTATATTGAATATTTAACAAATGTAAAGAGTTTTAAAGTTTTCCTTTACAAAGAAATTGTTTTGTTATATAATTATATTGGCTTTTTGTAAGGAAGTGATATTATGGCTTATATCAGTAATGAAATTATTAATGAAATAAGGAATAAGACTGATATAGTAGAGGTGGTATCAAGATATGTTAATCTTACAAAGACTGGTAAAAACTATATTGGGGTGTGTCCTTTTCATGATGATCATTCTCCTAGTATGAGCGTTAGCCCTGAAAAGCAAATATATACTTGTTTTTCATGTGGCGCTTCAGGCAATGTATTTACTTTTGTGTCAGATTTTGAAAAAATATCTTTTTCTGAGGCAGTTAAATTACTTGGAGAAAAAGTTGGTATTAATGTATCAAATGATATAAAAGTTAATACTAAGAGAGATGAATATTTTGATATATATGATTTGGCTAGTAAGTTTTATCAAAATAGTCTTAATAGTAGTTTGGGTAAGAATGCTATAGAATATTTAGAAAATAGGCATCTTGATAAAGAAACTATTAAGAAATTTGGTATAGGTCTTTCTATTCAAAAGGTATCACTTACTAAATATCTTACTAATAAAAAATATTCTTTAGATAAACTTATTGATATAGGTCTTACTAATGATAATGGTAATGATATATTTGTAAGTAGAATTATGTTTCCTATATGGGATTTAAGTGGTAATGTTGTTGCTTTTTCTGGTAGAATATATAATACCAAAGATAATTCTAAGTATATAAATACTAAAGAGACTGATAACTTTAAAAAAGGTAAAATATTATATAACTATCATATAACTAAAGAATATTTAAAGAAAAAAGATACTGTTATTATAATGGAAGGACAAATGGATGTTATTAGGGCTAGTACTGTCGGTATTAATAATTGTATAGCTACAATGGGTACTGCACTTACTAAGGATCATAAAATGGTGCTTAAGAATATGGCAAAAAATATCATTTTATGTTTTGATGGTGATGCCGCTGGTGAAAAGGCAACACTTAGTGCTATAGAACTACTAGAGGATACTGGGGTTAATATTAAAATAGTTAGACTTCCTAATAATATGGATCCTGATGAGTATATTCTAAAAGAAGGTAAAGATAGTTTCTTATATCAAATTAAGTCTGCTATGACTTTAATTGATTATAAGATGGAAATATTAAAAAAAGATAAAGATTTTAGTAATATAAAAGAAATATCTTCTTATATTAATATAATGTTAAAAGAATTAGTTAATGAAAAAGATGATATTGTTGTAGAACTTAATTTGAAGAAATTATCTGATAATTTTAATATTGATTATAATACTATTAAAGAAAAATATGATAGTATAAAAAAAAGTAACAATAATAATAAGATGATTGTTAAAGAAGAAAAAACTAAAAAGGTTTATGATAAATATGGAATGGCAGAAAATTATTTAATTTATTATATGTTTAAAGATAATATGGTTATTAATATGGTTGAAAATAAGGTTGGATACTTTCCAACAAAAAATATTAGAGAATTATCTAATGAAATTATTTACTATTTTCATAAATATGGTATAATAAATGTCGCTGATTTTATTAGTTATATATCTGATAAAGAAGAAATACTTAAGACTTTAAAAGATATTTTTGCTATGAATATCAAAGATGACTTTCAAGAAAGAGAAATTGAAGATTATATTTTTGTTGTAAATGAGTATCATAAAGAAGTGAAGATAAATGATTTAAACAAAAAATTAAAAGAAGAGAAAGATCCTTTGAAGCAAGCAAAAATAATTGAAGAGATAATGAAGTTAAGGGGAGTGAATAAAAATGGTACCAGAAATTAAAGATTTTGAGCAAAGAAAAGAAGCACTAATTAAAAAAGGTAAAGAACTTGGTTTTATTACTTATGAAGAGATTGCCGAAGAATTAAAAGGTCTTGATGTAAGTAGTGATTTACTAGATGAACTATATAATGCTTTTATGGAAAATGATATAAGTGTTATATCTGAAACTGATCTAGACGATGATTCTGGTGAAGAAGATACTGGGGGTAATTTAGAGGATATTCTTAAGGATAATACAATAGCTAAAGAACTTACTATTAATGATCCAGTTAGAATGTATTTAAAAGAAATAGGTAAGATAAGTCTACTATCACTTGATGAAGAAACTGAGTTATCTAAGAGAATTGCTGAAGGTGATGAAACTGCAAAAAATAGACTTGCTGAATCTAACTTAAGACTTGTTGTTTCTATAGCTAAGAGATATGTTGGTAGAGGAATGTTATTTCTTGATTTAATTCAAGAGGGTAATATAGGACTTATGAAAGCAGTTGAAAAGTTTGATGCTGAAAAAGGATATAAATTTAGTACTTATGCTACTTGGTGGATTAGACAAGCTATAACTAGAGCCATTGCTGATCAAGCTAGAACTATTAGAGTGCCAGTACATATGGTAGAAACTATTAATAAATTATCTAGATATCAAAGACAGCTTACTCTTGAACTTAATAGAGAGCCTACTGATGAAGAGCTTGCTAAGAAAATGGGTATGTCTCCAGATAAGGTAAGAGAAGTTATTAAAATAGCACAAGATCCAGTATCTTTAGAGACTCCTATTGGTGAAGAGGAAGATTCTCATTTAGGAGACTTTGTACCTGATGAAAGTAATATGTCTCCGGAGGACTTTACAATACATGAAATGTTGAAAGAGGAAATTGGCGATGTACTTCTTACTTTAACTGAAAGAGAAGAACAAGTACTTAGACTTAGATTTGGTTTAGATGATGGTTCTCCTAAAACACTTGAGGAAGTTGGTCAAATGTTTGGCGTTACAAGAGAAAGAATTAGACAAATTGAAGCAAAAGCATTAAGAAAATTAAGACATCCTTCAAGAAGTAGAAAGTTAAAGGACTTCTTAAATGAATAAGTTATCTAAAAGACTAGAAGTAGTTGCTAGTTTTGTAAATGATAATTCTAAAGTAATTGATATAGGCTGTGATCACGGCCTTTTATCTATTTATTTAGTAAATAAATATAAAAATGTTAAAGTAATTGCTAGTGATATTAATGAAAATGCTCTTAGTAGTGCTATTACTAATATAAAAAAAGAAAAACTAGAGAATAGAATAGAAACTAGACTTGGCAGTGGACTTGATGTAGTAAAAGCTGATGAAATTGATACTATTGTGATAGCAGGTATGGGAGCAAATACAATAGTAGGCATCTTAAAATATAGTACTTCTAAATTAAGTAATGTTAATAATATTATTATTCAAAGTAATACTGATTTATATTTTCTTAGAAAGAATATTATTAGTTTGGGTTATTATATTGAAGATGAAATTTTAGTAGAAGATAAGAATATTATATATACTGTTATTAAATTTAATAAAGGTAAGAGAAGATATAACTATAAAGAATTATATTTAGGACCGGTACTTACTACTAAGAATGATGATTTATTTAAAAAGAAATGCAATAAAGAATTAACTACTTTAAAACTTATTCTTAAAAATATTAATAGTGGTCATTATTTATATAGGTTAAAAATTAAAAGAAATATAAAGATATTAGAAGATGTTTTAAAGCATTAATAATATCTTTTTTAGTATGCATATTTTGCTTCTATATGATAGATATGGTTGATATATTTATTTGAGACAATATTATTGGCTCAAATAAACACTTTAGTACATTAGAACTAAAGTGAAAAATGAGAAAAATAAGAAATAAATATTTACTAATTTCATATAATATGGTAATATATTATTGGCTTTTCAAAAAATATACACAAATATTGATTTAATTATTCGAGTGCCTAATATAAGGTGGATATTAAAGAAGAGATATTTGGAAGAAAAAACGAAAGGAGATATGATAATTATGACAGTAGTATCTATGAGCTATTTGTTAGAAGCAGGGGTTCACTTTGGTCACCAAACTAAAAGATGGAATCCTAAAATGAAAGAGTATATATTTAACTCTAGAGATGATATTTATATCATTGACTTACAAAAGACAGTAGAAAAAATGGAAGAAGCTTATGCTGCTTTAAATAAGATTGCTGCTGATGGTGGAAAAGTACTTTATGTTGGTACTAAGAAACAAGCACAAGAAGTATGTAAAGAAGAAGCTGAAAGAAGTAATATGTACTATGTTACTGAGAGATGGTTAGGAGGTACTTTGACTAATTTTAAAACTATTAGAAGAAGAATTAATCGTCTTGAAGAAATTGAAAAGATGGAAAAAGATGGTACATTTGAAAAACTTCCTAAGAAAGAAGTAGTAGGACTTAAGAAGGAATATGAAAAGTTAAACAAGAACTTATGTGGTATTAGAGAAATGACTAAGTTACCTGAAGCTGTTATTATTGTTGATTCTACTAAAGAATATAATGCAATAAGAGAGGCTAGAAAACTTGGTATACCAGTATTTGGTCTTATTGATACTAATTGTGATCCTGATGATGTCGATTATGTATTGCCTGCTAACGATGATGCTGTTAGAAGTATTAAGGTTGTACTTGGTGCTTTAACTAATGCTATTATTGAAGCTAATGGTGGTACACTTGTTGATTATGTAAGTGAAGATGATAAAAAAGTTTCTAAAGAAAAAACTCCTAATAAGAAGGAGAAAAAAGAAGCAAAAGAAACTGAAGAAGTTAAAGATACAAAGCCAGTTAAACAAGAAGTTAAAAATGAAAAGCCAGAATTAGACTTAAATATTTTAACTGTTGCTGAACTTAGAGACCTTGCTAAGAAAAAAGAAGTTAAAGGTTATTCTAAGATGAAAAAAGAAGAATTAATTGAAAATTTAAAATAAGGAGGAATACTATGATTACTGCAAATATGGTAAAAGAGCTTAGGGAACAAACTGGAGCAGGTATGCTTGATTGTAAGAAGGCTCTTACTGAAACAAATGGTAATATGGAAGAAGCTGTTACTTGGCTTAGAGAAAAAGGTATCAGTAAAGCTGCTAAAAAACAAACTAGAATAGCTGCTGAAGGACTTGCTCTTGCTAAAGTTGAAGGTAATAAGGCTGTTATAGTAGAAGTTAACTCTGAAACTGACTTCGTTGCTAAAAATCCAGAATTTACTGGTTTAGTTAATGATATTGCTACTGCTATTTTGGGTAGTAATGTTAGTACAGTAGAAGAGGCTAATAAATTAGAAGTTAATGGTACTTCTATTGAAAATATGATAGTAGAGAAAACTGCTACTATTGGTGAGAAATTATCTTTTAGAAGATTTGAATTAGTTGAAAAGCAAGATAATCAAGTATTTGGTACTTATTCTCATATGGGTGGTAAAATAGTAACACTTGCTGTACTTGAAGGAACTGATGCTGAAGTTGCTAAAGATGTAGCTATGCAAATTGCCGCTATGAGACCACTATATTTAGATAAAGATTCTGTTCCTAGTGAAAGAGTAGAGAAAGAAAGAGCTATTCTTACAGAACAAGCTGAAAACGAAGGATTAGATGCTAATAAACTTCCTATGATTGTTAATGGTAGACTTAATAAATTCTATGAAGAAGTTTGTTTATTAGATCAAGGTTTTGTTAAAGAAAATAAGATGAAAGTATCTAAATATGTTGAAAGTAAAGGTATGAAAGTATTATCTTTCGTAAGATATGAAGTTGGCGAAGGTATGGAAAAAAGAGAGGAAAACTTTGCTGACGAAGTAGCTAAACAAATTAATGGTTAAGAATTCTAGAAATAGAATTCTTTTTTGATATAAAAAAATATCTCTTTACGAGATATCTTTTATTTTACTTCTTTTCCACACTTTTCACAGAATTTTGTTCCTGCTTTAAGTTTACAACCACAACCTAGACAATATTTTTCTGGTTCATTACTTGTAGATTCTTTAGTATCACCAATTGGACCATTAGGACTAACTTGTACTGATGGATCAAAAGTATATTTGCCTGAAAATCCTAATATCATTGTTATTATTGGGGCAACTAGTGCACCAGCTACACCATATCCTACTGGTTGCTGTTTCATTTTTTTTGCTATATTGTAGAAAACAAAGAAGTTAACAGCCATACCTGCTAAATTACAGATGTAGTTCAAACCATCAATTTTAGCTATAGTGCATATTGTTCCTGATATTGCAATTAAGAAATACCACCAATTTAAACCTGCTATTTGAATTAATACAAATACATTATAAAATGGTATTATTGCTTTCCAACCATCTTCGCCAGCCTTTTTAAATAATTTTGCAAGGGCAATTACATAAACGACATAGAAAGCAATTGCAATTATTCCAAAAAAGACTATTAAGCCAATTGAAGTTGTTGCTAAAACGCCAAATGCATCATCCATTTTATTCACTCCTCTCTATTAATAATATACCAAATTATTGTGAATATTTCAATATAAATAGAAATTTTTATTAATTATAATTTTTGTAATTATTAAGTAGCAAAAAAATATTTATATTTTTCTTTGTAATTTATACTGAGATGCTTGAATATTCTTTAATAGGTGAGACTACTATGTTTGATAAAGGTATACATAAAAGAATTAAAATAGTACTTTTGATAGTGATATTTGTATTTTTACTTGTTATTGGTAAAGTATTTTACATTGAGGTTATTGAATATAGAAAACTTAATACTTTGGCTAGTGGACTATGGAGTAGAAATCTACCTATTGAGGCTGATAGGGGTAAAATATATACTGTTGATGGAGAGGTTGTAGCAGGTAATCTTACTACTACTTCTTTGGTATTTATTCCAAATCAAATTAAAGATAAGGATTTAGTAGCTACGAAAATAAGTGAAATACTTGGAGTGGATAAAAGTGTTATTGAAGAACATTTATATAAAAAGTCAATGATGGAAAGGGTACATCCTGAAGGAAGAAGACTATCTTATGATATTGCGGATAAGATAGCTGCGCTTAACTTTGAGGGAGTATATTTACTTAAGGAATCTAAGAGATATTATCCTCATGATGAAATGCTATCACATGTACTTGGTTATGTTGGTATTGATAATCAAGGCCTTAGTGGACTTGAACTTGAATATGATAAAATACTTACTGGGGAGTATGGTTCTATTCAGTATTTTTCTGATGCAAAAGGGAATAATTTAGATAGAAATTCGGTATATGTTGAACCAGAGGATGGTCTTGATATATATTTGACTGTTAATTATAAGATTCAGTCTTCTATTGAGAGAGAACTTGATAATATTGTAACTAAATATAACCCAGAAGGGGCTTGGGCTTTGGCGATGGATCCTAATACTGGTGAGATACTAGGAATGAGTTCGAGACCTAATTTTAATCCTAATAAATATCAGGATTATAGTGTGGAAACTATTAATAGAAATATGGCTATATGGGCTAGTTATGAACCTGGTAGTACATTTAAAATATTGACACTTAGTGCGGCTGTTAATGAGGGAAAGGTTGATTTAGTTAAGGATACTTTCTTTGATGGAGGTTCAGTTAATGTTGATGGAGCAAGAATTAAGTGTTGGAAACATGGAGGACATGGGTCACAAACTTTTCTAGAGGTTGTTCAAAATTCTTGTAATCCTGGATTTGTTGAACTTGGTAATAGACTTGGTAAAGAAAAATTATTTGATTATATTTATAAATTTGGATATGGTAAGAAAACTGGTATTGATTTGAATGGAGAGAGTACGGGTATCTTATTTAATTTATCTAAAGTTGGTCCTGTAGAACTTGCTACGACAGCATTTGGTCAAGGGGTTAGTGTTACTGCTCTTCAACAAGTTACAGCAGTTAGTGCAGCAATTAATGGTGGTACTTTGTATAAACCATATATAGTTAAAAGAGTAGTGGAACATGAAACTGGACAAATTGTTAATGAGATTAAACCTACTGCTGTTAGAGAGAATATTGTTACTAAGGATACTAGTGAAAAGGTAAGAATGACTTTAGAGTCAGTTGTTTCTTTAGGTACTGGTCGTAATGCTTATATAGATGGTTATAGGGTAGGAGGTAAAACAGGTACTGCTCAAAAGGTTAATAATGGTGTATATATGTCTGGAAATTATATTGTTTCTTTTATTGGCTTTTTACCAGCAAATGATCCTAAGATAGTCGTATACCTGGCTATTGATAATCCTAAAGGAGTTACACAGTATGGTGGTACAGTTAGTGCTCCTATTGTTAAGAATATTATGGAGGATGCAATAGTGGCCTTAAATATTGAAAAGCAAGATGGTGGCACTGAAAAGAAATATCAATGGTATGATAAAAAATACTATGATGTAGTGAATGTTATTGGATTATCTAAGAAAGAAGCTACTTCTAAACTTAAAGATTTTGTAATAGAATATAGTGGTAGTGGGGATAATGTTATTAATCAGTCTCCAGAAGGTGGTACTAGATTAATAGAGGGTTCTAGTATTAGATTATATTTGGGATAATTTGCATTAAATAATGACTTTTCTTTAGAAATTTGGTACAATAGTAACGTGTAATGTTATTGATGAAGGGAGTTATTTATGGAAATAGCTAGACTAAAAGAAGAACTTATTCAGCAAAGAAAATCTAAGTTTAAGGGGAATATATATCATTATTCTCAGGTTAATTTTGCTTATAATTCAAATAAAATTGAAGGTGGAAGATTAAGTGAAGATGAAACTGAAGAAATTTTTGAGACTGATTCATTTATTCCCAAAAGTGATGAAACAATTAAATTAGATGATTTGATAGAAATGAAAAATCATTTTAGATTATTTGATTATGCTTTGGATACTTTGAATGATGATTTATCTAAAGAAATGATAATAAATATGAATAAAATATTAAAACGTAATACTACTGATGAAGAAAATCCAAGATATAATGTAGGTGGTTTTAAAATAATACCTAATAAAATTGGATTAATAAATGTTATTGATACATCTGCTCCTGAAGATGTGGAAAAAGATATTGGTAATTTATTATTAGAATATAAAAAAATAAAGAATGTTACTATAGAAGATATTATAGATTTTCATTATAAGTTTGAACTTATTCATCCCTTTGGCGATGGCAATGGCAGAGTAGGACGTATGATTATGTTTAGAGAATGTTTGAGAAATAATATAATGCCATTTATAGTACTTGATAATGATAAATCATTTTATATGAGAGGACTTAAAAACTATAAAAATGATAAATTGTTTTTGATAGATACTATTAAACATGAACAAGATTTATATGAAGATATAGTAAATGAAATGTTAGACTTTTATTTAAATGGTAAGTAGTGATACTTATCTTTTTATATATAGTAATGAAAATTAAAAGATGATACTTCTAAAAATATGGATTTTGTAATAGAATATAGTGATACTAATAAATATTTGGGATAATTTGCATTTTTAACTTAATTATGATATAATATCCAGCAATTAATGGGGGTTATTATGGAAATAATTAATATGACTAGTGAAGATATTGGTAATTTAAAAAAATTATCACTTGACTTTTTTAATGCAAAGGGAGATTTATTACTTTTTAGATATAATAATGTACTTAGATTATTAAAAACACTTGATGATTTTACTGAAGATGATTTTCAAAAACATTTTAATGCAGTTAGTTTACTAAATAAATATAGAGATTATCTTCCTAGTGATTTTGTTATACCTGATTTCTTAGTTAAAGTGGATGATATTATTAAGTTTTTTGCTATTAATTATGTTTATGGTAATAACCTTAGTGTGGTTTTAAAAGATGATAATGTTTCTTTAGAAAGAAAGAAAAACTATTTAAAAAGAATAGGCACTATACTTAGACAAATGGAGAATATTAGAAAAAATACGGAGTTAAAAAATTTTTATTTAGCGGATATTCATGAAGATAACTTTATTGTGGATAAGGCAGGGGTTCTTCGTACTATTGATTTGGATGGTGGTAAGTTTAGTGAAGATAGTAATCCTGTAGTTAAATATTTAAGTCCTGTTTCTTTATTTGCAAAGTGTAATACTCCTAAATATAAGATTGATATGAGTAATCCTTATTTTGCTTCTTATATAGTAGATGAAAATACGGATATTTATTGTTATAGTATTGTTATTTTAAATTATTTATATAATGGTAAGATAAATGGTGTTAGTATGAATGAATTTTATGATTTTCTTACTAAAATGAGTGATATAGGTATTGATAAAGAATTAATTGGATGTTTTGAAAGACTATTTGATGATAGAGATAATGTTAATCCTTGTGATTATATTGATACTTTAACTCCTGGCCAAATAAAAAAATTAAGAATTAAATAGTTTACAAATTGGTGTAAAGTAATAAAAAGATACTATTTATTTAAAAATATGTATGGTATAATAGAAGTGATATTAGAAATGGAGTGATAGAATGCTAACTTTAACGAAGTCATTATTTGCTTTAATGCTTGGTTTTATTAGTTCAACAATATTTGGACTTATAGCTATTCCTTTTTTGAAGAAATTAAAAGCAGGACAAAATATTAATATTTATGTTGAGGCTCATAGAAGTAAGGCTGGTACTCCTACTATGGGAGGACTTATATTTATAATTCCTACTATTGCAATAACTGTATTTTTACTTTTGACAGGAAAGATAGAATACTCGGTTAATTTAATGATTGTACTGTTTGTTTTCTTCTCGTATGCTTTAATAGGCTTCTTGGACGATTTTATTAGTCTTAGAAGAAAATCTAATAAAGGACTTACACAATTTCAGAAGCTATTACTTCAACTTATTGTAGCATTAGTCTTTTATGTATTATTTAGACAATTTACTTCAGGTGATTCTTATCTTAGAATATCTGCTTTAGGTATTGATTGGAATCTAGGTTGGTTCTATGGAGTATTTATATTATTCTTACTAGTAGGATCTTCTAATGCGGTTAATTTAACTGATGGATTAGATGGACTTGCTGGTGGGTTATCTGCAATATCATTTTTGGCTTTTGGTCTTATAGCAATGGGTAGTTGGTGGATTGAAGGCAATTCTGATATGGGTATTTTCTGTTTTATTTTGGTAGGTAGTATTATGGGATTTCTTGTATATAATAGTAATCCTGCTAAAGTATTTATGGGAGATACTGGTAGTTTGACTTTGGGGGCTACAATGGCTACGATAGCTATTCTTACTTCACATGAATTATCCTTGGTATTAATTGGTGGTGTATTCGTTATTGAAACTTTAACTGTTATTATACAAATAACTTCTGTAGTACTATTAAAAAGAAAAGTGTTTTTAATGACTCCTATCCATCATCATTTTGAAAGATTGGGATGGAAAGAGAATGATATTGTTAAATTATTCTGGATAGTTGGATTTATTCTTAGTATGTTAGCTTTAATATATGGAGTATGGTTATAATAAGAGTGTATTTTAATAATGCATTCTTTTTATGTTCACTGTAAGTCTTTAGTCTTACAGTGTTATTTTGAGCCAATATGTTATATTGTCTCAAAATAATATATCTACATATCTATTATATATAAGCCATGGGTATATATTTAGTGTAAATTGTTTTCTAAGTATATATACTATGCTTATATATGATAGGTATCTTGGATACATTTAATTAAGACAAGTATACTTGGCTTAATTAAACACTAATAAGACTTGGGATAAGGCTTATAGTGAATATAAAAAAAGTATAACATATAGTTATTTTTTTAGTTATGATAATTGCTTATATTTAGTAGTATACCCATACTGGTTAAGCTTATTAGGAGACTACTGCCACCATAAGATAAGAAGGGGAGAGTAACTCCTGTTACGGGAATTAATCCTACTACTACCATAAGATTTAGCATTGTTTGAAAGGCTAAACCAAAGGTTATACCAAAGGCTAGATATTTACCAAATTTATCTTCACAGTTCATAGCTATTTTAAATCCAGAATAGATTATAGTTATGAATAGAGTGGCTACAATTATAACTCCTAGAAAACCAAACTCTTCACTTATAATTGAAAATATGAAGTCTGTTTGTGGCTCTGGTAAATAGAAATGTTTTTGTACTGAATTACCAAATCCTAGTCCTAGTAGGCCTCCTGGACCTATTGCATATAAACTTTGGATTATTTGGAAACCACTACCAAGAGGATCAGACCAAGGATTAATAAATGATATTATTCTTTCCATTCGGTATGGGGCTATTATTACTAATACTACTACTCCTAGTAGTCCTAATACTCCTAGTTTGATAAAGAAGTTCATTTTAACACCACTTACAAATAGTAATACTATGATAGTCATAACTATTACTATTCCTGTACCAAAGTCTGGTTCTAACATTATAAGAGCAAATACTAGAAAGAGTACTCCTAATATAGGAAGAACTCCTTTTTTTATATCTTTTAAGTCTTTATTATTATTTTCTAAATATTTAGAAGTAAATATTATTAGTCCTAATTTAGTAAATTCTGATGGTTGTACTCCTAGTCCTCCTATACCAAACCAACTTCTACTACCATTTCTTACTGTTCCTATACCTGGAATTAATACTAGTGCTAACATACCTAAACATATAAAGAAAATAATATTAGATAGTTTTTTATAGTTTTGATAAGGAAATTTACTTACAATAAACATAACTATATAACCTAGTATTAAAAATATACTTTGTGATTTTAAATATTTATATGGATCATTAAACTTATACTCTGCCCATACATAAGAAGATGAATATATCATTAATGTTCCAAATAAACTTATTATTACTACTGCTGTTAAAAGTATTTTACTATATTTTTTCACAGTATCACCTAATTAATTTTATTATCTAAAAATAAAAAAAGAAGTTTATTTTTTCTTCTTTTCAAATATTGATAATACTTTTGCAGTCATATGAACTATTTGATTACTATTTTTGATAGCAATACTTTTAAAGAAAGCTTTACCCCCTATTGTTAAGGCTGCAGTTAAAGCAGTAATTACTAGTCCTGTATATAATACACTAGTATTTAATTTTTCTGATAGAGAAGTCGATATTGTTACACCAGCAGAACCTGATACAATACCACATATATCACCAATTACATCATTACAAAATGATGATACTTTATCAGCATTCTTTTTGAATGATACGGCTTTTTTGGCTCCTTTTATTTTTTTAGAACTCATAGCATGTAATGGTTCTTCATCAGTGGATGTAACTGCTACTCCAACCATATCAAATACTATTCCTATGGCTATAAATAATAATAATATTATAATACCTACGAATAGATTTACTTTTGGCATTATGGTATTAGAACTAAAAGAAAAGATAAATGATATAAAGAAGGCTAAGAATGTTACTGTTATTACCCATTTTATTTTACTATTTTTATTTTTTGACATATTATTTCCTTTCTAATTATTAAAAAAGGCCAATAGAGTAGGCCTTTTACTTAATACTATGGCAATTCTTATAGTTAACTTTATGTCTTAGGTCAAGTAGGATTTCCCTAGTTTCTACTAACTCGTTACCAAATTAGCGGTTTCCCTTTATAGAAACTAATATATTGTCGCCAAATATATGACTTGATTACCACTTAGTACACACTGTAATCCTATAAGATGTCACTCTAGGAGATTTCCTCGGGCAACTTTCTTACTATTAATTCTTTTTTGCAGTTATAGTTTCATATTGCAATATTATATATTTCTAGCTAGGAAAGATATAACTGATCAATAATCCCCTATAATCACTCAAGACAAGCTACGCTACTCGTAAGTTTCCCCACATAGTAGGTTTAATCCTAGTTCGTATTATGCACACAATAGCATTAACACAAAGTTAGGTCTCCACGGAAGTTGGAACAGAATCATATGCCGTTATGAGTGCCCAAAATCCTTACCTTCCAGCATTCACCCTAAACTGGGCGTATAAAGCAAACACCAGAAGTTTCATCGATGTGCTCTTTAGTGAGCTTTTAGGTTCACCTTCATAGTAAGTTTAATTGACTAGAATAATGTGCCATCAGATTGATAAGATTATAGCATAAAACTTTATTTTTGTCAATATGTGTAAACTGGTACTTGTTTTACTACTTAATATAGTATATTCTTTATATTAAATTTAATTATTAATTTTTATATTTGGTATATAGTTCTCTCTTATATATGATAGATATGGCTGATATATTTATTTGAGACTTTGACTCAAATAAACACTTTAAGACCTAGACTTAAAGTGAATATAAGAAAATAAAAGATATTTTGTGTTATTTAATTATACCTGTTTTTATAACTAAGAATATAATAATATGAAACTGGGAGGTTAAAAAATGAAAAGAACATTTGTTAGTTTGATATTATTTCTAATAGTTATTGGTTTAGTAATATTTGGAATATTTCAAAATAAGAAAAATAATGAAAAAGAAGATCTTACTAAGGTTACTGTAGCAGAAGTAGCTCATAGTATATTTTATGCTCCGCAATATGCTGCAATTAGTAAAGGATACTTTGAAGAAGAGGGTATTGATGTAGAACTTACTTTGACACCAGGCGCAGATGCTGTTACGGCCGCTGTGCTATCTGGAGATGTACAAATTGGTTTTTCTGGTACTGAGGCTACTATTTATGTATATAATGGTGGTGAAAAGGATTATTTACAGGTATTTGCTGCTTTGACAAAGAGAGATGGAGCATTCTTAGTATCTAGAGAAAAGATTGATAATTTTACTTTAGATGATTTGAGAGGTAAAACAGTAATTGGTGGCAGAAAAGGTGGTATGCCAGAAATGACTTTTGAATGGGCTCTTAGAGAGGCTAATATTGATCCTACCAAAGATTTAAGCATTGATACATCAGTTGCTTTTCCTGCAATGGAGGGAGCATTTATTGGTGGTACTGGCGACTTTGTTACTTTATTTGAACCTAATGCTACTTCAGTAGAAAAGCAAGGCTATGGTTATGTAGTTGCCTATGTTGGTACTTATGGTGGTGCTGTTCCTTATACAGCTTATAATGCTAAGAGTAGTTTTATAAAGGCTAATCCTGAACTTATTGAAGGTTTTTCTAAGGCTATTCAAAAAGGATTAAAGTTTGTTAAGGAAAATGAACCTAAGGTAGTTGCTGAGACTATTGTATCTTTCTTTCCTGATACTTCAATTGATGATTTAACTACAATGGTAAAGAGATATAAAGAATCTGATGCATGGAGAGATACTATTGCTATTGATGAAGATGAATGGAAACATATTCAAGATATTATGAAGGCTTCTGGAGAACTTGATGAGTATGTTTCGTATGATAAACTGATTTACGATGAATACTTTAGTGAATTCAGATAATATATTGGAGATAAGTAATTTATCAAAGGTATATCATACAAATAAAAGTGAAATATCTGCAATTGATAATTTGAATTTAAATATTAAGGATGGTGAGTTTGTTGCAATAGTAGGTCCATCTGGATGTGGTAAGACGACACTTCTTTCAATCTTGTGTGGACTTGAGGATAAGTCTTCTGGTGAGATATTATATTCTAAAGATGAACTTAGAATGGGATATATGCTTCAGAATGATACTTTGTTTCCTTGGCTTAATATATTAGATAATTGCCTTCTGGGGGTTAAGATTAAGAAAGAAGTTACTAAGGAAAATATTGATAGAGTTAAAACTCTTTTGGAAACTTATGGTTTATCTGACTTTGCTTATAAGTATCCAAGAAATTTATCTGGTGGTATGAGACAAAGAGTAGCTTTAATTAGAACACTTGCTATTAATCCAGATATACTTCTCCTTGATGAACCTTTTAGTGCTTTGGATTATCAAACAAGACTTGCTGTATCTGATGATGTCTGGAAGATTATTAAAAAAGAGAAGAAGACTACAATTATGATAACGCATGATGTGGCGGAGGCTATTTCAATGGCTGATAGGGTGGTTGTGTTATCTAATAGACCAGCAAGGGTTAAGAGTATTTATAATATTGAAATGAAGAATAAGGGTACTCCTATTGGTAATAGAAATAAAGAAGAATTTAAAGAGTATTATGATAAGATATGGAAGGATATTGATTTCCATGTATAGTGAGGAACATAAAAGATTTATAAGAAAAAAGAAAATTACAAGTATACTAGTACATCTTGTGCAAATACTACTTATTGTAAGTCTTATAGTTATTTGGGAATTACTTGCTAAGTATGAGGTTATTAATACTTTTATTAGTTCTTCTCCTAGTAGGATTGTTAATACAATTATTAAATTATATAATGATGGTAATTTGTTTAATCATATATGGACTACGATACATGAAACTCTTATTAGCTTTGGTATTGGTACTTTGATTGGTATAGTTGTAGCTATTGTATTATGGTATTCTAACTTTCTTTATAGAATATTTGATCCTTATTTAACTATTATTAATAGTCTACCTAAGGTGGCTATTGGTCCAATTATTATTATTTATTTTGGTGCTAATATTAAATCTATTATTATTATGGCTCTTTTGATATCTGTTATTGTTACAATTATTACAGTATATAATGGCTTTATTTCTACAGACCAAAATAGAATTAATCTACTAAAGTCCTTTAAGGCCTCAAAAAGGCAAATATTTAGGTATGTTATTTTACCTAGTAGTTATCCTACAATAATTAGTAGTCTTAAGATTAATATTAGTATGACACTTATTGGTGTTATAATGGGAGAATTTTTGGTATCTAAAGAGGGTATTGGTTATTTGATTACTTATGGCTCACAAGTATTTAATTTGAATTTGGTTATGTCAGGTATTGTTATTTTGTTAATAGTTTCTTATCTTATGTATCTGATTGTTAGTTATATAGAAAAAATACTAATCAAAAATGATTAGTATTTTTATGTTTTATATAAATGGTGCGCCCAGTAGGAGTCGAACCCACAGCCTTTTGGTCCGTAGCCAAACGCTCTATCCAGTTGAGCTATGGGCGCATTATTTGCATTGACATATTAAATTATATACTAAAAGCATGTTTTTTTCAATAAATTTGATAAAAATATTAAAAAAAATATAAAAAATGGTTGTCAAACCGGTAAAAATGTTATATAATTAACTAGTCAACAGCAAATTATGCCTGAGTGGCGGAATAGGTAGACGCACAGGACTTAAAATCCTGCGAGATTTAACCCTCGTGTCGGTTCAAGTCCGACCTCAGGCACCATATATGTTGGAGGAATACCCAAGTCCGGTTGAAGGGATCGGTCTTGAAAACCGAGAGGTCGTGAAAGCGGCGCAGGGGTTCGAATCCCTTTTCCTCCGCCATAGTTGTTTATGTTATCGCGGGATGGAGCAGCTCGGTAGCTCGCTGGGCTCATAACCCAGAGGTCGTAGGTTCAAATCCTTCTCCCGCAACCAACGGTTCCGTGGTGTAGTGGTTATCACGTTTGCCTGTCACGCAAAAGATCGCGGGTTCAACTCCCGTCGGAACCGCCATTTATTTTGGCTTCATAGCTCAGTCGGTAGAGCAGAGGACTGAAAATCCTTGTGTCGCTGGTTCAATTCCCGCTGGAGCCACCAGTGTAACGATTAATACTCTAACTTTAATAGGTTAGGGTTTTTATTATTTAATTAGGTACATTTTAGATACATATTTTTAAGGTTCTTTGTTATTTTTGCTTTTACTTATTATTTGACAAGGAACATTTATTATTGGAATCTTTAGTTTGACAGCAAAAATGAGCAAAACCATATAATATAAAGCATTGCTCATTTTTTCGTTGTTGTGATTTTTTGATTATTTTATGTATTTTGATTAGATTGGTTCCAGCAATTCTAGTCTTTTATTAGTAGTCTAATTTTATATTAGATAAGGACCTTTCATTTTGTGTATTATAACTGAAGCCGTAAGGGCTACCATCTTCCATAAATATATCATAAGATTTTTTATTTTTGTTTTGTATCTATTTGTTTTATTGAGTTAGTATTTAATTCTTCTAAATTTTTATTATTTTCCAAAATCTCTAATTGTTGTATAGCAACTTTATTTAATTTTTCTATTCTTATAGATTGTGGAATATTATCATTAATCATTATAGCATTTAAGTTCTCTATATTGCAAAGCACTAATAATTGTCTAATGTCGGCATAATCTCTTTGATTACCTTTTAAGTTTGGATTTTTTTCTTTCCATTCTTTAGCAGTCATTCCAAATAAGGCAACATTTAATAAATCTGCTTCGGTTGGATATATGAGCTTTTTTTGAAAATCTGTAACTAAATTAGGAATAATTGAATTTTTAATTGCGTCTGTATGTATTCTATAATTTGCCTTAGATAATACTCTACTTGCATTCCACTCAATTTTTTCTTGATACGCTTCATTTCTTTTTAATCTTTCAAATTCTTTGATTAAATATAATTTAAACTCGGGACTTAGCCAACTTGCAAATTCTAATGCAATATCAGAGTGAGCAAATGTGCCACCATTGTTACCTGATTTTGATATAATACCAATTGCATTAGTTTCTTTAATCCATTTTTGTGGAGATATTTTAAACTTATTACTACCAGCTTCATTTTTAAACGTGTCGAATTCGACACCTTTGAAATTTTCGTTATTAAGTTTTTCCCATAATCCTAGATAAGAAATAACATCTTTATTTCTCATCCAGTTTTGTATTGGATATCTAGGATCATCTTCATCAGCATATCTTGCCAAATCGGTTAATGAGATATATTCCTCGTTTCCAATTCTCATAACATTTATTTTATTATTATTAACATTCATTTCAGTTTTAATTAAATTATCTTTCATTCTTTCACTTCCTTTATTTCTATATTTTAAAATGTTCTGTTCCAGCAGTTCTAGTCTTTTTTTATTTAACCTTTCGATTTCTTTGAAAGTTGAAATAATTATTTACTTTCAATTTTTTTCGATTCTTCTTTTTCAATTTCTTTAATTGATTTTTTAGGTGTTGGTAATTTTTCAGGTGTGGTACCACCAACCTTAATGATAGTATTTCTTATTGCTTGCCCTACCATATGATGAGTATTACAAGCATTTTTTTCTCCAGTAATATTATTGTTTTTAATTACTTCATCTGTTTGAGTAATTCTAAATAAATTTGCTGCTAATTCATTGCTACCCATATGATCTAGTATTTCTTCTTTATCAGGGTCAATGCCTTTTCTTTTTGCAATGTCTTTTGCTGTTTCTCCACCATATAGTCCTTTATAACCATAGTCATTAAACTTTGCATAATTATTTACACCTGCTTTTTTTGCAGTATCAAATAAGTATTTATTTTTGTTTTTAATATTTATTCGTGTATATAGTCTTTTTTCGTCTTCGTTTAGTTTATTATATTCTTCTTGTGTTAATTCCATTTTTCTTGTTTGAACAGCAAAATAAGTTTGACCCAACGCGACAGACTTATGTCTTGCTGGGCTTGCATTTTGTACTATCAAATAACAAGCGTATCTACTTAATTTATAATCTATTACTTCTTTAGTAGCACCATTGGGCATTTCGATCGTTTTCCCCTTAACGGGAAAATGTTCTTCTACATTAAAACCACTCAAATTACAGCTTATTTTTGCTTTGCTTTAGTAAAGTGTTCCCATTTTGAATATTCTAAAGCACTCATTAATTCTCTTGCTTCCCAATATTCATTTCCTAATTCATCAATATGTTTAATTTCTTCAAATGTTTTATCTTTATATTCTTCTAATTCATTCTTCTCTTTAACTTCTGTATTCATTTCATACTTCCTTAATCAATATTATATACAATATTTTACCAAAGTCAATTATTTTACTTAAATAATAGTTTGTTTTATTTTGCTAAATTATTAACTTTTGACTATTTACTTATGGCATTATACACAAGAAAGTAAAGAGTATTTATTTTGGTGATTGTAATCTTTGCATTATATATTTATGGCTTATATATGATAGACATTATTTTTAGACTACAGGCTAAAAATAACACTCTAAGACCATAGACTTAGAGTGAACATAAAAAAATAGAGTATATAAACTATACTCTACTATAGAATTCTACAATTAGTGATTCATTGATTTCAGCGTTTAATTCGCTTCTTTCAGGATATCTAACATATGTAGCAGTTCTTTTTGCTTCATCATAATTAATAAAGTCAACTCTTTTAATCTTATTAGCTAATGCTATTTCAATTCCTTTGTGATCTGCAGAATTTTCTTTTATAGCAATAACATCTCCTGGTTTAACTCTGTAAGATGGAATATCAACTTTCTTACCATTTACAGTGATATGACCATGGTTAACTAATTGTCTTGCTCCTCTTCTAGTAGTAGCAAATCCAGCTCTATAAACTAGGTTATCTAATCTACTTTCTAGTAAGATAAGTAAGTTTTCACCATGAACACCTTTCATTTTTGCAGAGTCATTTACTAATTTTTTGAATTGTTTTTCAGAAATACCATACATAAATCTAACTTTTTGTTTTTCATTTAATTGAATAGCATAGTTAGAAGGTTTTCTTTTTTTGTCTTTACCATGTTGTCCTGGACCATAAGGTCTCTTTGCAATATCTTTACCATTTTCAAGTATTGAGAATGATACTCTTCTTGCTTGTTTGTTATTTGGGCCTGTATATCTAGCCATTTTTCTTTCCTCCTTCTCTTAGAAGGCATACTATATTTTAATAGGGTGTCTTTAGCATACTTTCGCTATGCAGCCTTAGTTACTTATAAATGACACATTACTAAAATAGATAGTATCCGCTGCTAAGCAATAATATTATATAATTAATGATATGGTAAGTCAAGAAAAACTTGCTAGTTTTGTTTATAATTTGATATTAAAAAGTGTAAAAAAAGTGTAAAGTAGTTAAAAAATGTCGAAATGTGTGCTATACTTGATATGATGATGATAGAAAGGGAAAGCTATCATTAAATTAGGAGGTGTTTATTAAGGGGGAAATTTCATTACAATTTTACAAAATAATTATATAAAATAAAACAAGAAAGGATGAATATGATGAAAAAGAAATTAATGAAAATGACTAAGATATTTTTAGTTTTAACTTTAATATTTTCACAATTATCATCAGTTACTAAAGTATTCGCAGATGAGATAACTGGTAATGATACTGAAATTAAAGATGAAACTAAAGAACTAGTGGTTAATGGATATTTAATGAATACATTTGATGATTCTATAATAGATGAAACTGAAAATGATGGTGTATTTGAATATAATGTTACCGCTGGTAAATATAGACAGATATTAACTATATCTGGCGATAAAATAGATGATACTAAGAGTTATAGTGTCAAAGTAAATGATAATGATAGTGTTGTTATGACTGGCAAGGAACTTAAGAATGCTACTATAGAGGGTAGTGAGATAGACTTAACTAATTCATATAATACTATTATAGAATATACTGATAAGATTGTTATTACTGAGGTTAGTGAAGAGACTGAAACCGAAGCTTTAACTTTAGAATATAAGGCTAAAATTACTTATGAAGTAGAAGGTAATAGCTTTGATGAGGCTTTAAATGGTCTTTACGAGGAATATGTATTTGAAAATGGTAACTTTATAGTTAATGCTAAGGAATTGCCTTTATTACCTACTGTTCCTACTATGGAATACTTATATAGTTTATTAAATGAAAATAATGGTATTAAACTTGAAGTGTTTGATAGAGATAATAATCTTGTTACATTAGAAGAAGAAACACCTGCAGAAGGAGAAATTTCTAACAATGGAGAAACACCTATAGAGGGAGATATTTCCGGTGAGGATACTCCAGTTAGTGAAACTCTTATTAAGAATGGATATACTTTAAAATTTACTAAAGGTTTAAGTGAAGCAATTTATAAAGTATATGTAATGGGAGATATTACTGATGATAGTATTTTTAATACTGATGATATGATACCTACAATGGAAGGATACCTTAATGGTGAAATGATTCCTACAATGGACTTATATCTTACTAGTCATGAGACTGAAGGAAAAGATGAATATGAGGAAGATCCATTTGGAACTATTACTATTGAAGATATTATGACTATTAATGGATATTTAAATCATTCTGAAAAAGAAAGAGAAAATACTGATTTAAATCTAGTATTTGGTAGTGATACTGATGAATTATATGTTGGCGATACTTTCAAAGTTAGTCTAGTTGTTAATTCTACAGATTTAGAAGACTATATCAATGGTATTGATGGTTTAGTTACTTATAGTGATAATCTTAAACTAATGAATGTACTATTTAATGAGAATTTAATTGGTACTTATAATGAAGATGGTAGATTTGTAGGAGCAGGTACTGAGCTTACAAATGGTACTACTGTTATAACATTTGAATTTATGGCTATTAATGATGGTGAAGGCACAGTTACTTTAAATGGTAGTGTTGCTAATGATATGATTATTAATGAATTTGAAGAAGTTAGTACTAGTGTTAATATTACTAGAAAGAGTTCAATTAATAATTTATATTCACTAAATGCTAGTGTTGGTACATTTGATACTGCATTTGATAAAGATGTTACTGTATATACTTTAACTGTTCCATATGATACTAAAGAAGTTATATTATCTGGTTCTTTAGAGGATACTTTATCAACAGTAGATGGTTTATTTAAATATGAACTTACTGAAGATAAGACTACCGCGATTATAACTGTAACTGCTGAAGATGGTAGTACTAAGGTTTATACTGTATATATAATAAAAGAAAAACCACCAGTAGTTCCTACACCAGTAGTATACTATTATTCTTCAAATAATTATTTAAAAACACTTGAGGCTAAAGGCTATGAAATTAAATTTGATAGAGATATTTTAGAGTATGAACTAAATGTTAATAATGATGTTAAATCTTTAGATATTACTGCTATTGCAGAAGACTCTAGATCTAGAGTGGAAATTACTGGTAATGAAAACTTTAAAACTGGTAAAAATACTGTTATTATTTCTGTTAAAGCAGAAAATGGTGATGTTAGAGAGTACAAGTTAATTGTAAATAGAAAGAATACTGCTACTACTACTTTAACTGAAGAAGAAGAATCTGGTAGCACTGCTGAAAAGGTTGTTATTATAATACTTATAGTACTTGTAGTATTAGGACTTCTATATCTTATCTTTAAAAAAGATGATGATGCTACTCCTACTGTTAAACCTGAAAATAAGAAAAATAATACAAAAAATAATAGTAAGAAATAAATAAAGAAAAAGAAAGAAATATCTTTCTTTTTTTTCTTTTTTTTGCTATAATGAAATAGATAATAGGGAGAGTGTCTATATGAATAGAAAGGGTCAAGCTTTAGTAGAATTTGTTTTGATATTACCAGTATTTATATTGATATTGTTTGCTATTGTTGATTTTGGTACTATTTTAAGTAAAAAAAATGAACTAGAAAATGATAGTATGGATATTGTTTCACTTGTTAAGAATGGTACTACTATAGAGGATATTAATAAGAAATATACTGATTTAGATATAACTATGAAAGAGGATAATCAATATACTAATATAACTATTACTGAGAATGTTAAAGTTATAACTCCAGGACTTAATTTGATACTTGGTAATCCATATAAGATTACTGTAGAAAGGGTAATACCTAATGCTAACACTTAATAATAAGGGTCAAAGTTTAGTCCTATTCGTAGTTATTATGCCAATTATATTACTTATGTTTGTACTTGTATATGATATTGGTAATGCTATGTATGAAAAGAATAAACTTTCTAATGTTAGTTATATGGTAATAGATTATGCTCTTGATAATATGGATAAAGTTGATGAGAATGATTTAATTGATTTGATAGATAAAAATACTAATAATCTTAGTAGTGTATCTGTACTTATAGATAATGGTAAGGTTAATGTAACTCTTACTAAAACTATAAAAGGAACTTTTGGTAAAGTATTTAATTTTGATTTGATTGAGGCTAAAAGTGAATATACTGGTTATATGGATAATGGTAATAAAAGAATAGAGAAGGTAGGTTGATACTATGAATGGTAAAATAATAAGTGTATCTTCAGTAAAGGGTGGAGTTGGTAAGACAACAATACTTCTTAATCTAGCGGGTATTTATTGTGAACTTGGTAAAAGAGTATTAATTATTGATATGGATTTGTTTTCTGGTGGTATAGCGATATCTCTTGATATTAAGAATACTAAGGATATATTTATGTTAGTGGATAGTATGGCTAATAATAGATTTACGGAACTTAGTAAGTATGTTACTTCTTATAATTCTAATATTGATGTATTAGCTGCTCCTAGAGACCCTAGAGAGGCAATGAAAGTTGATAGTAGGTATATTCCTCTTATATTTGATGCTGCTAAAAAGGAATATGATGTAGTACTTGTGGATACTTCTCATGTACTTAATGATATTAATTTGACTATTCTTGATTATTCTTATATGTCTTTATTTATTGTTACTAATGATTTAGTAGATTTAAAGAATATGAAGAGTTTACTTAGTGTCTTTATTGATACTGATAAGAAGAATTATTTAATTTGTTTAAATAGTTCTAGAGATACTGGTAGGGATTATATGAGTATGTATGATATTAGAGCTACGATAGATAGTAATATTGATTATACTATATCTAGTAATTATTATATAAAGAATATTGATAAGTATGTTATGAGTGGTGAGATACTTACTTTGAATAAGAAGATTAATACTTTTCATTCTAAAGATGTTGCTAATATGAAGAAGATGGCACTTGATTTGATTGATGATAGACATATTAAGGAGGGAAAGTAGAATGGCTAAGAAGACACTTACTGAGGCTTTTGATGTTAAGCCTAAAGAAACTCCTAAAAGTGGTTTAAAAGATTATGATATATTTGGTGATAAGGGACTACTTGATAGTCTTAGAACGAAGATAGTTCAGAACTTGATTGAAGAGAATATTCCTGATGATGGTTTACTTGAGGATTATATTAATAATGAGATTGATAATACTTTAAGTGGATATGATTTGGGTACTTTAGAGAGAGGACATATTTTTAATTTAATTCAGAATGAAATAATGGGATATGGTCCTATTACTCCTTTGTTACAAGATAATGCTATTACTGAGATAATGGTAAATGCTCCTAATGAGATATATGTAGAAATAGATGGTAAGATAGCTAAGGATGAAACAGTATCGTTTATTAATGATAAGCATATTATTAGAACTATTCAGAGGATAGTACAACCTCTTGGTAGAACTATTGATGCTGCTAATCCGATGGTTGATGCTAGACTTAGAGATGGTTCAAGACTTAATGCAGTTATTCCACCACTTAGTTTGAAAGGACCTGTTCTTACGATAAGAAAGTTTAATAAGAAATTAGAATCTATTGATGATTTATTAAGAGGTGGTTCTCTTACTGTTAATATGGCAAGATTTCTTGAGGCTGCTGTTCAAGCTAAACTTAATATTATTATATCTGGTGGTACTGGTACTGGTAAAACGACACTTCTTAATATATTATCTGGTTTTCTAGGAGAAGATGAGAGAATTATTACTATTGAGGATGCGGCTGAACTTAAACTTCATCAGAAACATGTTATTTCGTTAGAGACAAGACTTATTAATTATGAGGGTGAAGGAGAGGTTACTATTAGAGATTTGGTTAGAAACTCTCTTAGAATGAGACCAGACCGTATTATAGTAGGTGAAGTAAGAGGTAAAGAGGCTTTTGATATGATGCAGGCTATGAATACTGGTCATGAGGGTTCTCTTACTACATTACATGCTAATAATTCTATTGATACAATTAATAGACTTGAGACAATGATTTTAATGAATGAGATGGAAATACCAGTGTCTGCGGTTAGAGGATATATTGCTAATGCTATTGATTTGATTGTTCAAATAGATAGATTATCTGATGGTAAAAGAAAGATTACTTCTATTAGTGAGATAGATGGTATGAAAGATGGAGAGATTGTTCTTAAAGAGATATTTTCATTTAAGCAAGTTGGAGTGGCTAATGATGGAAGTGTAATGGGAGAGTTTGGTGTTTATAAGAGAAAACCTAGAGTTTATGATAAAATTACAAGAAAAGGTATAGATATTAAAGATATTTTTAACTAAAGAAGAAAGGGATGATAATTATGGAAACAATGTTTATTTTGCAGGGTATTTTACTTGTTATACTTTTGATAATTATCATTATTTTATTTAGAAATGTACTAGGAGATAAGAAGGCGGCGAGAATTAAGTATTATTCTTTGGAGCCTATTAAGAGAGAAGAATTATCTTTTAGTGATAAATTTGTTAGTGGATATATATCTTTTGTTGGTAGATTTAGGAAAATTGTTAAGAAGAGTAATTATTTTACTAAGAGAAGTAAGAAGTATGAAAGATATATTAAATATAAAGATAGAGATAGAATACAGACTGTTGATTTTATTACTAATAAGTTTATTATATCGATAGTATTTATTATTTTAACTACTATATCACAAATATTTACTACTAATTATTTCTCTTTATTTGGATATATTATTAATTATTTTATTGGATATTATTTGCTTGATATATTGTTATTTTTGAATTATAAGAGAAAGACTAGAAATATAGAGAATGATTTACTTAGAGCAATAATTATTATGAATAATTGTTTTAAGGCTGGTAAGAGTACACTTCAGGCATTACAGACTGCTAGCGCGGAGCTTCCTTATCCTCTTGGAGATGAGTTTAAAAAGATGTATTTGGATATGAAATATGGATTATCTGTTGATACTGTTTTTGAAAGATTTGCTAGAAGGGTTAAACTACAGGAGGCTGTTTATGTTTCTTCATCTCTTACTGTTCTTAATAAGACTGGTGGTAATATAGTAGAGGTATTTTCTTCTATTGAGAGAACTTTATTTGATAAGAAGAAGTTAAAGGAAGAAATGAAGAATATTAGTTCTGCTCCTAAGATTGTAGTTATTATACTTAGTATTGTACCAGTACTATTTATAGGGGTTGTTTACTTACTTAATCCAACATACTTTAATCCTTTATTTAGTTCTACTCTTGGATATATTATTATTGCTATTATTGTGATTATGTTTATTATATATTTGATAACTTTATTAAGAACACTAAAGGTGGATGAGTAATATGAAGAAGAAAATGAAAAAGAAGAATGATAATTCTTTAAGAAGTTTATATAGTAAGAAAGTACTTAATAAAATTGATGAAAAGATTAATTTACTTGGAGTATCTTCAAGAGTTAGTACTTTGACTTTTTTGAATATTAGATTAATTACGATGATAGTTTTGGGAATAGTTGTATTTGTTTCTTTTGACTATGGTTATGTTTATGTACCATTTGTAATGATAATTTATTATATTTTATTTGAGAAGATATTTTTGAATAGAAAAATTAAGAAGAGAACGGAGAAACTTAATAGTGAAGCTATATATTTCTTTGAGGTTTTGACTTTGTCTCTTCAGACTGGGAGAAACTTGAATGAGGCTATATCTGTTACTATTAATAGTGTTGATGGAGAGTTGTCTTTGGAGTTTAAAGAGGCTATAAGACAAACTAGATTTGGTAAGAGCTTGAATGAGAGTTTAAATGATATTCAGAAGTTTATACCTTCGGATAGTATTAATAATATTATTTTATCTCTTACTCAGTCTAATATGTATGGTAGTAGTATTATTGATACTATGCATAGTCAGATTGATTATTTGAGACAAAGAAGAATATTAGAGGTTAAAGCTAAGATTAGTAAGGTACCTATTAAGATAAGTGTTATATCAGTATTTTTCTTTATACCACTTATATTACTTATTATATTAGGACCGGTAATACTTGGTTATATTGGTTAATATATTTAAATATATCTTGACTGTGAGAGAAAATAATAGTATTATATAAAAAGAAAATTATGAGGAGGAATATTTATGTCAGGACATAGTAAATGGTCTACGATTAAGAGAAAAAAAGGGGCAATTGATAGTGAAAGAAGTAAGGTTTTTCAGAAACTTGCTAAAGAACTTTATGTAGCTGCAAAGAGTGGTGATCCTAATCCTGAAAATAATCCTGGACTAAGAATGGTTATAGAAAAAGCTAAGGGTGAGAATATGCCTAAGGCTAATATTGAGTCTGCGATTAATAAGGCTAAGAATGCTGGTAATGGTGAGAATTATGAATCTGTTAGATATGAGGGATATGGTCCTTCTGGGGTGGCTATTATGATTGATTGTCTTACTGATAATAAGAATAGAACTGCTGGATTTGTAAGAAGTACTTTAACTAAAAGAGGGGGTAATTTAGGTACTGATGGTTCTGTTAGTTATTTGTTTGAAAGAAAAGGCGTTTTAGTACTTGAAAAAGTATATGATGAAGATAAACTTATGGAAGATATTCTTTCTTTAGATATACTTGATTTTATTACTGAAGATGATAGTTATGTTATTTATACTGATTCTAATAGTTTTATAGAAGTTAAAGATGCTTTAACTAATATGGGTTATGATAAGTTTATTGTTAGTGAAGTTACTTTTGTACCGAATAATTATATGGAACTTGATGAAGAGAGTACTGAGAAGGTTATTAATTTGATTGATGCTTTGAATGATTTGGATGATGTTCAGAATGTATATCATAATTTAGATATTTAATTTATTTATTATTAGCACTCTAAGCCTAAGGTCTTAGAGTGTTCTTTTGAGCCCATAGTCTCAAAAGAATATATCTACATATCTATTATATATAAGCCAAATATATCTACTATGATATTATTTGATATTAAAATAAAGTAAAGATAATTTTATTAAAATTATTGATAATAAAATTAAAATATGGTAATATAATAGTAGGTTAATAGATAGAGGTGATAGAAAATGAAATTTAGTAAAATGATTTTTGTTTTGACAATTGCCGCTAGTGCTATATTTATTTGTATGATGGGTAGTTCTTATGCTTATTATACTGCTACTGCTACTGATATAAGTGTTACTACTGGTACTATTAATAATGGTATTTCAGTAGTATTTACTGATAATAATTATGTTAATGTTAAGACAGGTGTTCCTTTAGATGATGAACAAGTTATGGAATATGCTAAGGCTAATACTTTTTCAATAATGCCTGATGCTACAATTTTAGAGGGGTATGATGTTTATGTTAATATTTCATTAATTAATGTTAAAATAGATGATGCTTTAAAAGTAAGTGATTTTAAGTATAGTCTTGTTTGTATGGATGGTAATAATAGTCAAAGTAATCTTGGTAGTGGTGATGGTACTTCAATTACTACTGGTACTAATATTTCTATTGGTGATATGAGTACTACTAATAATACATTTAATATTAATACTAATTATCAATGTTATTTTAGAGTATGGATTGCTAATAAGGCTGATACTAGTCAGAATGAACTTATGGATAAGAAGTTTTCAGCATTATTAAAAGTAAATACTATTATGAGAAAGCAGTGATTTTATGGATAAGAAGAAAAAGATTGGATTATATATAGTATTTGTTTTATTACTTTGTATAGTAGTAGGGGCTGCTAGTTACGCTTATATTGTTGCTAGAACTAATGAGGGGAATGTAGATAATAATTCTGGTAAGGTGGATGTTGATTATACTATAACAGAAAATATTACTGGTATTCAGTTAATGCCATCAGAAGATAAATCTGGAGGACTTCATTCAGTAGCGACTGCTAAAATAAATAGTGGTAGTGTACCTTCAGCATTTAATATTTATATTACACCTACTAGTATTACAGGACTTAATATTGCTGCTTTGAAATGGGAAGTTGTTGGTACTTATAATGGTACTACTGTATATAGTAATAATGGTAATTTTAGTACAGCAGTTAAAGATACTCCTATTACAATAGTAGATAAATATGAACTTAAGAGTACAAATACAACATTTGATATTTATATATGGTTAGATGCTAATTTAATTAATACAGCACTTAATGATAATAGATTTACTGCTAAAATAAGTGCTGATACAGTACAAATTACTGGTAGTTATTAGGAGGTTATTAATAATAATAGTATCAGTAAATATTACTTATGCTTGGTTATCTTGGTCTGGAGTAGTTAATATATCTGGTACTAGTGAATGCTTGGATGTTAATTATGTTAAAGGACAAGATATAGGTAGTGATAGTAATCCTGCTAATTTTAGTTTAGCAAGTACTTATACTGAAGGCTATCTTCAGTAATTAAAGTTAATTTAAAAGATACTTATATTATAAGTAATGGTACTGGTAATTTACCTATATATAATAATATAGAAATAAATAATGAAGTAAAACAGTTAACAGTATATATATGGATAGATGGTAGTTTAGTAAATAATGATAATTCTAATGATATATTATCTAGTGTATATAAAGGAAATATAAGTATGAGTATAGAAAGTGGTGATAAGTAATGAAAGATAATAAAAATAATAAAGCAAAGATATATATGATATTTAGTTTAGTAGTATTAGTAATAGTAGTAATAGTAAGTGGTACTTATGCTTATTATGTATGGACTACAAGTGACAGTGATACTACAAAAATAGTTGCTGGAATAGGAGCAGCTACAGTTACCTTTGATGGAGGAAGTGATATAAATGCTAATCTAAGACCAGTATCAGATAAAAGTAAAGGTATAGTAAAGAATATTAGTGTAAAGGGAGATACTACAGGATTAGTATTTAATATGTATTTAGATATAACTAGTATAGATACAGGATTAAAAGATGAAAGCTTTAGATATGAATTATATAAAGGAACTACTAAAGTAAAAGAAGGTAATTTTAGTGATAGTTATCTAACTAGTAATACAGTTACTTGTACTAAAAATAATACTAATCATATAGTATTATTAACTAATGAAAGTATATCTACATCAAAGACATCATATACATTATACATATGGATAGATGGTGCTAACTATACTAATCCAAATACTATGATGAATAAAACATTTAGCTTTAAATTACACGCTGATGGAGAAGGGGCAGTATTAAAGAAAACAGCCGCAGAAACCATAACTAACCTATATACAAATGCATCAAAAATACCAGCAACAAATAATAGTATAGATTATAATTATGCTAATATTTATGATACTGATAGTGATGACAATACAAGTGGTGGATTAATGAATGACAGACTAGGTGGTACAACAGAAGATTTAGATGCAGGAAACATTCGCTATTATGGAGCAAGTCCTAATAACTATATATATTTTAATTGTGAAACATATCCAAGCACTAACTGTGAATTATGGCGAATAATAGGGGTATTTGATGGTAAATTAAAACTAATAAGGGATAGTAAAATAGGAAACTTCCTATCATGGGACCAAGATAAAAATGACGACTCTTCAAAAACAACATATGATAATGATTGGTCTACAGCGACATTACAAAAACTATTAAACGGAAGTTATTATAATGGAAGTGGTACTGTAACATATTATTCAGGTCCAAAAGGAATAACAACTACTTCTTTAGATATGACTAGTATAGGAATAAAAAATGATATCACAAGAAATATGATTGAAGAGACAACTTGGAATCTTGGAGGATGGAGTACAAGCAATATATATATAAATCAAATATATGAATATGAAAGAGGAACGCAAAAGTGTAGTGATTGTACTTACGAAACTACTTGGAAAGGTAATATTGCTCTTCCATATCCAAGTGATTATAGCTATGCGGTAGACTTAAATCAGTGTAAAGATAAAACAATAGTCACATATAATGATAGTACTTGTACTTCAAATAATTGGATGAAATCTATTATAACAAATAATGGAAACTATTATGGATGGTTATTAACTCCTCAAACTTATTCAAAATATGTGTTTGCTGTACGCTCGGAAGGTTTGGTCAATAGTAATGAATTAACAGGAGCTAGTTATTATGTCGTCCCTGTTCTTTATCTAGACTCTGAACTAGGAATAGAGTCAGGTGATGGCTCAAGTAGTAATCCGTACAAGTTATCTATATAATACCTAAGTATATATACTACGCTTATATATAATAGGTATGTAGATACATTATTCTTAGACTAAGAATTAGGCTAAGAATAACACTAATAAGACTTAGAATAAGGCTTATAGTGAATAATAATAAATAGAGACTTAATTATTTAGTCTCTATTTTATTTATTCTATAAAAGTTTATGGATGGTTTATTAAATAACCTAAAGTTTATATTTGATTCTCCTAGTCCACTAGAAATATAGAGATTGGTATTATTTACTTTATAATAATTATTATAGTATTTTTTACTACCTTCAGGTAGTAATAGTTTCTTTATATATGGTATATTTATTTGTCCATTATGAGAGTGTCCTGCTAATACTAGGTTTGTATTATTATATTTAGAAGTTATTGTATCTATATAATCTGGTTCATGCACTAGTATTATTTTATAATTTATATCTTCATTTTCAGTAAAGTAATTCATTACTTTATCTATATCAGGATTATTACTTAGTCCTCCTATGAATAACTTGTTATTATTATTTCCATATATTACATCATAACTATTATCTAATAGAGTAAAGTTACTACTTATATATATATCTTTAATAGTATCTTCTACTTTAATATCATGTTCTCCTAGTACGGAGTATTTACCATATTTACTTTTAATACTAGTAAGTAATTCTTTTAAATTACTTATATCTTTATCATTTGGTTTATAATCTTTATCTATTAAATCTCCGGTAAATACTACGATATCGGGATTTAATAGATTTATTTCTTCTATTATACTTTGAGTGGTTTCTTTATTTGTTATTCTAAGATAATGTAAATCACTAAAGTGAACTATTTTTAGTCCATCAAAACTATCATCAATAGTGGTTTCAATTTGGTATTCTTTAGTTATTAATCCTCTTGTACCTCCATATCTAGCATATATTATGAGTAATGATAGTATTAATATTATTATTAATAAGAATCTTATTAGCTTTTTCATAATGATGCTCCTAATAGGACTAGTATGGTAGCTAGGAGATTATGGATACTATGCATAGTAATTGATGAGAAGATGTTATCTGTCTTATAATATAATAGGGCAAAGGCTATACCTAAGGCTGAGTATGGTATTAAATATATGATATCACTAAATGTTTCTATATAACTAGCAACATGTAATAAACCAAATATAAAACCACTCATGATAACAAATACCCATTTACTTGGAAATATTTCTTTAAAACTTTTTCGGAATGTTAACTCTTCATTAATTGGAGCACATATAGCGGCATCAAATGTCATAAGTAGCGGTAATGTTACTAGATAATTTCTTACTGTTTCTTCATTACCCGCTAATTGTTTATTTAGAACAAAGGTTATGAATAGATTACTTATGTACATTACCGCAAGACCTGCTAGCCAATATTTAAATGATGTTTCAAAGTTCTTTTTAAAGTTTTTGAAATAGGATTTTAAATCTTTAAAGAAATCTTTTCTATATATTGTAATTAATATTATACTTAATGTTAAACTTGATATAGTATAATAGATTACATAATCTTTACTAGTTATATTATTTATATCTACATTGAATATAATAAATATTACTGATGGCCATAGGAGCATTAATATTAGTACTCCAGTACTTTTTAATATATTTAATAATTTTTGTTTCATTTTTATTATCACCTTCTTCTATATTATAACAATTATTTTTGAATTAATCTATATTATGTAGATTTTTTCTCTTTAATTTGATAAAATATATCTACTGGAGGTTATTATGGAATATATTGATAAACAAAGAAAAGATTATTTATCTTGGGACGAGTTTTTTATGGGGGTAGCTATTTTGGCTTCAGAAAGAAGCAAGGATCCTAATACACAAGTTGGGGCCTGTATAGTAAGTGCGGATAATAGAATATTATCTGTTGGTTATAATGGTACTCCTAATGGGTATGAAGATAGATTTTTCCCTTGGGATAGAGAAGGTGATGAACTTAATACTAAGTATATGTATGTTGTTCATGCTGAGAGAAATGCTATTCTTAATTATAGGGGTAATATAAAGGATTTTGATGGGGCTAAGTTATATGTTACTTTGTTTCCCTGCAACGAATGTGCTAAAGAAGTAATACAAGTAGGGATAAAAGATATTATTTATTTGGATGATAAGTATGCAAGAAGTAATGGAGTAATGGCTGCAAAGAGAATGCTTGATGTATGTGATGTTAATTATTCAAAATTAAAATTTGATAAAAGTAAAATAAAGGTGTTAGAAAGATAAGATTCGACATCTTTTTTATTTTTTATTTCATATAATTAAAATGAGGTGAAAAATGAAGAAGGTTTATTTAGGTATCGATATTGGTAGTATATCTACTAAAGGGGTTATTATTGATGAAGATAATAAGATACTAGCTAGTTCTTATTTGTATACGGAAGGTAGTCCTATTACTGCGAGTAAAAGGGTAGTTAGAGAACTTAAGAGTAAGATTAATCTTAGTGAATATAAAGTGGTTGGAGTTGGCACTACAGGATCAGCGAGAAAACTTATTGGAACTATACTTGGGGCTAATGTTATTAAGAATGAGATTACTGCTCATGCTATTGGAACAATGAGTATTTATCCGGAAGTTAGAACGATATTTGAAATAGGAGGACAGGATTCTAAGATTATTCTTATTGATAATGGTATTGTTACTGATTATGCTATGAATACTTTATGTGCTGCTGGTACTGGATCTTTTTTGTCTAGTCAGGCTAAGAGACTTGGTATTCCAATAGAGGAGTTTGGTAATATTGCCATTACTAGTAGGAAACCAACAAAGATAGCTGCTAGATGTACTGTTTTTGCAGAATCGGATTTGGTTCATAAATCACAAATGGGACATAAAAAAGAAGATATAATAGCAGGTCTTTGCTATGCTATTGTTAATAATTATTTGAATAATGTTGGTAAAGGTAAAAAAATAGTGGCTCCAATTGTATTTCAAGGCGGGGTATCAAAAAATATTGGGGTAGTAAAGGCTTTTGAGGATATTACTGGGGAGAAGATTTATGTAGATAATAATTCTCATTTAATGGGTGCTCTAGGAGTGGCTATACTATCTAAGAAACAGAAGGAAATTGAGTTTTCTTTTGATATTGAAGATGTTATTTATGAGACTAAGGGTACTGAGTGTAGAGGCTGCTCTAATAACTGTGAAATAATTGAGGTACTAAGAGATAAAATGGTAATTGATGCGTGGGGGAATAGATGCCCTAAAGGGGAACTTGTTCACAAATAGGTATAGATATCATATTATATATGGGAGGACTTAATTATGTATGGTATTTATAAAATACAAAATGGTGATACACTAGAGAGCTTAGCTAAAAGGTATGGAGTATCACCTGAGATATTAAAAAACTTAAATCAAAATAGTAACTTTGCAGTAGGAAGTAATATTATTGTTCCTACGATGAATGAGTATTTTGAAGTTTATACTATTGAAAAAGGAGATAATTTATATAATATTGCAAGGAGATATAATACTGATTATAATTTATTGGCATTACTTAATGGCATTAATGTAGATGATTATATTTATCCTAATACGACTATATTGGTACCTAAGAGAGATGTTAAGTATTATATAACTAAGGATAATGATACTTTACTTTCTGTTAATAGATTACTTGGTGGTAATATTAATAAATTTCTTAGTCAAAACAATAATATTTATTTAGAAGAGGGTCAATTGATTGTATATAAAGATTAAAACTATAAGAAATTATAGTTTTTATTATGTTAAATATTAATTTGTTTAACAAATTGTCTTTAAAAATTTCATAATTAATGATATAATATAGAGTGTATGGAGGTTTGTATGGAAAAAATAAACACTGAGGTATTAGTTAGTTCATTATTTAGCATTGGCTTTGATAAGGTTGACACTGTCCTTTTCACTTACACAATAGGACAATTATCAATTGATAATCAACAATTACAATTATTTGATTTTGAAGATTCTGAAACACATCAAATGTTTAATAAATATGTTGATTATGATGGAATTGCTTTTAAGTTAAAGGGTGAAATAACTCTTGACACAATGGTTAGTTATAATAATGAAAGGTTTTATCCGCTAAAAAAAATGTTAAATACAAATAAAAAACTAATCGAGTATTTATCTCAATTAGATTTTAGTGAAATTGTATTAAAAAAAGCAAAATTATATGGTATGCAAAATATAGAACAAGTTGATAAATATAGATTTAGTAATAAAGAATTAGAAATACTTCAAAAATTAAACTTTGAACAAACTAGCAATAAAACTCTAAACTTAAAAAAATAGTCAGTTAATTGACTATTACTTAAACTAGCATAATACTGGTTTTAATTAGTACCTATGGATATTTTTTTTATTTTATCAGAAGAAAGGAGTGATGATATGCTGAAAAGTCATTCTACAAAGGGGTTTTAGTAAGTGGAATTAGTTCTTGCTTTTGCATGGACTACTCTAATTGTACTGTTTTTAATAGACAGTTGCAATCGTAGATAGAAAAAAGGGCACCCAGTGGGTGCTCTATATATTTTTATAGAGAGAAACACCTTATGAAAATAGGTGTTAACCATTTTTATTATGGTTATTTTCTCTTCACATATACATTATATGTTATTTTAGTAAAAAATGCAATAGATATGGTTAAAAATGTATATTATCGTCCAATTGTTTTTTACACTTAGGTCTTATAAAATCTTTAGTTATAGAACTTTATAAAGATAATAAAAGATTGTTTATTTAGATAATAAAAACAATTATAATCATAAGAAATAAGTAAAATGGAGCGCTTCTTAAGGAAGTGTTCCACAAACCAATGTGGGGAGAACACCTTACGAAATAACCATTTTTATTATGGCTATTTTCTCTCTCTGTATACATTATATGCTATTTTCAATAAAAAATCATAATATTTACGAATTATAGACTACTTGTAGGCTATAATTTGCCAAGAAAGACTTTGGCTTTCTTGGAAAGGAAAAGTATTGATATAATTATAGTTTTATTGTATAATTTTATTATGATAGGAGGATTTGAATATGATACTTAAAAGGCCTTATGCATTTTTAATAAAACATTTTAGATTAATACATTTAATATTATTTGCTCTACTGGCAATTATTACATATAATGCTAGTACAGTACTTAATTTTTTTAAAGATTATATAACCGCTAATGGAAATATGGAAATATTATCTTCTAATTATATTAATGTATTTATATATATAGCTCCAATTATTATTATTGGACTATCCATTTTAATATTTTATCTTATGAAATATAAAGATAAACCTAGGTTATACTATATTATTTTAATTATAGTTAGTATACTTTGTACAGGAGTATATACTTATTTATATTTAAATATTAGATCTCTAGAAACTACTACTGTTAGTGCTAGAATAATTAGATTGTATAGAGATATAGCAAGATCTAATTTTTATGTATTATTTGTTATGTGTATACCTACTTTAATAAGAGGACTTGGATTTGATATTAAGAAGTTTAATTTTAGTAAGGATTTAAAGGAATTAAATCTAAGTGAAGAAGATAGTGCTGAGGTAGAAGTTAGTATAGATGTATCTAGTAATGGTTTAAAGAGAACTGGTAGAAGAACTCTTAGAGAACTTAAATATTATTATGTAGAAAATAAATTCTTTATTAATATAATTCTTGGTACTTTAATACTTATTTTAGTTATGGTATTTCCTTTTAATAAATATGTTGTAAATAGAAATTTAAAAGAAGGTGAAGTACTTGGTACTAGTGCATTTAATATTAAGGTTACTGATAGTTATTTAACTGATAGAAAGAGAATTAGTAAAGATAATAGTTATGTAATACTTAAGGTTAGTGTGATTGGTAAGGTAAATAAATATTCTTTAGATCTAGATCATTTTGTTTTAGAAGGCAAAAACAATAAGTATGTTCCAAGTCAAAAGTTTTATTTATATTTTAATGACATTGGAATAGGGTATAGAAATAATATATTAGATACTACTAGTTATAAAGATTATATTTTAGTATTTAATATAAATAATATTGATAAAGATTCTAATTTTATATTTAGATATGTAGATAATGATAGGGGGATTAAAATATCTCCTGAAGTAATTTATTAAAAATATAACTTTTCAAGGTTATATTTTTTTTGGCTATAAATAATCTATTTTGATTATAAATTAATAATTTTTGGTAATAATTAAATATTTTTGAAGAAATTTTCAAAATTATGGCAAAATCGTATATTAATTCTTGTATATAAGTATGAAGGGAGTAAAATGAAGAAAGATTTAATTGTACTACAAGAAGGAAATAAGGATTGTGGAGCAGCATCTCTTTTATCTATCGTTCGTTATTATGGAGGTGATATTTCTTTAGATAGATTAACGGAGATGACTAAGACAACAAAAGAAGGGACTAATTTTTATAATTTAAGTGAGGCATCATCTAAACTAGGACTAATGGCTAAATCATATAAGGCAAGTGATGTCAGTCAAATAAAGGAGGTTAAATGTCCATATATTGTTCAGCTTAATAATAAGAATTATATGCATTTTGTTGTTATATACAAGCTATATGAAGATAAGATATTAATGATGGATCCTGCGGTGGGTAAGGTTACAATGGATATGTTTGATTTTACTAATGTGTGGACAGGCTATTTAATGCTTTTTGAAAAAATAAAACCTATCTCGGTAATCACTAGTGATAAAAAATTAATGAAGATGATATGGTTAGTATTATTTAATAATAAAAGTATTATTGTATTCTTAACTATTTTGTCATTATTAATTACTTTATATTCTATAGGAACATCTTTTTATTCACAAATTATTTTTGATAAGATAATAAATACTGAAGTAAATAATTTAATTATAATTACGATATTCTTTTCTATCTTATATATACTTAAAAATATTAGTAATTATGTTAGAAATTACTTAATTATTTATTTAAATCAAAAAATAGATATTAGTATTATTCTTAGTACATTTAGTAATATTATTTTACTTCCCTTCACATTTTATCAAGGAAAGACTTCGGGTGAGGTATTATCTAGAATTAATGATTTATCACACTTTAAAATATTTATATCTAGAATTATAGTTACTATATTTTTAGATATTATAGTATTTATTACATCTTTTATTATTATATATTTTATTAAGAGAGAATTTATTATGTTAATTATTATTATGCTTATAGTATATATATTAATTATACTAATATTTAATCCAATAATAAAAAGAATTAATATTAAAAATCAGATGAATAATGAACTAGTTAATAATGATATAATAGAGTCTACTAAATCATTTGAAACTATTAAAAATCTTAATATTCAAGATAATATTATATTAAAGTTTGAGAAGGATTATAATAAGTTAATTGCTACTTCATATTATGATGAGAAAATTAATAATATTCTTTTATTACTTAAAAGTTTACTTGGTGATTTAGGACTATTGTTACTTAATTTTATTTGTTTTAGATTTATTATGAAGAATAATTTAACTATGGGTAATTATATGACTATAACACTACTATTTAATTATATATTATCACCAATTGATAATTTTATATCTTTACTTAATGAGTATCATTTTGTTAAGAATAGCATTAGAAGAGTAAATGATTTACTTGATGCGGACAAAGAAATTATTACAGATAATAAACTAGAATTAAATGGTAATATTGAAGTTAGAAATTTATCTTTTACTTTTAATAATAAATATTATCCTCTTAATAATGTTAATTTATCTATTAAGAATGGAGAAAGAGTACTTATACTTGGTGAATCTGGTATTGGTAAGTCCACTTTATTAAGATTAATTTATAAGTATTATGATGTAGATAGGGGACAAATATTTATTAATGGTTATGATATTAATGATTATACTTTAGCGGATATAAGAAAGAACATAACATATATTTCACAAAATGAAATGTTATATACAGATAGTATTAGAAATAATATTATACTTGATAGAAATATTTCAGAGAATGACTTTTTGAATGTATGTAAAATGACTTATGTAGATGAAATTATTAAAGATAATATATTAGGCTATGATTATATTACCGAAGAGAATGGTAGTAATCTTTCAGGAGGTCAAAGACAAAGAATAATACTAGCCCGGGGTCTTTTAAAAAATAGTAAGATAATAATGATAGATGAAGGATTGAGTCAAATTGATATTAAGTTAGAGAGAATTATTTTAGAAAATTTATTTTGGACATATCAAGATAAAACTTTTATAGTGGTATCACATAGAGAGAATAATACTGATTTATATGATAGAGTTATTAGATTAAGAGGTAAAAATAATGATAGCTAGTAGAATTATTTTAAATAGAAAGATTAGACCTTTAGTATATATTTATATAATGATATTAATAATATGTGCACTTTCCTTAATTATAGTATGTATGTTATTTCATTATAAAGAATATTACTTTTTTAAAGGTACTGTTATTGAAGAAGATGATAGTTATTATTTAAAATGTTATATACCAATATTTGAAACAAAATATATTACTTTAAATGATACTTTAATAACTGATAAGAAAACATATAAGTATAGTATTAAGAGTATCAGTGAGGAATACTTTAGTGATAACAATGAAACTTTTCAAGAAGTAGTTCTTAATATAAATCTTGATAATAAGTATAGATATAATAATTTGGTATTAAACTTAAAACTATTAAAAGAAGATAAAATGGTAATAGAATATTTAAAGGAATTAGGAGGTACAAAATGATTGAATTAAGAAAAGAAGATATGTTAAATGTTAATGGTGGAGCAAATGCAATTTTAATTACTACGATTATTGGAACAATTATAACTTTTATAGTGGGAACACTTAAAGGCTATTCTAATCCGGAAAAATGTAATATATTAGGAGGTAAAAGATGAGAGAATTAGATAAAAATGAGATGTTAAAAATAGATGGCGGAGCAGGTTTTACTGCGACAATGATGAATGCAATATATAAAACGATCGAGATTATTTTTAATATAGGTGAAGCCTTTGGAAGCTATATCAGAAGGAAAAGTGAAGGTAAAATGTGTGATTTTTGATAAAATATAGGCTATTTTTATAAAAAAAGACTTTTTTCTTCTTGTAAATTATGTCAAATAATGTTATAATCTTACTTGGTAAAGCGGAAGGAGGGATATAGATGTCAGCAGGAACTAAAATAACCGTTGGTGTTAGAAATAATGATGTTGAATTTGCTTTAAGAAAATTTAAGAATCAAGTAGCGCGTAATGGTAATCTCTCTAAAGCTAGGGAAAGAGCAGATGGATTTAAGTCTAAAGGATTTAAAGAAAGAGAAGAAAAAAAGAAAAATACTATTAATTCTAGAAAAAATAAAAGAAATTACTAAGGAGATAGAATTATGTTAGCGGAAAAAATTAATAATGATTTAAAAGAAGCAATGAAAAATAAAGATAGTTTTAAACTTGGAGTAATTAGAATGATCAAAGGTGCTATGCAACTTGCTAAACCTAATCCTAGGGAAGAACTTACTGATGATGATGTTATTCAGGTAATTTCTAAACAGATTAAGATGAGAAAAGATGCAATAGAACAATTTGAGGCTGCTGGCAGAGAAGACTTAGTACTTCAAAATAAGAATGAAATAGAAATACTTAGTTCTTATATGCCTGAAGAGATGTCTTTGGAAGAGTTAAATAAAACTATTGATAAGGTATTTGAAGAGGTAAAACCTACATCTTCAAAAGATATGGGCCTTATAATGAAGAATATATCACCTTTAGTTAAAGGTAGAGCAGATATGTCTTTAGTAAATAAATTAATTAAAGAGAGACTTGGATAGTTTCTCTTTTTTGTATTGAAATGTATACTTATTTTTAATATAATATTTTTAGGTGGGACTAATTATGAGTAAAATAACTAATACAATTTTAATGATAAAATTATTATCAAATGGTAGAGTATATTCAGTTAAAGAATTAAGTGAGGAACTTGGTGTTACTGAGAGAATGGTTAGATATTATAAAGAACAGTTAGAAATGGCTGGATATATTATTGAATCTTTTAAAGGTCCAGGAGGTGGTTACTACATAAATAAGAATGATATGATTAATATAAATTACTTTAATAAGTATGATTTAGAAGTATTAGATAAAGTACAAAGTGAGATATCTACTTCAGATAATGATAAACTTATTAAAGACTTTATAGAACTAAACAAGAAACTTCATTCTATTTATAATACTAATAAGGTGTTATCAGAATATGATAATAATCTCTCTTTTAAAGAAAATGACGAAAAAATAAAAATAATAGATGATTCTATAAAAAATATGAAAAGTATATATATCAGTTATTTAGGAACATCAGGTAATGTTACAAATAGAGAAATTCTTCCTATTAGTATATTTAAATTTGAAAACAATATTTATGTTACCGCTTTTTGTAAATTAAGAGGAGCAATTAGACATTTTGATTTAAATAAAATTATGTCACTTGATGAAATTATTAAATAAAAAAGACAAAATACTTCCTAAAACTATATTATAATGTTTTTAGGAGGTCTTTTATGGAAGAAAAGTATATATTTATTGATTGCGATGGAGTTATTTTAGATTCAGAGCAAAGAATGAATAAAAAAAAGGAAGAAAGAGGTTACCTTAATCATAATGATGGTAAAGAATTTGATGATTATTTTAAATTGGCTGATTCAATAGAAGGCGAATGGGAATATATTATTGAAGGTGCTAGTTCACTTAATAGTTCTGTTGAAATTATTAGGGAACTGGAAAAAATGAAAAGAAAATTGGCAATACTTACAAAAGTACATAGTTTAAAAGAAATGCAAATTAAAGTTAGTGATTTGCGACAAAACAGATATATATATTCACCAATAATTTTTGTTCCACCTGGTGTTAAAAAACACGAAATTATAATTCCAAATAATCAATTGCTCATAGATGATTCAAGCAAAAATATTAATGGTTGGGTTCAAAATGGTGGTGTTGGTATGATATTTGATGAAAAGTTAAAAGTAAATAGTAAAACCAGAGTAAGAAGTTTAGAGTTTTTGTTGGAAGGTGAAAAAAGTGAACGATTTTAATATAGAAATAATGAAACATAACTACTTGAAATCCTTAGAACAAAAATATAATGCAGTTTGTTTTGACATTGATGGGACATTAACAAAACAAAATTCAAGAGAAATTGATGAAAGAGCAGTAAAAATGATAGCAGACTTATTAAAAGCAAAAATACCAATTGTATTTATTACTGGTAGAGGTTCAACAGGATTAAAGCATATGATTAATGACATACAATTTAAATTGTTAAATTTATATAATATTGATAATATTGAATTAAAAAGAATTTATGCTTTAGCAAATGATGGCGCTAGATTATTTTACACTTCACATAATCAAATGCTTAATGAGTGTATTTATACTGTATCCGATGATAAATTATGTCAATTGAAAAAATTTGATGATGAAATGTTAAAAACACAAAATGATAAAATAAATAATATTTGTAAAATTACTTATTCAAATGACTCAACAAATAATAAAATATTAAATGTTCGTTTTGTATTACAAGATAATAATGATGATAATGTAAAATTGGTTATGGATTTTATTGAAAATTTGATAAAAGATTATAATTTGAATGGTCTAAATATTACTAGAGGTAAATATAAAGAAAATAATGTTATTCAAGTTGGTACTACAAGTAAGGATATTGCTATTGAAACCGCAGAAAAATTAATAGGTGTTCCTAAAAATTCGATGATGAGAATTGGTGATTGTGGTGATATAATAGGAAATGATTATGCAATGTTAAATTGCGAACAAGGCTATAGTGTTGATAGAACCTGTAATAGCGTTGATGGTTGTTTCCCAATTTTCGATGATAATAATAGAATTTTAAAAGGCGTTGATGCCACATTATTTTTAATAAAAAAGGCAAAATTATTACCAACGATATGTTTAGAAAATGCAGATAAAAAAACTTACATTAAAAATTATGCTAAAACAGAGTATGCTATTTCTGAGGGAAAGTGTAAATATTTAACTATGTATAACCAAATAATTAAAGATAATTTCAATACACCGAATGGAATGGATGATGTTTTTGACTGTTCTAGCGGCAGTATAAAAATACCAATGTATGAGTGGGAAATACTTGATTTTAACAATCCTTTAAAAAAACTATTTGCTATGAATGATAGTGGTAGTTTATTTTATACTTTGAGAGATAATTTTAATTATTTGCTACGTGGTTCTAAAAATTATTATTATTTTCTTGCAAATAGGCAAGTAATAGATGGAAAGGATTATACTTCTTGGGAAAATGTAAAAGAATGGTATGAAAATAATATTTTTTTCATAGATAATTCATTAAAAGCTTTGAATATCAAATATAATTATTCTGATATTACTAGCAAAAAACTTTTTCTTGGATTATTAGATAATATTCGAAACATTGTTTTAATATTAATTAATCATAAATTGGTGCAGTATTATAATGATAAAAATGTGCTACTAAATATTAATTCTTGTGAAAATGCTGATATTAGTAATTTATATAATGTTTTATATTTAACTGAAAATTTGATGTCAAAGATTTGTTTTGAAAAAAAATCTTTAATGAGAGCAGAAGAAATAAAACAAATATTTTCTTTAACTAATTCTTGTATAAATAAAGACTTTTTTGAGTTTTTAGCAGCATTTCAAGAAAAGGATTATTCAAAAGAATATAGAACATATAGAGAAATAGATAATTTTGCTGAAAATTATTTAACTGTAAAAATTGATTCGGATAAAAAGAAAGGAACAAATAATTTTGGTGTGTGTGGTATGTGTTATGGCGGATTAGAATTACCAATTATTTATAAAGTTATTAATAATTGCATAACTGATATATTATTATTCAATTTCGGAAAAAATATTTCTGGTTATAGAAATAAACAACTTGTTGATTTGAGAAGATTTAATATTAATAATTTTGGAGGAATAACAAAGGTTGGAAATATACAAAATGATAATATAATTTTACTTGATGATAATGTTCTTACTGGAAAAACAATGCAGTTAGCTATTAATTCACTTTATGATATTGGTATAAATGTTACAAATATAAATATTGTTAGATACCCTGGTATAAATCGTGTTAATCAAATGTTTATGAAAAATCATGGCGCTGTTGATTATAATTTGTTTTTTGAATACGTAACAGGATTATGTTTTCAAAGTCCATATAGTTGGGTTGATGAGATGGAAGATATTTCATATTTGGATTCTTTGGGTGTATTTGATTTGAATAGAGAAAAAATTATAGAATGTTTAATAAAAAATCACGATTATAAGAAGGATAGTGAGGTTTCAGTTAGTAAAAGGAGATTAAGAAAATGAGAGTAGTAAGTGTTGGGGACTTGGTTATGGATTATTATTATAAAAATGGTAAGTTATTAGGAGTTAATGGTGGGATGACGTCACATAATATAGTTGCTAATTTATCTAGTATGGGAATAAATACTGCAGTATTAGGTACTTGTGGCAATGATATGGCCGGTATGATTGCAAAAAAAAGTCTATCAGATTTGAAAGTTGATGTTGCAAATGTTAAGATATTAGATAATATTTCTACTAGATGTTTTCATGTATCATACTTTGATACTGATAATGGTCTTGATTTTACTTCAAAGAAAAGGTGTCCTATATGTAGTTCAAAAAAATGGTATGATGACTCATTAATTGATACAAAGGATATTTTAAGTAAAATTAATGAAGATGATATATTAGTTTTTGATAATTTAAATGATAAGAACCAAATTATTATTGATGAAACTTCTAATAATAAATTATTGGATTTAGGACAATACTTTGAATTTGAAGAATTAACTAATGATCAAATTGTTAATAAAATTAAAAATAAGTTTTCAATTATCAATTTTAATGAAAGGGTAGTTAAATACTTAAAAAATAGATTTAATTTAAAAACATTAAATCAAATGTATGATGTGTTAAAACCAAAATTAATGACAATTACTTTAGGAAAGAAAGGTGCAATCTTTGTTTATGATGGTACTATATATGAATTTCCTCTTCTTATATCTTCGAAAGAGGTTGATTCAACAGGTGCTGGTGATGCTTTCTTTTCTAGTATAATAAGTGATTGGATAAAAAATGATTTGAATTTTGATATAGATAAATTTAAAATTTGGTATAATAATTCTGTTAAATTGACATCTAAAGTTGTAAGAAAAATGGGAGCAAGAGGACACTTAAATAATCTATATAGAATCAAGAGTAATAAGATTGATTGTACTTGCAAAAATTTTGAATTAATAATAAGAAAAAAAATTAAACGTTGTAACATTAATATTAACAATTTAGAAACTAGAATTATTAATGCTGTTAATAGCAGAGCGATAAATAATGTTTACAATATTAATTTTAATAGTAATGATAACTATATATTTACAGGAAGTGGAGGCTCTTATGCAGCAAGTGTGTTCTCATCAATTGTAATTAATAAATTATATGGTAGTAATGTATATGCATTGTTACCAAGAGATATTGTTTATAGAAATAATTCACAAATTAATAAAGTAATAATATTTTCTTATTCAGGAACCACTAATGACTTACTTGAAGCTACAAAAGATTTTGATAATTCAAATAAATATATAGTAACAAAGGGTGAAGTTCAGAAGATAGTTTTAAAAACTGATGTTTCTAAAAAAAATATTATTTCTTATAGAACTAATACAAATAAAGGAAAGGAAAGAGGATTTTTATCTTTTGAAGGAACCGTTAGTCCTGCGAGTATCTTTTTAAGTTATTATTTAAAACAAATTAATAGCGATATAATTATAGAAGAGTTTATAAGAAAAACTATTAAAAAATGGAATGACTTCTTTGAAAAACAATTTAAAGAAGAAAAAATAAAGAATATGTTTTTTGTAGGTGGATTAATAAATGTATTTACTGGTGATTATACAAAAAGTGCAACCTTTGATATAGAAAGCAAAATCATTGAATCTGGTATAGTTAATATTATTGTTCATGATAAGAAAAATTTTTCACATGGAAGATTTATTAATTATGAAAATCTAAATAATAAGAATAGTATATATTTTAAGTCTAAAACAATTTCATCATATGAGGAAGAATTACTAAAATATTTAAATAGTGGTAATAATTTGATAATTGAAAGTGATTATGATGGTATTTTATGTGAGTATGATTTATTAATTGCTTCTCAGTTTTTGATATATTATATTGGTAAAACTATGGATATAGATGTATCAAAACCAAACTATTCAGAAGCTGCTATGAAAATATATTTTTATAAAGGTAACTTATAAAATTTAATTAAATATGGAGGAAGAAATATGAATATAAAGGATAAAGCTAAAGAGTTTGCAATTAATGCACATAAAGGACAGATAAGAAAATCGGATAAAGAAAAGCCAATGATAATACATCCTATAAATGTTGCCGATATCTTGAGCGAATATGGTTTTGATGATAATGTAGTGGCTGCGGGATATCTTCATGATGTAATTGAGGATACTAAGTATACTAAAGAGGATTTATTAAAAGCATTTAATGAGGATATATTATCTTTAGTACTTGGGGATACAGAAAAAGACAAAAGTTTAAGCTGGGAAGAGAGAAAAATAGAAACTATAAATATTGTAAAAGATTTAGATTTAAGACATAAATCTATAGTATGTGCTGATAAAATAAGTAATTTAGAAGATATGAGAATTATTTTTGAAACTAGAGGAGAGAAAGACTTTTCCGCATTTAAAAGAGGGTATGAAAAACAAAAATGGTATTATACAGAAGTATATAATAGTTTAATATGTAATGAAGATAAGAACTATCCAATGTTTGCTAGATTAAAATTATTAATTGATGATGTCTTTGATAATAATAAACATGATGACTTAGAAAGAAAAATATTTGAAGGTAAGGAAGAAGAATATAGTAAATTAATAAAACTACATTATAAAAAACAAGAAATATATAAAATGATGAAAGTATTAAATAATAAGTTTACATATGTTATAGAATTTACTGGTACTCCGAGAACTGGTAAGACTACGCTTATAAATAATTTATATGATTTCTTTAAAAAAGGTAAATTTAATACTAAAGTACTCGAGGAATTTACTACTTCACAAAGATATAAGAAAGAAATATATCCAAGATTAAAAATTGAATATAAAAATGTAGTTAAAAGTGAAATACCTAGGTATATTTTAAATAATCTAAGTGATACAATAGATAAAAATTATGATGTTATAATAATAGATAGATCTTTATTTGATAGAATGATTTGGATGGATAGATTATATAGTAAAAATGGTGTATCTAAAGAAGAATATGATAATTATATAAATGAATATGTACCTATTATTAAAAATAAAATTGATATTGTAATAGGAACTTATACCGATAGTTTAACTTCTTTAAGAAGAGATTACACTGCTAATGTAGCACTAGAAAAAAGGTCTTTCTTAAGTGAAGATAATGTTAATGAATATAATAATTCTTTATTAAATATGAAGATGCTTACAGAAAAAGAAAATATTAATTTTTATATGTTTGATACTACTAATAAGAGTGAAAGAGAGATATCTTTTGAAGTGGTAGATACTATTCTTAATAATATGAGAACATACTATATAAATAAATTAAATGAAGAATTTAATAAATAGAAGGAATTTAAATATTCTTTCTTTTCTTTGTATATAATTATGGCTTATATATGATAGATATTTATTTGAGACAATACTTTGGCTCAAATAAACACTCTAGATCCTTAGATCTAGAGTGAACAAAATAAAAAAACTAACTCTTAATGAGTTAGTTAATTATCTATCTGGGACGGAATGTGGGAATCGAACCCACGAATAATGGAACCACAATCCACCGTGTTAACCACTTCACCAATTCCGCCATAAGACATTTACAATGATATCATATATTTTTATATTTGACAAGTATTTTGTTTAAAAAAGGTAGAAAATATGTTATAATACCAAAGAGAAAAGAGGGAGAAGTATGAGAAAAACTGTATTAGTAACAGGATCTTCAAGTGGAATAGGTAAAGAAATAGCTAGAATACTTGCTAAAGACTATGATGTAATACTACATTATAATAGTAATGAAAATAGTACTAGATTATTAAAAGAAGAATTAGATAAAGAATATAATAGAGATTATTTAATGGTAAAATGTGATTTATCTAAAGAAGAAGAAATAGATAATATGCTTGATATAATATATAATAGATATAATAATATAGATATACTTATAAATAATGCAGGTATAGCAATAGATACTTTATTTGAAGATAAAACTAAAGATAACTTTATGAAAACTTTAGATATTAATTTAATTGCATCTTTCTTATTATGTAAAAAGATAGGACCTAAAATGGTAGATAATAAATATGGAATAATAATAAATATTAGTTCTACCAATGGAATAGATACTCCTTATATAGAGAGTATAGATTATGATGCTTCAAAGGCTGGTTTAATATCTTTATCAAAGAATCTTGCTAATTATTTTGCTCCTTATGTTAGAGTAAATACAATATGTCCTGGATGGGTTAATACCGAAATGAATAAAAACTTAGATAGTGATTTTATAAGTAAAGAAGAAAATAAAATATTACTTGGTAGATTTGCTAATCCTAGAGAAGTTGCTAATTTAGTAGAATTTCTTATTAGTGATAAAGCAAATTATATAAATGATAGTATTATTAGAATAGATGGAGGTATAAAATGTTAGATAATATAATTAAAGATAGTAAAAAAGATTTAGAAGTATATTTTAATAAAATAGAAGAAATAGAAGAATTTAATAGTAAGAAAGTACTTGATGCTTTTATAGAAAATAGTGTATGTGAAAGTGATTTTAATAGTGCTACTGGATATGGATATAATGATATTGGTAGAGATAAAATAGAAAGAGTATATGCTAGCATATTTAAGACTGAAGATGCTCTAGTTAGAAGTCAGTTTATATCTGGTACTCATGCTATTAGTACATGTTTATTTGCACTATTAAGACCTGGTGATACTCTTTTATCAATAAGTGGTAAACCTTATGATACATTAGATAGTGTAATTGGTTTTAATAATAATAGTTCTTCATTAAAAGCTTTTAATATTAATTATATGGAAGTTAATTTAGTTAATGATGATTTTGATTATGAAACAGTTAGAGATGTACTTAAGAATAATAAGATTAAATTAATTGAAATACAAAGAAGTAAAGGTTATAGTACAAGAGAAAGTATTAATATTGATAAAATAGAAAAAGTTGTCAAACTAATTAGAACTATTAATAAGGATGTAATTATAATGGTAGATAATTGCTACTGCGAAATGGTTAGTACTAAGGAGCCTACTGAAGTAGGAGTAGATATATGTGTTGGCTCACTTATTAAGAATTTAGGTGCTTCAATTACATCAAATGGCGGCTATATAGTAGGTAGAAAAGATTTAATTAATTTATGTGCAGAAAGATTAAATGTCCCAGGACAAGGTGCTGAAGTAGGCCCTTCTTTAAACCAAAATAGATATATTCTTCAGGGATTATATATGGCTCCAATGATTGTAGCTAATGCTTTAAAGACTGCCACTTATACAGCATATTTATTTGAAAAGTTAGGCTATAAAGTTAGTCCTAAATATAATGATGAGAGAGTAGACATAGTTCAAAATATTATATTTGAAAATGAAAATGATTTAATTAATTATGTTAGAGGTATTCAGTCTAATTCTAAGATTGACTCTAATGCATTAGTAGAACCATCTGATATGCCAGGATATGACGATAAAATTATTATGGCATCAGGATCTTTTACACAAGGTAGTTCTATAGAATTATCTTGTGATGGTCCTCTTAGAAGTCCTTATATTGCTTATCAGCAAGGATCTATTAGTTATAAGTATGGTAAGATAATTGTTGAAAGAGCTATTAGTAGTTTAATTAAAAGTAAGGAGAATATAAATGAGTAAATATTATCTTGTTAGATATAAAAATATAGAAGAAAAGAAAAAGATAATTAATGAAGTAGAGGTTAATACAGAAAGATTAGAGGTTGCACCAGATATATTTTGTAATGCTTCTTTAGTAGAGTTTAATGAAACTTATTATTATGATGGAAAACAAAAAAATAGAAGTATTAAGTTTTTTACAATAGTTGAATATAATGAGTTAGAAGATAAGTACTATGATATTATAACTGGTGATGAATATGTAAATTATGAGTATAATAGTAGACTTAGATTTCTTAAAAATGTAAAAGGTAATTTAGTGTTAGAACTTGGTTATAATTTACCTTCAAAAACTGTGGTTAATTTATTAGAAGAAATAAATTTTAATGATGAGAGAGTAGAAGCTTATGCCACTACGATGAAGGTACTTAATAAAATGAATAATGATGATAAATATTTTGATACTAATAGTGAATATTATATAGAAAGTTTTAAAAGAAGATATAGAAGAAAATAAAAAGAGAAGCTTTGATTACTTCTCTTTTAACATATCTCTTGCTATATATTCATCATAAGTTAACTTACTTTCATATACTTTAGTGGCTAAATCAATACCTAGATATCTGAAATGCCAGTCTTCAAAAACATAACCTGTTATATATTCACTCTCATGGGGATATCTAAGTATAAAACCATATTTATATGAATTATTAATAAGCCAAGTATATTCTTTATCACCTTCACTAAGATAATTCCATTTACCATTTACAATATCTACCGCTAGTCCTAATTGATGTTCTGAATAACCTGCTCTTGCAGAGTATGTTTCAGCTTCTTTGAAACCATCTTTTTTAACATATCTATTATATAATCCTTCTTGATAAGAATAAGAACGATAAGTAGAACCAGCATATATTTTTAGATTTTCTTTTAACATATCAGAAGCCATTTCTTCAAACTTATCAGCTGCTTCTTTTCTTAATTTTTGAGTACCTGAAGCAAACTTACTATTAATTACTGTTAAATCTTCTGGTTCATAGTCTTTATCTAATTTATAATATTTATTTACGATAACATCTAATTTACTTGCTTTATCTTTAGATAATGGAATATCATTTGAATAGTAATCTTTATCTAGATAAGCATTAACAAAAGTTACAGTATCTTCATAATTATATTTTTCTTTTAATATAGTAGTATCATATACTGATTTAGTATCAATAAAATCATATTTAATATATCTATCTAGATTTTCTTCTTTAAAGTAATCTAAAGATATATAATTAATAATATTTTTATCATATTTATTTGAGGTAATAACATCAATACTTTTAGGTACTTTTTCATAGAAGGTATTGATATCTTTATTTTTATAACCTAAATCTAATAATTTATTAATATTATTTATAAAGTTTTCTTCTTCAACATAATTTATATCTAAATATTCATCAAAATATTCTTTCTTATAGTTATTTTCTATAACTGCTGTTTCTAATGTCTTAGAATACTTTTTAGTTTCTTTTATCTTTTCATAATAATTATCTTCTTTAAATACATTAATTACATCTTTTTGATAACCATATCTTTTTGGTACTATTAAATAGATACCTATAGATAATATGATTAATAAGAATAAAATTAATATTAATATTCTTTTTTTATTTATTTTTCTTTTTCTCTTTTTCATATTATCACCAACCATAATAATTATATATCAAAAGTAATTAAAAAGCAATTGGTAAAAAGTAATTTTACAGGGTAAAATATATATGATTTTACATATTTTACATTTACTAAAATGGCATAAAATGGTATAATTAAAGAGCAAAGAAGGTATAAAATGAAAAGAAGTGAAATTGATAGGAGTAAATTATCTCCGATGATGAAACATTATGTAGAATTAAAAGATAAATACGAGGATACAATAATATTATATAGACTTGGAGATTTTTATGAAATGTTTTTTGAAGATGCTGAAGAAGTAGCTCATGCTTTAGAGCTTACACTTACTGGTAAAAGCGCTGGACTTGATGATAGAGTTCCAATGTGTGGGATACCGCATCATGCCGCTGAAGTATATATTGATAAACTAATTAAAAAAGGATATAAAGTAGCTATATGTGAACAATTAGAGGATCCAAAGACCGCTAAAGGAATAGTAAAAAGAGATATTGTTGAAGTAATATCTTCTGGTACAGTAATTAATACTAATTCTTTAAATGAAAAAGAAAATAACTATATAGGATGTTTATATGACTTTTCTTATGGTTTTGTTCTTACTTATTCAGATATTACTACAGGAGAAGTATATAGTGAGTTACTTACTAATAATACTGATGATGTAATATATAAAATATTATCTTTAGATATTAAAGAATTAATAGTAAATGAACTTATTAATAAAGTATTATTGTCTAAGATAAGAAGTTTAAAAATACCTGTTACTATACAAAATGAATTATTAAATGATAAATATCAAAATATTTATCAAAATATTAGTGATGCTAGAATTGTTAATTCAATTAAGTTATTATTATATTATTTAGATGTATTACAAAAAAGAAATCTATCACACTTCCAAGAAGTTGTTATTAAAGAAAAAGAACAATACTTAGAAATGGATATTCATACAAAGAGAAATCTAGAACTTACAGAATGTTTAAGAACTAAAGAGAGAACTTATTCATTACTTTGGCTATTAGATAATACAAAGACCGCGATGGGTAGTAGAAAACTTAAGTATTTTATTGAAAATCCATTATTAGATATTAATAAGATTAATAAAAGATATGATATAGTTAGTAAGTTACTTGAAGAATTTATTTTAGCAGAAGAACTTAGAAATGATTTATATGAAGTGTATGACCTAGAAAGATTATGTGGTAAATTATCTTTTGGTTCTGCAAATGGTAAAGACTTATTACAATTAAAAGCTTCTTTAAAAGTACTTCCTAGTATTAAGGAAAAACTAGAAACGATAGGCTTTTATGAAAAGATTACTACAATGAGTGATCTATACGATTTATTAGAAAAGTCTATATATGAAGAACCTCCCAATACAATAAAAGAAGGATATTTAATTAAAGATGGATATTCTAGTGAACTTGATGAACTTAAAGATTTAAGTAGAGGTGGAAAAGACTTTATTAGTAGATTTGAAACTGAAGAGAGAGAAAGAACTGGTATTAAAGGATTAAAAGTTGGTTTTAATAAAGTGTTTGGTTATTATATAGAGATTAGTAAATCTTATTTAAATATGGTTACTGATGATATGGGTTATATTAGAAAGCAAACTTTGGCTAACTGTGAAAGATTTATTAATCCAATATTAAAAGAAAAAGAAGATTTAATATTATCTAGTGAAGATAGAATTATTAATTTGGAATATAATTTATTTATAGAAATTAGAGATAAATGTAAGGAATATATTCCAGAACTTCAGAGAACCGCTAAAGTAATAAGTGAAATAGATGTACTTAGTTCTTTTGCCCTAGTTAGTGAAAAATATAATTATATTAGACCTATAATTACTAATGGTAATGAAATAAAAGTACTTAATTCAAGACATCCAGTAGTAGAAAGAGTATTAAAAGGAGAAGAGTATGTACCTAATGATATAGTTATGGATAATAATACAGATATTCTTTTAATTACTGGTCCTAATATGGCAGGTAAATCTACTTATATGAGACAACTTGGTATTATTGCTATAATGGCACAAATAGGATGTTTTGTACCTGCTGAAGAAGCAACACTTCCAATATTTGATAAGATATTTACACGTATTGGGGCATCTGATGATTTAGTTAGTGGTGAGTCTACATTTATGGTAGAAATGATGGAAGCTTCAAGAGCTATTAAATATGCTACAAGAAACAGTTTAATACTTTTTGATGAACTTGGTAGAGGAACCGCTACTTTTGATGGTATGAGTCTAGCACAAGCTATCTTAGAATATGTAGCTAATAAAATCAAATGTAAGACACTTTTTTCTACACATTATCATGAACTTACTGATATGGAAAAGACTATTCCTAATTTAAAAAATAAACATGTTTCGGCAGTAGAGGAAAATGGTAATATTACTTTCTTACATAAAGTAAAAGATGGCTCTGTAGATAAAAGCTATGGTATTAATGTTGCTAAACTTGCAGGACTTCCTGATGAAGTAATAGATAGAGCAAGTGGTATACTAAATATATATGAAAATAAAGAAAAGAAGACAGATACCATTATACAAACAACACTTCCACTTAATTTTGATGAAAAAAAGAGTGAAGTAGAAGAAGAAGTTAAAAATATTGATATTTTAAATATTACACCAATTGAGGCAATAAATATATTAAGTAAACTTAGAGAAAAAGTTAAATAGATATTGTATAATATTTAAAAATATTTTATACTATGGTTAGGTGATAAGAATGAAAAAAATGAATAGAAAAGGATTTACTTTAATAGAGTTACTTGCAGTACTTGTAATACTTGTAGTTATTATGGCTATTGCAATACCAAGTGTTACTTCTTCAATTGAAAGAAGTAAAGATAAAGAAAAAAATATGAAGATTAAACTTATAGAATCTGAAGCAGAATTATATATTGATAGATATAGTAGTACTGCAACTACAATTACTGTTCCTACTTTGATTAACGATGCAAAAAGTACACTTAGAGCAACCGATATAGCAGATCCTAATAATTCTAAGAGAACATTATGTGGATATGTTAAGTGTCAAAATAAATCTTGTAAATTCAAAGAAGATACATCTAATACAGTTACTTATTGTGTTAATATAACTTCATAATAATAGATAGAAATGAGAATGATAAAATGAAAATAATATTAATTAAATATGGTGAATTAACCACTAAAAAGGATAATAGGAAGTTATTTATAAATATTCTTTATAATAATATTAAAAGAGCATTAGAAAATTATAATGTTAAAATAATTAAAAATAGAGTAAGAATGTTTATTGAAACTGAAGATAATATCGATGAGATAGTGGATATTCTTAAGAATATATTTGGTATTCATAGTATAGTTATAGCTACTAGAGTGAATACTAATATTGAAGAAATAGAAAAAGAAGTATTAAATATTGCAAAAGATACAAAGTTTAATACTTTTAAAGTAGAAACTGATAGAGCAGACAAGTCTTTTCCTATATCTAGTATGGATTTTAGTAGAAGAATTGGGGCTTTAATACTTAAGAATATTGATAATATTAAGGTTGATGTATATAATCCAGAGTACTTATTAAAAATTGAAATAAGAGAGGATTATACATATATATATCATAAAGAAATAAGTGCTTCTGGTGGCTATCCTGTTGGAGTAGCCGGTAAAGGCCTTCTTATGTTATCAGGAGGAATTGATTCCCCAGTGGCAGCTTATTTGGCAATGAAGAGGGGAATCAAGGTAGAATGTGTGTATTTTGAGTCTCCACCACATACTAGCATAATGGCTAAGAATAAGGTAAAAAAATTAGTAGAGCTTCTTACAAAATATGAACCTTCTATAACATTACATGTTATAAAATTTACTGATATTCAGGAAGCAATATATAAAAATATTGATCCTACATATATGATAACCATTATGCGTAGAATGATGTATAGAATAAGTGAAAAACTAATGGAAAAGAATAACTTACTATGTCTTATTAATGGTGAGTCAGTAGGTCAAGTTGCAAGTCAAACTCTTACTAGTATGAGAGTAATTAATGCTGTTACTAATAAACCTGTTATTAGACCAGTAGCATGCTTGGATAAATTAGAAATTATTGATATATCTAAAAAAATTGGTACTTATGAAACTTCTATTCTTCCATATGAAGATTGCTGTACTATATTTTTACCTAAACATCCAGTTATTAATCCAGATATTGATAAAGCAGTTCTTTATGAAAAAAGTTTTGATTATGAAAGTTTAATTAATGCTGCGATAGAAAATGAAGAAGTTATTAAAATAAGTAATAAGAAAAAAGATTTTGATATTTAAATAAGAGTAAAAATATAATTACTCTTATTTTACTAATATAAATAATTGTTTATAGTAAAAATTACCATTAATTTAGATGCATGAAATTGTTAATATTTCACAACCTATTAGTGTAGGAGGTGAAAATAATGAGTAACAATACAAATAGTAAGATGGTAGTTCCAGGAGCTAAACAAGCTATCGAAAGAATGAAATATGAAATAGCTAACGAATTTGGTGTTAATTTAGGACCAGATACAACTTCAAGAGCTAATGGATCAGTTGGTGGAGAAATCACTAAGAGATTAGTTCAATTAGGACAAAACCAAATCAGTGGTTCAAATTACCAAGCTAAATAGTTAATTTAAGTATAAAAAAAAGTCTCATGACATCGATGAGGCTTTTATTTTTTTGTTGTTTATTCTTTTTGGTGTAAAGTTAGGATTAAAAAATAAAAAGAGACTGACCCCCTAAGGAACAGTCTCCCAAAAAGAATAAAAAGGGGTTGGCTAGTGTGATACTAGCACCAATTCGCCTAATATCGAACTGGTGATTAATATAATAAACGAAGTTGGGTATTTTGTCAACCCTAAAATTAAAAAAAATAAAAAAATATTTTAAATATTGTTATTATTAAAAAAATATGGTATTATTTTATTAGAAATAGAGGAGTTAAAAATGAAGAAAGCAAAATTAGTAGGAACAATATTTGGGGTTATTTTATTTATAGCATTAATTGCTGGTTTTACTTATGCATGGGTATCATGGCAAAGCGATAACATTAATATAAGTGGAACTGCAGATTGTTTTGATATTGATTATGGAATAAGTCAGCAAATAGGAAGTGCTAGTACAAAGGGAAGTCTAGAAATGGCTAGTTCTTATACTGAAGGATTATCGGCAAAAGTTAGTTTGGCCCTTAAATCTACTTGTACTAATGTATCAGGTACAGCAACACTTTATTTAAATACAAGTTCTGCAAGTTCTAATATTTTAAAGGGCGCACTTAAGTATACAGTACTTAATGGTAGCACAGTAGTTGGTACGGGAGTAATTAATACTAGTAATAAAATTACTTTAGTAAATCATTTAGATGTTAGTAGTACGACACCAGTTACATATACTGTATATGTATGGTTAGATGGAACTATTGCGGATAATTCATATGCTAATGCAACGTATACTGGATATATATCTGCTGAAGCTGTATCTAAATAATCTTGCTTATATATAATAGATATGGCTGATATTTTGTTTTTAGACCTAAGGCTAAAAACAACACTTCAAGATTATAAGCTTGAAGTGAACATAAAACATATTAAAATATGACAAAATAGGACAAAAAAGCAATATAATACTTGCTTTTTTATTCTTTTAAGTGTAAACTATTTATTAGGAGGAAGATTGTTATGGCAAATCAAAGTTCAAAAAATAAGAATACAAAAAAAGTGAATAATAAAGGTGGTCAAAATAAAAATACTAATAAACAAAATACAAAGAAAGTAGATACTAAAGCAAGTGTTAAGAAAGAAAATGCTAAAAAAGTAGAAACTAAGAATATTGTACATGAAGAAGTTAAAGTAAAAGAAATAGTACCAAAAGTAGAAGAGGTAAAAGAAGAAAAAGTAGTTAAAGAAAAGAAGAGTTTTTCTCTAACTTCAAAACAAAAAGATTTAATATTAATTCTTTTAGTGGTTGTTCTTTTAGTGGTTGCATTATTTGTTACTATGAAAAAAACTCCTAAACTAGATATAGAATTACCTATAACTCTACAAGGAGAAGTGGGATTTACTGAGATTACATATTCAGAGTATGAAGAAAAAATGAATGCTAAAGAACCATTCTTAGTAGTAATAGTAAGAGATGGATGTGGCTACTGCGAAATGTATGAACCAATAGTAGAAGAGGTTGCTAATGAATATAGACTTCCTATTTATTATATAAATATGACTAATTTAAATAATGATGAGTATACTGCTCTTGGAACATCTAATTTTTACTTTAAAAAGAATCAAGGTAAATGGGGTACTCCAACTACATTATTTATGTATGGTAATTCAGTAATTGATTCTATACCTGGATATGTTGATAAAGATGAATTTGTTAAATTTGTTAAAGAAAACTTTAAAGTAGAGGGATAAAAGAATGAATCAAGATATATATTTAGGGGCTAAGGAATTTAAGAAAAAATATCCTAAAACTATAGCTTTTAGATTAAAAGCTCATGCTAAAGTGGCTAGTAAATTTGTTGATAATGGTGAAAAAGTAAAATATGTATTTGTAGCACAAAAGAATTTTAAAAGTTATGAAATATGTAATACTAATATAGTAGTACTTACCGATAAAAGATTAGTTGTGGCTACTAAAAGATTACTTTTTGGATACTTTTATAGAGTAATTACTCCAGATATGTTTAATGATTTAACTATTAAAACAAATATTATTTGGGGTAAAGTTATTATTGATACTATAAAAGAAAAGATTATTCTTTCAAATATTGATCCTAATGCTCTACCTGAGATAGAGGAAAATGTATCTAATGTTATGATGGAAGAAAAGAAAAAATATATACAAAGAGAAAGTGAAGTAAAAGAGTAAGCTTTCTCTTTGTTTTAAGGGTGGTACTATGAAAATTGAAAAATATGAGTTTACTAAGAAGAATAATTATAATATTTATTTATCTAATGGTGAAGTAATTACTTTGAATGGGAGAGTTATTACTAAGAATGAACTTTTACTAAAGAAAGAGATTGATAAAGAGTTATATAGTAAATTAATGCATGATAATAATGTTTGTGAGGCTTTTGATGCTGGTGTTAAATATATTGCTATTAGACTTAGAAGTATTAAGGAAATGAGAGATTACTTATTTAAGAAAGGGTATTTAGTTGATGTAGTTAATGAAACTATTCAGAATCTAATTAATAATGGTTACTTAGATGATGATAGATTTACTAAGGCTTATATTAAGGATAAAATGGCTTTTACCTCTAAGGGGGATTATAAGATTAGAATGGAACTTAGTAATCTTGGTATAGATAATGGTATAATAGATAATAATATTTTAATGATAGATAATGGTATGCTTATTAATAAAATGAAAAAGATTATTGATAAAGATATTAAGAATAATAAGAAATATAATGGTAGTGAACTTAGAAATAAGATATATAATCATTTGATTAGTCAAGGTTATAGTAAAGAAAAGGTAATAAATATTATTAATACTTATGATTTCTAGTATAAAATGTTAATTATTAGTAAAAATATAAATGGAGGGATAAAATGAAAAAAATAGTTTCTTTGTTTATATTTTTATTATTACTTGTAGGTTGTTCATTATCTAATAGTCCTACTTCAAAAGTTGAAGAACTTTTAAATAAATATCAAACTTTGGATAGTGATATTAAGAGTGGTATTGATGATGTATTAAAAGAAGAGAATCTTAATACTTCTCAAAAGGAAAGATACCGTAAGGTTATTGAAAAACAGTATAGAAATTTAGCTTATGAAGTTAAGGATGAAAGAATAGATGGAGATACCGCCACTATTACGGTGGAGATTGAAGTTATTGATTATAAAAAACAAGTTAATGATACTAATAATTATTATCAAGGAAAGACTGATTATACAGTTGAAGACTATAATAATACTAAACTAGATAAGTTAGAGAAGGCTAAAGATAAGGTTAAATATACTATTGACTTTGAAGTAAAGAAAGATAGTAATGGTAATTGGAAATTATCTTCACTTAGTAATGAGACTATTAAGAAAATACAGGGAATGTATTAATTAGTAGTTTCTTTTTGTTTTAGAATATGGTAAAATTAGTATGGTGATAGATATGGAAAGAAATGAAGACTTGACTAGAGTCTTTGATAGAACTTGGAAGGCTAATCATAATAATGATGTTAAAGAAGCAAGGGCTAAGGAGAAAAAATTCTGGAATAAGATGTTTAATGTTAAAGAGAGTAATACCTCTAGTAGAGGGGTTATAACTCCTGGTGAACAAGTGGGAAATCTGCAGAGAAATATGAATAATGCTGCTGATTTTCAGAAAAGGAATAATATTAATAATATAGTAAAGAAGTGGAAGTAATGGTAGATTTATATAAATATGAAAATGAATTATATGATAAAGGATTAAATTTTATTGGGGGAGTAGATGAAGTTGGAAGAGGACCACTGATTGGTAGCGTAGTAGCAGCTTGTGTTGTACTTCCGCGTGATTTTGTGCTTGAGGGACTTACGGATTCAAAGAAGTTATCTGAGAAGAAGAGAGATGAGTTTTATAAGGTTATTGAAGATAAGGCTATTGCTATTGGGATTGGGATTGTAGATGAGAGAAAGATTGATGAAGTTAATATTTATGAAGCCACTAAAATAGCAATGAAAGAGGCTATTAAAAATACTGGGATTAAACTTGATCATGTGCTTATTGATGCAATGCCCCTTGATATTGATGTTGATACCACGAGTATTATTAAGGGTGATGCTAAATCTATTTCAATCGCGGCGGCTTCGGTAATTGCAAAGGTTACTAGGGATAAGATGATGTATGATCTTGATAAGATTTATCCTATGTATGATTTGGCTCATAATAAGGGTTATGGTACAAAGAAACATATTGAGGCTATTAAGAAGTATGGTATTACTAAATATCATAGATTAAGTTATAAACCTGTTTCTGATTATAAGGATAAAGTTAATGATATAGAAAAAGAATTATCTGTGAATTAGTGAAGTTGTAAGATAAAAGTAGACACAAAAAGAATGTGTTTGCTTTTTCTTTTGTTAAAATAGAAATAGGAGGTAAAAATATGGCAAAGAAAGGTCAAAAATTTAAAACATGGACAGCTGATGAAAAATATAATGTAATCAAACCAATTATTGATTTAGAAATTAGCTTAGCACAAACAGGTAAAAATACAGGTGTTAGTAATAGTATGTTACACCGTTGGATTAAGTCATATAAGGAAAATGGTTACGATGGTTTAAAAGCCAAAAAGAAGCCTGGAAATCCACTAATGAAATATTCCAGAAGAAAAAATCTTACAAAAGAAGAACATTTAGAATATGAAAATATGAAGTTGAGAATTGAGAACGAATTATTAAAAAAAGGATACCTAATGAAAGGAGATGGTACAATTGTAAAATACACGAAATAACCCAAATAAAATATGAAATAATTGAATTATTAAGCAAAGAATTTAATATAAAATCCTTATGTTTAATTATGAAAGTATCTAGAAGCGGTTATTATAAATGGCTTAAAAATAAAGAAAATTTAAATAACTATGAATTAAATAGAAAAGATTTAGGAATTTTGATAAAAGATATTCACACAAGAAAACCAAGTTATGGATATCATAGAATAAATGCAATTATAAGACGGGAAACTGGCTGGATTGTATCAGACAATTTGGTACATAAAGTATGTAAATTGTTAAATATAAAATCTAAAACAAGACATTATAAGTATAAGAAACCTGGTGAAGAGTCGATTAAATATTCTAACCAAATATGTGGTAATTGGAATACAACAAGACCTTTTGAGAAAATTGTATCAGATACAACTACGTTTTGGTTTAGGAAAAGAAAATATGATTGGACATTTTATTTAGATGTTTTTAATAATGAAATTGTTGGTTATGATGTAAGAGATTCAATGCATGGTAATGGAATCATAAATCATCGTGAAGCTTTAAATGATATGTTAAATAATAAAATAAAAAGAGGATATAAAGAACTTGAAACTATCGTTCACACAGATCAAGGTTCAGTATATTCCTCAGTGTCATTTAACAATATATTTAAATCTTATATGGTTACTAGATCTATGTCTAGAGCTGGTACACCAACTGATAATCCAGTTATTGAATCAAAAAATGGCTGGATTAAAAAAGAAATGTATATTGATTTTGACATAAATAATTATAACACAGTTCAAAAATTTATTGATGATATAGTTTGGGATAATAATAATTTTAGACCAAGTTATGCACTAAACTATAAAACCCCAATTGATTATAAAACTCAACTAGGGTTTAAATAATATTCTTTTAGTGTCTACTTTTTATTGACAAGTTCATTTTTCTTTAGTTTCTTCTTTTGTTTTTTCTTTCTTTTTATCATGATTCCATATTATATTAGTTTTTAATATTAGTAATAAAATTAATACAAATAATATAGCATATATAACCATACCATAAATATTGCTACCAAGCATACTATTACCAACAGCGTATACAATAGAAGCTGAAGCAAATAGTAAATCAACTATATATATTATAATTACTGTCTTTTTTTGAGATAACTTTAATTTTAACAATTGATGATGTAAATGATTTTTATCAGGTTCTCCAAGTGGCTTATGATTAATAAGTCTTCGAAGAATCGCAAATAAAGTATCAAGTATAGGAATAGCAAGTAAAAGTATAGGTATAATAAATGAAGTCAAAGTTACATTTTTAAATCCTAACAATGCAATAACCGCAATTATATAACCTAAAAACATACTACCAGAATCACCCATAAATATTTTTGCTGGATTAAAATTATGTACTAAAAATCCAAGTGTACTGCCAAGCATTATAAATGTTAATATAATATCAAGACCATTAGAATTATTAAGAAGCATTGCTATTATACCAATAGTTAAGAAATATATACTAGCAATACCCGAAGATAAACCATCTAAGCCATCAATTAAATTAATACAGTTTATAATAGCTACGATAAATATTATTGTTATAGGATATGCAAGTATTCCAAAATTCAAATATAATCCAAATGCTGAAATATCTTTTAATAATATACCACCATATAATGGTATTATTGAAGCTCCTACTGTTTGAGCAAGTAACTTCCATTTAGCAGGTACTGGTTTTATATCATCAAATATACCAGTAACCAATATTATAAAACTACCAATAAGTATTGCATTCATTTGTACCGAATGAATACCAAATAACATATAGCCAAGTAAAAAGCCAGCATATATGCCAAGACCACCTAATCTAGGAATAGGTACCTTATGTACTTTTCTTTCATTAGGCATATCAAGTGCTCCAATAAAATTAGCCATCTTTTTTACAACAGGAACAAATAAAGCAGTAAATAAAAATGTTGTTCCTACCATTAGTAAAACTCTTTTTATATCCATAATTATATACAACTCCTTAAATCAAATTACATCTATATTATATAATATATTTATATTTTAATCAATAAAAGAGCAAAAAAAAGAATAGCTTATTTACTATTCTTAACATAATTATATGAATCTTTTACCATATCTTCGATGTTATAAGTGCAAGACCAATCTAGTATATCTTTAGCCTTACTAGCATCAGCATAACAAGATGCTATATCTCCATCTCTTCTACCTACTATTTTATATGGAACATCGATATTATTAAATTTCTTAAAAGCTTCAACAAGTTCTAATACACTATAACCATTACCAGTACCTAGATTAAATGCATCAATACCATTATTATTAAGTACCCAATTAAGTGCCTTAATATGACCTTTAGCCAAATCAACAACATGAATATAATCTCTAACACCAGTACCATCTATAGTATCATAATCGTTACCAAATACAGATAATTCTTTTAATTCTTTATTAGCTACTTTAACTATATAAGGCATCAAATTATTAGGAATATCATTAGGATTTTCACCTATTAAACCACTCTTATGTGCTCCAATTGGATTAAAATATCTAAGTAAAGCAATATTCCAAGTATTATCAGAAACATATAAGTCATTTAATATTCTTTCAATCATAATTTTAGTTTCACCATAAGGATTAGTAGCATGAGTAACATCAAAGTTTTCTTTAATAGGTAAACTCTTCGGAGTACCATATACTGTAGCACTTGAAGAAAATACTATATTTTTAACATTATGTTCATTCATTACTTCACATAAAGTAAGTGTACTATCAATATTATTTCTATAATACATAAGAGGTTTCTTTACCGATTCGCCTACAGCCTTATATCCAGCAAAATGAATTACAGCATCAATCTTATTATCATTAAATATCTCTTCTAATAGTTTTTTATCACATACATCACCCTCATAAAAAATAACATCTTTTCCTGTAATTTTTTTAATTTTATCTACTACTTCTCTTTTAGAATTAGATAGATTATCAATAATAACAACTTCATAATCATTATTAAGAAGTTCAATAGCAGTATGGCTACCAATATAACCAGTACCACCAGTAACTAATATTTTCATAATATCATATCCTCCTACTTATATTTATCAATAATAGCATCAACTATATATTTACTAGCAAAGCCATCTCCATAAGGATTAGATGCCTTACTCATCTTATTATATTCATTCTTATCATCTAACAACTTTTTAGTTTCATTATAAATAACATCTTCTGAAGTACCTACTAATTTCAAAGTACCTGCAGCAATACCTTCGGGTCTTTCTGTTGTATCTCTAAGTACAAGAACAGGCTTGCCAAGTGAAGGAGCTTCTTCTTGAATACCACCAGAATCAGTAAGGATAATATAACTCTTATTTTGAAAATTATGAAAATCAAACACTTCTAAAGGTTCTATCAATCTTACTCTATCAGTATCTTTAAATATTTCATTAGCAACTTCTCTAACTTTAGGATTTAAATGTATTGGATATACTACTTTAACATCAGGGTATTCACCCACTATTCTTCTTACAGCCTTAAATATATTTCTCATAGGTTCACCAAGATTTTCTCTTCTATGAGCAGTAAGTAAAATCATTCTATCATTACCTATCCAATCAAATATTTCATTATTATAGTCTTTATTTACAGTTGTTTTCATAGCATCAATTGCAGTATTACCAGTAACATATATTTTATCTTCTGATATATTTTCTTCTAACAAATTATGTTTACTTACATCAGTAGGAGCAAAATACATATCACACATTCTATCTACCATTTGCCTATTCATTTCTTCAGGAAATGGTGAATACTTATTCCAAGTTCTAAGACCAGCTTCAACATGTCCTATATCTACTTGATTGTAAAAGGCTGCTAATGCACCAGCAAAAGTTGTAGTAGTATCACCATGAACAAGTACAATATTAGGTTTTTCTTTTTCTATTACATCTTCAAGTCCCATAAGTACTCTAGAAGTAATTTCACTAAGAGTTTGGCCTTGTTTCATAATATTTAAATCATAATCAGGATTAATATCAAACACATCAAGTACTTGATCTAACATTTCTCTATGCTGAGCAGTAACACATACTATGCTTTCAATTTCTTTTCTTTTTTCTAATTCTTTAACAAGAGGTGCCATCTTGATAGCTTCCGGTCTTGTTCCAAATATTGTCATAACTTTAATCATTAATTATCTTCTCCTTTTTAATTATAAATGGTAAAAATACTAAAAATGGTGAACAAGTAAATAAACCATAAATATATCTTAATTCGCAAAATACTGGAGTTGAAGCCATCAAAGATAGCCATAAACCAAATAAAGGTATATAACAAAGAAGATATTTTTTATTTCCAAAATACATAGTCATTACAAAGGAAATTAATAAAATAATAAATTGTAATCCTAAACTCCATATAATATTAGAAAGTGGTATTTTTCTCGAAACACTAATATCAATAACTTTATTATACCATTTAGGTGTCAAAGGAGTATTTCTAATATTTTCTTCTGGGAAGAAACCTACGCTTTCACCACCAGTTGAAGCATAAATAACATCAGGATACCAATAACCTAAAGTTTGTGAAAAATATGCTTCAAAATAAATATTTGGATATTTAGTAAATAAATGCAAGTAAGTATCTAAAAAATCCCTTTTATTGTCTGATAAGATTTCATTATTAGCTAAACTCTTAATAGGATCACTTATATATGGTTTATATTCAGTACTCACTTTGTCGTAATCAATAAATAATTTTTTTAAATATTTTTCATCCTTAGCAGTTATATTTTTATCTAGAGCAATTACTCTTGCTATTTGCTGTAATGGAATTGAAAATGCCTCAACTGAAGTAGTTTTCTCTATATTAAAGTAATCGAAGACCGGACCCTTAATTACAAAGTAAAAACAAGCTATAGAAATAGTGATGATACTCATCATAATTCTTTTATTTTTCATAAAGCCAATTATAAATGGAATACAGAATAAATAAACATATATACCATTGTTTCTAAAGAACAGCATAATAAGTACACCAATTATAAATAAAATAATATATGCAATCTTAATTTTACTTTTGCTCGAAATAAACTCATATAAACAAATTAATATAAGAAGAAAAGAACCACCAAACATTATATCTCTCCATAATGTAATGCTATAATGAGCGTGTAATGGATTAAATGCAAAAAACAAAGTCAAAAATATACATATTTTTTTATTAAGTCCCTTATTATAAAAATATCTAATTGAAGTAGAAAAAATAAGAGACATACAAAGCATTTGAACAAGTGTAGAAAATGCTATAGATTTACTTAAACTATGAAACAAAAATTTTCCAAGATGAAAAAATATACCAAAAAACCAAGTATGACCAAAAGTATGGTAATCACTCAATATAAAATTATTAGCATAATGAATAACATAATAAGAATCAGGAGTCATAATTGCCGGATAAAATCTAATAAAATACAGAAAGTATCCAATAAATATTACACCAATCATCAAAATAAATGTTTTAATTTTCATTTTATTATGTGCTTCAATTACTTCAATTTTTTTTAATTTATAAAATAAAATTCCAAATAATTTATAAAATAAAATGAATAGACCAAAAAAGCACAGAATAGTAAGAAAAAGATTTTTCAAATTAAAAATATAATTAACCTCTTCTATATATAAATTTACCATATTTCCAATTGATAGCATCAGACTCAAAAGTAAAGATATAATTATAGAATACCTTTCTTGCTTTTTATTTAAACTTAATTTATATTTATAAAAGAAAATAAATAATATTAAAAAAAGCAATGTAATCAAAAGATTATAAGAACCATAATTATAAATTAACCTAGTATAAATTAAAATTCCAAAAAACGATAAGAAAGACTCTATTAAATTAACTAATACTTTTTTCATTATTTTCTCCCCAAGGTCATCACACATACTCCAATTATCACTATAAATATTCCTATTCCTTGAGTAAGTGTTATTTTTTCTTTTAATATTAAACAAGATTCGATTATAACAAGAGTATTAACTAAAGCAACAGAAAGTGGCATTGCTATAGTTAAGTTGCTTTTGCTAACTATTAACATCCAAAGTATAAAACTACAGCCATAACATAATAGACCTAAAATCATTTTAATTGAATAGTTAATTTTAAGTCCAAATATAGATAATGTTAAATTACTATTAGCACTACCAAGTTTAAACAGAATCAATCCAGAAGACGCTAAAAGCACATAACAAGCAAACATAATTATTAATTTCATACTAATCCTTCTTTCCATTTTTATTTACACTTTCCTTTAACATAGATATTTCTTGTATTAATAATTTAGTTTTTTCGTTTTGAATCGATATACTTGTAGTAATAATAAACGAAACATAAAACAAGAAGAAAAAGCCAAGTAAGAATACCATATTTGATGGTTCCTCGAAACCAGCAAGTTTTGAGATTTTGAAAACAATTTCAGGAAATATAACGACGATTGTCATCAAAATAATTAAAAATATCCAAAAACTAGCATACTTCATCGTAAGTCTTTTTTTCTTTACAGTTCTAATTATCAAAAACAACTGAAATACTAATAGTAATAATAAAGATATTTTCAATACAATATTCATTTTTTCATCTCCCCACTTATACTAGTTATTACTATTGATATTGATACACTAAACATATAGTAAATACTCTTTAATGGTTTTATTGAAGAACTACCAAATTCCCTTTCATGCATTTCAACAGGTATTTCTTTAACTTTAAATCCTTTACTTATAAGTTCTACCGTTGATTCTGGTTCAGGATACTCCGTTGGATAGTGATCAGCAAACAATTTAATAACCTTTTTATCTCCTGCTCTAAATCCACTAGTAGGATCGTATATCTTTTTGCCAGTACATAATTTAATTAAGAAAGACAATATTTTAATTCCCATTCTTCTAGTACCAGTAGACTTAAACTTACTTAATTCACTTACAAACCTAGAACCAATAACAAAATTATTTCCTTTTTTTATCTCTTCTACCAAGTTATCTATATAATTTTCATCATGTTGTCCATCACCATCAAATTGAATAGCTATATCATAATTGTTTTTTAATGCATATTTGTATCCTGTTTGTACAGCACCACCAATACCAAGATTATGTACTAAATTAATAACATCATAATTGTTTTTTAAACATATTTCTCCAGTATTATCTTTACTGCCATCATTAATTATAATATAGTCTATCTCATTAGAAGATTTCTTTTTATACTTTTTTATTTTATTTATTGTATTTTCTATGTTTAACTCTTCATTATATGCTGGAATTATCATTAACACTTTCATTTCTTTTACCTCTTCTACTTTTATATATTTCACAAAAACTTAAAATACCAATACCAATAATTATATATCTTATAAAGAACATACTTATAGCATATCTACTAAAAGCAAATGTATAGGAATATATGGCTATTTGAGATCCATATGTTAATATTAAGAACAACCACTCTTTAATTCTCTTTTTATTTATAAAAATAAGTATTGAACTAATAACAAACAATATTATTTCAACTTTTCTTACTACATTTAATTGATTACCACTTATTCCCATAATAGTATCCCAATAAAAGTAATTATCAAAATTTTGTAATGGTTTATAAATTAAATATGATTTAAGCATAGAGACCTTATCTTTATTCCACCATTCATGCATTCGATATTTTGCTTTCAAGCCGTCATATTCTAATGAATAATACTTTGTCATATAATCTTTTTTATTAGGGTTTTGTAAATAGTATTTCATTTCAGCAGGCATTTTTTCATCAACATTTTTCACATAATCTAATTCTTCATCTGTAGGATAACCACTTCCCTGATATGTTCCTAAAAGCAGTGGATTACCTGTACCATATGTTAATGGAATAAAATGATTAAATATTTTATAGTTTCTATAAGTCCAAGGTATTAAACATAATAACAAAATAATTCCAGCAATTATACATTGCCTAATTAAAAGTTTAAAATTATATTTTTTTAATATTAAGAAAACAAACAGAAAAATAGGAAATATGCCTATAGTTGGACGTATAAATACTGCCAATATATAATAAATCACTATTAAAATAAAATCTTTTTTGTTCGCCTTCATAGATAATTTTAATGTATGATATATAAGTAAAGAAAATAGTAAAATATATGGTGTTTCAGTTAAAATTAAATTATCCATCCAAATATAATCAGCAGCAAGAAAAAACAAGCATGAAATAGCAGCAATATATTGATTAGAATATAATTTAATAGTCTTATAAACAATATAAATCGTTAACAATCCCATAACCAGCCATAATATTTTAAGAGAAATTATAAGCTTCGAACCAACACCAAATATTAGTGCCATAAATGCAATCAAAAATGTCATGCCTGGCATTATTTGTGCGGACAATACATCGTGCATTGTTATTTCACCAGTTTGTAAAAATACTATACCGCTTTTTATATAGTCAGCATCATCACTATTCAATGAATAATTAAATCCTAATTCTTTTAAAGCTAAAATATGTAAAATTAATGATATAATTAACACAACCAAAATACACCAATTATCTAAAAACAAAGACTTTATCTTATTTTTCTGCATATCTAACTCACCTATACTTTTTTATTCTAAATAAAAATTTAACATTGCTATCATAAAATCTTTTTAATCTTTTTGGTTCTTTCATAATTCTGTATAACCATTCTAGATTTAATTTAATAAATATTTTAGGTGCCCTTTTTTTCATACCACTCATTACATCAAAAGAACCGCCAACACCAACAAATATACCTTTTTTAAATCTATTTAAATGTTTATATATTAACATTTCTTGAAGTGGAATACCAAGTGCTACAAGAACTATATCAGGCTCAAGTTTTACAATTTCATCAAATACCTTATCTTTATCAGTAACATACCCATTAGAAGTACCAACTAGTTTTAAATTAGGATATTGTTCTTTAATAACTATTTTCATTGAATCAATAACTTCTTGCTTAGAACCAAATAAATAAATACTCTTTTTTTGTTCATTACCAAACTTTAATAATTCATTTGCAATATCTATTCCAGTAATTCTCTCTTCAATGTTATACCCAATCTTTTTACCAGCCTTCAATACACCTATACCATCTGGTACCATAACCGTTTCTTTATCTAATAACATTTTTCTTACATCTTCATTTTTTTCACTAATCATAAATGTTTCAGGATTAGCGGTAACAACAAATGTTTTCATATTATTTTTTAAATTATCACTTAAAATTTCATAAAAAGATTGTGCACCCTTTTTATATAATTTATCAAATAGTTTTCTCATCTATTCACCTCTTAGTTCCTATAACAATAGTATACCATTATTATATACTTTTTTTAATATTATTTTAGAATTTTTTCCCAAATATTAACTATTTTTTCTTTAGAAAATTCATTTGCTTTGTTTTTAGCCTCTATTCCTAATTCATTTCTTAGTTTAGAATCATTAATTACTTTTTCGATTTTTTCTATATATTCTTCTTCATTTCTATTTTTAATAATATAACCATTTTTATTATTATCAATTATATCATTAACTCCACTAGCAACTTCATAAGCTATACAAGGTATACCATAACTCATAGCCTCTAAAAGTACCATTGGAAGTCCTTCTGTTTCAGAAGCCATTAAAAATAAACTGGATTTTAACATATATTCTTCAATTTCTTCTTTGTTTTTATAACCAGTAAGTATAATTCTATCATTCATATTTAAATCATTAATTAACTTATTAAGATTATTAAATTCTTTACCATCGCCAATGATATATAATTTCCAATCATTTTCTTTTATTTTAGAAAAAGCTTTAATAATATCATCATTTCTTTTACCGTAATCTAATCTGCTTATAGTTATAATATTCTTTTTATCTAGTTTACTTTGTTTACTAGGTATATAATATAACATATTAGGTACCAAAACTACTTTAGTATGTTTATTCTTAATTAAAAACTTTTTATAATCTTTTTCTAAAGTCTTAGTAAGAGCAAATAAAAAATCTATATTATAATATTTATTTTTTAATATATTAATATATCTTTTATTATTATTATGATAATGATGTTCTTGTGCTATTTTAACTGAATTATCATTACCATATTTACTAAGTAAAGCACTAAAATCATATCTAGTGGAAACTATATATTTACTATCACAATTTTTTATATAGTTAATTACTCTAATTTTCTTTTTCGTTAATATACTAACAGACCTTATACCCTCTTTTAATATATTAAATATTTTATGATTATGAAAAGCATCTAAGAATTCTTCTTTATTTGGACCACCATCATATAAATATTTAACTTTAATTTTATCATTAAGTCTATTAGCTTGTGTCTTACTTAGTTTATAAAATGACATAATTTCAATATCGTAATCATCACATAAACTATTTGCAGTATTAATTGTAGCACTTTCTATACCACCATAACCTAGATGTAATAGCAAGAAACTTATTTTATTATCATTAATATTAATTTGATTTCGTTTTACTTCATTATATAGACCAACTAACAATAAAGACAAAATACAAGTGGTAAGAAATATTCCAAAAACATGACCAGCCAATATAGAAGATAAAATCATATAAGCAGAAGCAAGTAAAAATGAACAAGTAAATATATTAATTTTTTTCTTAAAATGTATAAGTAATGAGACTAAACTAAATGCAAAAATAGCGACAAATGGTATTGTAACCAAAAACATGCCAATTTTTCCAAGCCAAACTTCTTGTCCAATAAAATCTCTCTCTAGATATGGAAAATTAGAAGAATAACCTATTCCTAACCATTTATCTATTTTATCACTATGCTTATTTAATATATCATCATACATACTCATTTTAAAGCCTCTATAATTAGTTAAAAAAGAAGTATCTTGTTTAATCGTATCGAACCAAAAATCAAAGTTCTCTTTAACTGAATAAAACTCAACATACGACTTAGGAACGCTAAACTTTTGAGGACATTTTTCAATACAAAGTGATAAATACTCTTTTTCAATATTATCAATATTCTCCTCTTTCAATATAACATCTAGAGATAAATTATATTTATCACTTAACTCATCTATCAAATAATCACATTCTGAATTCACTGAAGATACATCGTTATCTGTATTATTATTTATATTAGTTATATATCCCTGCATTTTATATTTTACAGGTGAATAACTAAAAAGAAATAATATAAAGCAAAATTCTAATACAAAGAACAAGCATCTTATTTTTAATACTTTTTTCTTGTAAAAAACATATTCTATTAATGCATAAACAAATATTGATAAAATAGAAAAAGTAATAGCAAAAAAGGCTGTCTTTGTAGATAACATTAATGCTGCAATTAATTTAATTAAAAATGACAAATAATATTTGCAATCATTTTTTAATAATGTATAAAAAGCAGATATAAAAAGCAAAGATCCCAATATAGCAGAGAGTTGATTAGTTGAATAAAATAATCCTTTTGATGTATATAAATCAACATCATTAATATTAATGCCATTAAACCAGCTAAATATATTACCTATTATAGTAACATTTCCTTCATAGTTAGAAGAATACCCAACATATGAAAACTTAAAAACATTGCTAATAACTATTATTAAACTAAATATTAAACTAATTTTTGATAAAGTACCCATTATATCTATCGTTTTAAGATTAGATTTCATGTATACAAACAAGACAATCAAAGGTAAAATATAAGCCCTAACAATATAATATAATTCTACAATCATTGATATATTTTCGTTAATATATATAAAGCCTTTAAAAGATAAAATATGCAAAATATGCAGAAGAATATATATACCATAAACAATTATTATTGGAATTGTTTTTTTAGAAAATATTTTTTTGTTTTCTTGTTTACTTTTAAAAAACAACAAGACAAACAAAATAAAAGTAAATAAAAAGTTAATCAATTCAACAAAGGAAAAACCAAATAATTGAAATTTGTTACCTACTGTTGAACGATAAATATCCATGAATGGAAGTAAAAAACTAAGTAATAAAATATATTTATCATAATTTTTCTTTTTCATTCTTATCATCCCTAACATTAATTCTTTTTTATTTTAAATATAAAATTAATAATACCATACTGCTTTTTTAATAACAACTTATATATAATTTTTCGATTTTTATCCAATTGTGACAAATAACTATTACTTTTAAAATTTGGAAAATTATCATTCATATAACATAATAACTTATCAATAGTTTCTAATTTTATATTCTTATCTGCTTCAGATCTAATTATTCTAACAATAGCGGATATATATATATGATCAATAGCCAAAAACTCTATAATTTCCTTATTATCATCATACATAGAGCTTTTTAATATACTATCAAAAGCTTCTAAAATCTCAAGATTTCTTAAAACATTAGAATTATTCATCGTTGATCCTTCTCTTATTAAATAATCATACAAAGGTTCATTTACATACCCAATCCTATTTGCCTTACATATTACATTAATAGAAAAATCAAAATCTTCATACCATACTTTACTTCTAAAAGATAGGTCATCAAGAATAGATTTTTTATATATTTTATTCCATACTGCTTTTTTTCCCAACAAAGCATTAATTTTATTATCTTCATAATTAATATGTTCTAAATCTATTTTTTTATTTTTATAATCTTCACTAACATTATAATTTCCACATATAACTATATCCAAATCATCATCTACAGCTTTTTTATATAGTTTTTCAAACATTTGAGGTTCAACAAAATCATCTGAATCAACATAACCAATATACTTTCCATTAGCTTTTGTTAATCCATAATTTCTTGCAGAGCCTTGTCCTCCATTTTCTGTTATATATGATTTTATATTTTTATATTTCTTAGCATAATCATCAATGATTTTTTGACTATTATCTTTTGAGCCATCATTAACAACTATTATTTCAATATCTTTAAGTGTTTGTGAGACCAAACTTTTTAAACATTTATCAATATATTTTTCCACTCCATACACAGGAACTATTACACTAACACTATATTTTATCATTATTTTTCATCTCCAATCATTTTTTCAATATTTTTTATTTGGCTTTCGATAGAAAAATTCTTTGAATAACAAATAGCTTCTCTGCTAAATTTATTATACAATTTAGTATCAGCCATCAATAATTCTATTTTACTTACAAATTCTTCAATATTATTAGCTATAAATCCACATTGCTCATCATTAGATATTTCTAGTGCTCCACCAACATTTGTAGAAACAAATGGTACACCTAAAGTAATAGCTTCCACAAATATTGTCGGAAAGCCTTCACTATAAGAGCAACCTATCACTATATGTGCATTCTTAATATATGGATATGGATTTTTTTGATATCCAAGTATATCAATATATTTTTCAATTTTTAATTCAGAAATTCTCTTATTCATTTGCTCCAACAAATCACCTTTTCCAATAAATTGCATTTTAAAATCATATCCAGCATCAACTAGTTTTTTAGCAACTTCAATTGCAAATAAAGGATTTTTATTGTTATCAAATCTATTGATAAATAAAATTATCTTCTTTTTATTTTTTACTTCAAAACTTGTAGACTTATCTATTATATTTTGTATATTAAATCCGTTGTTAATAAGAACTATTTTATTCTTATATTCGGGAAAAACTTCTAATAGTGATTTCTTTGTATTATTAGAAATTGCTACAATTTTATTTACATTTTTAAAGCTTTTCTTTTGAGCAATATAATTTAGTTTATCATTATTCAAATCATAAACATCACCATGAACCCAAGCATAAGTTTTACACTTTTTATCAAGTAAAAAGGTAGGAATTAAATAATTAAAAGATATTTGCATATCATAATTATTTTTTATATATTTTTTCCTTAAATAATAAGGAAAAACATATAAAAGAATCTTATATAAAATTTTTTTTAAAATACTATCATTATCAGCATCAATTATAGGTTCAAGTAAAGTTACATTATCATTAATTTCTTCATTATTAATATTAGTATGCCAATACTCAATAATATCAATATCATACCTATTTTTATCTAAATTATTTACTATATTAGCAAGCACTCTTTCAGCACCGCCTCCGTAAGTAAATGACCAAATTATAAATAATATCTTTTTCTTTTTCATTTTTAACATCCTATTCAAATTCAACTGTTTCCTTTACATCATTATTTATTTCATATGGAAAATCATATAAATAATCTTTTAATTTTTCTTCAATAATTCTACTCTCTTCCAGATACTCTTTTTTTCTAAACAATTGTGTGTTCTTAATTGATATATCAGGATTAAATCTTGATTTTTTATTTACATGATCTTTCTCAGTAAAGCCCAAAAATTTTGTTATTTCTTTTACTTTATTTTCATAATCATAAATTAGATCTTCAAACTTTACTCTATACACCTTATTTGAATTGCATTTTTTTTCACTTTCACGCATTTTTTTATAAAAATCACAAAATTCATTCACTTCTAATGGAAAAGGTACACATAATTGTCTTGCTTGCCATATATACTTATTAATAATAAATACATCTCTAGGATCTCTTTCAACTACTATTACTCTTAATTTATCATCAAAATAATTATTTACTCTAAATAAATTAAATGGTAATAGGAATTGATCTAATATAATATTTTCTTTACCTTTAGCTATTTCTTTAATTATCTTATATATATATTCATTTGAATACTTATAAAATTCTTTATCTTTAATATATGAAATTCTCATTCCATCGGAATATTTAAGTACTTTATTAAATCTAATCTTATTCAAAGTAAACATTTTTAGTGGCTTTCTAATCAACAATTTAATAAACATTTTTGCATTAACTTCTTCATGCATATACCAATATCCAGAATAATTAAATTGTTGAATATTTTTTATAAAATCATCAGTTATTTTCATAAAGTTAGGACTAATAATTTTTTTATAATTTCCTACCCACCAATATTTTTTATCGTATAATTTCTTCATTTGTAGTTCAAAACTTCTTATAGCCTCATCACTTCTAATTGCATTATTACCTATTAATAATTTATCTTCTAAGTCGAAAAGTCCATTCGGACAATGTAATAATACATATTCATAACTCTTATATTCATTTTGACAATCCTTAAACTCTGCAACTAAATCCGTAATAGCAGAACTTCCACTTCCCATATAGCCAGTAGGAACTATGATTCTTTTCATTTTTTATCACCTTTTCCAATCTTAAATTTAAACTTACTTAAAATAAATATTAAATTATTATCTTTTGTCAATAACAAAACGCCAAAATATAAAATGATACAAGCGGCCACAATCAAGCAAAGATTTACAACAAAGCTCAAATTAAAAGTTCTGATTATTAATGAAAGTGGTATAAAAAGTATACCTATTATCAAATAAAGTAAATTTCTTTTTGTAAATATTTCTACATTTAAATTCATTTTTTTTCTTGCGTAAATATAATGACAAATGAATACAATAATTTCTGAAATACCTGTAGTTATCATTGCAGTTGAAGGATTCAAAATATCAAAAAAGACTAATAAATAATTCATAATCAAATTCAATGCTCCACAGCTAAGTGAAACTTTTAATATTCTATCCTCTCTATCATTTGGATACATAACCAAATTATTCATAACTGATTCTAGACTAACAAATATCCTAACCATACTTGCAATCATAAGAGGAATAACCGCTGTAACATATTTTTCTCCTGCATATAATGCAATTATTTCTTTAGCAAGAACAAATATACCAAAACACATTGGAACTATTATAAATAATAACGAAGAAATAGAGTTATTTAATTTCTCTTCATACTTCTCCTTACCTTCATTTCTTAAAATATATGACATTCTGGGAATTGATACAAATATTATAGAATAAGGAATAGAAGCTAATGTAGACACAACATAATAAGGAATATAATATAGTGTAACAGAAACATCATCAACATATTTTCCAAGCATAACTTTATCAAGCTGACTATATAATAAATCAAGGTTAGAAATAATTAAAACCGCTATTAATGGTTTAATATATTTTTTAAGTTTAAATTCCGAAAAATCAAATTTAATTTTTTTCTTTGAATATATAAAACTAATTATATTATTTAATAATATAGTTAAGCAAACTATTATCGCATATAAAATAACATCATCAGGCTTTCTTACAAATAATAATAAAGCAATAAAATAAATAATCTTAACAATAACAGATTTTATAGTAATAAATTTATAATTTTCTAAAGCCTCATTAACAAATTCTACATAAAACACATTAGCAACTATTTGTATTATCATTATCATATATAATGATGTTGCTATCCCACTCGAAGAGAATATAACATAAAATAAATATATAATTAATACTAATATATTAGAAAAAAGAGAAATCAAAAACAAATTACTAAAAAGTTTAGAAGTAGCTTTTTTAGCATTCCTAATTCTACTAATTTCTCTAACTCCATAATTATAAACTCCAAAAGAGGCAAATGCTAAAAAAATCTGAAACTCAGATAATACTCTATTATAAGTTCCATATAAATTAACATCTAACAATCTTACAATGTAAGGGCCTATTATTATAGGAATAACTATATTTACCAAACTAAGTATAGATTTATAAATTGTATTTTTAAATAAAGTATTTTTCTTCATCTTAGGCACCAGCTTTCTATTAAATTATACTATAAAAAGCCATTATTATCAAGGTAATAGAAAAAAGAATATCATATTTTACAAATAATATTCTTTAATACTTTCTAATAAATAATCATTTTCTTCTTTAGATTTAATGGCTATTCTAATATATTCATTATCATCAAAGCCATTTTTACCATTAAGTACTTTAATTAATATCTTTTTACTATCTAAAAGATATTCTGCTATTTCTTCTGCTTTACCTTTATTTAATTTAATCATAAAATAGTTAGCATCAGATTTATAAACATTTAATTCTTTTATTTCTAATAATTTATTATAGAATCTATTTCTTTCTTCTTTTATCTTGTTACATCCAATAACATAATCTTTCTTATAAATAGAAATAATTTGTAAAAAGTATTCTGCAAATGAATTAATATTCCATACAGGTAAATTCTTATTAATAATATCCAAATATTCTTTATTACCACTTGCAAGTACTCCAAGTCTAAGGCCAGGCACACCATAAGATTTACTAATACTCTTAATAACAATCAAATTAGAATATTTATTTAATATATCATCATTGATTAAAGTATAATTATCATCAGCAAAGTCAATAAAAGATTCATCAAATATAACTTGTTTATTCTTTTCACTAGCAGTATCTAACAACTTAATAGTTTCATCATAAGTCAAATGAGAACCACTAGGATTATCTGGAGATATAACTATCAAAGTATCAACTTTATCTAACACTTTAATTAATTCATCCAAAGATAATCTATAGTCATTATCTTTACTATTTATATATAAAATATCATTATCCGGAAAACATCTTACATACTCGTTAAATGATGGAATAGTAAGAGCAATTTTCTTATTAATAACATATCTTAGATTATTAATAAGTTCTGCTGCCCCATTGCCAATTAAAATGTTTTCTTCACTAATATTATCAAACATTCTAGAAGCACATATTCTTTCTATTTTTTGACCAGAAGGATAATTAAATAAAAGTTCATTATAAAAATACTTCATTTTATCTATCATTTTATCAGTAGGAAAATAAGGATTAACTAAATAACAATAATCTTTAATACCATTAAATCTCCAATATCCACCAAATCTCCTATGAAATAATTCTAATTTTTCTCTAGTACTTGGAGCAAATATAGCTTTAGCTATATCATAATCTTGACAATCATCTATTTCATACCAATCTTCACCATTTAATTGTAAACCATGTAACTTAGCCTCTTTAAGTCCGCTAATAACCTTTAAAACAAGTTCATAATAATCATTATTACCATAAGCTTTAATATAAGATTCTAAAAATGGTAAATAAAATCTTTCACTAAACTCCTTACTAAATTTATAAATATTAACTGTTTTATAGTACTTATTTACATCACTATAATCAAAATCTTTCTTTTCTACAAATGAACTAATAGTATCGTCATCATTTAAAGTTACAACAGTACCATCCATCCATTCCTCATATTTAGCTACAACTGCCGCACTCTCATACTTAGAATTAACTAATTTTTTTACTATAGAAGTATCATATATCAAATCAGATTCCAAGAGTACAGTATCATCTTTAACCAAATAATCTTTTGCCAAATATAAAGAATATATATTATTAGTAGTATCATATATATCATTATTTATATAAGTAATATTAATTTTCTTATCAAGTTCTTTTTCTTCAATATATTCTTTTACATTTTCACCTTTATAACCAAGTACAATAATAAAATCTTTAATATCAGCTTCAATTAAAGCATCTATTGCTCTTTCTAATAAAGTTTTACCATGTATATTAAGCATACATTTAGTATTATTTTTAGTATATTTACCAAGTCTAGAGCCCTTACCAGCTGCTAACATAATTGCTTGCATTTACTTCACATCCTTACATAATCTAAGTTTATCATTATTTTAAATCATAGTCAATTAAATTAAGCAGAAAAAAATGAAGTAACTTACCTCACTTTACATTTTATTTTAGAACAATTATCAATTGTTTTTCTTCCAACAGAATCATAATATACATTATATTTTTCCACATCGGATAATTTATAACAATTTCTACCATCATAAATTCTAGGACTTGCCATTAACTCTTCATATCTGGATATATCATATTCTTTAATCATAGGCCATTCAGTCATAATAAGAACAACATCAGTATTCATAATAGTGCTATCAATATCAGTAAAATAACTAATACTTCCTACTACACCATCATCTTCTAATTTATATGAAATTCTTTTTTTAAAACTTTCTATTGATATTGGATCATAAGCTTTAATTACTGCACCAGCATCCAATAATAATTCTATATTATATATAGAAGGAGCCTCCCTTAAATCATCAGTACCAGGTTTAAAAGTTAAACCAAGTACAGCTATATTTTTACCTTTTAGATTACCAAAATCACCTAATAACTTTTCATATAATTTAATTTTTTGACTTTCATTAACATCAATACAAGCCTTAACAGTTTTAAGTTCTGCACCAACTTGTGAACTCAAATAATGAAGAGCTTTAGTATCTTTGGGAAAACAGCTTCCGCCATAACCTATTCCAGCATTTAAAAATTTATTGCCTATTCTAGAATCAAATCCCATTCCCTTTGATACATCTTCAATATTTGCTCCAAGCTTCTCACATAAATTTGCAATTTCATTAATATAAGAAATTTTTAATGCCAAGAAATCATTAGAAGCATACTTAATCATTTCTGCACTTCTTCTATTCGTAGATAATAAAGGCACATTATATGGTTCTTTAGTTAATGGTTCATACATTCTTAGTAATACCTCTTCTGCTTCCTTACATTCAGTACCAATTACAATTCTTGAAGCATAAAGAGTATCCCTCACTGCAGTACCCTGAGCTAAAAATTCTGGATTACTAGCAACATTAATGTTAATTCCATCTCTAACATTATTTTTTAAGTATCTTTCAACTTCATCATTAGTACCAATAGGTACAGTAGATTTAACAACCACTACTACATCTTTTTCTACTGATTTAGCAATTTGTTCACACACACCATAAACATAATCTAAATTAGCAGATCCGTCTCTTCTTTCAGGAGTACCAACTCCTATTATAATAACATCTGCATCCTTATATGCATTCTTATAATCGGTAGTATAACTAAGCCTATTACTATTTTTTTGCATAAGTTCTTCTAAGCCTTGCTCATAAATAGGACTTATACCACTTCTCATCTTTTCTATTTTCTTTTCATCAATATCAACACAAGTAACATTATGTCCAATATTAGCTAATGCCACTCCTGTTACCAACCCTACATATCCTGTCCCAGCTACTGCTATTTTCACTTCTATTACCTCCATCATGTATATACATCATAACATTATTTAGCTTTGAAATCAACCCTAATTAATACTTAAATTACCACTAGTAGGATAAATTTGAATATAAGTATTACCATCATTAACAACTAATTCTTCACCACTAGATTTTATTTTATATATAGTTTTATCATTTTTACCACTCTTATTCCAAGTAATAGGTATACTATAACCATTAGATACATAATATCCTTCTCCACTACCAACATTATCTATTTTTTGATATGCACAGTATCCATGATCACAATAATTAGAATAATTAACACTATATATAATTATATTCTTAACCTTATATTGTTCTCCAGTTACTAAATCAACATTCTTAGTATCATTCATACTTCTTAAATATACTTTATTATCACTATCATAAGTATAATTAGAAGTTCTATAATCAGAATATTTAATACTAACATTATTAGCTATACTACTGCCATCTAATTTAGATAAATCTATTTCTTCAGCACTATATTTAAGCAAACTTTTAGTTTCAGTAGTAGTTCTATATTTCCTATTACTAGTTCCTTCACCTAATAACTTGGTAGAAGTAAATAATTTATGTTCCCAAGCTCTATTTAAAGAAGTATCTCTAAATCCATATTGACCATCAACATCAACATCATTAATACCTTCACTAGCAATTCTTTTTAAAGCATCTTCTGCTCCTCCAGCATGACCATATATAGCATCATTTTCATATACATAATCTAAATACTGTGTTCTAGCACTTCTAACAGAACCAATCTTATCAACATTAGTATCTTTAAATAGTACCATCATTCTCGTAATACCACCTTCAACCATTAATTCATATACAATATATGCTTTATCAAGACCAGCTTGTGGTAATGCTCCATTATGGCAATTTATCATAACAGCATAAGGCCTAGTATCACTATCTACATCAATTATACCCACCTTTTTTTCTTCTTTTATTTCTTCCTTAATATTATCTTTTTTATCAGGAATTTTTTTATTATTATCAATAACAAAATATACTCCTATGCCAATACCACATAACACGATAACACCAAGTACAATAAATAAAATTAACTTATTATTTTTTCTTTTTCTCATATTTACCTCCTAACAATAGTATTTTATCTACTTCAAGTATAACACATAGAAGAAAAAATACAAACTAATTTTTGTATTTTATTCTTGACTATTATTTTTATACCAATTAATAAAGTTTTTAATACCATCTTTAAAACTAATACTAGGATTATATCCAAGTAATTTTTTTGCTTTTGATATATCAGCATATGTTCTATCAACATCACCAGGTTGCATAGGTAAAGTATCAATACTAGGAGTAACTCCAAGTACATCACCAATAACATTAATCATATCTTTTAAACTAATAGGATTATTACTACCTAAGTTAATTATTTCATAAACATTATCATTATTCATTACATAATCACAAGATTTACATATACCATCAACTATATCATCAACATAAGTATAATCTCTTGAAGTACTACCATCACCATACATTGGAATAGATTTGCCATCAAACATTAATCTTGTAAATTTATTAATTGCTAAATCAGGTCTTTGTTTAGGTCCATATACTGTAAAAAATCTAAGCATTATAATATTCATATCATTAAGTTTATGATAAACATGAGCCATTACTTCATTAGCCTTCTTAGTAGCGGCATAAGGACTAATAGCATAATCAACAATCATGTCTTCTCTAAAAGGAACTTCCTTACAATTGCCATAAACACTACTACTTGATGCCATAACCAAAGATTTAACATTATGTAGTTTAGCCTCTTCAAGAATATTTTGCGTACCAATACCATTAACTTCTTGATATAATAAAGGATTTTCAATAGAAGGTCTAACTCCGGCCATCGCAGCAAGATGCATAACAACATCAATATGATTTTCATCAAATACTTTCTTTACATCTTCTCTATTTCTAATATCTCCCCTATATAATTTATAATTATCATTATTAATAAAATCTTTAATATTCTTTTCTTTAATTTTAGGATCATAATAATCACAAAAATTATCAATAGTAACAACCTTATTTCCCTCTTTTAATAATCTTTCAGTAAGCGTAGAGCCAATAAACCCAGCTCCACCTGTAATAAAATATGTTTTCATTTCTTCTTTCTCCTTTTAAATAATTTATTAAAATTTTTATTAAACAATTGTTTTAAATTTTTTCTATCATCTTTATATACTATAAAATTAATACCAATAGTAATAATGCTTGCAATTATAAAAACTATAATAGCATAAATTATCCAATTTATATATGAAACAAATTTAAAGTTAATTGGTAAAAATCTTACTATTAAAACTATAATAATTGTTTCTATAATTACAAAAATAATTTTTTTAACATTAATAATTATATTTCTTTTTAATATATATTTATTAGTATGATAAACAAATTCTATTGTTCTAATAAGCATAGCAATTAAAGTTCCAATTGCAACTCCTACTATTCCATATTTAATAACTAATAGTATTGATATTACAATATTTGTTATTGCTTCTACCCATGCACCTTTTCTAGTTTCTTTAAAATGTCCTGCTGCTAAGGTAATAGAACTATATGGCATTCTAATAGCCCAAATAAATTCACTTATAACAATTAAATATCCAAATAATGGTCTTATATAATTTGTGTCAGTAATATTTTTCATATAAACGCTAACAAAAGGAACAATAAGTATTATGGTACAAGTATAAAATATTGTGATTGTGGTAAAATAAAATAATTCGTAAGTGCTAAAACTTTTATTTAAAGTATCATTTTCATTTTTAGCTATCATATCACCAAAAGAAGCATCTATTCCACTAGAGAATGCAGAAATAATTGATTTAACACCACGAGAAATCATGGCATAAACTGAATAAACTGATACTTCAGATAATTTAGAAAATATAGTAAGTATTGTAATATCAGTATTACCATGAACAACCGCCGCTATATGCTGGGCTAGTCCATCCCACTTCTTATCTAATTTATAACTTTCATCCGCATCTTTTAAATTAATATTATATTTCTTTTTAATATAAATATTTTGAATTAAAGGCCTTAATATAAATGCAAAACCACTAAATAATTTAATAACTTGAATATTTGCATTAATCTTAACTAAGACTACTACAAATATAATATTTAATATATAAGTTATTATTTGAATAGTAGATGTAACATAAGTTTTCTGATCAGCTTGCAAATACAATTGATAAGTTATACCAAAGTAATATTCAAAAAAGGTACTAATAGAAATTATTAAAACAAGTGAAAAAGTGTATAAATAACCAAATTCTTTTTGAACTAAAAAAGGATATACTACTGATAAACATACCAAATATATAACAAAAATTAAAGCTATAACTCTAAAAAATCTTTCTGATGCCTTTAATATATTTTTAATAGTTTTATTATCTTTTTCTGCAATAGGTTTATATAATGACGATCTTACAACAGGACCAATTCCCGATTCAAGTAAACTAATATAAGCCAAGAATTGTGCTATTGAAGAAAGTAATCCATTGACATCTGAACCAAACTTACTAATAATTAATTTAGGTACAATAAAACCAGATATTAAAACCACTACTTGTAATACTAATGATGATACTATATTATATATCGCTTTTTTACTTCTCATTTTTCCTCCTAAATTTTAAATATTTATAATCCAAAAATAAATTTAGTAAATTTATTTTTTTGCAATATTAATACCATAAAATTAGATATTGTTATTGATAATATAAATGATAAAACTATTGTAATTATTGGATTTAATATATAATTAAAAATTAAAATAATAAAATAAATAATTTGTTGATGAAACAAATATATGCCAAAACTATTATTTTCAAACATCTTATATATTTTGTTAGAACATATTTTTTCTATGTTACATGAACTAATATTAATATATATTGTAATTACTCCGAGTAAAACAACAAATTGTTTATATATAATAATCAAATAATGAATATATCCATCATTAGGTATGATATCAAGTGATATATAACTAATTAATGATAATAAAATTAAAATCTTTTTCATTGTTTTACTACATTTTATATTCAAACTATTTGAATATATAAATCCTCCAAAATAAAAATATATTAAAAAGGAAAAAGAAGTACAAATTTGGTAATAATTAGGAATATACTTGGATAAATAATTTAAAATAAATGTAATAAAAATTATTAAAGCAAATTCTTTTTTAGTAAATTTTAATTTATTAGCTAAAAAATAATTAATAATAAAGACAATAAATAACATTAATAAAAACCACAATTGGCTTGGTGACATTCCTAAAACAAATTTTTTAATGATATCATTTATGGTATACTTAAATAGTACTATTCCTATTGGAATAATCCAAAGCAATGATGTAAAAATATATGGTATTACTAATCTATTAAATCTTTTTTTTATATCAATTAACAAGTTATTATATTTATTATTCTTTCTTTTTTGATAAAAAAACAAATAGCCTGAACAAAAAACAAATATAGGCATTGTATAAGTGTTAATAAAAGTAGTTATATAATCAATATAATTTAAAACTTTAACAGGCTTTATAACTGTAAACCAATTTCCTGTATAAAATAACATTGAATGATATAAAACAACAACTAGCATGGTTATAGTTTTAATAAAAGAAATATTATTTAACTTTTTCATTTTACACCTAGTTTATCTATACTTAACATATCACCAATTTTTTTGTTCCACTCTTTTGGTTCAAATTTTTCAAAACCAGATGCTGGATAAAAAGTCAATTCACCAAAATATAATTTATCTCCTATTTCATACCAGTCTACTCTTATAAATGGTATATTTTTTGAAAGTTTTTTACTTAATTCTACCATTTTTTTTAATTGCTTAGGTTTAGATATAGTGCTATCAACTCTATGTCCAGATTCTGTCATATCAATTAATTTCCAATTCATATCAAACCATGTTTTACACATATTGCTCGATAAAAATCTTTCAGAACAAACCAAAACTATTTTTGGAATTCCATTAAAGCAAAAAAGTTTATAATCTATCAAATCACTTTTATTTGAATCTTCCATATATTTTTCTATAATAATTCTTGGTTTTACATTTTTGTATGGCCATTCTCTACCAGAATAATAATAATTTCTTTTTAAAGATTTATTAATTTTTTTTCTAGTCTCTTCTATATTTAATTTGCCTTTATCTTTGCAAATTACCAATCCACCAGAATCATGATTACATTTAATTACAAATTGATTAGGTAACTCATCAAAATCAATATCATCAAATTTGTCATATACTCCAATCAAAGGTATTAAATACTCCTCACCTATTTTTTCTTTAATATATTCTCTAACTTCATATTTATCAACCATTTTAGTATATTCAGGATTTCTATCATAGAGTTTTAGCCATTGCAGCTTTTCGTTAAAAGTCTGGGGATTTTTTAAATTTAACTTATAGCCCATTTTACATTTAAAATATATCTTCAAATATGTTTTATCAGCCAAAATTCTTGAAAATTTGCTATTCATTATTCTTAACACAAGTTTTGATGGATTAAGCAAATAATACTTTAACTTTAACAATTTATTTTTCATTTTTTACACCTACAAAATAATCATAATATTTTTTATATATCGTATTGGCATCTAGTTTCTTTCTTATTTTCATTGCTTCTTTTTCTATATTTTCTCTGGCACTATCATTTTTTATTAAGAATAATATTTTTTCTGATAAAGTTCTAACATCATCAACCGGTATCAATAATCCATTCTTACCATCGTTAATTAATTCAGAAGGACCAAATTTACAATCAGTAGAAATGCAAGCAGTTCCAGCAGCCATTGCCTCAATAAGTGCATTGGGCATCCCTTCATATCTAGAACTTAATACATATATTTTTGACTTTGCAACTTCAAAAATGGCATCTTGATTAGCACCACATAATATTACATTTTCACTTAAGCCAAGTTTATTTATTAATTCTTGCAATTTATTCTTTTCCAGACCATTGCCAAATATTTTTAATTTATATTCGGGATGTCTATTATATACTTCTTTAAATGCATTTATTAATACATCAAAACCTTTTTGTTCATCTAGCCTTCCCATTGCAGTAATTACATTTTCTTTTTTTATTTTTGAATAATCAATTTCATAAACTTTTTTATTATTAATTGCATTAGGAATTACAACAGACTGTTTTTGAACACTATTTTGATAACATTCTTTAATTCCATTTGTCTGAAAAATAAAACCAGTGCATTTTTTAGCAGCATATTTAGATAAGACTTTACTAATATAACTTCTTTCATTTATGTTGGCTCTCTCTGAGCCAATCAATACACATCCCTTTGGTTTAGATAATTTTGCATATATTTCAGTTTGATAAAACATAGCAACAACAATTGTAGCATTAAGTTGTTTTAAATTATCTTTACAAAATTTATATCTTTCAATTATAGCACTGATTCTATTTTTCTTATTATTAATCATACTTACAACATTAATTCTTTTATCTAATTCATATGCATTATCTTTGTTATCAAACTTGATAATACTTACATTATCTTCAGTATTGTTAACTATCCAATTACATAAAGAAGATACAACTCTTTCAGCACCACCAAATCCCAAAGAAGACATAATAAATACAATACTATTTTTTTTCATTTCTTTTACCGCCAATTTTAATATAATTTCCTAATATAGTTTCGTATTCCTTTGGTTCAAACTTCGTAAAACCAGCAAAATGAGAAAATGTTAATTCACCTATATATATTTTATCGTTGCATAAATATAAATCCACTCTTAAACAAGGAATGTTCTTACTTAAAGACTTTGCTATATCAATCATTTCATCTAATTGTTTTGGCCTTTCAAATATAACATCAGATGTATTATAAATACATTTTAAATTTAATTTATTAAATTTGATATCATAATAATCATTAAATCTATTTTTTTCTTTATTGCCATAACAAACAGATATAATTTTAGGAACTCCATTAAAGCAAAAGAAATTATATTCTTTTAAATCTTCTTTATTCTTATTTTCCATATATTTTTCAATTATTATTCTAGGTTTAACATTTTTGTATGGCCACTCTCTATGAACATAAAAATATTTTCTTTTAAGATATTTATTAATTTTTTTTCTTGCCTTTTTTAAGTCTAATTGTTTTTTATCTTTACAAATTACAAGTCCACCAGAATCATGAGTACATTTCATTACAAACTGATTGGGTAATTTATCAAAATCTATCTCATCAAATTTATCATAAATACCGATTAAAGGAATTAAATATTTTTCTCCAGCTTTATCTTTTATATATTCTCTTGCTTCATATTTATCAACCATTTTTGTATATATTGGATTCCTATCATACAATTTTAACCACTGAAGTTTTTCACTTAGCAATTTAGGATTTTTTAAATCTAATTTTTTACCAATAATAAGCCTATATTTCCATTTTAAATATATTTTATCTGGAACAAAAAAGAAAAAGTTTTTATTCATCATGCAAACCAATGTATCTTTAGGATGACATATATATTTAATTATTTTTTTCATTATTACACACTTCCTTCATAAAATCAAACCATTTATTAACAATTTTATCACAATTATATTCTTGCATTTTATCTCTTGCATTTTTAGACAATTGTCTACATATATTATTATCTTCAATAAGTCTACAAATTGAAGAAGTTAATTCTTCCTTGTTATTATTTTCTACGAGTAAACCATTTTTATTACCATCAATTAACTCCTTTGGCCCACCACAAGGACAATTCGTAGAAATACAAGGAAGTCCGACTGCCATAGCTTCCATAAGAGCATTTGGCATTCCTTCATATTTTGAGGATAAAATAAAACCTTTTTTATCTTTCAAAATATTCTCAATATCATCTACATTTCCACACAATTTGACATTATTATTAAGTTTATTATCCTTTATATACATACTAAGTTCATTTTTTAAACTACCTTCACCATAAATAAGTAATTTATAGTTTGGATATTTCTTAATAACATCTTTAAAACTCTCTATTAAAAGTATTTGATTCTTTTGTTCATTTAATCTACCAACATTAATAAATTCAGTACTTTTATATCCAACATATTTAGTTTTCAAGAATCTATCATCTACAGGATTAGCAATAACTATAGATTTATCTTGAATTTTTTTGCAGAAATAGTCGCGTGCTTCATCTGTTTGAAAAACGAATCCATCGGCTCTTTTATATAAAAACTTCATTATGGTTCTACTTTTCAAAGATGCATATTCTATTTTTGGATCATTTCTATCAGAAATAATTACTGGAGTTTTAATAAATGGTTTCAATAAAAGTAATCTATAACTCGGTTCAGGTAAAAAACCTAAAATAATATCAGGATCAATATCTTTTATATAGTCTTTTAATCTCTTTAAATATATAATATTCTTTACTAATGGATTCTTATTACCATCAAAATTTTTCAAATTAAAGAGTTTAATACTTTTATTAAGACTATATTCTATTTTTTCGTCAGTAGTAGTAATAATAATAACTTCATTTTTTTCTACTAGTTTATTAGATAATGTAGCAACAACTCTCTCAGCTCCACCTTTTCTCAAATTACCTATATAAAATAATATTTTCATACTTCCTCCTAAAATAGTGTATAATTAACATAAACAGAATTTGTAAATATCTGATATATATAAAATAAAAATAATGAAATATAAAATATTGGATACATGAATTTACGATATTTTAAATCCAAAACCTCCAAATTATTTGGAATTAAAATTATAAATGAATAAGTAAAATATAAAACTATTCTTGCAACCAGCCCTTGAGTAGTTGAAAGAATTTGAAATGGTAAAGCTAATAATAACATACCGACAAAGTATTTATTACTATTTTTGTTTATATCAAATTTTTTATTTATAAAGCATACACCAACTATTATTAAAAATATCAATAAAAGCATTGTATATCCACTACCACTAGTATCACGATAGTCAAGATACTGACTGTAAATTAATTCAGTTATAATATTAAGAATAGGATTTTTAATTATAAATAAAACTATGCATAAACTCATAAAACGAAATATTTTATTAGTAGTAAATTTAATATGTTTAAATACTGGTAAAATTAAAAATACCAATGATGTTTTATGGAACAAACTAGCAATCATAACCATTGTAATATACCAAAGTAAACTCTTTCTATCCTTAGCTAACAATAATGGAAAAGCACACAATAAAACCGATATAGCTAAGCATTGTCTTAATGTACAAGTATAATATACAAAATAATTAAAAGTTATAAATAAGAAAACACTTGCAAAATAATCTTTGGAATAATTTTTAATAAAGTTATATATGCCTATCATAGAAAGAATTGAAATAATAAATACATAAAATCTAAAATCATAAAATATAAAGCTTATAAATTTAGTAAGCATTTTAAAGCCCAACTCAAAATCATAATGAAAATATAAATACTCTATAGTACTATTTTTAGCAGCTACAAAAAATTTATAATAATTAATCATGTCAAGTCCAACCTTAGGACCACGCAATCCCAAAAATAGAGTTAAAATAATAACTATTATCAGAAGATATTGTTTATTGTTTTTGATATTAATCCCAAATATTTTAAATATTAAGGATAATAAAGTCAAAGAAAGCAATAATATTATATATTCCAAAACAATCACCTCCATATTGTAACATTATTTATAATATTGGTTTAACACTTTTTTATATTTTACTATATCGTTATTTTTTGTTGAATCATTATCTGCGTTTTTTGACATTTGCAGTAATTTTTTATCATTAGTAATTAATTTTATAATATTATTAATAAGTTCATCATCTTTGTCACTCAAAAAGCCGTTAAATCCTTGTTTAATAAGATCTTTCATTCCATCAGTCGGAGTAGATACAATTGGCTTCCCCAAACATAGAGCCTCTAAGGCACACATTGGAGTCCCTTCATATATTGAAGTTAAAAGCATGATTTTAGAGTTTTTAATATATACATATGGATTAGTTTGGAAACCCAAAAGAAAAACATTATTATTTAAATTGTTATTATTGATATATTCTTTCAGTTCATCATACATTGGTCCATTTCCAACTATTGCTAATTTTGCAGTAGGAACTTTACCAACGACAGACAAAAATATATTCAAAAGTCTTTTTGGATTTTTTAATTTCACTAATCTTCCAACAAAAACAGCATCATATTTTTCATCTATATTAAATTTCTTGCTATTATAAATGATTTCTTTTTTATCAACAACATTAACGAGAACGCTGCTTTTATTGCAAATTTGTTTATAAAATTTATATTGGCTTAAACTGCTATCAGAAACCCAAAAAATGTGCTCTACCTTTTTAGATACAATAAGGAAAAGCAACGATTTTAAAGATGTTTTTCTCATATCTATACTGTTACCATGAACATGTGAAATAATCTTACACTTCTTAGAAAATAAACTAGCATAAATAGTCGCTTTTATATCATGTGCATGTATAATATCAGGTTCAAAATCCATAATAGCCTTTTTTATACTAGAATAATTTAATTTATTTAATGGATAAAATTTAATATTTTTTTCTACCAATTTATTTTTTATTTTACCATTTGGAGAACAATAAACCATATCCAAGTTTTTATCATTTTTGTACATATCAATAATTTGACATACAACATTCTCAGCTCCGGAAAAAGAATTGGTGGCTAATAAATGCATAATCTTCATATATATTTACCTCTCATATATTTTAATAATTTCTGTCAAAACAGAATCAAGCATATACTTATTTACTTCTTCTTTATTAGTTTGAATAAATTTTTCTGCTTTTTTCTTATTTTCATATATTTTCTCTATTTTTTGTGCAAATTCATCAGCTTTATAGCTATCAACCAAGTATCCATTTTTACCATCTTTTATCAAGTCTCTATTGCCTCTACAATTAGTGGCAACTATTGGAAGTCCAACATACATTGATTCAATTATATTTATAGGAAGTCCTTCTCTTTTACTAGATGATACTGCCATATTTGAAATTCTTAGAAGTTGTGGAATATCTTTTCTGTATCCCAAAAATCTTACATTATCATAAAGTCCATTTTGTTTAGCATATTTTTGAAGTTTTCCCTGCAGTAAATCATAACCAGGTAATAGTAATACAATATTTGGTATTTTTTCTTTTAATATTTTAATAGTGTCCAATAATAGAATTTGATTTTTGTTATTATTAATTTCACCTGGAAAAATCAAAACAAAGTTATCATTGACGATATTTAACTCTTTACGCAATTTCATTTTCTCACTTGCAGATACTTTAACATCAAATTTTTCCCTACTTATACCAATTCCATGTACTTTATAAATTTTTGATTTCATCTTTTTCTTTGCAGTATTATAATCCTCATCATTTATAGTAATAATTGAATCAGTGTACCTAGACAAATACTTTTCCATTGGATAATAAATCATCCAATTAATTAGAGGTGCACCTTTATAGAAGTGAAATCCGTGTGCTGTATAAACTATTTTAGAGTTGAAGTTTTTAATTTTACTAGCTGCAAGTCTTGGAATAGCAGCGCCAAAAGGAGTATGACAACTAATAAGTTCATAATCATTTTCAATCAATATTTTTTTTATTGTTGTATAAGATTTAGTAATATCTTTTATATTTAAGCTTCTTGTAAAACAAACATCAAATTTTTTATCACAATATGGAATTTCAATTCCTTGATCTTTAGATGCAACATGAACTTCATAACCATTATCTTTAAAATATTTTAGTTGAGGAATCAAAAATTTTATAAAAAATGAATCCAAATTAGCAGTAAATAAAACTTTTTTCATCTTAACATTACTCCCTACATTATTTATTTATATACCCATTTATCTTTTCTTTTGCACTATTTACAGATTTTTCATCTTGCTTCATTACATATAATTCAATATTGGGATATGTATATGTATTCTTAGTATATAAGTCAGTACCTACAAGATTTTGACTTTCAATGTTCCAACCTCTCATATCATTAAGTTGCATCTTAATAAATCTATTAATATTTTTAGTTTCCATATTTGTTGAAAAACTATTTCCAACACTATCTAATATTTGTGAAAAATTTGTCACTAATGTTGTTGATGATGTTACTTTGTCTATAATTGCTGTAAGAACTTTCTGCTGATTTTTAACTCTTTGTACATCTCCATCTTTAAAAGCATATCTTTCTCTAGCAAACATAAGAGCGTGAAATCCATCTAAATGATTATTCCCTTTTTTGTAGCAAATATCAGGGCGGCCATTAGCACAAAAACTATAATCAGAATACACATCAACACCTTTAATTGCATCAATAACACCTTCGATAGTAGAGAAATTAACCTTTACATAATAATTAATATCAATATCAAGTAAATTTTCTATAGCTTTAGCAGACTCCTCTATACCATAATATCCAGCGTGAGTAAGTTTATCATAGGCATCATCACCAAACGAAGGTAAATTAACATAATAATCTCTTGGTATTGAAGTAAGTAATACCTTTCTATTAATAGGATCTACGGTAATAATCATATTAACATCTGTATTGGTAACATTATCTATACTACCATAGGCATCTCCACCTGCCACATATATATTAAATGGTTTCTTAGTAATATCAACTACTTTTACTATATCAGTCTTTTCTATAGAAACATATACTTTATATATTTCTTTTAATTTAAGTTTCATATCTGACAAATCACTACTTAGTAGGTTTTTAGTAGAATCATTAATTAATACAGCATCTATCTTTTTATCTTGTAAATCTTCAAATAATTCTACAATATTTTTATATTCTTTATTAGTACTATCTATTTTTTTATCTAGTAATTTAATAGCTTCTTCACTATTCTTAGAACTATATATACCTATAGTCTTATTATCTAAGTCTTTAACATTCTTTATAGTGGAAGAGTCTAAAGTCATAACATAATATACTTCTTTTTGAAGTAAATCTTTACTTATAATACCAACGAAATCCATAGTATCATTCAAATACTTAATACCTATGCCAAATACAGCACCAAATAGTATTAAGAATACACATGAACTAATTCTGAACTTATTTTTTACTTTCTTAGGAAATGAAGTAAATATTAAATATAAATATAACAGTCCAAATACTATATAAAATATAATTAAAAATTTAAAAGGTATCATATCAAGTACATATAACATAATTCCAAATACTATAAATATAATTATTGATATTATTGCTATTACTCTAAAAAACCAAGTACTTTTATTCTTACTTCTTTTTCTTCTATTCTTTTTCACAAAATCACTGTCCTACCAATAAAGAGTATACCATATTTTCATAGGTAAGTCTAGGTTAAAAAGACTTTTTTAGCCAAATATCTACATAAAAAGAACATTTTTATGTTCTTAGTTACCTTAAATCTTGATCATTTAATATAAATTCTACTATATTAACATTATTAATACCATTAATGTTTTTTTGCAAAATCAAATCTAATACAAATAAATATCTAGGATACATTTCTTTTATTTCATAAAAGGGTTTATATTCTCTTTTTTCAGTTTTTTCATCATCTATATTTTTAGAAACTTGAATATAGAAATACTCATCTATACCACGTCTAGCAATAAAATCACATTCCAAATTACCAATTTTTCCAACACTTAAATTATAGTTTTTACTTTTCAAATAAGAATATAAAACATTTTCTAATACAGGACCATAATTAATTCTATTATCAGTATTAAGCGCAAAATATATACTTAAGTCTGCCAAATAATATTTTTTTTCACCATCAAGAACCTTTTTTGACTTAATATCAAATAAATCACAAGAATATATTATTTTAGCTTTTTCTAATATTTCAACATATTTCTTAATAGTTCTTCTATCAACATTTATATTTTCATTTTTAAACATATACTCGTGTATACTTCCAATTGAAATAACAGATCCAAAATTATTTATAACAAATTTCTGAATTACTTCAAACAATGCTTTATTCTTTATTTTATTATTACTTTTTATATCTTTTTCAAATATTTGACTAATAACATTCTTAGTATATAATAATTTATCTTCATAATTATTATAATGTAAAGCTCCAGGAAAGCCACCATTTCTTATATACTCTTCAAATTCACGATATATATTAATATCTATTTTTTTTTCTAAATATCTTTTCATATCCACATATTCATAAAAATTTAATGGTAACATCTCAACTTCAATGTATCTGCCAGTTAATTTGGTAACTAGTTCTCCACTTAATAAATATGAGTTAGAACCTGTTAAAAATATAGAATAGTTTCCCTCTTCTTTGTAAGCATTTATTACCATTTCAAAATTTTTTACATTTTGTACCTCATCTATAAATAAATACTTAAAAGCCTTATCATTAACAAAGCCATCTATAACCTTTTCCAATTTTTTAGGAGTGCCTATATCTTTAAACTCTTTCTTATCTAATTCAATATATATAATATCATTATCACTGACTCCTTTTTCCTTCAACTCATTAATAATTGTTTTTAAAAGATATGATTTACCACATCTTCTTATTCCAGTTTTTATCTAAAAAGCAAGTTTTATCGACCAATTTTTGTTATATAAATATCAATATTGGTCGATAAAAGACAAATATCTACATAAAAAGAACATTTTCATGTTCTTTTCTTATTATTTCAAGTAACTAAGTATCTTTGTTTTCGTAGGCATATCAGAAGAATATATACTAGAAAATAAACTATTTTTATTAAATGGTACATATACTTTTTCTATATCATATCCACCTATTTTCTTTTCTTTTAATATTACATAATATGCCATACTCTTCTTATTTTTCTCATATTCTCCCATACCAGCTCCTCTTAAAGTATGAATATTAGTATTATTAAGTCTATCTTCCAATTCAAAATGAACATGCCCTTGAAAAACATCATCATATGAAGTAATAAGTTTCCCATCAAACATAGGAGTATTTCTGCTAGATAAATATCCTTGTACTTTAGGATTATCAACACCATATTTATTTATCATATATTCTACTTCTTTATTATATTCATCACTATTAGTAAACATAAATTGCTCAGCAGACTTTCCATTACCAATATTATCTTGATATATCCAAGTATTATGTTTAACAAAATCCCATCTAATATCATTACCAAAATGACATAATGCTATTTTTTTACCACCAAGTAATAAATCTAAAGAAGGCTTATATAATTTTAAATTGTTAATATATCCTTGTACTCTATCATTAGTCCAATCTAAACTTCTTTCCCTTTCTTCACTCCAATAATTAAAAGGACTACCTCCTAGAGTTAAATAATATTCACTGTTACCCATAATTTGATTAACATTATATTTATCCATCAAATCAAGTACTTCTCTAGGATTAGGTCCAAGTGAAGTATTATCACCAAGTGAATAAATCTCACTTATACCTCTAAATCTAATATCTTCGAGTATTGCAATAGTAGGTTCATACATAGCATGAGTATCAGTAAATATAGCTATCTCTCTTCCTGTATATATATCATTTTCTTTTTTAATTGTTAGTTTGCTAGCAATATATTTCTTTATACTATCAAGCTCTTTTACCCTACTGTCACTGACATATTTACCATTTCCAGAAGTAAACACTCTCTTTGGATTATCAATCGCTGTTTCTTTTTTTTGTGTAATAATAAAAGGTAAATTATATCTTTTATGATACATAATTTCATCACTATTAGGTCTTTTTCCATTGGCAAGTATAATACCACATGGTTTTAATCCTTCCCTATATAATAATGTTTCTGCATTTTGTTTCTTCACAGAACTAGTTTCTAATATTCCTCTCTGATTTCTATATTTATCGGCCACAACTGCGCTATTCTTTTCTACCATACAATGATTACTTCCCATATTAGATAAAGAACTACATATAAAACTATTATCATATATAGTATCATATGCCAATATACAATCACAGTAATCATAATAATATTTCTGTCCTCTATAACTAATTGGACTAAAAGAAATAAAATTACTATTACCACTACTATAACCATTAACCAAATCTTCAATATTCTCTCTACTACTTACCACATGTGCATATAATACATAATTTTTATCACTAAAATCAAATACCTCTCCACCATAAAGTTCCATATATTCCTTATTATATATACCAGGTACCTTTCTCGCAGATTCTAAAGTAGTTAAATTATACATACTATCAAGTTCATATAATCTTCTAATTTTACTCTTAATATCTATAATATCATTAATCATTCTATTAACAGGGGTATCTTCCCCATCTATATAAGAAATAATAATTTTAACGAGTTCATCTCTATCATTAGTAGTAGCCAGTTTATTAATAATATCCATACTAGTAATAATTTCTTCAGTTAAATAGAAAATTTCCTTATTATCAATATTATCTTTTTGTAGTATCTTCAGTAATGAAATATTACCAATATTATCAAAATAATCACTATTATAAGTAATAATATTATTAAAAAATATATCTTTAATTCTATTAATATAAGTATTCTTATCAAGTATTTCCACTCTATATTTATTAAATTCTTTTTTTCTAATTTCGTTTAAATCATATAAAGTTAAAGGAGTACCATTAATCTTTCCATTAAAAAGTAAACTCAAATTACTTTTATCAATATCACTAAGTATAATATCATTATTACACATACTAAGTAACAAATCTTTATATAAATTATAATTCTTAATCAATAAATTTAAATTAATAATCACAGAGGCATTATTTAAAGTATTATCAAAATAATTATTAAACATATAACTTTTAATTCTAACAAAATTATTTATTTCGTCATCATTAACAATACTTATAATATTACTAATTAGTCCATTACCAAAGTCATAACTACTATATTGAAAAAATGAATCAATATCTACATCTACTCTATCAAGAAACACTTCCATACTCTTAAGTAGTTCTAAAATATTTCCTTTTTTGCAATACTTTATAATAGTTTTACAATAATTTATTTTTTCGCTACTTACATTAAATATTTTTAATATAGTATTCTGCATATTCATAACAAAAGTATTCTTATTATTATCATCACTATTTAAAAATTCTTTAAGTACATTGTTATCATATTTGCTTAAAACCCCTCTAATATATATACTATTTCTTTTATATATTTTATTTTGTATATTCTTAGGCAAAGAATTAATAATATCAAAATATTTATCTGTTTTATTTTTATTATATATAAGATTATCAAAATCAATATTTACTAAAATATTTTTAATATACTCACTTTTATATTTAAGTATAAAATTGATAATATCATTATTATAGTGATTATTATTTAAAAGATCAATTACTCCATCATCAAAAATCTTTTTATCAATAGTATTAATAATTAACTCATCAGTATAATGATATAAACTAATATACTCAAAATATTTATTAACACTACCATTATTTAATTTATTAATTAAATCATCTAATCTATAAGTAACAATTAATTCTTTATATTCAAAACATAAATCACTATAATTATGTAGTTTTTCTATAACCTTATCAATACTAAGCTTATTAATATATTCTTTTAAATATTTAATATTATTATTAATTATATTCTTAACGTATTCTTGAGGTAAATTCTTTACCTCAAGAAATCTGATAGATTCTTCTTTTCTTACATCATTAATAATCTTATTAATTTTTTGCTCATTTCCCTCTAACATAGTACTAATGAGTGCTTCATTTTTAAATGTTCTATCATAAACATTTCTAATATACCTATTAGTAATACAACTAGAAGTATTTTTTAACAAATTAGGCTTATATTTTTCAATAAAACTAACATTATCATAATTATAATAATCAAAACTAAGTGTATATACTAAGTCTGCATTTGAAGTACGATAAAGTTCTTTAATAAATCTTCTTTTTTCTGTAGCCAAAATATACTCTCTACACTGATCATCAATTTCATCATTTAATAGAACATTAATAATTTTATAGTTTTTTATGCACTTTACACATAGTTTCCTTAAACTATCATCAATCATATCATCTTTTAATATTCTTACAACCTCATAACTTGCATTAAGTAAGTCTTTTACAATATATTCTTTTAAATCATAATCAATACTCTTCTTTAATAATGTTCGTAACTCTTCATCATTAAAACCATATTCCAAAATATATTTCTTTACATATTTAGGCGTATCTTTATCAGACAAATAACTCTCAATATTAACATCTTCTTTTAAATTCCTAAAATATTTTCTTAATGAATCCCAATTATTCGTACGATTACTGTCATTATTTAATTTTCTATAAACCATACGATTTATTTTTAACTTATCCTTTTCTAAAATACCTTTATCAAGTAATAATGACATTAATTCTTCAATATTTCTATTTTTAATATCTTTTTTATTCATATATATATTTCCTCAAACAGACATTATTATATAAAAATAGACACTAAATGTCAAACTTAGTGTCTATTTTATCTGTCCCAAATATTCATTAATACCTTTTATTGTTGTATACGTAACAATAACAAATCTTCTTAATCTAAATTTATCACTGCCTACATGAACTAAATTATCACTTTTATCCCATTCACCAGCAAACGCCATGGTAAATCCAGCTTCTTTAAGCATCCTTATAGAATATTCATTATATTCATAGAACGGATAAGCTATATATGTTGATCCTCCTAATTTTTCTCTACTTGTTTTTAAATCAGTTTGTATTTCTTCCGCGCTAAGGCATTTTATTCCTCCACCCTGTCCACCAGGACAAACACCAGTATTATGCATATTATTAGTATGTGAATGAAGTTCAATATAATCAGTTTTATAATAAGTGCTAGGATCATACCAAGCAGTAACCAAAAATATAGTAGCATACATCTTATATTCTGTAAGCATATCTACTGCTATTTTATCTCTACCACCATCATCTATTGTCAAAAGAACACTCTTAGGTAATTGTAATTTACCATCAATATACATCTCTAATTCTTTCATTTTCAAAGTAAGAATATTATTTTCTTTCAAATAATCAAGTTGTTCTTTAAATTGTTTTTTAGAGTGACATATAACAGTAGGACATGAATCACTAGGATCATTCTCATCATAAAAGGCATGATAATTAAATACTCCTACTCCACTTGCATTATGTTTATCTGTATTAGTATTATTAATTACCTCTCCTTCATCACTCTTTATATATAGAAGTCTATTATTAAATTCCACACCATACCTATCAGTATCTTTAATTATTATAGGTAAAGAATATCCTTCATTAAAAGAATAAACTAAATTACCATTTTCATCATAAAATTCTGTTTTATCCTTAGTAACAACATTATTATTAAATACTATATATTCTTTATACCTATTATCTATACTAGATAATTCATTTATTTTCTTTATATCTTTATAATATACATAATATTTATCATCAAAGTCACTTACATTAAAATATCCATCATTACTATTATCACTATTAAGAGTAAGCTCTACATTACTACCTACAACTCCACCTTCTTTATATCCATCATTTTCTTTAGTATATAATTTAACTTCTCCAATAGTAGTAACATACTTACTATAATAATCATTATAATTAATTTTTATTGGTTTATTGCCTTTATTATTTAACATAAAGTATACTCCCGTACCACCTATTAACAATAAAAGAAAAATTATAACAATTAACAAAACTATCTTCTTACTATTCTTATTTTTTCTCATAAACACTCCTTATAAATTTCTTATTCAGTAACTACAAATCCACTTGCTATAGGTCTAGTTTCTTCTCTATTAGACCAGTTAAACGGATGATTAATAATCTTATCATTTACTACCATAACACTAGAATTACCACCATCTAGATTAGCGGCATTATATGCATGATATCTAAGTAATATTTTTACTAAATCATTCATATCAGCACCTTTACTTTTAAGACTTCTACCATCTATAACTAGGAATAATACTATACCATCTTTTCTCTGTGCAATAGCGGTTCTCGGATGAACACCATAACCACCATTACCATTTATAAATGAACTCTTACCATTTACTATTAAAAATGGTCCAAATTCTACTGCATCTCTAATACCTATTTCTATTGCCCTACTAGTACTAATTTTACCAAGATACAATTTATTATCATTAGTAAAACCTATAATACCACCGCCATAAGCACCTCCTGTACCATTAGAAAAGTTAAGTACTTTACCTCCAGATATAATAGCTCCAACTGGAGCACCACCATTTCCTTGTCCTCCGGCATCAGCAAAACCTCCACCATTAATAGCGAGGACTGCCCCTTCTCTCTTAGCCATATTAACTAAATACTCTCCAGTAACACCAAGATTCTTACTATAAGTAACTTTTATTTTTGAAGGATCATACACTGCAGCTAAATATCCCGAATAACCATCTTCATCTATTTCAATTAATTTATATATATCATTCTTATTTCTGTCTAGTATTTCTCTATCATAATCATCAATATATTCATTCTCATCAGCAGTAATTAAACTAGTATCAGTATCAAAGTCAGGTTCCACCGTACTATGCTGTGATAATATTTCTTCTATTCTATCCATATTATAAAATGTAGTAGCCAAATACTGATGATTCATTGTCCCCATTGCTGTAGTAACTAACCAGTCTCTAAAGCCATTATAAGGTCCATATAAAAGAAATAAAACAGTAACCGCTATAACATCACAAAAAGATAAAATAATCATAAATATATTATCTCTCTTATTAGTATTCTTTTCCTTCTTATCCTTATTTTTCATATTATACTTCCTAACTATTATTATACTGCTATTTATTATCTTTAATATACCTGCAAACTCTTTCTATTTCATCATCTTCTATCATAGGAGTGCTCATTCTAATTAAATTCTTATCATTATCCAAATACATTCCATCTTTACCCAAGTTATCTCTGATAGCCTTACCTAAAAACATATTATATTCTCCTCTTGAAGTAAGATAAAAACTAATCTTTGATACATTATCTTTACTAAATAAATCATAAGTATCATCTTCAAGTACACTATCCGTAGATACTACTAAATATATCCCCATAGTACTACCTACTTCTAATAAATAATTAATATCATCTTTAACACTATTATCAAGTTTTAATATTTCATATATCTCATCAATAAATACTACCATCTTATCTCTAGTATTATTCTTTACTCTATATTCAAATTCTCTTCTAAGTAAATTAATCTTTACAATAATATCTTCTTCTTTATTAACAACTTCACATACATCATTATATAAATTATAATTAATACCTTGTGAATCAAGTATAACTACTTTAACATTACTATAATTAATTAAAATATTCATAATAATATCATTAAATAAATTAGTTTTACCAGTACCACTAACACCAGTAACCAATAGACTCTTTTCCTTATCAAAATCAAAAGTAACTAATTTATCATATTCATCAAGGCCTAATACTACTTTAAAATCATTATCTACTTTATAATTCTCTAATACTTCTTTTAGACATAAAATATCTTTCTTCATATTATCAACTTTAATAAATATCTCATTATCTTTTACTTTATTCATAACTAATTCAGATACATTAATTCCCAAAGATAAAGCAATTTCTTTCTTTAATTCTAAAATATCATCATAAGTCTTATCATCATTCCAAGTAATATGATAAACAGTAATACTCCTATAAACTTCATAAGTAACTTTTGGATTAAAACCAAAAGCTTTCAAAGTATTATGTAAATTACTAACAAATAAATCGGCATTTAATATATTTCTAGTATTATCTGACTTAGGATTATTAAGTAACTTTAACATTATTTAACCTTCTTTCTATTTTTAATAAGTATGTTACCAGTCATCTCTTTAGGTATATCAAGTCCCATTAAAAATAATACACTAGGAGCTATATCACATAAACTACCGTCTAATAATTTTAATCTCTTATCTGTAATAATAAATGGTACTTTATTAGTAGTATGACTAGTATTAACACTACCATCTTTATTTCTCATAACTTCACAGTTACCATGATCTGCTGTAATAATCATCGTATATTCATCTAATGATATATTATCAAGTATCTTACCAATACAAGAATCTACTGTTTCAACTGCTTTTACTGCAGCATTATAATCACCAGTATGACCTACCATATCACCATTAGCAAAATTAAGTATTATTAAATCTTCTTTATTTTCTGTAATTTCTTTTACTAAAGAAGCCGTAATCATATTCGCAGACATTTCAGGCTCTAAATCATAAGTAGCCACTTTAGGACTAGGTACTAATATTCTTTTTTCACCTTCAAATATCACATCACTACCACCATTTATAAAGTAAGTAACATGCGCATACTTCTCAGTTTCTGCTATTCTAAGTTGTGTAAGACCTTTATTAGATATATATTCGCCAATAGTATTATTAAGTACAGGATGTTCAAAAGCCATAGGACAAAGTACTGTATCGGTAACTTTCATCATTGTAACAATTTTTAAATTATTAATTTTATCTCTCTTAAAGCATTCATAATCATCATTAGTAAATATACTACCAAGTTCTCTTAATCTATCAGGTCTAAAGTTAAAGAATATAATACCATCATTATCTCTTATTAAACCATTTCTATCAGTAGTCGTAGGTACAATAAACTCATCAGTAATATCATTCTTTTGACTATCATACCAAACCTTCTTAACTTCTCTTACTTCAGTACCAATAACCATCGCATTATATGCTTTTTCTACTCTATCAAATCTATTATCTCTATCCATACCATAATATCTACCACCAATTGAGGCAATACTACCTATACCAATAGTTTTAAGTTTCTTTTCCAAAGCCTCAATATATTTAATTCCACTAGTAGGACTAACATCTCTACCATCAGTAAATATATGAATATAAACATTCTTAACACCATTATTCTTAATCATATCAAGTAAAGCAAATAAATGATTAATATGTGAATGAACTCCTCCATCAGAAAGAAGTCCTATTAAATGAATATTAGAATTATTATCTTTAACATGATTAATTACTTTTAATATTTCACTATTATTATAAAAACTCTTATCTTTAATCTTACTATTTATAAGTTCTAAAGACTGATATACTACTCTTCCTGCGCCAATATTAGTATGGCCTACTTCACTATTACCCATTTGCCCTCTAGGGAGTCCTACATATGTTCCTGAAGCTTCAAGTTCACTATGTGGATATGTCTTCCATAATTTATCTAGATTAGGAGTTTTAGCATTATATAAAGCATTATATTTTTTTTCTTTAGTAAGACCTACTCCATCCATAATACAAAGTAATATTTTCTTCATTTATCATCACCTATTTTCCTACCTAATTATATCTAATTATTAATAGTTTTTCAATATATTAGATATAAATTTACATTATTTTATTCTAGTGAAGCCTAAGGTCTTCACTAGCAATTTAGAGCCTATGGTCTCTAAATTGAATTCTTTTTTTGGATTATTAAAAAGTTAGTTCGTTTGGGCGAACTAATTTTCTATAATTACTATAAAAGAAAAAAAGCAAGTTTTTTACTTGCTTACTGGTAATACTGATATACTTCTAGCTATATCAAGTAATTCACTTTTAGATAGTTTATCACTAACTACATAGTATTCTATATTATTATCAATCCAATTTACTGAATTATCATTAACTATAGCCACAGTTGAAGCCATTAATTCAAGTTCACCATATGTAGGAACTATTAAATGTTCTTTTTCATAAGTAACTGTCTCTTCAATTAACATAAATGGATTATCACCATCAAATGTAAGAATTAATCTTTCTCCATTATCTTTGCTTACTTTTTCTTTATTAGAAAGATAAGTATTAACAGGTAAATACATTGGATAAATAACATCCTCTATTGTACTAGTTTGTTTAGTTTCAGTAGCCTTATCTTTATCAGTATTGGTGTTAGTGTTAGTATTTGTATTGGTGTTAGTGTTAGTATTTGTATTGGTGTTAGTATTTGTATTAGTATTATTTTCAGTAGTCTTATTATCATTAGGAGTTTCTTCCTTAACATCTATGATTTCCTTTAAGTCAAAATAATTATCATTAAATTTACTACTTAAATCTATCTTATCAAAATTCATAGTAATTTGCGCAGTTCCATTAGTATCCATAACAGTAACTTTCTTTATATTAGCTTCTTTATCTAGTAATATTTCTTGTTTAACTAATTTTTCATTATTTGGATAATTCGCCGCTACTACTATCTTATAATTGTCACCATCTTTAGTAAATGTTCTATTTTCATCACTCAAAATATCATCAAGTAATGGTTTAAGTAAATAAACTTGTGAATTATTATAAGGCCAATCACTTTGAAATTTAAAACTCTTGTTAATTCTCGGAGTAACAACATATACCCCATCAGAATTACGAAGAATTACTTGCTCATGATTATTAACCTTATTAGTTAAATTAACCTTATAATTATCTCCCTTAGCATAAGATACTTTAACATCATAAGTATATAAGTCTTCATTATTAACTATCTCTAAAGTACCTTCAATATAGTAAGATTTAGAATTATTAATCTTCTTTTCTAAATCTTTTATAATACTACTTTCACTAGTCTTACCACATCCTGATAATAGAAACACTCCCACTAGTAGTATAAACAAAATTTTCTTTTTCATTAGTCCTCCTTCTTTCTAATCAATTATATTAATTAAAATTTCTAATATGATGAATAAATTAACAATTTTTGTACAAAATAAAAGTAAAAAGGAGGATAATTATATGAATACATTATACAAAATAGCCTTAGCTTTAGGTATTATAGGTTGCATAAACTGGGGATTAGTAGGAATATTTAATTTCAATCTAGTAGAATACCTATTTGGTGATGGAACTCTTCTTACAAGAATAGTCTATATACTAGTATTAATATCAGGTCTTATTAGTATTGGTATATTTACTAAAGATTTAGATTAAAATTTAAAATTAATATTTATAAGTTATTTTGCATAAAGCAAGATAACTTTTTCTTTATATAAATGTCAATTTTAAATTATTTATTCAAGTTATATAGATTTTTTCCATAATATATAGTATAATTAAATAGGTGATATTTTTGAATATTAGGACAAACTTTAATAGTACATTTGCTAATCGTGGTATGTCATTAGAAAATGATATAAATGAATCAAATAAATACTATGTAGACTATGATATCGCTTTAATATATAAAAAGCCTACACCTATTAGAATAACAAAAACCAATTATAAAAATATGCGAATAACTGATGGTTTCTTTGAAAGTCCATCTACTCTTGATTATAATGGTGTATATAAGGGATATTATATTGAGTTTGATGCTAAGGAAACAAGAAGTAAAACTAGTTTTCCTATAGATAATATTCATAAACATCAAATAGAATATATAAGGAAAGTAATAAAACATAATGGTATTGTCTTTCTAATAGTAAGATTTTCTACTTTAAATAGAGATTTTGTTATAAGTGGAAAAGACATAATTGACTACATAAATAATAATGAAAGAAAATCTATACCACTATCCTACTTTGAAAATAATACTTATGAAATAGGAATTAAATATGCTCCAAGATTAGATTATATTAAAATTGTTGATAAACTAATAAATGAACATAATAATTAGCATACTATTCATAATAATAACTATTTTAAGTATTATAATTTTCAAAGTAAAAGGATTACTTATATTAATTATTACTTTACCATTATATATTATATACCTTAATTCAAATAAAATAATAGATATCATAAAAAAGAAAAAAAAAGGTAATAATAAAGATAATTTATTAGAAAGAAAGGAAGTTGAATTTGTGAGTTCAAGTAGTAGAAGAGGAAAAGTAAACGACGATAAAAAGAAAAAGAAAAAAGTCAAGCCTCAAAATAAAAAACAAGCAAACAAGTCAAGAGACAAAAAAGAAAAAAGTAGTAGTAAAAAGAAAGGTATTGTTAGAAAGATATTAACTATCTTATTAGGATTTGCTATCTTTTGTGTTTTTGCAGCAACGGCATTTATGATTTATATTGTAGTTAGTACATCAAACTTTGATCCTAATGCTTTAGTAAATCAAGATCAAACTGTACTATATGATAAAGATGGTAATGAATTTGCTACGTTAGGTGTTCAAAAAAGAGAATCAGTAACTTATGACCAGTTACCACAAGTTCTCGTAGATGCCATCGTGGCTACCGAAGATTCTAGATATTATCAACATAATGGTGTTGACATGGCAAGATTCTTAAAAGCAACCGCATTAAACTTAATTGGTAGAGATGATGCTGGTGGTGCATCTACCCTAACAATGCAAACAGTAAAAAATAATCTTACTAAAAAAGATAGTCTAGAAACAAATAAAATTAAAAAAATAATAAGAAAATTCCAAGACGTATACTTATCCGTATTCTTTATGGAAAAGAAATATTCTAAAGAAGAAATATTAGAATTCTATGTAAATGATAGTTGTCTTGGTGGAAGTGTATATGGAGTTGAAGAAGCTAGTAAATATTATTTTGGTAAAGATGTATCAGAATTAAGTCTTCCAGAAGCATCATTAATTGCAGGAATGTATCAAGCACCAAATAAATATAATCCATATAAGAATCCAGATAAAGCTGAAGAAAGAAGAAATACCGTTTTAAAATTAATGGTTAGACATGGATATATAACTGAAGAAGAGATGAAAATGGCCCAAGCCGTTTCAGTAGAAAGTATGCTAGTGGGTGCTAAAGCTGATACTGATTATCAAGGCTATGTTGATACAGTAATTGATGAAGTAGAAAAATTAACTGGAGATAACCCAGTAGTAGTACCAATGAAAATATATACTGCCCTTGATAGAAGCATTCAAGATGGCATTAATGATGTATTAAATGGAACTTCTTACACTCGTTGGGCAAATGATTCGGTTCAAGCAGGTATCGCCGTAACTAATGTTAACGATGGTACAATTGTAGCAGTAGGAGCAGGAAGAAATCGTGAAGGAAAAAGAACATTTAACTTTGCTACTCAAGCCTATAGACAACCAGGAAGTACAGCTAAACCATTATTTGATTATGGTCCAGGATTTGAATATAATGATTTTTCAACATATACCCTATTCAATGATGAACCTTGGACATATACCAATGGTCCATCAGTAGGAAACTGGGATAATAAATATCAAGGATTAATAACTTTAAAACAAGCTGTTAGTGTATCAAGAAATGTACCTGCTTTAAAAGCCTTTCAGCAAGTAGATAAAAAGAATATTGCAAAATTTGTTAGTTCTTTAGGAATAGATATTGCGTATAGTACAAAAGATGAAAATTATAAGAAATACGATAATGGCGGAGACAATATATTAAATGAAGCTTATTCAATTGGTGGTATGTCATATGGTGTAACTCCTCTAGAAATGGCTGAAGCTTATGCAAGTTTTGCTAATGGTGGTTACCACATTGAATCTCATGCTGTAATTAAAATAGAATATCGTAATTCAGATGAAACTATAGTAACAAGTGATCTTAAAGAATATCAAAAAGAAAAAGTAATGTCAGACTCAACAGCATACCTTATGAATAATGTCCTTCAGTATGCTGTAGAATATGGTTTCAGCGGTGGCGCTAGAGTTTACGGCTCTACTGTTGCTGCTAAAACAGGTACTTCTAATCTAGATGCCGCTACATGTAAGGCAAAAGGTATTCCAATTGGATCAGTTGGTGATCTTTGGACAGTAGCCTATACTCCAGAATATTCAGTAGCACTATGGTATGGTTATAAAGAAAATGATAGTACTCACTATTTAGGTAGTGCAAGTTATCCAAAAGATGATTTAATGAGTGCTGTGTTTAAAAACATTCCAAAAACTACTAAAAAATGGGAAATACCTTCTTCAGTAGTAGCGGTTACCGTTGAAAAAGAAACATGGCCTGCACAATTAGCAAGTGAATATACACCAGATAGTATGAAAATAACTGAGTATTTCAAAAAGGGAACTCAACCTACTGAAGTATCACAAAGATATGCTAAGTTACCAGCAGTAACAAATCTAAAGAGTACAAAAGAAGGAAATAATTATAAATTAACTTGGAACTTTAAAACTCCCGATATATTAGACAGTGCATACTTAAGTAAATACTTTAGTAATTCTGTTTATGGTAATCAATCAGCAAATTATCTTCAAGCAAGATTAGATTATAATAATAATACCCTTGGAGGATTTGGATTTGGTATATACAAAAAAACAAGTACAGGTAATCTAGAATTAATAGACTTCATAGATAGCAAAAGTACTGAATATACTTACAAACCAACTTCAAATGGTAGTGTGGATATCATTGTTCGTGCAGAATATAAAAACTTTAAAGATAATGCTAGTGACGAAACAAAAATAACTATCAGTGCCAATAATGTTAAAGAACTAGAGATTTCATTATCAGGTAATGAATCAATATCAGTAACCAAAGGTAACTATAATGAAAAAGGAATAATAGTAAAATATGATGATAAAAATGTAACTCTATTAAGTGATATAACATATACACTAAATAATACCACATACAAATCAAAATCTGAATTAGAAGATGAAATAAATAGACTTGAAGCTGACAAAGAAGTTGAAATAACCTACTCTGCTACATATAATAAGATAACTAAAACAATAACAAGAAAAATAAAAATCGAGGAATAAAAAATTCTTCGATTTTTATTTCTAAAAAAAATAGTTATACAGCTATGTATAGCTATTTTTGATTATCCACTAAATATTTAATAATATTAGATAGATGCATACCATGTGATCCCTTAAATAATACCAAATCTCCATCTTTAAGAAGATTATTTATATATTCGTAAGATTCATTTTCATTGTTAAAATGTTTTAAATTATCATAATTATTATTTTTTAAATATTCATCAGTATACTTAGTTTCATTACCAATAGTAATAATATAATCTAAATCACTATTAAGTAATACCTTACCTATTTCTTCATGAAGATTCTTACTAAAAGTACCAAGTTCCAAAACATCTCCAATTATAGCAATCTTTCTTTTACCTTCTCTTTTAATTAAAAGCTCTAGTGAAGATTTAATAGAATCCAGTGATGCATTATAAGTATCATCTATCAAAGTAGCTCCATTTTTTAATTTTTTAAACTCTAATCTATTACTAGTAAGTTTAAAAGTCTCAATACCTTTTTTAATATTTTCTATATCAACATTACATAATACACCCATTACATAAGCTACTAAAGAGTTATATATAAAAGCAGTATTACCAATATTACATTTAATATTGTTATTATCTATTTTAAACTCAGTTAAATCACTATTAATATCTTTAGCCATATAATCACTATCATTATCTATACCAATAGTAATAATCTTATTTAAAGACCTTATATACTCAATATTATCATGTAATATATCATTATCATTATTGATAATAAGTGGTCCATTAAGTCCTTCAATTATTTCTAATTTTGCTTTCATTATATTTTCTCTAGAGCCTAAGTTACCAATATGAGCAGTACCTACATTAGTAATTACCGCTATTGTAGGTTTAGCTATATTAGTAAGAAAAGATATTTCACCAAAATTATTCATACCCATTTCAATTACCATAATATCTTCATCTTTTAATCTAAGTATTGTAAAAGGAAGCCCAATATGATTATTGTTATTACCTTCAGTTTTAAGTACCTTATACTTAGTGCTAAGTACTGCATATATCATATCCTTCGTAGAGGTCTTACCTACACTACCGGTAATCCCCACTACTGGAATATCATATAAACTTCTTTTATATCTAGCAAGATCTTGTATACATTTCAATGAATCCTTTACTAAAACAATAGTTCTATCCTTATATTCCAAAGGAATATCATTAACATCAATATTATCTAGTATACAAGCCTTAGCCCCCTTTTCAAGAGCATCTTTATAAAACTTATTACCATCAAAAGATTCTCCCTTAATACCAACATAAATATCCCCTTCTTGAATAGTTCTAGTATCATGAGAAAAATTATCAAGTACTAAGTTAATATCACCACATAATAATTTACCATTAAATTTATCAATTATATCTTTTACATAAATCATATATAACACCTACTCATAAGAATCATTAATAATACTATCAATACTAGATAATTTATCATCTATCTCTTTTAAAGATACTGCACTCTTCTCTACCTTAATTGAAGTCTTATCTTCCTTTTCCTTATCATTATATGTTTCCATACCTTTAATATTATAAGAAGATAATATTCTATCCTTGATTACATAAGAACCATTACTATATCTATCCATAATAGGAATCTCTGTAATCTTAACTTCTTTAGTATAATTATCAGATACAATACCAATTAAACTCTTAGAATCTTCAATATAAACACTAATAACCCTACTAGGATTACTCTTAATTACCTTCATAAGAAGTATTCCTCTCTTAGCTCTTGAAGTCTTTTCAAATTCTAATAATTTAACTCTCTTACCAGTACCCTTATCAGTAAGTATTGTAATATATTCACTACCAGCATCAAATAGTATTCCACTAACTACATAATCATATTTTAAGTTAATAGACTTAACACCAGCAGCCTTAATTCCTACTACTGGAACCTCACTAACATCATACCATAGTCCATAACCACATGAAGTAGCAACAAACACTTCTCTATCACTAGAATCAGTAACATTAACTATTTCATCATCATCTTTAAGATTCATCATCTTAATAGGTTTACTATATCTCTGTGCTTTAAATTCATTAAGTAAAGTTCTCTTAATCATACCATTCTTAGAAAAACTTGTAATATATTTTTCTTCATCAAAATCACTTACAAACATAGAATGTACTATTTTTTCATCATCCATTAATGGTATAATATTACTAATATGTTTACCTAAATCTTTCCATTTACATTCAGGTATATCATATACTGGTAAATATAAATAATTACCTAAATTAGTAAATAATAACATTACATCAGTAGTATTAATATTATACATACCAATAGTATAATCATTTTCTTTGAGTAATGTATCCTCTCCATTAGAAGAACTATAACTTCTATAAGGAACTCTCTTAATATATCCCTCATTAGTAACTACTACTACTACTTGTTCTTTAGGTATCATTCTTGTAGTATCAACCTTAACATCAGCAGCCTCATCCCTAATCTCTGTTCTTCTAGGAATAGCATACTCCTTCTTAATCTTTCTAAGATCATCTTTAATAACTGAATTAAGTTTCTCAGGACTAGTTAATATTTCCTCATATAACTTAATCTTTTCTGCTAATTTTTTCATTTCTTCCTCTAAAGTAACAATATCAGTATTAGTAAGTCTATATAGTTGCAAATTAACTATAGCTTCAGCTTGCTTATCAGTAAATTCATACTCTTTAACCAAATTAACAATAGCATCTGCCTTATTCTTACTTCTTCTAATTAATGCAATAACTTCATCTAATATAGATATAGCTTTAATTAAACCTTCCATAATATGATAACTTGCTCTAGCGGTCTTTAAATCATATTCTGTACCCTTATATACAATCTCTTTTTGATGAGCAATATAAGCATCTAATATTCCAAGTAAACCAAGTTGCATAGGTCTACGATTAACAATAACAACATTATTAAAGTTATAAGATATTTGTAAATCAGTATTCTTATATAAATAATTAAGAATATTATTAGCATCAGCATCCTTCTTTAAATCAATAGCAATTTGTAGTCCTTCTTTATCTGATTCATCTCTTACTTCTACTATACCATCAAGTTTTTTATCTAATCTTACTTCATCTATTTTACGAACAAGTAAAGATTTATTAACATCATAAGGAATCTCATTAATAATAATCTTATTCTTATCAATAACAGCTTTAGCTCTTATATATATTTTTCCTCTACCAGTTTCATAAGCTTGCTTTATACCATCTAAACCAAGTACTATACCACCAGTAGGAAAATCAGGTCCTTTGACATAATTCATTATTGTATCAAGTCTACTATTAGGATTATCTATTCTAAATATTGTAGCATCAATAACTTCGCCTAAATTATGCGGAGGCATATTAGTAGCATAACCAGCACTAATACCAGTAGTACCATTTACAAGTAAATTAGGAAATCTACTTGGAAGTACTGTGGGTTCTAATAATCTATCATCGTAGTTAGGAGCCATAGGTACAATACCAGTCTTATCAATATCTCTTAGAAGTTCTCCAGCTATTTTAGAAAGTCTTGCTTCAGTATAACGACTAGCGGCAGGACTATCTCCATCAATAGAACCATTATTACCTTGCATCTCTATTAAAGGAGCTTCATTCTTCCAAGGCTGACTCATTCTAACTATTGCCTCATATATAGAACTATCACCATGTGGATGATAATTACCCATTACCATACCAACAGCATTAGCACTCTTTTTAGTAGGCTTATCATAAGTATTATGTTCTTTATACATTGAATATAATATTCTTCTTTGTACAGGTTTTAATCCATCTCTAACATCAGGAATAGCTCTATCTTGAATAATATATTTAGAATATCTTCCAAAACTCTCACCCATTATATCCTCTAAAGAATAATCATATATTCTCTTAATAATTTCTTCCATATATTTACCACCATACCAATTATATAATATTTTTCCTTTATTTTCAAGGAATTATACATGATGTTTACAATTTATTAGTTAAAAAATATAATAAAAAATAATAGTTATAATTAAATAACCATTATTTTTTTATTAATAATCCCACCATTGAACTTCGCAACTAGTATTACTCGTTACTTGATTAATATATATTGTAACTATATTTTTGTATGGACCACTTATATTAGGAATTTGACCATTAGTACAAGTTACATCAACACCACTAGCCATTGTAGATATATCTTTTGAATATTCATCACCATGTTTAACAGTATTTTGATAACTTTCTCCAGTATCAATAACATCCAAATAAACAGTATAATTAGTCAATGTTGTAGAATATTTAGCATACAAAGTAGTATTAGCATTTGTAGTAAAACTACCACCAGGTTGATACAATGTACCTGTACCATTACTATTAATAGTCCATCCTAAGAATGGATAACCAATCTTTACTGGCTTAGTATTACTTAAAGTTAAAGTAATCCCATATGTTTTTGTTTGTGAACTAGGAGCTCCAGTACCACCATTAGCATTATATGATATAGTATATGTTTTTCTACTTGCAGTTAAAGTTTTAGTAACTGAACTGGTCATTGTTCCAGAACATGGACTTGATGATGTACAGGAATTCATTGTATAACCTGTTTGCGGAACACCATAATAATAGTAGGTTGTTCCACTATTTACGCTTAATGTTTTATTGGTTGTAGTAGAAGTATAGCTACTTGCTCCATTAACTTTGTAATATATAGTGCTTACACCTGTACCTTTATTTAATGTTAAATTATACTTTGCTACAGTAGCAAGAGTTATAACTTTCATATAACTAGGAAGAACTATATCTTCTTTACTTGTAGTAACACCAATAGTAATAGTAATTGTGTTTGAAGTGTTATTTTTGATATCCATACTCAAAGTACCACCTTGACCAATATCGGTGCCACTAGGATCTATATCACTTTCTTGATTTCTGACAAAAGATATATCATTACTATTTCCTTCATAAATATACCACACAGCATACTTAACGCCATCAATTTGTTCATCATTAAATATAGAAACATTAGTAGTTCTTGTGGCATTAGGTCCTATTGTTACCTCAACAGTATCAAAAATATCACCATTATAAGATAAATTAGATGAAAACGATATTGGATTACTAATTTCTGCACTTGCAGTAAAAACAGCCAGTGTAGAACCAATACCAAGTCCAACTAAACCAATAGTAATAACTAAAATTAAATAAATTGTCTTCATAGAAATTTTAGTTTTCATTACACATTCCCTCCTTATTTACTAAAGAAATTAAGTATTTCAGATATATCAACTTTAGATATATGTATTAGTATTGCAGCCATTGCTAAGAATGGCCCAAAAGGTATTAAATTATCTTTCCTACTAAATAGCGTATAAACTGCTACTGGAAAAGCAATAAAAGTAGCCAAGAATATATCACATATACATAGAGGATATCCAATTACTATTCCAAATAGAAACATTAATTTAATATCTCCTCCACCCATAGACTCTCTCTTAAATAGCTTATCCCCTATTAATTTTATCACATACATTGTAACAAAAGCAAGTATTCCTGCAATAATTTTATCAGCAGTATACTCAAGTCCAAAGAAGATAAGTTCTAAAATTATAATGACAATAGCGGCCACTGCTATAACTTCATCTAATATAATCATATATTCAATATCACTTACAATAATAGTAATTAAACTAGATATAAATATTAAACTAATAACAAAGTTATAGCTAAAACCAAATGAATGGTAAGAAGTACAAAATAATACTCCAGTTATAACTTCAACTAATAAGTAACTTATTGGTATTTTATTATGACAGCATCTACTTTTACCACCTTGTATAACATAAGATACCACTGGTATTAATTCATACCACCTAAGTTTATGTTGACAACTATGGCAATGACTTCTAGGATACAGAATAGATTCATTATTAGATAGCCTCACAGCCAAATTATTAAGAAAACTACCCATTGCTGTTCCAAAGATAAATATTATTATATATATATATATTTCCATAAAATCACCTATAAAATGTCATTATACATACTAAACATTGGAACAAATATAGCAAGTAATACAACACCTACTATTCCCGCAAGTAATATTATCATAACAGGTTCTATTAAACTTTTTAATCTTTGAACTAAAGCTTTTTGTTCCTCTTCATAATAAGAAGCAACATTTTCCATCATTACCCCAAGTCTACCTGTTTTTTCTCCAGTAACTAACATTTCATAAGCAATTCTAGGAAAAGCCCATTTATCCTCAAAAGCTTTAGATAATCCGGCACCTGTACTAAGATTAGTAACAGCCTCTTTTATTATATCTTTATATATCTCATTATTAGTAACCTTGCCTAACATTTCAATACTATCAGTAATAAATACATCATGTCTAATAAGTGAAGAAAAAGTCTTAGTAAACATAACTATCTGATTATCAATTATTACATTTTTAATTATTGGAATATGCATAAGTATATACTGAACAAAATATCTAAACTTCTTAATATTCTTATACATAGCAATAAGTATAATAATAACACCTGCTACTGCAATAATAATCTTAATAATATTATCTTTAACAAAATTACTAGTATTAACCAAAAATACCGTAATACCAGGAAGGTCTGCACCTAACTGCTTAAATATATCTTCAAACCTAGGTATAATAAATATAAGTAAGAATGTTAATACCGCAATAGCCACAACTAGAACAACACTTGGATAAGTAAGTGCAGATATTATTTGTTTTCTATTAGTATCAGCAGTCTTGTAATAAGCTGCCATATCGTCTAGTGCTTCAGTTAAATTACCAGTAAGTTCCGAAGTTTTAAGCATATTAATAAGTAGTTTAGGAAATATATTTCCTTGTCTAGCCAGTGCTTCACTAAAAGGAGCCCCAGTATTTAATTCATATAATATTTTTTTATATAAATTCTTTCTATTCTTATTCTTAGTTTGCTCATCTAACATAACAATAGAATCAGTAAGTGGAATACCACTCTTAATATAGGTAGACAACTGTGTTAAAAAGAATACTAAATCTTTATATTTCATTGGTCTTTCTAATGTTAAAAAATCACCAAATTTACTAATTTTTGTTTCTTTAATTTCTAGTATTTTATACCCTTGACTATTTAAGAAAGACTCTACATCTAATCTTCTAAAAGCATCAAAATAGCCTTTAACAGTCTTACCTTCCTTGTCGTAGCAGGTATATTTATATCTTGTTTTAACTCTACTCGCAGCAGTATTACCACTAACAGTTTGATTAGAAGAAAAAACAGCATTATTATTACTAGTATTATTAACATTTTTACCATTCATAATATAATCACCTATTCTATAAATAATTATAACATAGAATAATCTATTTTTTAACATTTTTTTATAAATTTCATATATTATTTTAGAAAGGGAGTATTATATATGTATGGAAATAACTTTGGATATCCTTTTATGGGTGGGATGCCTAATCAAATAGTACCTCCAATAACAGGAAATATGATGGGACCCATGATAGGAGCCCCTCTAAGGTCTGGAGGTGGTGGTCTTCGTTCGTTATTAGGCCTAGGTAGGATGTCAACAGGCACCAGTGGTTTTAACTTTGCCAGTCTTTTAAATGGAGCTTCAAAAACACTTGGAGTAGTAAAAGATGCCATCCCCGTAGTCAAAGAAGTCGGACCAATGATGAATAATATGCGTTCTATGTTAAAAATAGCCTCAGTATTCAAAGACGAAACAGATACCACAAAAAAAGAAGATACTACATCTCCGAATATAGCATCTTCAAACATAAATAGTAATAACACTACTACTACTCAAAAAGTAGAATATACAAATCAAACAAATAACCAGCCAAATTTCTTTTTATAAGAAATTTTTTTATTTTATATACTTAATATCAAACTTATTATACATAAATTTCATTATAAAATAACTAATACTAGTATAAATAATAGTCATAAATATACTATGAATAATTATATTAAACAAAAGTATAATACTATAATCACCATATCCTGTAATCATTAGTATTATAAAGGATAATATATGATAAATAATAATACCAACATAACTAATAATATTAGTCATAAAAACATTTCCTGGTAATATATTATACAATATTTTAATAACTATCCCAATAATAATAAATATAAAAGTATTAACAAATATTGTTGAAGTATAAAGAATATCAAATAATATACCAAATATAAATATAAGTATAAAAAACTTCTTATCATTATCAAAATAAGGATATATAATAGCAAAAGATATAATTATATATATCGTAGTAAAATAACTAATATTAGATAAAGTACTAGGAAATATATTAGACATAATACCTTCAAGTAAAAAAGAAAAAACCAAATATATAATACTAATAATCATTACTATCTTTCCTTTTTAATATACTAACATAATTAATATCAGTAAAATCACTTGAAGGTTTAACCTTAATAATCTTAGCTAAATCATAAGAATCAGTAGATATCTCACTAACAGTGCCTACTAAAATACCTGAAGGAAATATACCACCAAGTCCAGAAGTATATACATAGTCTCCTACTCTAACATCCTTAGTATTACTAATACCCTCTACTTCCAAATAATTATCATTATAATCATAACTATTAATAAGACCATATAAATCATAATCACCATTACTTATATGAACAGATATCTTATTATTAGTGTCACTCGTAGTAATAAGTCTAACATCAGAAGTAAAAGTACTAGTCTTAATAATTTTACCAATTAATCCTTTAGAATTAATAACAACCATATCCTTCTCTACCCCATTATAAGTACCCTTATCTATCGTAATAGTATTATACCAAAAGCCAACATTTCTACTGACAACCGTAGCATTCAAATATTCATAATCAGATAAATTATGTTCAATATTAAGTTCTTCCTTTAATCTCTCAAGTTCTCTTCTAAGTTCAATATTCTCAGCCTCAATTGAAGTAACTCTATCAAGAGAAGTCTCTAATATATCATTATCTTCCTCTACACTTTTAAGTTCATTATAATCATTTATTTTACCAGATACAAATCTAACAGGATATGATATAATCTTCTCAGTATACACTAAAGCATCTCTAATAAAAGATTCAACCTTATTAAGTTTTCTATCTTCTTTAAGAGTAAAAGAAAATATAACAAAAATAATAATAATTAAAACAATAATACCAATAACAATATATTTTTTAGGTATACTTCTTTTATTTTTTATAAACATTTATATCACATTCCCATCGTATCTTATTATATAATATTTTTAATTAAATTAAAAGTATTATAAATTATTATCTTGATAAAAACTATAATAATTGCCCTTACCAATAATAATATGATCAATTAAATTAATACCATGTAAAATACCAATATCTTTAATTCTTTTAGTAAGTTCAATATCATTACCTGAGGGACTACTGTTACCTGAAGGATGATTATGAATACATATAATATAACTAGCGGACATTAAATAAGCCTCTTTAAATATCTCTCTTGGATGTACTAAAGAATAGTTAACAGTACCTTTAAACAATAATTTCTTATCTATATATTTCTTTTGATTATCTAAATAAATAACATAAAAGAGTTCTTGTTTAATACCATCAAATAAATTATGAAAATAATTAATAATAGATTCCGGATTAGTTAAATATACTAATTCTTTATAATTATCTTCTAAATAAACTCTTCTTCCTAATTCAATTGCGGCCATTAACTCTATTGCTTTAATATTACCTACTCCACTTATCTTAGATAGAGTATTAACTTCCATATTTTTAAGTTCATTAATATTATTAACTGAACTAAGTATATTATGAGATATTTCTTTTAAACCATACTTCCTAGTACCGGACTTAAGTATTATTTCAATAAGTTCTTCATTAGATATATTATCTCTACCATATTTAATAAATCTTTCTCTAGGTCTTTCCTCACTAGGTAAACCTTTTAAGTTCACTTAATCTCACACCTTTCTTTTATATAAAGTAAAGCGTAATGTGTTGTTACTTTACCTACTATCTTCTCCTTTCATAAAGATTTTGCTCTTAATAAAATCTAATAATAACATGCTAAAATATCTCTTACAAGTTTGAGCCTTAATATGACTACATTATATTATTTAATACTATTAAAGTCAATAAGAACTGATAAGTTAATATCAGTTCTTATTTTAATTATTATGTTCGCTTTAATCCTAAGGTATTAAAGTGTTGTTATTAGCCTTTAGGTCTAATAACAATGTATCTACATACCTATCATATATAAGCCATATCTATATATTTAAAATTATACAAATAAATTGTTTTATTTATTTTAATAGTTCTTCTACTATTTTATATATTTCAGTACTAGGATTAGCCTCCACAGTACCTATTATTTTACCATTTTCTAATTGGTGCTTTTCAAGTTTTTTAGCACTATCTATTGCGGTATTAATATTTTTATTAATATCAGGAAAAATATTTATATTCTTAGCATAATTAGGATAAAACTTTTTTAATCTATTTATTAAACTTTTATTATCCATACTCGCAGTTGTATATTCATAATGAAGTAAAAACCATAACTCTATACTTGGAGTAGATGTTATTATTTCAATACCACTCAAACTAGCAAGTTTTTTAGCCTCTTTAATCACAGTATTTTTAATAGGTTCTATATCAGTATCAAAAATACAATATGCCCTATCACCATCACTTAAATCCACACCAATTTTTTTCATTTCTTCAATTAACATTTTAACTAAGTTCAATGGATCCGTATAATTACCTTTTGCAAATGATATTGAATAACTCTTTTTACCATTATCAAAATTATTAAAATATAATTTTTCGGTTTTGTTTTTACCTTCAACAGCAATTATTATTTTATTTTTTTGTTTTCTTTCTTTTCTTACTCTGTCATTACTAATTACTCGTTTATTTTCTATTCTTCTTCCCACAAGTTAAAATCATTCTTGATGAAAGGTACAGCACCATATCTACCAAGCATATATCCTTTTTCAACATTTTCTTGTTTTCTTACTGAAAAATCACTTAAAGAATATAAATCACTTTCTCCAGTTTCACTATTTTTTTCAGTAAACCATATCTGGTCTCTTCTGAGAATATTTAAATCTAATAAATTAGTATCATGAGTATTGAAAATTAATTGAGAACCATTTTTATTTATTTCTGCATCATTAAATATTTCTACTATATATTGTACTAAAAATGAATGTAGACTTTTATCTAATTCATCTATTATTAATACTTTTTTATTTTTTAAACTATCAGCCAAAAAAGGTATAAATGCAAATATCATTTGAGTACCTAAAGATTCTTCATCTATTGATAAGTAGTTATCACTATTTTTATGTTTAAATAATACTTGATATGCTTTGGGTTTATCAGGTAAAGTTTTTGTAATAAACTCTGGTATTGCAGTTAAGAACTCTCCTGGTACATCTATTTGAGATATTTGGTAATCTTCTATATTAAAATCAGCCTTTTGTAAAAAATCAATAGCAAAATCTTTTAAATAATCTGGATTTGTTTCATACATTTTATAAGCCATATTTTTTAGTATTTCTAAATTATTACAAGTTCCTATTCCATTTGTTAAAAAGTTATATGCTGCTTTTGTCTTGTCAAAGTTCCAATTAGTCGCTGTGGCTAAGAAAAACTTATTTTGAGCATTTTTAGCCTCTATTTCTCTTAATATCTTTTCATCTTTCTGTGTATAACTATATTCATTTATATTAGTTCTATCAAATATCTTAGTTTCTCTTCCATTTGGATAGTAATATAAATATTCATCATAAATCTTATCCTTATCCGCTATAAAACCATAAACATATCTTGTTTCATCCAAAATAAACTTAATTTCAAATTCGCTTGGTTTATTAACACTACCTTTATCAAGTTTAAATGGTATCAAAGGAAGTTTAGCATTAATATCAACACTATTTGACGACCTTAACATTAAAACTACAAGAGTTAATATTTTAAATAAATTAGATTTACCTGAAGCATTTGCTCCATAAATTGCAGCACTTTTTAAAACTTTATTACCACCAATTTCTACATAATTATCATTTAGTTCTTTATTGGAATTAGCAATCATACTAAAAGTTACTTTCTCTTTAAATGACAAGAAATTCTTTACACTAAACTCTAATATCATTTTATTTCATTCCTCCCTCTTTGATAATATTATATGCATTTTTTAATATAAAATCAACATTTTTTCATATTTTATTTTATTTTTTTGCACTTTTTGTGCAAATTATACAAATAAAATACTGATTTTTGACATTTAAAAAGAAATAGAACAAACTATTTCTTAATAAAAACTATTTCTTTCTCATCCAGTTCTTACCATCTACCACTCTAGCAACAACCATTGAATTAGATAAATCACCAACTACATTAAGCATAGTGGCTGGAGCATCTATTATCGTAGCAATAATAGTAAGTATCGGAAGAGCTCCAGTACCATATCCCATCATAGTAAGAATCATCATCTCCGATATAGTACCACCTCCTATAGGGACGGCAGTAACAAGTAAAGTAGCCACTAAAGCAATAAGTAGTATTTTAAATATGCCATCAAAACCGCTAATATTAGTACCAAATAAACACACTAAAAACATAATCTTAAATACACTACCAATAATAGAACCATCCTTATGAAAACTAGTACCAAGAGGTATTACAGTCTCTGCTATATCATCAGGTACTCCAATCTTTTTAGCACATTCACTATTAACAGGAATAGAGGCTGCCGAAGAACAAGTAGCGATCGAAGTCAAACTTGCAGGTATAACATTCTTCCAAAATCTCTTAACTCCTTCTAATCTACCCGCTATAAAAGCATATATTGTATACATAATAAAGTAAAATAATAAACATACTACCGTATAAATAACAAAGGTCTTAATATACCCAACTGCTATTGCACTACCAAAAGTACCAACTAAAGAAGCCGTACAACACATAAATCCAATTGGAGCATAGTACATAATAATATTAACTACCTTCATAATAACTTCATTAAAAGATTCTAATACTTCTCTAGCCTTATCACCCTTATTACCAGCCATATTAATTGCTATTCCAAATATAATAGAAAATACCAAAAGAGCAATCAAATTATCTGTATTAAGTAAATCACCGAACTTACTAACAGTAAGAGTCTTCGCTGTTCTTTCTAATATATTAAGTTCTTCTACCTCAGTATTCTCTACTAAAACACTCTTAATATCATTAACTTTATCAGTATCAACTAAATTAATCTTATAGGTAGAAACAAATCCCACTATTACAGCCACTAATGAAGTAACAATAAAAGTAACAATCGTTGTAATCATAATCTTACCAAGTCTCTTAGGACTCTTAATCTTAGATATAGATACCGTTATTGAAAGAAATATAAGTGGTACCACAACTACCAAAAGCATATTAATAAATATATCCCCTAAAGGACTAAGTACACTAGCCTTCTCTTTAAATATAAGTCCAATAAACGTACCAATAACAACAGCCATTATTAATATAATACTAGACTTATAACTCTTCATAAACTTCTTCATAATATCACCTTCCTAATACCATTATATTATTAACAAAGAAATAATATAAGTATCATAAATCCACATTAAATATAAATAATTTTACTAAAATCCACATCTATGTTATAATGAATTTGAGGTAACTATGAAAAAATATATAAAATTAAATAATAATGATAATCATCTATCATTAGGTAACTTTACCAGAATAATAAAAGAAAACACTATCAATAAAACAAGTGCTCTTCAAACAGAAGTATTTAGTACTCTATTTAATACTGCCAATATAAATGATACTACAATAAATAACTATTGTATTGGTATAAGAAGTATAAATAATGATTATAAGCAGCAGTATATAATATATAAAAAGAACTATCCAAAAGATAACTATATATTATTAGATATTATAATAAATTTATTAACTATAATCACTGGTAATATTTATTCAAATCTAACTAAAAAAGAAAAGATAGATTTAATAAATAATAATACCTTATTAAAAACAGTAACTATAAAATTATATAATATTAGTAAAAACGATAAAGAAGTATCTAAAGAACTATCAAGTAATCTATTAGAACTAATAAATAATAACAATCTATGCATTGCCCTTACTGAAATATTATTCTTTATCATATTAGATAAAAAACAACCTATCTATGAAGATAATATCAAAAAAGAAATAATAGAAAATCTTCTAAGTAACACTCTAGTATCCCCTCATGAACTCGAAGAATATCTAAATCTAAAACTAAGTGAAGGTATAAATTATAATTACTCATTAAATACCCTAGCCCAAAACAATAATCCCTATGCTCTATATGAATTAGGAAGAGAAGAATACAAAGGTTATATCAAGGGCTATCCAAGATATGATATAAGTTATAACTACTTCAGTAGAGCTTCTTTAAAAGATCATCCAAGTAGTTATTATATGCTAGCTAAAATGTTAATAAATAAAAATATTGGAAACGGTACCAAGAAAGATTTAAAACTTGCTTATGAATATCTAAATAAATCAATATCTCTAGGTAATATAGCCTCAGTTAATCTATTAGGAAATATGTATAAAGAAGGATTATATGTAAAAAAAGATATAAATAAAGCTATATCACTATATGAAGAAGCATCTTTACATAACTATGTTTATGCTTATAATAATCTTGGTAAAATATATGAAAACAATAAAGATTATCAAAAAGCCTTCAAGTACTTTGAGAAAGCCTCCCTACTTGGAGAATCATATGCTCTAAATACACTTGGAGAATACTATCGTAAAGGAATATATGTAGATATAGATTTAAATAAAGCCTTCACTCTATATAATAAAGCCATTCAAGTACCAATAGATAATATCTATTACTATGCCTACTATAACCTAGCCAAATACTTCTATTTAACTGGAGATATTGTCTTAGTAAAAGATATAAATAAAGCAATTAACTATCTCACACTAGCAAGTAATAATAATATTATCGAAGCCTCTATCTTATTATTATATATTTATGTAGATAAATACCTAAAAGAACTAGATACCAGTATCATATCCAGAATAAAAGAACTAACTCTAACTATTGAAAAACATCCTAAGTATAATAAAGAAATAAAAAAAGAAATAGATAGCAATCTATTAAAACTAAAGCAAAATAAAAAAATAAATATAGATATCATATTCTAACTATATTTATTTTTCTTTTATATATTTATCACTAATATAAGTAAATAGTAGTAAATAAACAATACCAAGAAGATAACCTCCTAGTACATCAGAAGTATAATGAACTCCTAGATATATTCTAGTTAAACCAACTACTAGAATAAGTATTGACAATATACTAATTAATAAATATTTTATCTTTTTATTCTTAATATAATTATAAGTTAAATATATCAAATAACCATATACTACCATACTAACAGCACTATGTCCAGAAGGAAAACTCTTACCAGCCTCAGTAATAATATTAATATCACTAGGTCTATCTCTACCAATAATATTTTTAATTATTACATTATTAAGTACTACAATACCAAGTAAATTTAAAACAATACAAATATTAATCTTCTTATTTCTAAATATAAATAAAGATATAATAGTAACAATACCAATAACAATAGTACCACCTATATTAGTAATAATCTTCACTATCTTATCCATATTATTACTTCTTAATTTAGAAATAATATTATATCCAATATCATCTATATATAATTTATTCTTAGTAATAACAAATATCATAATAGTGGTAAATAATATTAAACATACTCCAAGTATTATCCATCTAATTTTCTTTCCTTTAATTATAATCACCCTCTTTTAACTTATCAACATGTTTAGCATATACTTTCTTCATATGATCTTCACTTGAAGAACTAACCATTTTATCAATATCTATCCAGTTAACTCCGCTATTCTCATCTTCTTTAATTAATAACTTTTCATTTTCATCAGCCTCAAAAATATAAGTAGCATTTAAATGAATATGGCTAGAAACAAATTTACCTCTCTTAATATGGCTTTTAACAGGTAATACATCTATAGCATAAAAGTCTTTAGATAAAGGTTTTAAGTTCTTAATACCAGTCTCTTCCATAACCTCTCTCATAGCCACTCCAAGTAAATCACTTTCACCGTCAGCATGACCTCCAGGCCATGCCCAAGAATTATAAATATTATGATATATCATAAGTACTTTACTTCTATTCTTATTAACAACAAAAGCCGAACTACAAAAATGACCAAATATATTCTTCCTAGTTAATACATCATCAAAAGTATCTATAAACTTCAAAATATATTCCTTATCACTTTCTTCTTGCTCATCATAAGGTATATAATTAACAATTCTTTCTCTTAATTCATTCATAAGTAATCACCACTCCATTTCATTATTCCATTAATTTTATCGTTCAAATAACCAGTTATGTTAGAAAAATATTATCTACTACTTATGCATTAAACTATTGTTTATCACATGTACTTGAGATCACAGTCTGTGATCTCAAGTTAATTATTCTTTTATAGTTTTTTATCTCGAAACAACAATTTTAATTGATTACAATTTGTAACCAGTTCATTTTTGAATAAGTTAAACTTTTACCTTTTCTCTAACAAACACACACTCTCCACATGTTTCGTATTAGGAAACATATCAAATAAAGTAATATTCTTAAGTTCATACTTACTCTTTAACACATTAATATCTCTAGCAAAAGTAATAGGATTACAAGATACATAAACTATTCTCTTAACATTACTATTACAAAGTAACTCTGTAGTAGTCTTATCAAGTCCACCTCTCGGAGGATCAACAACAACTACTTCCTCATTAATACTATTAATACCACTAGCCCTTTTACATTCAAAACTAATATTACCTATATCATTAATCTTCTTATTTAAATTAGCTCCTTCTACAGCATCACTATTAATCTCAATACCCCTTACTCTATTAAAATTATCTGCTAAATATATACCTATAGTACCAGCGCCACAATATAAGTCAAGTAGGCTTTCCCCCTTACCCGCAGCTTCCTTAACTTTATCATATAACTTACTAATCATATCAGTATTAACTTGAAAGAAAGATTTAGGATATACTGCATACTTATATTTATCTACATTAATAGTAATATAATCATTACCATATATAACCTCATCATTAAGTACTATACTTTTAGCCATACCTTTAAGACTATTTATAATCATATCCCTATCAGTATCACCATTTAATATAACCATAATCTCATTAGTACCTTTAATAACAATATCATTTATTCCAGTTAAATCAAGTTTACTAAGACTATCAATAACTTTATTAATATTATCATTAACTAAATAACACTTATCAATATTAACAAGATTATTACTCTCTTCCTCAGTTAATGAAACATTACCATTAAATACCTTCAATCCAATCTTGTTGCGGTATCCATATTCTTTATAATTAGAAATAATATCTGGATTAACATCATATCCAGCATATCTCTTCATAATATCTATTGCAGATTCCTTCTTATATACCAAAGCCTTATCATACTTAATATACCCAGTACTACATCCACCACAAGTATCAAAATAAGGACATATACTCTTTCTTCTATTACTACTTTCCGTAATAATATTCATAGCCTTACCAATAGAATAATTCTTCTTATCTATGGTAATTCTAGCATCAACAACTTCTTCAGGCAATACCGAAGGAATAAATAATACCTTATCATTAATTCTACTTATACCTCTAAAATCATGAGATAACTTATCAATCTTCACTATCATAAACATCACATATATATCATAACATAAAAAGAAAAAGAAGTCTACGACTTCATAAGTTCATTAATAATATCTTCCATAGTAACAATACCAAGAAAATTATTCTCTCTATCAGTAACAAGAGCCATATGTGCTCTAGCACCATGTAATACCTCAAGACAAGATGCCAAATTAGTATTCTTACTCACAGTAACAGGTTCCTTAACATTTTTCTTAATACTAATAGTCCCATCATTAAGTATCTCGTCAAGTAAATCAACCTCATATAATATACCAACAATCTTATTATCCTTAGTAATTATAGGTATTCTATCATGATGATCTCTAAAAATACATTTCCTTACCTTGAAAGAAGAATCAGTATCATATAAATAAGAAACATTCTCTTTACTAATCATAATATTCTGTACTCTTAACCTCTTTAATATAACAGCCTTTTGAATAAAAGCACTCTCTTTCTCTTCAATAACACCCTCATCTTTAATAGTTTTAACTATCTCAACAAGTTCATCTTTAGTGGCAGTTACTTTATGTTTGTTTTTTACTTTCCTTTCAAATTTAGAAATTATCTTGTTTATTGGAGTAAGAATAAACATTATAGTTTTTAATACTAATGCTAGTCTCATAGCCACCACTTCTGAATATTCTCTTCCCAATATTTTAGGAGTTATCTCTGTAAATATCAAAACAATTAAAGTAAGTATAATCGTAACTAGCGTTACAGAGCCATCACCATATAAATTAGAAAAATAATAAGTAGTAAGAGAACTTACCATAACACTACATACACAGTTAACTACAAGTATTGAAGTAATAGCCTCCGAATACTTAGAATATAACTTATATACCATCTTAGCCTTCTTATTCTTATTTTCCATAAGTTTCTTAATTCTAATAATATTAAGAGAAGAATAAGAAGATTCAAGTAGTGAAGTAATAACAAGTACACATAATAAAAATATAATAACTAAAATCATAACACTAACCTACTTTCCTTACAATAAAAGTCCTCTCCTTTATAAATACCAATCTTATTATCCTTAATATTCTTAGTAATAACATCATAACTCATTTTAATAAAACATTGCTTATTATAATTATAACTATAAAAACTATTATCATAACTAATAACAATAAAATGTTCCTTACTCTCATCACTATCAAGTAAAAATAAATTATTAATTCTTATATCATAATTAGGAGTATACTTATCAAAAATATCTTTACATATCTTTGCTAATTCAATAACACCAACATCACTAATATTAATACTTCTTTCAAGTACTTCAAGTATATCACTAAGCATATTATCCTTAGTATAATCAAGACCTCTAAGTTCTTTATCAATAATCTCATTAATATAACTATTCTTTATATAAAATATCTTTTTATCAATATCTTTATTATCATTATACTTATCAAAATACTTAGTACTAAAACCACCTTGTATATTATATAAATCATTATATAAATCTACAATTAAAAAGCTATCATCAACATATATTTTATTACCTATATTACCATTAATATCACTATTAATAAGTTCTGACTTAATACCTATTCTAGAACATAAATACATAAGTAATTTAGATATACAAGCACTAGTAGTCTTACCACTAGTAATAGAACCCCAAATATTATTAATAATACTAACACTACTAAAAGATATCTTTTCATTTTTATTATCCATAGTATTAATATCTGCACTAAGTATTTTACCTAATGCTATATACAAATATCTAACCTTCTCTATATTAGATAAATTACTAGGTATATTATTAATAATACCATTAATAATATTCTCACTATTCTTAAACATACTATAAGTAGCATATATAAATCCATTCTTATTATTAATAGTATCAGTATAAGAATATCCTTTTCCATATTCTAAAAAATAATTAATAACATCACTATTAAAAGAATCTATAGATAGATTAATATATTTAGTATTATTATTAATATTACTAATATCATTCATAGTATTAACACTTACAATAACATTTGTATTATTCATACTATCACCATAATAATTGTACTACATAAAAAGAAAAAAAGAAAGTAAATAAACTATATGTTTACTTATTTTCTTTATATTTTATTCACTATAAGCCTTATTCTAAGTCTTATTAGTGTTATTCTTAGCCTAATTC